>JAABUJ010004314.1_pt1 | contig 15048 bp, 17 predicted proteins | sample 5559131 | NCBI WGS metagenome assembly JAABUJ01 (sample SAMN10711875, study PRJNA513366) | rock metagenome | isolation source: Antarctica rocks | place: Antarctica: Victoria Land, Mt New Zealand nord | collected 2016-01-07 | reverse complement strand
GAGCGGGGCGCGTTCAGCGACCTGTTCCTGATCCGCGAGACCAAGGCGGGGCAGGCGGCACACGGGGCGGTGCGCTTCCCGACGACGCGGCACCACTACTGGATGACCGCCTCGTACAAGTCGGAGCGCATCAAGCGCGACCGCATGATCGCCGCCGTGTCGCGCGACCGGGCCAACCCCACGACCGCGGAGGTGTGGGCGGCGGTGGACGCGCTCGCCCAGGGCAAGACGCCCGAGCAGATGACCATGGCGATAGTGACGCCCGAGAGGGCGCAGGGAGGAGCGCAGGTATGCGCCGCACGATAAGGAGCTTCGCGGCGATTGTCGTCGTGCTGGCGGCGCTGGCCGTCCCGCTGGCCGTCCGCACAGCGCACGCGGCGAGCGCCGCCACACCGACCGAGACGCCGGTCCCCACGCAGACGCCCTACCCGACCAACACGCCGTACGCCACGGCCACGCCGGAGCCGACGTACACCCCCTACCCGTCGGCGACGCCGACGCACCACCCGGCCATCGTGCTGTCCTCGTCGCAGGGGATCAGCACGACCCACATCATCGCCATCGTCGATGACTTCCCGGCGGCGACCACGGTCACGCTGTACTGGGACCAAACCACGCATATCCTGGCCCGCGGCGACGCGGACGAGTCGGGCTACACGCGTTTCGACGTGACGATCCCCGACGCCCCGGTGGGGCCGCACGAGATCCGGGCTGTGGGCGCGCACCACACCAGCGCCGGCGCGCCCTACACCGTGACCGCCCCGCCCACCATCGGCGGCGCCTACGGCTCGGACGGCAAGGCCACGGGCGACAACGGCGGCTGCCCCGCCGATGAGATCCACCTCGGCAACATCCCGTTCCTGCCCTCGTGCCTCGACCCCAGCAATATGGTGATGAGCCTCATCGGCGGCATGCTCAACAAGGTCGGGTCCGGCATCATGGGCGTGCTTACCACTTTGACGCAGAAGGTGGCCGACGGCTTCGTGACGGTACTCACCGGCATGCCGGACTTCTCCGACAAGAAGAGTTGGGGCGAGCTCAACACCTTCTTCGGCGACATGCAGGACCTCGCCTTCGGGCTCTACGGGGTGCTCTCGCTGATCGGCCTGTGTAAGTTCGGGCTGGCGCATGTGGGCCGCGCCAACGTGGTCGAGGCAGTCGATGTGCTCTGGCGCGCCGTGCTGGGCCTGGTTGCCGTCATCATCCTGCCCGAGGCGCTGCACCTGTGGTTCACGGGGCTCAATGACCTGGGCGGCGCGGTGAACGGCTACACCGGCACGCTCGGCGCGGGCACGCTCTCGCACTTCGACTTCGACACCCACAACCTGCTCGGCTCGGCGGCCGGCACGCTGTGGGCGGTGGCCTGGACCTGGACCCTCGGCTTCGTCTTCGGCGCGGTGGGGCTCATCATCCTCTTGCTGACGGCGCTGACCAAGCTGGTCGGGCTATTCCTCCTGGGGACGCTGTACGGCATCTCGCCGCTGATGATCGCCTGCTGGGTGCTGCCCGAGGCGTCCGGCTTCGCGCGCGGCTGGGCCTCCGCGTTCGTGAACACGAGCCTGTGGGGGGTGGGCTACGCCGTGGCGCTCAAGATGCTCGCGGTGATGGAGCTGGGCCTGCACGAGAACGGGTTCCTGCAATCGCTCGTGGGCCTGGCCGGCCTGATCGTGCTCTACCGCGTGCCCAAGATTATCGCCTCGCTCAACCCCGGCGGGGCCGTCGCCAACGCGGCCGGGGCGCACGCGCCGGCGGGCGCGATCACCGGCGCCGCGACGAGGATCGCGACAGGGGCTGTCGGCGGCTACGCAACCGCAATTGGCGCCGGCCTCGCGAAAGCACCAGGACCTCAAGGATGAAAAACTTGATTCTCCTCTTTCGTGGTGGGCGGCGCTGGCAAGACGACGCGACCGCGCTCGTGCCTCGTGCCAAGCTCGCGGGAATGTTTCTGGCCGCCGGCGTCACCCTCTGGCTCGTCGGTGTTCTGACGGCGCGGCACCACTTGCTGACTGGACCCATCCATGTCATGCTCGTACTCGCGTTCGCCAGCCTCCTTGTCCTGCTCAGCGGGCGGGGCAAGGGGGTCCGCGGCGATGTGCGCCAGCTCCGCGCTTTCCTCTCAGTCAAGCGCCTCTCGCGCCGCGCGCCCCTGTGGCAGCACGTCACGCTTCGGGTTGGGTGTATAGTGTTAGGAGTACGCAGGAAGGATGGTTAGATATGCGCAATCAAGTACCCGGTTCGTTCGGACCACCAGCGTCATCCTACGCCGGTGCTCCCGACACGGAACAGTGGGAGTACAAGATAGTGGTAAAGGATGCCAAGGATATGGGCACTCCTGCCTACATGGATTCCTTGAACAGACTTGGTATCGAAGGGTGGGAGTTGGTCAGCGTCACTCCCGGCAATGCCATGATCAAGCACTTCTGCTACTACCTCAAGAGGCGTCTCCCGATCCGCTAGCCTCGCCCTATCACTACACAGTTGAGGCGCGCCCCGTAGGCTCTCGCTACGACGAGCGTGCGTCGCTCCGTCAAGCTCGGTGTGCCCCTTCCCTCGCACGCCGACCGCTTCCCGTGAACGCGCGTTTCCGCACAACGTTACATCCTCGTTTTCCCCGCCGCGCAGCGGTGCCCTGTGTGGCCGCGTCCTTGATCCACACAGGGACACCCCAGGGGCGTGGGAAAGATCGCCTGGCCGCGCGCCTCGTCGCCCCATCCGTGGGAGAGGGGGCTGTGCCATGAACCAGGGCACACATGGTCTCACCGTGGCGCTCCCGCTGACGCACCCGATCTACCACATCTTGCTGGTGCTGGCCGCCGGCGAGCGGCACGGCTATGGCCTCCGACGCGAGATCGTCGCGTCCACCGAGGGGCGCATGCGCGTGGGCAACGGATCACTGTACCGTTCTCTCGACGTGATGTTGACGGCCGGCCTGATTGGCGAGACGCGGGGCACGATCGACGACGCGCCTGAGCTTCGGCGCCTCTTCCGGCTCACCGACCTGGGCGAGCTGATCGCGCGCGCGGAGACCGCGCGCCTGGTCCAGCTCGTCGCCGTGGCCCGCCGCATCCCGCGCCTGTGGGACGACGCGGCCGGCGCCACACTCGACGCCCTCGACACACTCGACACACCGACCCTGAACGTCGCCTATGACGTTGCCTATGAGCGGGAGGGCTCCTACCCATGCACACGCTAGACACGCTAGAAGAGAGGACCATCGTATGGACCGTTGCGACGGTGCTGTGGCTCGACCCCGCGCGCTGGGACGCCGACCGGGCCATCGTCCCGGCCCACGCGCCGATCACGGTGCGCGCCTGGCTGCGCGCGCTGCGCGCCGACGACGCCCGCGTGGCCGGCATCTCGCCGGCCATCGACGCGCCTGGCCAGGACGGAGACTGCGGCCGCGTCGTGACCCTCGACACCACGCGCGGCCGCTCCTACTTCCTGCTCCCGCCCCCGGCGCTGGTGGTCCTCGACGACCTCCTCTCCGCCGATACACCGGTGGTGAGGTGAGGCCATGTGGATCTTCGACCAAGACAAGCGGCAGGACCGCCGCGACGTGGCCGACCTCAAGGACCTGCTGACGATGCAACTCAAGGCGATGGGCGAGCGCCGCTACGAGTTGACCCTGCGCACGCGCGACGATCAGGTATCCTACGCCCACGTCACGCCCGCCGACATCCTCGACCGGGTGCGCGACCTGCGCGCGGTCAACATGGCCGGGACGGATATCGCGATCCGGCCAGTGGAGCGCAGCGGGCTGGCGCTGCTGCGCGACGTGCCCGCCGCGCGTATCGGAGACTTGACGCGGGACGGCTTCCCGCCGGTGCTGCTGACCGAGCCGCGGCCGGAGCGGTTCGACGCCTGGGTGCGCCTCGATCGCATGGGCGTCCAGCGCGGGCTGCACGACAGCATGGCCCAGATCATCGCCGCGCGCTACGGCGGCGACCCCCGGACCGCCGGCGCGGAGCAGGCCGCCCCGCTCGCCGGCTTCACCACCCGCGACGACCCGGACCGGCGCATCCCCCTCGTGAACGCCGATCGAGAGAGCCGCGTGGCCCCCGCCGCGCTCGACCTGGCCGATTGGGTGTTGGAGCGGGCGTCCCTCCCCCAGGAGATTGTCGAGGAGCAGCGGTGGCGCATCGTGGCCCTTGAACACGCGCGCCAGGAGGCGGAACGTGCCGCGGCCGCCGACAGGCCGGACCGGGAGGCCGCTCGCGACGCCAGCGTGCCCGCGCCATTGTCCACGACGCCACCAGAGCCGACCTACGCCACGCAATTCGGCCGCTTACGCCGGGCGCTCCTCGATGGCGGCGACGGCCGGCTCGACGAACGACAGGGCGAGTGGGGCGCGGCCCACCAGCTCGTCGATACATATCCGCAGCTCACTCAGGACGAGCTCAAGGAGGCCATCGACAAAGGCGGGGCATCGGGTCAGGGCCAAGGGCGCACGCCGCCCGAGCGGGAGGCCTACATCGCGCGGACGGCCGCGAAGGTGCTGACCGCCGCGCAGTCCCCGCAGGGCCAGGAGCCACCAGGCGGCCAGGACCGCCCACAGAAGACGAGTGAGGGGGACCACGGCCGGTGAGCGGCGGCCCCTCATGCCAGGACAGCCACACGCACAAAGCATACAAGCGTACAGGAGATGATCGACGATGAACCTACCATCCCTTTTCGGCCGTGAACTGCACGATCCGCGCGGACCCCAGACCTCCGACGTCACGCCGACCGCGCTGATCGCCACGGCAAGCGCGACGCTCGCTGCCACGGAGGCGGCCTGGGACGAGATCCTATCCGGCGTGGGCGACGACGCGGACGCGCGCGCGGTGGCCCACCTCATGCTGCGGGCGAGCCGCCCCAGCGCCGACCCCTTCTACGACAACATCGCCACGCTGGTCATCGAGCTGGCGCTGCTCCACCTCCAGGCGGCCATGTGCGGCGCGCCCCCGGACCAGGTGCTCGGCCTGGCCGCGCTGCGGGACTTCTTCCGCACCGCGCCGGCGGAGCGCCTGATCGCTCTGTTCCAGGACAGCGCGGACCCGACCGTGCGCGACACGGCGGATGGCGTACTCGCCACGCTGCTGACGCACGACCGCCTGCGCGCCTCCGCGTTCATCGAGGCGGCGGTGCGCGTCAACGCGCTCGCCTACACCCCGCCGCCGACCGTGGACAGCGTGAGGGGCGTGTGACGTGGCGTACCACCGTGTTGTCCCATCCGTGGGCGAGAGGGGCGTCCCATGAGTCGCGGGGGTGGCCGCGAGGACGACCGTACGCCGCCCGCGCGGACCACGCGGCAGCGCCCTGTGTGGATCACCGCCGAGGAGCGCACGCGGTTCAAGACCCTGGGTCCCGCGCGTCTACAGGACCCCGCCTATCAGCGGTATGTCCAATCCTTCCGCACGCACCGGAGCCTGTCCGCGGCGGGCAAGCGGGGCTGGGCCGCGACCGCCACTAAATATGGTGAGGATTTCGCGTTCGACCGCGCTGCCGACAAGCGCCGCGCCGACCTCGGCCGCATGTCACGCGACGAGCGCACGCTGTTCATGCTGCTGACCCAGGAACTGGGGGAGCGGTACAAGATCGACTTCGACCGCGAGGTGCGGGTGGCCCCGCGCACGCACGTCGATTTCGGGTGGCCCGCCCTGGGACGCGCCATTGAGGTCCACGGCGGCGTCCACTTCGGCCCCTTGTTCAACAAGGACGGCATCCGTGAGCGCAAGGACACCGAGAAGAAAGGGCGGATCGAGCGGGCCGGCTGGGAGGTCCTGATCGTGACTAATGATGATTTGCGGCGCGACGCGCTCCCCGACACGCGGGAGTTCGCGCGCCAGTTCCTGGAGAGGGGGCGGCGATGAGACTGCTAGATGTGTGTCTAACGACGCGAGAGGAGGGGCTGAGGATGGACGTGCCGACGATAGGGACACCCGACGAGCCGACCGTGTTGTGGATCGTGCCGACCGCGTGGGAGGACGAACTGGAGGTGCTGCCGCAGCACGACCCGATCCCGCTGCGGCACTGGCTGGCGATCCTGCGCGAGTGGGGGATGGATGTGGTGACGTTGCCCTACCAGAGCGAGATCGCGGGCGGGCCGGCGGACGGCGGGCGCGTCGTCGCGGTCGAGGCCGACAACGGGCGGCACTACTTCGCGCTGCCGCCGGCGGCGTTGCCCGCGCTCCGGGGCCTGGTCTCCGCCGCCGACTACGACCGGCTGCTGGCCGACGTCGAGGAGGAGGACTGATGGAGAGGCGTGACCTGACACAGTTGATCGACCGGATCGAGGCTCCCCTGTATCTGGCCTGCGGCGCGACCGGCGCGGGGCTACAAGAGCGCGTGTGGTGGGGCTTCGCCGTGGGCGTCGCGGCGCTCGCGGCGGTGCTTCTCCTGGTGTGGTCCGACCGGCGGGCGCTGGCGCGCGGGGCCGAGCCGAGCATGGGCTTGGACGACTATCGCCGCCTGGTGCGGCTCTTGTGGTGGGCCGCGGGGATGGTGCTGGCGGGCAGCATCGTCACCATCGTCGTGCGCACGCTGGTGAGCGCCGCGACGGGAGCGGGCCAATGAGGGCAGTGGGGCCAGGGTCTACCGAGGGCGGCGCTGGCGACCGCGCCGGCGACGCGGGGCACGCGGGCAAGGGCCATTTTCCCGGCGCGCCCGCGCCGCCCTGTGTGGGCCGACGACACCGCGCCATGACGGGGGTGTGCGCGCGACGTTGGGGCGGGGAGCAAGGTATGTTTTCGGTTACCCGAAAACCCCGCCGGCGCTGCGCTTGGCGGGTCGCCCGGCGGCGCGCGTGGCCCCGGTGCGCACCGTAGCGGGAGGCCGTGAAACGCCACACGGGGGCCGCCGCGGGGCGGCGGGAAAGAGGGGGTGGAGGTCATGGACATGGATGAGAGCGCGCACATAGAGCGGCGGATGAAGCGCGGGCCTGGCCGTCCCGCGCTGGGCGCGGAGGCGCGGCGTGGGCACATGATCGCGGTCAAGGTGATGCCCGCCGAGCGCGCGCTGTTGGAGGAGCGGGCGGCGGCGGCTGGCCTCGACGTCGGGGTGTACGTGCGCGCCATGGGCCTGGGCCGGCGCGTCGTCGGCGTCGTGCCGGAGGTCAACCGTGGGGCGTGGATCGAGCTGGCGCGCACGACGGCCAACGTGAACCAGATCGCGGCCCACCTCAATGGCGGCGGCCGCTTCGACGAGCGGGGCACGCCGCGCGTGGCCCAGGCCCTCGACGCGGTGCGCGGGGAGTTGGGCCGCCTGCGAGCCGTGTTGATCGGGCCGTTCGACGACGCGGACGACGAGAGCTAGGGACGGGGAGTTGGGGGCGAGGGCGAGGCGTGATCCAGAAGATCATCACCGGGCGGGGCTTCCGGGGCGTGCTCGAGTACGTGTTCAAGGAGAGCGCGGAGTTGAAGCACGAGGAGGCGCGGATCGTGGGGAGCAACATGGGCGGGACGACGCCCCGCGACCTGGCGCGCGAGTTCGGCGTGGTGCGCCGGCTCAACCCCGATCTGACGCGGGCGGTCCACCACTGTCCCCTGAGCCTGCCCCCCGGCGAGCGCCTGAGCGATGCGGAGTGGGCCGCGTTCGCGCGGGACTACCTGGACCGCATGGGCTTCGGGAACGCGCCCTACGTCGTCGTGGCGCATGCCGAGAACCACGTCCATATCGTGGCCTCGCGGATCGGCTTCGACGGCCACACCGTCAGCGACGCCAACGACCGGCCGCGCAGCAATCGGGTGGTGCATGAGTTGGAGCGGGAGTATGGCCTGTCCCACGCTATCGACCCCGAGCGGATGCGCCGGGAGCGCGCCGACGGTCGGGTGGGTGGGGGCCGTCCGCGCGTGACGCGCGACGAGATCGGGGTGGCCGAGCGTCGGGGCGAGATCCCGCCCAAGCTGCTGCTCGCCGCGCGCATCGACGAGGCGATCACGAGGAGCGACGGGACGCGCGAGGGCTTCGACCGCAGCCTGCACGCGCTGGGCGTGGAGGCCCACTGGAACATCGCCAGCACCGGCCGGGTGAGCGGGGCGAGCTTCGCGCTGGCCGACTATCAGGGCACCATGCAACCGATCTTAAAGGGCTCGCAGATCGGCAAGGACTATAGCTGGATGCGGCTACAGGGTCGCTTGGAGGAGAGGGCACATGGGCAAGATGGACGCGCTGCTGGCGCGGGCGAACGCCGCGATCCCGCCGGCGTCGCCGTGGGAGGACGAGGACCAGGGGCAGGAGGAGAGGGCGCCGGAAGCAGAGGAGCCGCCACCCGAGCAGGCGCTGCCGACGACCAACGACGCGACGGGGGCGGCGAGTTCGGCCGCGCGGGAAGCCGAGACAGTCGAGATGCCGGCGCCGGCGGCGGTGCCCGAGTCGCCGGCGGCTCCACAACTAGCGCGGCCGCTCAAGGTGGTGGAGCCGCTGCCGGTGCTCAAGGCGGTGGAGCGGCTCCACCAGGGGGTGCGGGAGGACCTGCGCGCGGTGGCGACCGTGGCCAAGCGCCAGGAGGACTACCTGCGCGAGGTGCAACGGGCGCACAACGCGATGACGACGAGCTGGTACGAGATCGCCGAGGGCCTGCCGACGGTGCGGGCCGAGCTGGATCGCCTGCGGGAGGAGATCGCGGCCGGGCAGACGGAGGTGACCGCGGTGCGGGAGCGGGCCGAGGAGGAGACACGGGCGGCGCTGACGATGCAGGCGCGCGAGTTGGAGGTCGTGCTGCGGCGGGTGCGGACGGCCGCGACGCGGGCGGTCGTGCTGGTCGCGCTGGTGAGCCTGCTGGCGGTGCTCGCCGTGGCGGCGATCGCGGCGCTGGCGCTGCACCGGCCGCTCTAGCCGGTCGTGCGGCCCTGGCCGCGGAGGAGGCGCGGGCGCACCTGGCGGCGCTGGGCTGCGCGCGCTACGAGATCGCCGTCCACGACCCGGACGGCGCGCGGGTGCGTCGGGCGGTCCTGACGGCCGACGAGGCGATGTTGCAGGTCACGCGCCTGGCCGCGCTCAACGACGAGGGGCGCGCGATCACGGTGCGCCCGGCGACCGGATTGGCAAGCGGGCTGGTCGTGCTCGACGACCTCGACGCGGCAGGGTTGCGCCGGCTGCGCGACGACGGCCACGCCCCCGTCGTCGTGACCGGCACGACCGGGGCGACAGGAACGACGGACGGCCCTTATCAGGCGTGGCTCCGGCTCTCGGCCGAGGAGATGGACCCCCACGTGGCCGCGGAGGTGGCACGCGCGCTACAGGCGCGCTACGGCCGTGACCAGGGTGGCGCGGATGGCCGTGGCCAGGGCGGCGCGGTGGCGCACGCCGGGCCGCTCGCCGGCTTCATCGACCACACAGGCGCGCGCGCGGCGCGCGGGGAAAACGGGGCCGACATAGCGCGTGCGGGAACGCACGTTTCCGCGACGCCGGTGACGGTGCGGATGGCGGGCGACGAGCCGGGCCGGGTGACGCCGGCGGCGGCGCGGGCGCGGGCCGAGGCCGAGGAGCGCGTTGTCGCGCAACGGGAGGCTGAGGTGCGGGAACACGAACAGGAGCGGGGCGGCGGCGGGATCGCGCGCTGGGGTGGCCGCCTTGTCGAGGCCGTCGCGGAGGAACTAGCCCGCGACGACGAGCCGACCCGGACGGCGGGCGAGGACAATCATCGACGCCGGCGGCGTCCGGGGCGCGCGGACGACGAGCGCGACGGCCGTGGCGACCGCTAGCCGTTCGGCGCGAGAGCCGGTGACAAGGCGTGAGGGAGGGCGATGAGGTCCTCGATCCGGTCCAGGAGTTCATCCAGCGTGTAGGGCTTGGCGAGGAGGACCGTCGCCGGACCGCCGTGCACCACGACCTGCGCGTGGGCCAGGGGCTCGTCGCGGACGGCCACGATGAGCGGGATGTGGCGCACGTACGCGGGCCGCGAGAGGAGCATGAGGGCTTGCCAGCTTGAGGTGGCGTCCTCGTCGGGGATGTCGAGGATGATGGCGGCGGGGGCGAGGTGGCGCAGGACCTCATGGATGCCGATGCCGGCGGTGAATACGGAGGGCTCATAGCCGGCGTCGGCGAGCACCTCTTTGAGGAAGGCGAGGAACGTGGCGTCGTGATCGAGGACAGCGATACGCAGGGCCGTGAGGGACATGGGGGCAGACCTTCCCGGTCGGACATGGATAACCGCAAAGGTTGCCCGAAGGCCATGCAGGGCCGCTGATTCAGTCTAACACATAGAGATGCGCAGAAGTAGTAGTAGAAAGGATAAGGGAGATGCGACAAGCGATCATCGCCGCCGTGCTGGTGGTGACAGCCGCGGCCGCCGTGGCGCTAGGGCCGGGCGGCTGGTATGGGCGGGGGGTGCGTGAGGCGACGGCGCGCTACCACCAGGCCTACGTCGCGGCGGCGTGGCCCGCCGAGGACGCGGGCATCTACCTGGGGGCCTACATCAAGGCGCATAATCGCGGCGCGGGCGGGTTCTACAGCATGCCCAAGGGTGGCCAGGCGCAGGTGTCGCCGCGCCTGGTGAGTTGGGGCGACTGGACGCGCGACCCGGAGCGGCAGTACGCGCGCATCCACCGGGCGGGCAAGGATATGGCCCTGCTGCGCCTGAGCGTCATGGGCGAATTGGGCGGTGCGCTCCTGCTCGTGGTCCTGTTGTTGTCGCGGCCGCTCTGGTACGTGACCACGGGCATGGCCAAGCTCAAGCCGTCCAAGGCGCTGGGCGGGGCGGTGCTGGCGACGTGGCGCGATCTCCGGGAGCTGAAAGCGACGACGCGCGACGCCCAAATCATCCTGGGCAAGCTCAACGGCAAGCTGCTAGCCTTGCGCGGGTTGGAGCAGTATCAGAGCGCCCTCGTCGTCGGCCCACCGCGCGCCGGTAAGAGCGTGGGGCTGTTCATCACTAACCTCTTACTTGAGCGCGGCATCGGGCGGGGCGCGGCGCTGACGAGACTCCTGCAGCGGGTCCAAAAGCGCTTGACGGCGACGACGGCCGAGGGTGAGGGCGAGGGCGCGCGGGTGCGCTTCGACCGTCGCCTGGCGGCGGGGGCGCTCAACCGGGCCGAGCGCCGGCTGATGCGCCGGCGGCTGCGCGGCGTGCGCAGCATGGTCGCCACCGACCTCAAAGGCGAGTTGACCGAGCGGACCTACGCCGCCCTGGCGCGCACCCATCGCGTGATCGTGGTCAACTTCGTGTCGCCGGCGACGAGCGCGGGCTACAACCCGCTCGCGCACATCAAAACCGCGCTCGACGCGATGGTGTTCGCACAGACCTGGATCGCCAACACCGGCGAGAGCAGCAGTGAGCCCTTCTGGGACTCGGCGGCCAAATACTTGATAACGGCGATCGTGCTGCACCTGAACGCCACGCAGGGGGGCAAGGCGACGCTCGCGCACGTCCGCAAGTTCCTGATGCTGGGCAGTGAGAAGATCATGGGCACGCTCGGCGACAGCCCCGACCGGGACGTGCGCGAGGCCATGGAGGGGTTTAAGCGCGACCTGGAGCGCAACGAGAAGCTACAGGGGAGCATCTTCATCGAACTGCCCCTGCGCTTCCAGGTCATCGCGGACCCGCGCGTGCAGGCCACGACGGGCTGCGACGAGGCGCCCTTCGCGGAGATGGCCGACCGGGACGCGCGCCCGATCGCGCTCTTCCTGGTGCTCGATCGGCGCATGAGCAAGGAGCTGCGGCCGCTCACGGCCTGCTTCTTCAGCCAGATGTTCAACGAGGTGATCGAGGTGGCGGACCGCTCGCCCGGCGGGATGTTGCCGCGTCAGATCCTCGGGTACTGCGACGAGTTCGGCAACCTGGGCACGATCTACAACTTCCCGACGTGGATGACGACGGTGCGCAGCGCGGGCATGGGCTTCATCCTGGCGGTGCAGGCGCTCGCGCAATTGGAGGAGCTGTACGGCGCGGAGGGCAAGGAGATCATCATGGGCGCGTGCAACGTCAAGATCGCGCTGGCCAAGACGACGGACAAAGACGCCAAGTGGTTCAGCGAGCAGACCGGCACGACGACGGTGCTCGCGGCCAACGCCGGCGTGAGCCGCAAGCGCGGCGCCGTCCTGGTGGACCACGGCAACCAGGGGTACAGCGAGACGAGCCAGCCCTTGATGACGCCGGGCGACGTGACGCGGATGCCCACCAACAAGATGTTGCTCTTGAGCGGGAACCGGCCGCCCGTAGTGGTGACGCAGGTGCGTTGGTACAGCAAGCGGCTGGGCCTGTTCTCGACGCGCGTGCGCCGGTTGGGTCTGCTGCGCCTGCCCGATGGCGCGACCGTGCCGCCGGCGGGGCCGCCGCGCCCGACGCCGCTCTCGGTCCCGGCCGTGGCCTTCGCCCTGACCGCGCCGCCGGCCGCGACGGAGGCGACGGCTCCGACGACACGGGCGAGGACGACGCCACCGCAAGCCACGCACCCGACGCGCTCCGCCCCGCCACTGGGCACCCAGCTTCAGGGGATCAAGCGCAAGCGGCAGGACGGCGACACGGGCGGGGACGGCGACACGGGCGGGGACGGCGACGGCGCCTCCTGAGCCGCCGCCGGGCGACGACGACGGGGATGACTGGCGCGACGTGGCCCGGTGGGCGTAGCGGGAGGACGGGACGATGGTCACAGCGGAACGAACAACAGCCCACCCGGCGAGCGGCCGGACGACGGCCGACGCCTACGCCGCGCGGTTCGGCCACGGCGGGGAGCGCCATGCCCAGCGCGCCACCGGCGGCGCGCCCGAGGAGATCGCGACGCCCCTCACCGGGGACGCCGCGCGGGCGCACCTGCACGGGGAGGTCTCCCTCGGGCTCTATCTCAGGGACGGCCAGGATCGCGCCACGGTCGGCCTCGTCACGCACGCGGGCTATAGGACGGCCTACGACGACGACGGCCAACCACAACGTGCGCCCGAGGACGGCATCGCCGCGTTGCAGGAGGCGCGGCAACGGCTGGCCCTGCAAGGCATCGACGCGGCCGTGGAGCGCGCGCCGCAGGGCGGACGCCTGTGGGTCTTCACCAGCGAGCCCGTGCCGTCAGAGGACTTACACGCGCTGCTGCGCATGGCGACGCGCGGCCAGGAGGTCGAGGTGTACCCGCGTCCGGAGCGCGACGAGGGAGCGCAGCCAGTGGTGCGCGCCCCGCTGGGGGTTCACCCCGACGACGGCCGCCGCTACGGGTTCGTCGATCGCGCGGGGCGGCCGGTCGGCGCGACGCTGGCGGCGCAGGTGGCGCACCTGGAAAGCGTCAGGCGGGTGGACGTGGGCCGTGAGCTGGGTGCCCGGCCGCACCTGCGCGACGAGTTGGCCGCGCTCGACCCGCGCGGGCCGGCCCCCGCGCTGGCCGAGCCGCAGGAGCGGCAGCCAGAGCAGCCAGAGCAGCTAGACAGGACGGATAGGACGGAGCGGATGGTGCCGGTGCCGTCCGCGACACGGTGGGCACGCAAAGGGGACCGCACGACCGAGGCGGTGCGGGCACAACTCGCCGGCATGGGCGCGGAGCGGTACGATATCGGCGTGTACGACCGCGCGAACGACGACATGCTGCTACGCCGCGAGTGGGCACCGGCGCAGATCGAGGCGTCGATAGGGTGGTTCCGGGGCATGAACGCCAACGGGCGCGATATCTATATCCGGCCCACCGGCAGCAGCGGTCTCTACCTGATCGACGACGTGCCGGCCGCGACCGTCGAGCGGATGCGCGCCGAGGGCTTCACGCCGGCGGCCGTCGTCGAAACCAGCCCCGGCAATCTCCAAGCGTGGGTGCGTGTGTCGGACACGCCCCTCTCCACCGAGGAGGGGACGGCCGTGGCGCGCGACCTGGCCGCGCGGTACGACGGCGACATGAGCAGTGCCAATTGGCGGCACATGGGGCGGCTAGCTGGCTTCACCAACCGGAAGGAGGAGCGCCGGCAGCCCGACGGCCGGCACCCCTACGCCCGGCTGCGCGACGCCAGCGGCGACCGTGCTGCGGAGGCGCCGGCGCTCCTGGTCCGGGCGCGGGACGAGGCCACACAGGGCCGCCGCGCTGCGGCGGAGAAAGGCGCGGGCGTCGAGGGGGAGTCACCCCAGGAACGAACGGGGCGACGGACCGCTTTCTCCCGGCCCCTGGCCGGCCCTGTGTCGCCCCTGGGCCGCGAGTACACGCATCGCGCGCAGCGGCTGTTAGAGCGGTATCCGAATACCGCGCTGACGGACCTGCACCGGCTCGACTGGATGGTGACGCGCGACCTGGCGCGGGCGCACCCCGAGGCCGATAAGGAGGCGTTGATGCGGGCGATCCGCGAGGGGAGCCCGCGCATCGAGGAGCGCAAGCGGGGCCACGTCTACGACTATGCGGAACGCACGACGCGCTACGTGCTGCTGGACCCGGATGTGGAGCGCGTGCGGGGCGAGGCAGCCCGGAGTGCGAACCATGAGCGCGATCGCTGGTTCTAAATTGTGGGAACGTACGCTTCCGCATGGCGGAGGGTGGTCCCGACAAGCGGAGCTGCCTTCTGCCGCGTCGAGCAGCAGCATGCAGCGCGGCCGCTTCCACGTCACCACCGATCGCGGCGGGGCGAGCCAGAGCGAGACCAAACGGGCGCTGCTGACGCCCGACGAGGTGATGAACATTCGGGAGGACGAGCTGCTGGTGAAGATGCCGCAGAAGCCCGCCGCGCGCCTCACACAACGCTGCTACGACGACGATCCAGGGGTCCGGGGCCGCGCGCCGGCGCGGGGCGAGAGCTGGATACCCCCGCTCGGCCCGGAGTGCCTGGACGGGCCGCTAGAGCCGCCTGAGTTCGATGACGCGCTCGACGACGAGCCGAACGGCACCGAGGACGACGAGTCTGGCCGCGCACCCACTGGCGGCCAGGACGACGACGAGGCCACGGCGGGCGAGAGCGCCGCGTCGGAGGAGCCCGACCCTTTTGGCGACGATCTCCTCATAGGGGGCGTCGTACCCGACCATTAAATGAAGCTCTCACAGGCCGCCACAAGGGCCATACAGGGGCGTAGGGTAGACAACCTTGCGCCCTCCTCTCTTGTCCTCCTGGGGCATCCTGACACTTGACGCACCCTCTCACGTCACCCAGCGCGCCACGGTCACCACCAGCGCATCG
>JAABUJ010004312.1_pt1 | contig 15058 bp, 17 predicted proteins | sample 5559131 | NCBI WGS metagenome assembly JAABUJ01 (sample SAMN10711875, study PRJNA513366) | rock metagenome | isolation source: Antarctica rocks | place: Antarctica: Victoria Land, Mt New Zealand nord | collected 2016-01-07 | reverse complement strand
GCGGCGGAAGATCGTGCTCGCGAGGCGTTAGTACGGGTCTCAATGGACGAACGGACGGGCCTGCCGAACCGCCAGACCTTCCAGATGCGGTTGGCGGAAGAGACCGCGCGCGCGGACCCACGCCGCAGAGGCCACTCCCTCTCCGTGCTGCTCATAGACATCGATGATTTCCGGCACATCAACGACACGTATGGTTCCTCAAGCGGCGATGTCGCCCTACGCGATATCGCCGCCCTGCTCAAGCGACAGGTCCGTGTGTATGACGTTGTAGCTTATTACGGCGACGATGAGTTTGCCTTGATCCTGCCGGAAACGGATATTGACGCCGCGTTAGAGGTGGCGGCACGCATTCGTGAACGGATTGCGGGGCTAACGGTCGTGGATGAGGCCGCCTCTTTCCGCCTCACGGTCAGCATAGGCACGGCAATGGCACCGATGCATGGGGACAGCGCGCCCGAGGTGATCCGCGCGGCATACCGTGCCGTTCATGCTGCTAAAACAACTGGCAAGAATCGGTCGATTGCCACCGATGACCCATCCATCGGAAAGGACACAAAGGTGACTTCCGCTGACCAAGGGATCAATGACCAGAAAAATGGCGGTGAGGGAGGAGGTTTGGTCGTGCGTCTGAGTGACCATCGACGGTAGAACGAATCAGAGAAAGAGAAGTGGATTCTATCTCGCTTATGCCTCTTCCAAACGAGTGAGGGCCGAACGATACGCGCGGGCGCGCTGTTCGTAAACCTCTGTTAAAACGCGCCGCATCACCTCGTCATTTATAGTGGGGTCCCCTTGCGGGGCGGTCGCTAGCGCATCCTTGACGACATCGAGATTCGGGAGCATCATGCGGATCATGTCGCGGATCAGCGTGTTAGGCGACATATCTAACTCCGCGCAAACGTCCGCGAATTGACGGTATTCGTCTTCGTCCAATCGAACGTTCAACCTGTACCAGCGTCCGCGTTCGGGTTTCTTTTCGCTAAAATCCTGGGACACGCTCACTTCTCCGTAATGATGTCCACTGGACATCATTGAATCTATCTGCTACTATTGCGATACGATCACTAGCATAACGCCTCAACCGTTCGCGTTACAAGGGCAGAGGCGACAGGCAACGAGTAGACGGAGAAGCTATGACTAGTCTAATCATGCAACATCGGCTGTAGCCCCGATAATCCACCTAAGGGCTTATCAAGGAACAACGCATCCACTTTTCGCGCCTGTTCACGGGTAAACAGGGCACAAGGTTGACTACGTTATTCTCTGGCGACCCCTAAGCGGCTGTTCACAAGCTCTCAATGGACGGGATATCCAACTTTCCAGGGCAGGTATCCCGTCCAGTTCTCGACCACTCACAGCTCTCTGTGTCTGGCCTGTCCTATTGTACCGCACCGGTCAAGGGGCCTGTCACGGAGGGCGTCATATGCACTAGAAAGGGAGTAATCTCTCATGGCATGGACGCAGGTCCCACATCCGACCCGCTTGTCATCTGATCGGACGCCCAGTTCGACGGCCGCCTTATGGTGGAGGCGGGACAGTCCAGTACAAGGGAGATCACCACCGCCCAGACGGCAGCCCAGGCAGTCCACCACAAACGGGCGCGCGGCCGCCACATCCAATAGCTATAGATGTTCAGATAAAGAATGAGACTCCACGGCCGGCTGCCACGCGCACGGAGCGGCCTATTTCTCTCAAACATTATCTGACGAGCTATAGCCGCGCGCCCAGGCCGGCATTCGACACGTCAAACACCAGGCCCGGTCCCTAACCGGGCAAGTTTCACGCCAGTTGGGAGACACCTCATCATGCTGCACGAGACACTCGCCATCGCCACAAGCGCCCACTTCGCCCTGACGCACCCTGCGGTTATCGCCGCGTTCACCCCGGTCATCGCGGCCGGCGTCGATCCCTTCGCCGGGCTGGCCCAGGCCCTCCTCGACGTGGCGAACACCATCAAGATCCCCTTCGCCGCCATCGCCTTCATCATCGCCGGCGCGATGCAAGCTTTACATAACCCGCGCGCCACCGGTGCCTGGATCACCGCGACCCTTGCCAGCGTGTTCATGTTCGGGGCCACCGGCGCCGCCTCCTACCTCCAGGCCAATATCCACTAGTGGGTCACGCCCCAATTAACTGGAGTTGGTAAAGTGCCACCCCCGGCTAGTCAACGGGCGTCACAGGGCGGGTAGCAGCCGCGATGGGCCGCTACGCATCAATCCCAGTTAAATGGGGCGTGACCCACTAGTCGTTGCTCGATCGTGCGGTGGGGGGAGGCCGGGTGCCCGGATGCCGCATGTCCACCCCCTCCCCTCGCCCTTGTCCTGCCTATTACCGGGAGCAGTCTCATGGCCCACGCCACCCAGCCCATGCCGCCCACCGTAGCGCCCACGCCCACGCGCGCCCGCGCCCTCGCCGGCACAGTATCTCGCGTGACGTACCCCTACCTGCTCGGCGGCGGCGTCGGCTACCTGGCGCTCACCGTCGCCAGCCGCGACATCGCCCTGATGGGTGCCGGCGCGCTCCTCGTCCTCTACGGTGCCGCCCTGAGCAAGGGGTTGCAAGGGCAGGGATCAGCTGGCGCGCACGAGAGCGAGAGGGGGACCGATGGCGCGCAATAGTCAAACGGCCCTCTACATCAACGACCGGGTGAAGATCGTCGCCGGCGTCTTCACGATCCGGCAGGCCGTCTACGTCGCCGGGATCGTGCTGCTCACCTATGGACTTATCAGTGTGACGAGTCGCCTCCCCTACGGCCAGTCGGGGCTCGGCCAGTTCCACCTCCTGCTCATCGTGGGCGTGCCTGCGCTGCTGGGTCTCCTCGTTGTGACCTTCGCCGGCAGCGGCACCGTCGAGCCCTACGCGCGCCAGATCGCCGGCTACCTGTGGCGCACCGCCCTGGCCCTCCCGCGTCGCCTGGCCTATCGCGCCGCCCGGCTCGTACCCCGCCCGCGCGCGGCCCGTGTCTACGCCCCGGTCCTCGTCGCCGTTGCGGCGGGCGTCGCCCCCGTCGCGGAGGCTCCGCCCCTAGCCGCAGCGATTCACACCGTCCGCCCTGTCCCCACGCCCTACGTCGCGCCGGTTCTCCTGACGACGCCGATGGCGCAGACCCAGCGCGCGCGGCTCCTCGCGTGGTTGACCGCCCATCCCTGTGTCACCGACGAGGAGATCGCCGAGGGCGCCGGCCTGAACCCCTCCGCCGCGCGCCCGCGCCGCCGCGAACTGGTCGAGGCCGGGGTGGTCCGCAAGGTGGACCTGGACGGCCGCACCCGCGCCGGCCGCCGCGCCGCCCGCTGGGCCGTCGTGGGGACGCCGGGGGAGGCGGTGGCCCATGGGTAGGGCGGCACAGGCGCGCACGGAGTGCCGCGCACGGTGGGCGCTGTTCCGGCCGATTCGCGTGCCACGCGCGGACACGCGTGCGGAGACACCAGGGCGTCCCGCGCGCGCCCCACAGGAGCGCGTCACGATTGCGGACGACGGGACCCGCACCGAGAAGGGTAAGGACGCGTGCATCTGGCTCGAACTCGACGGCGTGCAACTGTTCAGCCTGCCCGGCGAGTTGCTCGACGCGTTCACCGACGGCGCGGCCGGCGCCTTCACGCCCCCGGTCCCCTATAAGGTCCAGTTCACCGTGCTCTCCACGCCGACCGCCGCCGAGACCGCCGTGGCCCACGCCTTCGCCGACGTGGACCCGCCCACGCCCGCGCTTCGGGACCTGGCCGGGCGTCTGCGCGCCTGGTGGGAGGACTATCTGAGCGGGGAGTACGTCCCGACGCACCGCTTCCTGCTGGCGATCGCCGGCCCGGCCCGCGCGCCGCAGGGGACCACGCTGGCTCGCGTCGTGGGCGAGGTCGAGCGCACCCTGCACCGCCTGGGCGTCGCGGCTCGCCGCCTCGACGGCCCCGCCGTGCGCGCGCTTGTCGCGGCGTTCCCCGACCCGCTCGCCGACCCCGCCGCGCGCGAGACCCTCGACGCCGTGTACACGCCGGGGCAGGGCGCGCGCTCCTGGGCCTGCTCGTTCTACGTCCGCGTCCCCGCGCACCCCACGCACCCCGGCTGGACGGCCCCGCTGCTCGCCTTCCCGGCCCCGCTGCGCCTCTCCCTCCATGTGACCGGCCTCGATCAGGACAAGGAGCGCACCACCGCCAAGAAGCGTGGCCGGAGCCTGGGCGACCTGGTGGTGGGCGCGGGCGCCCAGGGCCGCGAGGCCGACGGGGACATCGGCGACGCGCGGGCCGAGGCGCGCGCCCAGACGCGGCGGATGCGCGCGGGCGGCCTGGCCGTGGTCCGCGCCGGCATCTACGTGACCGTGTTCGTCCCCGACAAGGACAGCCTCGCCGTGCGCGCCGACGCCCTGTGGGGCCTCTTGACCGGCGCGGGCGCGGGCGCGTTGGACGCGCGGGCCGCGCGCGCCAGAGGCGTCCAGGGGCCGTTGCTCCGCGCGACGCGCCCGCTCGGCCGCAACGACGCGCCGCGCTACACGACCTACAAGATGTACGCCGAGACGGTGGGCAACGCCTGGGCCGCCATCGTGCGTTCGCCCGGCACCGCCGGCGGCGTGCTGATCGGCCGCGCCGAGGGCGACGGCGCGCTCGTCCACCTCAACATCGCCGACCGTGCCTTCAAGAACCGCCTCATCGACGTGTTCGGCGGGAGCGGCCAGGGCAAAAGCTTCTTCGTGCAGAAGTTCATGCTCCCCTTCCTGCTGCGCGACGGCTGGGCCACCGCCGTCGACACGGTCGGCGGCTACGAAACCCTGTGCGCCATCGCCGGCGGCAAAACGATCCGCCTGGGCGGCCCGCGCACCGCCGCGATCAACATCTGGGACGGCCCGCGCGCCACGGAGGAGGAACGCGCCGCCCGCCTCTACTTCGTCGGCAAGGCCCACGAGGTCTTATTGGCCGAGAGCGGCAAGACCATCACCGGGCGCGTGCGCGGGCTCATCGACGCGGGCGTGGCCGCCGTCTACGCCGGCCACCGCGACGAGACCGACGCCGGGCGGAATCCCGACGGCACGCGCCGCACGGCGGCCGACCCGCCGCTGGAGCGCGACCTGCTGGCCTGGGTGGAGGCGCAGGCCCGCCAGCCGGAGCAGGACCACGAGGACCGCCGGCTGTACAAGGACGTGGCCGCTGAGCTGGCCCCCTACGCGCGCGCCGGCCGCTACGCCCCCCTGGTGGACCGGCCCACCAGCTTCGACGTCGACATCCGCCTCCTGGCCTTCCACATCGACCCGCGGGACCTGGGGACCACCACGCCGGTCTACGCCTTCGTCATGTTCGCTATGACCGACATCGCCGACCGCCGCGACGCGCTCGCGCAGGCGTGGGGTCGCCGCTCCGGGCGTGGCACGGTGCAGCACCTGTTGGCGATCGACGAGGGGTGGAGTATCCTGCGCCACCTGGCCGGGCAGGAGTGGGTGGCGGGCATCGGGCGCACCGGGCGGCACTCCGGCATGGTCCCCATGTTCGTGTCGCAGAAGCTCTCCGACCTGACCAACAACACCGCCGCCGCTGGCTATTTCGACCAGACCAGTGTGCACTTCATCTTCAACATGCACGACACCAACGACGAGAGCGGCGTGGACCCGCGACAGTGGATCGCGGGCAAGCTGCGCCTGACCGAGGGCGAGGCCGCACGGATCGGCACGCTGGCCGGCAAGGAGGCCGCCGACAAGAAACGATTGGAGTACGCGCAGATGTTCATGATCCGCACCACCAAGACAGCCTCGCGCCCCGCGCGCGGGGTAGTCAACGTGCCCTCGTCGCCCGAGGAGGCGTGGCTGTTCGCCTCCGACCCCGACGACAAGGAGGAGCGGGCACAGATGGTCCGGGCCGTCGCGCGGGACCCGGAGCGCCCGACCGGCGAGGAGGTGTACCAGGCGGTGTGCCTGCTTGCCGAAGGGGCGACCCCCGAGGAGGTGGCGGCGGCGCGCATTGCGGCCGATCGGGTCACCCTGGCGGCGGGCGGCGCAACCCTCGTGGAGGCTGCGGAGGCCGTAGAAACCGCCGAGGCGTTAGCGGGCGAGAGGGGAGGCGTCACATGGGCCGCTGCGCGCTAAAGGGTCGCCTGATCGTCGTGCGCCCGTTAGGTGCCGCCCTTATCCTGCTCGCCCTCGCCCTAGCCATGGGCACCGGGGTGGCGCACGCCGCCGCACCCACGGACACGCCTGCACCCCTGGCGACGCAGACGCCGTACCCAACGTACACGCCGGTGCCGGCCCCGACCGCGACGCACCACCCGACGCTCGCCCTCTTGGCAAGCCAGGGCATGCCCGCTACCAGCCTCGTCGTCGTCGGCGCCGACTTCCCCGATGGGCCGGTCACGCTCTACTGGGACGGGGCCTACCTGGCGCGCGGCACGAGCGCGGACAGCTACGTGCATATCGACACACGGGCACCCGCCACGGGGAGCGCCGCCGCGTTAGGGCCGCACGAGGTGCGCGCCGTCGGCCCCGCCCGCACCTCGGCCTCCGCCTTCTTTACCATCGCCCAGACGTATCATCCCACGGTCACGCTGACGCCCACGCACAGTGCGCCCGTGACCGGCACGGTGGTCACGGTGAACGTGTCCGGCTTCGCGCCCGGCCAGACTATCACGTTCTCCTGGGATCGCGTCGGCGGCGCGCCCATTTTCGCGCACGGGAGCGTCGCCGACGACAACGGGGACACCAGTGCCGACCTCATCCTGGGCACGGACCCCACGCCCGGTGCCGGCACGCATCGCCTCTACGCCGTGGCGAGCAACCCCGCGCTCTCCACGTCCGCGTCGTTCACGGTGGACCCGCCCCCGCCCGCGTGTACCGGCTGGTTCCAGATCCCGATCCCCTTCAGCGCGCCGTTCTGCTTCGACCCGGCTGGCTGGATCGGCGCGTGGCTGCATGACGGGGCCACCGCCGGGGCCAACGCGGTCGGCGCCCTCGTCGCCAAGGACCTGACCACGCAGCAGGACTACACGCAGATCGCCCAGCTCCAACCCGCCTTCACAACGATGCAGCAGCTCGCGCGCGACCTGTTCGGCGTCCTCTTCCTGGCCGGGGCGCTCAGTTGGTACGTGCGGCGGCTGGGCCGACCGGAGAGGCGGTCACGCAGATGGTCGAGGGCGGCCTGGGCCTGGCCGTCACCACGGCGCTCCCCTGGCTGCTGCACCTCTACATCGGGGCGGTCAACGCCGCCTCGACAATGATCCTGGCTGACCCGAACAACCAGGGCGGGGCCGCCATCGGCGCGCTCGCGGGCCACCTCGTGGATACCGCCCTGCTCTCGGTTCTCACTGGCGACCCACTCTTCCTGCTCGTCGTCGCCGGCTTCGTGGCTGTGTTCTTCATCCTGCTAGTGCTCATCGCCATCACGCGCACCATCGGGACTATCTACGGCGCGGCGGTCTACCTGGCCGCCCCGGTGGGCGCGATCTGCATGGTGACGCCCCTGACGCGCTCTGTGGCAGCAGCCTGGGCGCGGCTGTGGTTCAGCCTGACGCTGTGGGGGGTGAGCTACGCCGTCGCGCTCGTGGCCGTGCGCGCGATGGTGGCCGCGTTCGGGAGCGACGGGCTGCAATCGCTGGCCCTGGCCCTCGCCGGCGCGCTCGTGCTCTACGGGGCGCCGCGCCTGGGCGACGCCCTGCTCGGCGGCGGGGCCTCGCGCGCCCTGGGCATCGGCAACGTGCCGATGCTCGGGACCGCCGCCCGCATGGGCCTGGCAGCCGCCACCGGGGGGACCGCCGGCGCGGCCGTCGCGGCGGGCGGCGAAGGCACTGTAGCGGAGGTTGCGACGGCGGCCGCGCCTTCAGTGACGGAGATGCCTAACGCCAGCGTCACAGAGATCGCGTCAATCGCCCCGCCCATTAACGCAGAATGGGGGCTGATCGAATGAACGTGACGAGCGGGATCAAGCGGGTCGCGCGCGCAGCAGGCCGGGGCGTGTACATCCTGGCCGTGCCCAAGACGGTGCGCCGCTCGACGGACGAGTTGCGTCAGGTCGAGATGTCGCCCGCCTTGGGTCTCGTGCTGCGGATCGCCGCGGTCCTCGTGCTCGCGGGGACCGTCCTGGCCGTCCACGCTGTTGGGCATCCCCTCCTGAGCCTCGTCCGTGCCGCCCTGCTGCTCGTCGGGGCCGTCGTGATCCTGGCCCTCTCGGGCGCGCTCGCGCCGCAAAGCCGGCTCCTGGGGCGGCTCTTGCTGTCCTACGCCAAGCGGGAGAGCGTGCGCCGGGGACTGACGTGGCGGGGCCGCCTCTTCCGCGCCCTCGCCCGGCGCCTAGAACCTGCCACGTCGGAGAAGAAAGAGAAGGGGAAGACCGATGACCGTCAACGCTAACCAGAACGACCCGCAACGCCCACGCATCTCCATGGTTGTGGACGCGCAGCAAAAGTGGGAGTACCGCCAAGAGTTCAACTGCACCCCAACGGATCTCACCAAGTGGGGCCATCAAGGGTGGCGGCTCGTCGGGCCGCCCGTCATTGCCAAGATGTCGCTCGGGACGTCGGGGCGGCTGCTCTACGTCTTCGAGCGGCCCGTGCAAACGCCGCAGCAGTAACGAGAGAGGAGCGCCGGCCGGGAGAGAGGGTCCCGGCCGGACTCCCACATACAAGAAAGGGAAGGAGAGAGACATGTCCATGACGGATCGCCACCACGACATCTTGCGGGCGCTCGCCGATGGGGAGGAGCGCCACGGCTACGCCCTCATGTGCGCGGTCGAGGAGGACACCAACGGGAAGGTCATCCTGGCGCCCGGCACGCTCTACCGCGCCATCGGGCGCCTGCTGCACGACGGCCTGATCGTGCAGACCGACCGGCGGCCCGATCCCGCGCGCGAGGATGAGCGCCGGCACTACTACCGCATCACCCCGCGCGGTCGCGCCCTGCTCGCCCAGCCGGGCACGCCGATCCCCCCGCTCGCCCCGCCGCCGTCGTCCGACGATCTCGGCCCGGCCCACCGCCAGTACGACGTGCTGCGCGTGCTCGCCGATGGGGAGGAGCGCCACGGGCACGCCCTCCAGCGCGGGGTCAACGCGTTGCCAGGGGCCGCCCCCCTCGGCCCGACCACGCTCTACGTCACGCTGCGCCGCCTGCTCACCAACGGCTTCGTCGTGGAAACGGCCACGCGGCCCGACCCCGCGCTCGGCGGCGAGCCACGCGCGTACTACCGCATCACGCCGCCGGGGGAGGAGGTCCTGCGCACGCCGGGGCTGCTGCCCCTGCCCCACCGCACCGTCGCCCAGCAGTGCCAGTACAACGTGCTGTGCGCCCTCGCCGACGGCGCGGAGCACCACGGCTACGGCCTCATCATAGACGTGCGCGCCGCCCATAACGGTGCGGTGCGCGTCGGGACCGGGACGGCCTACCGCACCCTCGACGGCCTGCTTGCCGACGGGTTGGTGGTCGAGACCGGGGAGCGGCCCGATCTGGCCGTGAACCCGCACGCGCCCCGCCGGCACTTTCGCATCACCCCGCGTGGCGAGGACGCCCGCCAGATGCTCGCCGCGCTGGGGCCGCGCCCCTCGCACGGCGCGGCTCCGTGGCGCGCCGCGGTGTCGTTCGGGGTGACGTGGGGCGCGGCCACGGGCGGCCTGCTGCTCCTGCTGGGGGCGGGCGGTGCGGGCTGGGCGACGGGCGCGGTGGCCACGGTCGTCACGACGGGCGCGGGGTTGCTGCGCCGCGATGAGGCGGCGTAGGGCGCGTCGAGAGAACAGCGAGAGAGAAAGAGGACAGTCATGGCGAACGAACGCACATCCTTGTATCTGCCCACCGAAACGAAACAGGCGCTCGCCGCGTACCAGGAGCGCACCAAGGCCGAGAATATGTCGGCGGCGGCGGACGACCTGATCCAACGCGGCCTGGTCGCCGCGTCGGCGCACAACGTCGGCGCGTTGGCGGCGCCGGCCATCGAGGAGGCCGTCGCCCGGAAAGTGGAGGAACTGCTGCGCGCCGTCGTCATGCAGCCGCTCCGCGATGAACTGACGGCGATCCACCACGAGGCGACGCTGGCCCGCCTGGAAGGGTTCGCGCACCTGGGCAACGACTACGGGCCGGAGGTCGCCGAGCGGATCGAGGCGGCGGCCGAGGAGCGCGCCACGGCGGCGCGCGCATCGGGCGAGCGGGCACGGCTGACCATCCGCGTGACCGAGGAGCAAGTGGCATGACGACGCTGCCAACGCCAACGACGACGACGCGGACGTTCGTGGAGGGACGCTACGTGCCGACGGGGCCGTGGGCTGCGCGGAAGATCGAGGACCAGGTGGACCATCTCAAAGGCAGTTTCCGCCCCGGTGAGGCGCGCGAGGAGCGCACGCTGTTCGACGCCCACGGTGATGTGGCCGACCGCGCGACCGCACGGGCCATGCTGACGGCCGCGATCGGCCCCAAGGTGGTGTTCCACCGCCTCGTCCTCTCGCCGGGGCCGCGCGCGGGCGTGGTGCGCCCCATTGACCTGCGCACCTGGACGCGGCTCGTGATGATGGACCTGGGCCACGAGTTGGGCCAGCGGCTTGTGTGGGTAGCGGCCGTCCACCGCAATACCGACGAGCCGCACATCCATGTGCTGCTCGCTGGCGCGGCCGAACGGACGCGGTGGCCGCACCAGGGGACGGTGCGGGGCGTGGAGCTGCGCCGCGTCCATTACGTCCCCGGTGGCTTCATCCGTCGGCGCGGGGACGTGCGCGCGGCCGAGATCAGGGCGTTGAATGGGGACGGGGCCGCGTGATGGACCTATCGCTGCCCGTCCACCTGAGCACGGCCCAACTCGTCGCCCTGGCGGTGGGCCTCGCCGTCGGGATCGCCCTGGTGGCTACCACCGGTGTCCTGATGGCCGTGGAGAACCGCGACCGGGCGCTGGCCCGCCGGTTCGACCTGTTCGAGTGCCTCCTGCCCGCCTCGCCCCGGACGGCCGAGGTGTCCGCCGTCGCCTGGGACTGGTACCGCGCGCTCCAGGAGGAGAGGGAGCGCGCCGACCGGGCCGAGCGGCACATCGCGGGGATGCAGGCCGCTGTCGACGCGGAACGCGCGCGTGCCCGCAGCGGCGCGTGGGACGCGGGCGACCATAACGACGATGACGGGGAGGAGGCCGACGACCCCTGCATCACCTTTTGTCCCGCGCCCACGTTCGCCGGCGGCGAGCCCTGTACCTGTGCGGCGTTCCGTCGGGCGCCCAGCGACTGACAGCCGGATAGACCGGGACACACGGACACCGCACGCGAGGGGAAGCGTATGACGAGCGAGACAATGGATAGACAGGACGCACAGATCACGGCCCGTGGCCCGAGCGACCGGGGTACGACCTCCGACGCGACGCGTCCGCTGCACGCGGCGCTGCGCGGGGAGCCAGCCGCGCGTGCGGCCTACGCGCACGCCGAAAGGGTGTGGGCGCTCGACGTGCTCACCGGGATTATCCGCAGCGCGGGCGAGGCGCGGCCGGCCGGGGACGCGCCCTGCGCGCGGGGTGAGCCATGAGTGCGGCGCGGCGTGCCGTGACCGGCGGGCGCGCCTACACCGTTGACGGCCAGAGCCTCGTCCTCCGCGTGCGGGAGGCGCCCGGCCCTGAGCGGGCTACGGCGCGCGTGGACACCCCGCCGCCCGTCGCGTTGCGGACCCTGGTGGCCCCGCTGACCTGGGAGCCGGTGCAGCGCCTACTCGCCTGGGGCGCGCGGGAGGGCATGACCGCGGCCGAACTGCTCGATAGCTGCCGGACGGCCACGCGTCCCCCGGCGACACGGACACGGGGCAGGCGTGCGCAAGGAGATGAGGAACGATGACGGATTATAGCCGCGACGATACGCTCCTCGCTCCGTTCGACGGGATGCTCGCCGACGGCGGACCCGACCGGCTGGCGTTTGAGCCGACGGCGACCGGCGACCCGGCGGTGACGTACTACACGCGTGAGCCGGACGGCTTCGGCCCGGACGACTATCGCTGGCAGGCGATCACCGACCCGGCCGAGATCGCCACGATCGAGGGCGCGCTGGCGCGGGGCGTCGACCCGCCCTATGAGGTGTGGGTGGACCAGGCTCCGGCCGCACGCGACCTTGAGCGGCTGACCCTCGTCGAAGAGGGGACACTGGTGTACGCCTGGGAGCAGACCGGCCCCGCCGTGGGCGAGGGCCAGCTTTACGAGATCACCGACCCGGTGGTGCTCGCCGCCTATGAGGAGGCGCACCCTCTGCAGCAGGGAAGCGTCGACATCATCAACCCTGTGGACTTTTATGATGCCGCCTGGGCGACCGACGCGGCGCGCGCGACTAACCCCGCGCTCTATGACGCGCAAATCGAGGATCTCGTCGCCAGGGGCGACTCCTGGCTCGAGGTCGAGTACGCGGGGGACGGCTTCGCGCTCGGGCGCTACGACGCCGGACCCGTCGAGCGCGATACCAACGGCTGGGAGCCGGTGCGCGTCGGCGACGGTCCCACGGGGAACGCCTACCCCGACGAGGCGACGGCCCGCCAGGCCGCGATCGCGTACAATGGCGCGGACCTCGCGGGCACGCGCCTGGACCTCGCCCCCGCCCCCATCGCCCTCGACCGGAACCTAACGCCGGCCCTCGATCTGTAGAAGTCAGGAGAGACGCACCATGAGCACACCCGCTAGCCCGCCCCTCACGACCCGTCCCTGGACGCGCGGCATTGCCGGTGCGCGCCGCCTGGCACGGCTCCCGCGCGCGATGATGCACGCCCTGTGGCGTGTCGTGCGCCGGCTGCTCGCCCGTGTGCTCTGGCTCCTGCGCGGGTGGTCCGGCCTCATCGCCGGCCTGCTCATCGCCCTGGCGCTCTGGCTCGGGCCGCTCGCCGGCGCGCGCTGGATCGTCGCCCAGGCCACGGCCCTCTACGAGCACGCCACGGTGGCGGTGACGCTCTGGTATCAGATGGCCTACGACGCCGTGGCCTGGCCCGCAGTCAATGGCACGCTCGCCCTGCGCGCGACGCAGGCGTGGGCGCGCCACGGCTACCACGGGCTCGCCCCGGCGATCCGCACGACCCCCTGGGCGTTCTGGATGCGTCACGGCGTGGCCTGGCGCTACGCCACCCTGCACCGCCCGAGCGGGGCGCCCGTGCGCGCGGCGATCCCCCTGGAACTGGGCGGCGTGCTCACGTTCCTGGCGCTGTTCGCCGTCTTTGTCATGATCGGCCGTAAGAAGCGCGCCCTCGACCCCACGCGGGCCAACACCTACGGCGGCGCGCGCTGGCAGACCTGGGAGGAGCTGCGACGGCGGCGAGCCAGGCCGGGCGACATGGTGCTGGGCACGACGCGGCGCGGGCTCCGACGGATCACCGTCGGCGTGTCGTCGGCGCTGCTGCTCGAAGGGGTGGCCATCGACGCGCCGACCGGCCTGGGCAAGTCGAATGCCATCTTCAAGACGCAATTGTTGGAGCCCGACCCCGCCGTGGATTACGTCGCCACCGACAACAAGGGCGACGGGTGGAACCAGACGGCCGCGGCGATGAGCCGGACGCACGACGTGTACCGGCTGGATATGCAGAACCCGGCCAACAGCGTGACGTGGGCACCGCTCGCCCTGGTGCGCACGCCGGCCAAGGCCGAGGACTGGGCGCGCGCCTGGCTGCACAACTCCACGCCCGCCGACAGCGCCCCACCCCAGCCCTACTTCGAGCAGGCCGTCCTCTTGCTCATGGCGGCGGGCGTGATGCACGTCCACGCCGTCGCCGCCGCGGCCGGCCGACCCTCTGGCACGCTGGACGAGCTGCTGGCCCTGCTGCTGCAACCGAACGTGGAGGCCATCGAGAAGGCGCTGAAGAACGGGCCATCGGGGGCGGAGACGGGGCCGGCGGCGCAGTTCCTCGGGCTCATCGCCGAGCACCGCGACCTGCGTTCCTCCATCCCCTCGGGCCTGGCCCCGCGCCTTTCCGCGCTCGCCGACCCCGCCATCAAGGCCGTCGTTGGTGGCCAGGGCACGCTCGACCTTGACCGCCTCGGGCGCACGGAGCGGCGTCCGGTGGCCCTCTACATCGTGATCCCCGCCGGCGACGACACGCTGCGGCCGCTCGTCGCCGCGCTCTTCACGACAATGTTCACCGTGCTGCTGGATCGGGCGCGCACGCTGCCCAATGGCGAGCTAGCGCGTGAAGTGCGCATGCTGCTGGACGAGTTCGGCACGATGGGCGCGATCCCCCACGCGCCCAAGTGGTTCAACATCTGCCGGCAACCACGCATCTCCCGCGTCATCAGCTTCCAGTCCTTCTCGCAACTCGTGGACGACTACGGGGAACTGGGGGCCAAGGCCATCATCGACTCATGCAACGTACTGGCCTGGCTGGGCGGGACGCGCGGGGACGACGCCAAGTGGGCGAGCGACGCGCTGGGCCACCGCACGGTGCTGGCTCGTGGAGAAGGCGACTCGGCCGCGCCGGGCGGCCTGTTTGGGCGACGGCCCGAGCGCGATAGCCGCTCGGCGAGCGAGGCGGGTGTGCCCCTGCTGTTCCCCGACGACCTGGCGGCCTCGTCACGGCGGCGCGTCGTCGCCATCGCGCGCGAGGCGCGGCCGATGGACCTACGCACGCGGCCAATGTGGTCCGTCCGGGCCATGCGCCGCCTCATGACACGCCCGGCTCCCCGTGCGTGCGTCGAAGCTCCCACGCACCCCCACCCCGCGCTGGCGGCCGTCGCACCCGCACAGACATCCCCGCTCAAGGGCGCACAGGTCGTGGTCGTGCCCGACGCGGCACGAGGAACGACGCCGACGGGGCCGTGGGCGCCGGTGCGCGTGACGGCGAAGACACCTGCGGCGACGGCGACCGGGGCCCCACCCCCCGCGCCAGCGCCGGCGACATCTACACCATCGACGGCACCGGCGGCGGCATCCGGCCCGCCACGGCTGCCGACAGCGCCGGTGAAGCACGGCACGGCCTACGATTGGACGGGGCTGCCATGACCACACAAATGATGCGCGGGATAGCGCCTTTAAGGGAGGGGCAGGGCGTGCGCTCGCGGGGTGCGCCCCACGATTGTGATGGTGAGCGCGCTTGGCCTGCGACTGCGGTCGCATGGCAGCGTGACGCCGACTGCGGTCGGGGGTCAGCCCGGTCGGGGCGCCCTCAGCGCCCCTCGTTCCGGCG
>JAABUJ010004311.1_pt1 | contig 15060 bp, 10 predicted proteins | sample 5559131 | NCBI WGS metagenome assembly JAABUJ01 (sample SAMN10711875, study PRJNA513366) | rock metagenome | isolation source: Antarctica rocks | place: Antarctica: Victoria Land, Mt New Zealand nord | collected 2016-01-07 | reverse complement strand
CGTCGCCGTAAGATCAAGCGAAAAACAACGCACCAGACGGCGAAATGTAGCTTCACTCAGCTTGGAACGTCTTAAATAACGATTTACCAGCGCCATCACTGCACTTTAGCGCCACCAAAGACTCGTTGCTTCCTAAGCCCCACGCAGATTCCCTTCGGGAATGACAGACAGAAAACAACAGCACGGCTCTTTAGTTGTCATTCCCGCAGGGAATCTGCGTTTGTTGTGGTCTTCAGTAAGTCGGGCAAAGTGCACGAAAGGACCCACTACGGCTGGGGTGTAAAGTCCCGCAGCCGGTCGACGGTTGCCTGATCCAGGTGCTCCAACATGGCGACCACCAGGTTCACCATGCCGTCGAAATCCTTGCGGTTGACGATGCCGTTGTGGGCATGGGTATAGCGCACCGGAACCACCAGGTTGATGGTCGGTGTTCCTCCGTTGCTCGCCTGCATCTCGGCCGAGTCGTCTCCATAGCCTTGTACCAGGTCGGCTTGCAGCGGAATGCCGGCAGCTTTGGCGGTCTCGCGTACGAAGTCGACCACCTTGCGGTTGGGCAGCGTGCTGGAATCATAAAGAAAATACCCCGGCCCCGCGCCCAGCTTCACCTGCGACTCCTCCGGATGTCCAACGGGAGAGTCGCCGGTGATACCACCTTCAATCGCAATTCCGAGCGCCGGCTTGACCACCTGCGCGGCTGTCCTGGCGCCGCGCAGACCGATCTCTTCCTGGGTCGTCGCTACGAAAACCAGCGTATTGGGATGCGGATGAGCCGCCGTCCGCCGCATCGCTTCGAGCAGCACCGCGCAGCCGATGCGATCGTCCCAGGCCTTGCCCAGGTAGTTGTCCGAGCCATTCAGCGCCACGAAGGGTGCGTCCGGCACGACCGGGTCGCCCGGCTCGACCCCCATCGCCGCGGCTTCCGCAGCATCCTTGGCTCCAATATCGAGGAAGAGAGAATTACGCGGGTACACCTTCGTCCGCTCGTCCGCCGGCACCACGTGGATGTCGCGAATTCCCGTAACCGCATGCACCGGACCCTTGGACCCAAGGATGATCCAGCGCTGATCGACCAGCGCCTGGTCGAGCCATCCACCCAGCATCTGCATGGTCAGAAATCCTGCCGGAGTAATGCGGCGCACCATTCCGCCCAGCTCGTCCATATGAGCGTCGATCATGATCGTCGGCCCAGAGGACCCCTGCTGCGCAATCACCGACCCCAGGCCGTCATAGCGGATGGGCGTGGACACAAACGGCTTCATGGCCGGGACCATGATGGCCCGCACAGGCTCCTCTGCCCCTGGCGGCCCCGGAGCATCCGAAAGTTGCTGCAACAGGCGTTCAGTACGATCAGGTGCCGGTGCTTGCTGGGCTTGAGCAGGAACGAAGGACGCAGCAACGACGGACAGAGCGAGCAAGCCGGAAAGCTTCATGCGGAAACTATATCGCAGTGCTGCCCGGTAGACTGGAGAAACCGCCCCCCGGGCAGACCATGGCAGACAGCTTCGCCCAAACCGTCAAGCAGCAGGTCGACATCGTCAAGATCGTTAGCGAATATGTAAAGCTGCGCAAGACCGGAGCCCAGAACTTCACCGGCCTCTGCCCGTTCCACAAGGAAAAAACCGGTTCGTTCTCGGTCAACGCACACCACGGCTTCTTCTACTGCTTTGGCTGCCACGAGAAGGGAGACGTCTTCACCTTTGTCATGAAGATGGACGTCATTACCTTTCCTGAGGCGGTGCGCGCGGTTGCCGTCAAAGCCGGAATCCCTCTGCCCAAACGCGAGTTTTCCTCACCCGAGGAAGCCCGCGACGCTGGTCTGCGACGCCAACTGATGGATCTACATGAAGCTGCGACGCAGTATTTTGAGGCGATGTTGAAGTCGCCCTCCGCAGCACGTGCACGCGAGTATCTGACGGCGCGCGGAGCCACTCCGGAGACGATGCAGAAGTTCCGCATCGGGTTTGCGCCGGACGACTTCAACGACATGCGTGAGCGCCTGCAGCCGCACTTCAGCGATGAAGTCCTGCGCGCAAGCGGGCTTTTTACGTCGAGTGAGAAAAATGACGACGGCGCACCCACCGGACCGCTTTATGCGCGTTTTCGCAAACGCATCACCTTCCCCATCGCGAGCGAGCAGGGTAAGACGATCGCCTTCACCGCACGCGCGCTCGACGAGGTAGATGACAAGGGACGTCCCGTCGCAAAGTACATCAACTCGCCCGAAACGCTGCTGTACACCAAAGGCAACGTGCTGTTCAACCTCGACAAGGCCAAGGCCCAGATGCGGGAGAACGATTTCGCGCTGCTGGTCGAAGGACAGATGGACTGCATCAGCGTTTACATGGCTGGAATCCACAACGTTCTGGCGACCTCCGGCACTGCGTTTACGGAGATGCAGGTGCGCCTGCTCAGCCGGTTTACAAAGAGGGTCGTCGTTAACTTCGATCCCGATCAGGCAGGCGCGGCTGCTGCAGAAAAATCCGTGGCCCTGCTGACGGAGGAGGGCTTTGAGGTAAAGGTGATTGCGCTGGAAGGTGGTCTCGATCCTGATCGCTTCGTGCGCGAACAGGGAATCCAGGCCTACATGGCCGCGTTGCGCGGAGCCCGGCGCCACACCGATTATCTGATTGAACGCGCACGCCAGATGTTTCCAGGGCGCAGTGCGGAAGCGAAGATGAAGGCGATGAACTTTCTTCTGCCGCACATCCGCCGCATGCCGAACGCAATTCAGCGCAGCGAATTTGTAGAGGATGCCGCGCAGAAGCTGGGCATCGACTCCGCGCTGGTGCGCCAGGAGGTGCGTCTGGCCGCAGCGCAGAGGCTGGAAAGTGTTCGCACCCGGCGCGTCGAGCCCGCGACCGAAGCTGAGCGCATCCTGCTGCGCGCACTGGTTCTGCCGCCAGCCAATGCAGCGCGGCAGCACGCGGCAGAAGAATTGGCGCAGCATCCTGAGTGGTACGAGGGCCTTGCCTCCGCGCCGCTGCTCGAAGCTCTGGCGAGCGCACCGGCACCCGACAATCCGCTGGACGCAGCTCCGGACGACGCCATGCGCACCTTGCTGGCGGGTGTGCTGGCAGCGCAGGTGGATACGGACACGCCGTCACAGCAGCAGGGCCGCACGTCTGCTCCGCAGAGCATTGCGGAGCAGGTCGAGTACGCCTTGCAGTCCTTATCCACTCGCATGCTGCACCGCCGTCAACGTGAACTGCGGTCGGCGATCGGCGAAGCAGAACGTCGCGGCGACTCCAGCGTGGTCGAGCAGCTTACGCTTGAAAAGATGAAAGTGGACCGCGATCTGCGAGCGCAGTAAGCAGCACCGTAGATTGATACAATCGCATCATGTTGAGCAATAACGACAGGGCCGGATGAGTATCGACGCCGCCACCAAACGCCGGCTGATCATGGGTTTGGCTTCCAACTGGATCAGCAAGCTGGCGGGCACCTTCATTCAGCTGGTGCAGGTTCCCGTGTTCCTCCACTTCTGGACCGAACCGGTCTTTGGCGAGTGGCTCATCCTGAACGCGATTCCAAACTATCTCAGCTTCTCGAACATCGGTTTCGGAACGGTCGCCGGCAACGAAATGACCATGGCAGTGGCGCGCGACGACCGCGCATCCGCACTGCGCATCTTTCAGTCGTGCTGGTGGCTGATTGTCATTGTGATGGTGTGCACTGCTTCTGTGGTGGCGGTCCTGCTGGCTGTGCTACCTGTCGCGCATTTGCTGCACGTCCACTCCATCTCGCGCCATGACACGCGCTGGATCGTCGGCTGTCTCGGCCTCGCGGTGCTGGTCAATCAGCTGGAACAACTGCTGCAATCGGCGTACCGCAGCATTGGTCGCTATCCTTTCGGCGGATTCGTCAAGAGCACGCTGACCTTGGTTGCGTTTGGTGCGATGCTGGTCCCCGTCTCGCTCGGGTATGGACCGCGCACGACGGCCCTGGTCTATGCGTCGGCGAACATCGTGGGAACTTTCATTCTGATGGCGATGGTGCGTCGCGATATTCCGTGGGTTCGCTTCGGCTGGGATCATGCATCCGTCGCCGAAATCAAGGCGTTGGCGGCTCCGGCGTTTGCCTTCATGGGCTTTCCCATGGGCAACGCGCTCAATTTGCAGGGAACTCTTCTGGCCGTCAGCTACGCACTTGGCCCGCTTGCGGTTGTGGTTTTCTCCACCGCGCGCACGGTCTCGCGGGTCGCGCTGCAGATGGTGCAGATGATTAATAATTCGTTCGAGCCGGAGTTCTCGGTGTCATTTGCGCAACGTGACTCCGCATTGATCCGCACGTTGCACCGGCGCGCCTGCCAGATGGCTCTGATCCTTGCTGTGTCCGTTGTGTTGCTGATGACAGCGGGAGGTCCCTGGTTCCTGAACCACTGGACGCGCGGCAAGGTTCCGCCGAGCCGTGGGCTGCTTTCCATCCTGCTGACGGTGGTTGTGTTTTACTCGTTGTGGTCTACCAGCGCCGCTATCCTGCGCGCCACCAATCGACACAAACGGCTGGCATTGGTCTTTGTGGGATCGACCGGGATTACGGTTGTGATTACCTTCATCTTTGCCCGGGTGTGGGGTCTTTATGGAGCAGCTTCGTCCTTGCTGATCTGCGAGTTCCTGATGAACTTCTACGTTTTGCCATCCACCCTTACTATTGCGCACGATACTTTTCCGGAGTTTGTGCGCAGCCTGTTCGATGTTCCGCCAGCGCTGCATCCGCGCACGCTGCTGCGTCGTTTGCAACGTTCGCGCCCGGCCCTTGAGAGCTGATGAGATTCAAATGAAACCCAACTTTCCCATTCTGCAACCACCTCAGGCCGTCGCCAGCCAGCGTACCGCTAATCACCCGCACGAACAATTTGCCGGAGCCGCAGAGCTTGAATCGCAGTTGCGAGCCACTGTTCGGGGCGAGGTTCGTTTCGATCGGGCTGCGCGCGCTCTGTACGCCACAGATGCTTCCAATTACCGCCAGGTTCCCATCGGCCTGGTGATCCCGCGAGATGCCGAGGACGTGATTGCAACCCTTGCGGCGTGTCGCGATGCCGGTGCTGCCGTGCTGTCGCGCGGCGGCGGAACCAGCCTGGCAGGTCAGGGGTGCAATGTTGCGGTCGTCATCGACTTCTCAAAGTACATGCACCGCCTGCTCACGCTCGACCCTGAGGGTGAGCGGGCTGAAGTCGAGCCTGGCATCGTGCTCGACACGTTGCGGGATGCGGCCGAGCAACATGAACTGACGTTTGCTCCCGACCCGGCGACGCATAGCCGATGCACCATCGGGGGCATGATCGGCAACAACTCCTGCGGGGTGCATGGTCTACTGGGCGGCAAAACCGTAGACAACATCGAGTCGCTGGACGTTCTGCTCTACGACGGCACGCGCATGACAGTGGGCGCGACCACTGAGGAAGAGCTGCGGAAGATCATCGCCGCAGGCGGCCGCAAGGGCGAGATCTACGCTGGTCTTGAGCGCCTGCGCGACCAATACGCGACGCTGATTCGTGAGCGGTTTCCTGATATTCCGCGGCGCGTTTCAGGGTTGAATCTCGATTGGCTGCTGCCCGAGAACGGCTTCAACGTGGCGCGGGCGCTGGTGGGTTCGGAAGGAACCTGCGTCACAATCCTGAAGGCCACGTGCCGGCTGGTGAAGAGCCCGCAATGCCGCCGCCTTGCAGTGCTTGGGTTCGAGAATGGTTTCGTCGCAGCGGACCATGTTCCCGATGTCCTGCACTTCAAACCGATTGGGCTCGAAGGATTCGATCAAACACTGCTCGATGCCATCCAGAAGAAAGGCCTTGCTCCCGAAGAGATGAAGCTGCTTCCTCCAGGAGGCGGCTTTCTCCTATGCGAGTTCGGTGCGAACAGTAATGCCGAAGCCGAGGCGCAGGCGCAACGCTTGATGGATGCGGTCGGCGAGTTTTCAGTCAGGCCCAGCAGCCGGCTCTACACGTCGGAACAGGCGCAGCGCATCTGGAAGGTGCGCGAATCCGCCCTTGGCGCGACGGTCTTCGTTCCTGGACAGCCCAGTGCGTGGGAAGGCTGGGAAGATGCAGCCGTTCCTCCGGAAAGGCTGGGTGGCTATCTGCGCGAGATCTTCGCGCTGATCGAGCGATACAACTACCGCTCACCCATGTACGGGCACTTCGGTCAGGGCTGTGTCCATCTGCGAATCACGTTCGATTTCAAAACGGTCGAGGGCGTTCAAAACTATCGCCGGTTCATTGAAGAAGCGGCGGATATCGTGGTCGCTTACGGCGGCTCATTTTCAGGCGAACACGGCGACGGACAATCCCGCGCCGTGCTGCTGCCGAAGATGTTCGGGCCGGAACTGATGCAGGCTTTCGTCGACTTCAAATCACTGTGGGACCCACTCAATCGTATGAACCCGGGCAAGCTGGTCGACCCGCGCGCAGTGTACGATCCAATCGAAAATTTACGCCATGGCCCAGGCCATCAGAGTGTGGCCGAGCCCACATTTTTCAGCTTCGCAGCCGACGGCGGATCGTTCGCTGAGGCGACCGAGCGCTGCGTCGGCGTGGGTGCGTGCCGCAAACAGAACAGCGGAACCATGTGCCCAAGCTACATGGTGACGCTCGAGGAGCAACACTCGACACGTGGCCGTGCGCACCTGCTTTGGGAGTTGATGAATGGCGACACGCTTCCGGACCGCTGGCAGAACAAACAGGTGAAAGAGGCGCTCGATCTTTGTCTCTCCTGCAAGGCATGCAAGACAGAGTGCCCCGTCAGCGTCGACATGGCCACCTGGAAAGCCGAATTTCTGGCCCATTATCACGAACACACGCGCCACCACGCGCGGGATTATGCGTTCGGGTTTATGGATCGCTGGGCGCGGCTGGGCAGCATCGCGCCGGGCCTCGCGAACCTTGGGATGAGCGCGATGGAGGGCGCAATCAAGTCCGCCCTCGGCGTGGCGAAGCAGCGCCATCTGCCGCGGCTTGCGAAGCGCAATTTCCGCAGCAGCTTCAAAAGTGCTTCCTCCCCCGACGTGCTGTTGTGGCCGGACACCTGGAACAATTACTTCCAGCCGCACGTGCTCGACGCAGCAGCGAAAGTCCTCACCAGCGCAGGCATGCAGGTGAGTGTGCCGAAGGAGCATGTCTGCTGTGGGCGTCCACTGTACGACTTCGGCTTTCTGAAGGAAGCGAAGTCCTACCTTGCGAAGATCCTTGACCGATTCGAACCGCAGATCATGGCTGGTACTCCGGTAGTCATGCTGGAGCCAAGCTGCGCGAGCGTCTTTCAGGACGAGTTGCTGAACTTCTTTCCAACAGATGAACGCGCGCAACGCCTGGCTCGCCAGACCCGTATGATCGGTAGCATCCTCATCGAAAAGCCTACGTGGCAGCCTCCAGCGCTTGCGGGCAGACGCGTTGTGGTACACGGTCACTGTCATCAAAAATCGATCATGTCCATGCAGCCCGACATGGCGTTGCTGCAGGCGACGGGCGCTGACGTAACGCTGCTCGATTCCGGCTGCTGCGGCATGGCCGGCCCGTTCGGATTTGAAAGCGAAAAGTTCGCCGTCTCGCAGGCGCTGGGCGAACGTGTTCTTCTGCCGGCAGTGCGCGCCGCAGGGGCACAGGATCTAGTCGTGAGCAACGGCTTTAGCTGCCGTGAACAGATTACGCAGAATCGTCTGCGCGGCGCAAAGCACCTGGTCGAAGTGCTCGCGATGGATCTGTAGGCGGTTTATAGGTGGTTTAGACAACTGGGAACAGGAACAAGGCGCAGATACCATTCGGGAATGACAACCAAAGTGAGTCGTCATCCTGAACGCAGTGGAGGATCCCTGTATTTGCGGGGACGTTGGAACGCTCACACCGTTACAAAATCAGCCGTAAAGTTCAACGGGGTTTGCGCGAACTCTTGATGACGGGACGCACCGCGCCGCGCGTGATCGGGCTGGCCAAAATGATGGACGTATTGGTCGCGACATAAGGCATCAGCGAGTCGATGACGCGCTCAAGGTGCGCTGCGTTCTCAACGGCAACCTCCAGCAGGAAGGACTCCTGCCCCGTCACGCGATGACACTCCAGCACCTCGGGCACCTTGCGGACCAGGCTGGCGAATCGAACCAGGCGCTCGCCGGCCACGCTGATCTTGACGAAAGCGCCCATCGCCAGGCCAACCTTCTGCGGAGAGACATGGGCATGATAGCCGAGGATCACGCCTGCCTCTTCGAGCTTGCGAACGCGTTCGGCCGTTGAGGGAGTTGAGAGTCCGACGCGCCGGCCGAGTTCGGCGTAGGCAATCCTTGCATCGGCCTGCAACTCCTCAAGTATCTGTGCATCGATTGCGTCCAGTTCAGTAGCCTTCACGATTCCTGCCTTTCTAATCCGCCTTGCGCCGAACTAATTCTTGCCTTACATCGTAAGGCAGATGCTGGCGAAAAGCGCCAGACCTTTATGGAATTCAAGGCAGCACCTTCACTACCTTAGAGGTATGGCCACCTTGTCCCATCCTCCCGCCGCACTGCCTGTGGCTGTTGCCGCCAAGTTCGCCGGGCTTGTGCAAGTCATCGGCAACACGCCTCTGCTTGAGGTGATGCTGCGCGTGGATGGACAGCCGCGCACGATCTTTGCCAAGTGGGAAGCGATGAACCTGACGGGCAGCATCAAGGATCGCATGGCGCTGTCGGTGTTCCGCCGGGCTTATCTGGATGGAACGCTCAAGCCCGGCGACACCGTGGTAGAAGCAACCAGCGGCAACACCGGAATCGCCTGCGCTGCGATCGGCTCCGCGCTGGGTCACCACGTGCGCATCTTCATGCCCGATTGGATGAGCCAGGAACGCGCGCAGTTGATTCGCGGCCTGGGTGCCGAGGTTGTCCCTGTCAGCCGCGAGCAGGGCGGCTTCCTGGGCAGTATCCGCATGTGCGAGGAGTTGGCCGCCAGCGACGACACTATCTTTCTGCCGCGGCAGTTCTCCAACTCTGCGAACGCGCAGGCTCATGTCGAAGGCACTGGCCCCGAGATATGGGCGCAGATGCAGGCGTGCAGACGCGTTCCGGATGCGTTTGTCGCCGGGGTGGGCACGGGCGGCACTGTCATGGGAACTGGACGCTACCTGCGCAGCCGCTCGCACAATATCCGTATCCACCCTGTCGAGCCCGCCGAATCGCCCACGCTTTCAACGGGATACAAAATCGGCTCGCATCGCATCCAGGGAATCTCCGATGACTTTATTCCGGCGCTGATTGACTTCGCGGAGTTGGATGAAGTCCTCGCTGTCTCGGACGGAGATTCCATCCTGATGGCGCAGAAGATTGCGTGCCAACTGGGGCTCGGGGTGGGAATTTCGTCAGGATGCAATCTGCTGGCCGCGCTTGCGGCACAGGATCGCCTCGGGCCTGAGGCTAACGTTGTGACTGTCTTCTGTGACGACAATAAAAAGTATTTGACGACGGATTTGCTGCGAGACGAACCCGTCAAGCCAAGCTATCGTTCGCCTCGAATCGAGCTGCTTGGCTTTCATAGCCACGCGCGCTGTTTCTAGCTCGCCAGGCCGTACAAGCAGTTAGTTAATGGGCTTACAACAAGTGAGTAAGTGGATGTAGAAAGGCTCTTTCGCCTTCTGGTTGTCATTCCCGAAGGAATCTGCGTCTGTTCTTCAGGAATGACGAGGATAATCCCTTCAGGGATTCGTTTCCAGCCCGCACGGCAGAAAGAGGCTGAAGACGGTGCCGTGACGTGCGGCATCTGTGCTGGAGCGAACGCGCAGGCGTCCATGATGTCGGTCGACGATGCCGCTGGAAATCCAAAGCCCCAGCCCGGTTCCATTCATCTCCTTGGTGGTGTAGAACGGCTCGAAGATGCGGGCAGCGACGTGCGTGGACATCCCATGCCCTGTATCGGCTACCGTCAGGCGTATTCCGGGCTGTCCAGTCGGCGAACCATGTTTCATCAGGTGGGCCCGCAGCATCAACCGCCCTCCATTGCGCATCGCGTCGATGGCGTTGGCGATCAGGTTATTGAGCACCTGGCGGATGTCGTTTTCAAAGCACAGGACCTTCTCGTCCGTGGAGTAACGCACGTCCAGTTGAATGCTGGAGTTATTAAGGCGACCTGTATAAAGGCGTAAAACCGCATCCACCAACTCGGAGGGAGTGACGCGTGTGCGTGCTACCGATTGCCGGTGGAAGCGGAGCGACTGCGTGGCGATCTGCGAAACGCGCGAAACCTCCGCCGACGCCATATTGACGTAAACCCGCAGACCGTCCGGCAACTGCGGATCGTTGACGATCAGGTAGAGCAGATTGGTGATCGCCTCCAGCGGATTGTTGATCTCGTGCGAGATTGAACTCGCCAGCCGGCCCACGGCTGCGAGCTTCTCGCTCTGGATCAGCGCAGCTTCAGCACGGCGCTGTTGCGTGATCTCGGTCGCGGCGTTCAGGATTGCCCGAACAGAGCCATCTTCGGCAAATACTGGAAGATAGTTCACCTTCCACATGCGGCGGACGCCCGGCATCGTCGGCAGCTCGCCTTCCAGGATATGGTCGCGTATGGACTCTCCCCTGGCTACCCTCTTGAACAGCTCAATCACCTCCGGGATGGGCGCGATGGTCTCCAGCTTCTGGCCAAGGATCTTCTCTTTGGGCAAGCCGATGATTGCTGCTTCAGCTTCGTTCAGACTCAGGAAGCGGAACTCGACCGGATCAAACAAAGCAAGCCCGACAGGTGTGCTCTGGAAAATTGCTTCGATCTCAGCGTTGCGCTTTTCAGTTTCAGCTTTCTCGGCCTGCAGGGCAAAGGTGTAGGTCTTCTCCTCATGGATGTCGTTGCCGACGCCAAGCCAGTGCAGAATGCTCCCGCTTGCATCGCGTACAGGCGCCGCACGCAAGCGCCAGTGACGATATTCCTGCGTAGGAGCACGCATGATTCTAGCTTCGATGTCGTAGATATCTCCCGTGTTGACCGAGTGAGTCCAGACTTTGACGATGCGGTCGCGATCCTCTGGATGGAAACCCTCAAGCCATCCCAATCCGCTCAGATTGTCAGCGTCGAGCCCGATGTAGGCAAGGAAGCCGTGATTTGCATAGGTAATATTTCCGGCCGGATCTCCCATCCAGATGGCCTGAGGGTTGAGGTCGGCAAGCACACGATAACGCTCTTCGCTGGCGGCGAGCGCCTGCTCCTGCTTCTTACGCTCGGTGATATCGGCGAAGAAGACGATGATGCCATCGCTGCTGGGCCGCGCGCGAACGCTGAACCATAAATTCAGCGGCTCCGGATAGAATGCTTCGAATTCTCCGGGAATCTGCTCATCCATTGCGCGATGGTAGAACTCCCAGAACTTGCCGGTTCGCGCGGCGGGGAACTCATCCCAGATATTCTTGCCCAGCAACCTGTCGTCAGGATCAACGATCGCTTTGGCATTGCCGTTCAAAAAGCTGAAGGTCCAGTCGCGTGCCAAGCCGAGCACACCGTCTGAGGTGACCTCCATCGCCTGCGCCAGGCGCTCCTTCGCGGTGCTTTCCTGTCGTATGCGGCGTTCTTCTTCGGTAACGTCCCGGAAGCAGGCTGCGAGCCCCTCATCCGTCTTGATGAAGCGGACCTGGTAGTAACTGTCAGAGCGTAGGCAGAAAAGTTCGAATTCTATGGGTTTTCCAGAATCCATTGACTCCCGGAAGTGACAAGTCGCATCCTGGTCGAGATCGGGAAAGATCTCCCAGAAATTCTTTTCATAGGAAGTGGAAGGATCCAGATGAAAAATGCGGATTGCCTCAGCATTGGCGTAGGTCAGTTGCCAAGTGCGATTCAGGCAAAGGATGGCGTCCGGCAAAGTGTCCAGCAGACCGATCAGGCGGTCACGCGCAGTCGTGTCCGGCGGCGTTGCCGCCGAAGTGTGTCCCGCAGGTGAGGGAAGGAGTGTCATGGGGGAGTTGCAAACCTGATTGCTTGCAGTCTAAAGCGATCTTACAGAGGATGTAGATAACGGGGAACAGCAAGAACAAACGCAGATTCCCTTCGGGAATGACAACCAGAACACGAAAAACCCTTTCTACATCCACTGATTACCTTGTCAACCGATTTCCCATTCCAATATTTCCCATTCTTTTAAAGTCGTCATCCTGAACGTAGTGAAGGATCTCTGTATTCGCTGAACGCCGCAAGGCTGTACACCATGACAAATCAGTTCTAACTCGATTTTACGCGAGTCTCAGGAAAAAACTTATTGCTCCGGCTCAGAAGCTTCGGTGGCCACCGTGCTTCAAGGACCTGAAGTCTCTGCTCCAGGCGCTCGATCGCTTCGCGCAGAGAACGTACTTCATCGTCCGGTAAAGGAGCCTGCCGCGTGGCAGCCGAAGGCGATGGACTGTCTGGCCGATTGCTCCGATTCTGATCGCCCAGGCAATGACGAAATCGTACCTCGCGCGAACCGGGTGCGCGCTCAATGGGCGCGACGACCGGCAGAGGTCGACTCCCAAGCCGGTCGAGCGTAGCCTGTACCTGCGCCAGATCGTCAAAGGCGAACAGACGTTCGGCGCGGCTGCGCAACTCGCCAGGGGTCTGCGGACCGCGCAGTAGCAGCAGGCACAGTACCGCCGTCTCATCGCGGCGCAGGTTCAGCACGGTGCGGATGCGATGCTCAAAGCGAGCCACCCGGCCTTCGCCACGTGCCGGCACGACCAGGCAAGCTACTTCAAGCGTGTACAGGGCGGCACGCACCTGCTCCTCGGACAGATCCAGGACCGGATCGCGGCTGGAGCGCTGATTACAAGCGGCGAGCAGCGCATTCAACGACAGCGGATACGCCTCAGGTGTAGACATCTCCTTCTCCATCAGCGCTCCCAGGACGCGTTGGCTGGCTGGGTCGAGCGAAAGCGGTGCGGCCGGTTGCGGCGCGGTCGAATCATCAGAGTGCATCGTTGTACGGTACCGGATTTGTGTTGTCTGGTGCTGGACACGCCATTACGGAGATTCGCAGCACGGAGATTCGCAGCAGGCACCTGCGGGCGGTAGAATGAAGAAGCCGAATAACAATAGGTTTGATTGATAGCGATTCGCATGTTGCCTGCGGCGACGAACGCTTTGTTTAGGGAATTCGATTGGCCAGGGAGTCTTATTTGAACTTGCCGTCTTGGAAGGAACTCTTTACCCGTGCAGCCATCACCGTAGGTATTTTGGCGGGACCGCTGGGCATCAGCGCGAACGCGGCCGCTGCGAAGGCTCCGGATGCGGTTGCGGTCAAGCTCCCGAGCACCATGGCCCGCGGAGTCGCTGCACTGTCTGGCCGAGTCTATCGCTTGCGCCTGCATGAGTTGCATACGGGCGAGAGCATAGACCTTGTTTATCGGGTGGGCGGTGAGTATGTGCCCGGTGCGGTTGCTAAGCTCAATTACTTTCTGCGCGACCATCGCACGAACCAGGTTAGCCACTACGATGTGCGGGAGTTCGATCTGCTGAACTCTGTGATGGCGAAGCTTGGTCGCCCGGATGGGTTGATCGACGTGGTCTGCGGCTTTCGCTCCCCTTGGAGCAACAGCTACCTGCGCACACGGGCTGCGGTAACCGGCGTCGCGCTCCACAGTCAGCATATGCTGGCGAAGGCGATTGATATCCGGGTGCCGGGGGTTTCGACCAGCAGGCTGCGCGATGTTGCGCTGTCGCTGCACGAAGGTGGCGTGGGCTACTATCCGGTGTCCCAGTTCGTGCATGTGGATGTGGGGCCGGTGCGCCGGTGGACGTTTGCGGGCGCGGGCGACTAAGCGTTTGCGGCGCGGCTAAGATAACGTTCATGCTTCCCAGCGAACAGGATCGCCTCGCCGTTGTCCTGGTGCGCGCACGCAATCCTTCAAACATCGGCGCAGTTGCGCGCGCGATGCACGACCTGGGCTTTGCCGATCTGCGCGTTGTGAATGAGTTTCCGGTACCGTTCGCGGCGGCGAAGTCGGCCGTGGATGCCGCGTCCGTTCTGCACGCAGCCAAAGAGGTTGGTTCGGTTGCGGAGGCGGTGGCGGACTGCACGCTGGTGCTGGGTACGTCTGCGGTGGGTGAACGTGTGCTCGAACACCCGCTGTATGCGCTGGCCGATGCTGGCGAGAGGATTGCCCAGACGCTTGGCGGGCAGGAGACGGCGCGTGTGGCGCTTCTGTTCGGGTCAGAAAAGACGGGTCTATCGAACCAAGAACTGAGTCACTGCCACGCGCTGCTGACCATCCCAATGAATCCACGCTCTGGGGACCGGCACCTTTCTATGAACCTGGGTCAGGCGGTTGCCGTGTGCCTGTATGAGCTGGTGAGACGACGGGACGCAGGCACAGGTTCGGGCGAAGTGCCGCTGATTGTTGAAGACGACGCTGCGCTCGCGGGAGATCTGGAACGTCTGACCGCTCTGTTAGGCGAGGTTTTCGAGCGTTCCGGATACAACCGGCGACACCCTGCGAATGCGCGAGCGGCTAATGTACGCAGGCTGGTCCGGCGCATGGCGCTGAGCCGCACCGATGCGGCCGTGTGGTCTGGCGTTCTGCGACAGATGCTGCATGCCCTGAACGGGAACGACGGCTGATTGCCTCTGCTCTCTGCCCATGCCCTTCTGTTGTCATTCCCGAAGCGAATCTGCGTCTGCTCTTTTCCGAACTGAACCCACCGTGTGCAGCTCCCCGAAAGTGCTCCCCAGGTATACCCGCAACTCTTGTATCCAGAGACTTTAGTCATCCAAAGTGGACTCCCACAGATCCAGGTCCAGACCTAACCCTTTACCCATCAAGACTTTGATACCAAAAGTACGGGGGGTAGCTCACGTTGGAGCAGAGGCGACGCAGGTCCGTTTGGGCATGAAAAGGCAAGAGCCAAACGCAGAGGGGCTTAGGAAGCAAAGGAGTCTTTGGTGGCGCTAAAGTGCAGTGATGGCGCTGGTAAATCGTTACTTTAGACGTTCCAAGCTGAGTGAAGCTACATTTCGCCGTCTGGTGCGTTGTTTTCGCTTGATCTTACGGCGACGCAGACAGCCGGCATGATCGGTTTGTCGTGCGCTCGGTGAACACGATCTTTCTCCGCATGCGCCGCAAGATCGCCGCCGAGTGCGAACGGCAGTCACCGCTGGA
>JAABUJ010004310.1_pt1 | contig 15064 bp, 7 predicted proteins | sample 5559131 | NCBI WGS metagenome assembly JAABUJ01 (sample SAMN10711875, study PRJNA513366) | rock metagenome | isolation source: Antarctica rocks | place: Antarctica: Victoria Land, Mt New Zealand nord | collected 2016-01-07 | reverse complement strand
GGTGTCGAGACTGCACGTTCGTAGCAATCAGGTAGAATGAACTCCTGGTTCTGTGAGCCACTGTCGGCTTCAGCAGCTGAATCTCGGAGATTTTGTCGAACAGGCTGAGCAACTTGATCGTATTCCACATCTCAGGCTTGTGAAGCAAAAGAAGGAAGGTTCCGCCGGGCTTGATGCGCTGCATCCCAAGAGTTAGCTGACTACATGTCAGCCTTGTGGCTCTGCCCCCTTCACGATACTCCTCGATATGTGGCGTTTGTGTACGTAAGACCTGACCATCACAGAGCACGAGGTCGAAAAGTTCGGCAGGGAAGGGTCGCCAAGAAATCAATCTCCCGAAGTCCGGATGGTCTTTGGGGATATCTGTGATGCAGAATTCTGCTGCGAACATTGTTACGTCTGCGAAGATTACATTGGTGCGTGTATCCTTGTGCCCGTAGTCTGTCATCACAGGGAAACCACCAAGGTTTTTGGGCAGTGTTAGGGCCGAAATGCAAGCATGTGGGGAATGTTTGAGGACTGATGCACTGTAACCCCTAGGCGCCATGCAGATGTCCAGGATGTTCGCTTGCGCCATGGGAAGGCTCAAGGCCTTAGTGGCAGCTTGAAGTTCGTCTCCGATACGCTTCATTAAAGTATAAAAGGCTCTCCGGGTCTGGTTCTCTTCCCTGTGATTTTCGTAAAAGAATCGCGCGATATCCCTTGACTGTTTGCCTCATTCACTACGATCGCTTTGTACGGACTTTGCTATTCGTGGGTGTCAGTCGTGGGATCTGCTCGGATGGATATATGAGGGGTGACAAAGACCGAGGTCAAGGAGCTGAGAGACTTACACGTGATAAAGCAGCAATCTCCTTCCAAGCGCGGGCAAACGCGGAGACGCCATAAGTCTGAACGGAAGGCAGAGCTTATGGATGAGTACAGACCCACCAGCGGCGGTTTCAATAATTTAGGGGCAGCTGTAAGTTGACGAGCAGAAGGGTGGATAGATCCAATGGTGAAATGAGTTTGTGGAACATGGCTAAGCGCTCAAGCGCCACCCGTGAGCTTGTTGCAACTTACCTCGATAAGATTCTCGCTTTCCTGTAACTACGTCCGGCGCTGATATCCCTTGAGTTAATAATGCGCAGTTGATTTCTAAGCTTGGTGTAAGTGGGTTCAGTCTAGCGTAATCGTCAGTGTCCACGTAACAAGCACAGGATGGACTAGGAATTAGCTGCCGACCCATTATGTTAGTGGTCCGAGGCACCGAGGCTTTCAGTACACGAGTTGTGCAAGATACGGGAAAGAAGAGCATATACCCACTAGCGTGCACTCCAATCAACCTTAGTGCACTCCAACCAACCTTATCTTCAATGCTTCTTCAGCTCAATATTCCCCATTGAGGGCCTACGGGTCCATAACCAACCTTAGACCAATGCCTGGTGGTCGTGGGGTGCATCTCTCGACGACCAGCTGCTTCAAAATAACAACTGACAGGCCTCGTGGTCTGCGGCCACTTCAGCGTTGCCGCGAAAACGACTCACAGATGGCGAAGACGCTGCCTAATGGCGATATTACAGAGAACTGTTGGAGCTGGCCACATGGTCCCCCGGTTTGCAAAGCCTCATTATCGAGTCGCTCAATGATTAGCTCGAAGGATTTCCTGAAGTTCACACGATTGAGCAAATCCATCTTGCGAGGTGCAGATCCACCCGACTGTGCTAATCCGAGCCTACTGCTTGCGGCTACTCGCGATGACACTGTCATAGACCTAAGCCGTTCAAGGTGCCTAGGGTCCCATTAGCGGTAAGGTACCCGTTCATGTATTGCCCTAAAGGGGGACAGCAAACAACGATATAATATCTCGATGTCACACCTCACTACAGAAAGACCGCCATAGTGCGTCCTTGATGGAGCCATAGAATCTAGAAAAGTAAGCGTCATCTGCCAGTCAACCGCGATGGGAAAACCCACAGTAAAGGTATAAGGGAAGGCCACATTACATTGAATCTCTACTGTTCTGAATGCTGACTCGAAGCAATGTAGCGCTACTTAACATTGAGGCGATGCGTCCAGTGCTTAGCCTTATACATGTCATTACGAAATCGGTTGATGTACGATCCTCCGTCTCCCTCTATGTCGGCAAGTGTGCTTACTGATTGGCTCTCGGCCACGCTAGAACAACCCCTCCTCCTGGTCTATACCGGTGTCTTCCGTATGGACATTGAACGTCCATGCAAGCTGCGTTTTGGATTGGTTCCTCCGTCTGCCGCCCGTAGAGCCCGCCACTGTTGAAGGTCACATGCGAGGGTTCCAGACTGGAAAGGATATATATACACACATATATAGAGCATGTGCATGCTGTTTACTGATGAAGTTATTCAGCAGTCCGTCTTTCACGGACGGCATCCTGAGTGAAGTGTCGATGGAGAGGCTTCTTGGCTAACACCTCAACGAAACGCCAGAGACCCCTCTTAAGGACATGATAGCCCTCGACTCCGGCCCGTGTATTCACGAACCACGCTCGGAGTCCGAGGAAGCTGATGATAATGTAAGGGATGAATGCCACAAGGAAGAACAGGCACATCATGGGTTTGACGTTTTCCGAGAGATCCTTTACGACAACATCCTGAAACCCCCGGTCTTCGAGCATGCGCTGTAGCGTGCCTTTGGTGAAAATGGCATTCGATGGCATTGTGGCTCTCGTATTGTTCTGCTCCATATGTTTAACAAAATCTGCTGGAAATTCCTTCAGATCAACATCTGGATAATCATATTCAAATAGGGCAATTGAGCAGCCTGGTTTCATTCCACCAAAGAGTTCCGCCAATGCTCTTTCAGGATCGGTTGCGTGGACGAATGTTTCCAATGTATAGACACCGTCAAGCGACTCGTCGGCCAAGCCATCCAAATGGTGGTAGTCCATCAAGCGGCAGTTTTGATTCATTCTAGACCTCTGAGTATCGTGACGTCTGCAACTCGAGAAGGAAGATTGACTCCTGAGGCTGAGTACCGTCTTAGGCAGCCTTCTCTGTTCGAAGCGGCTGTGCAATGCAATCGACAGAGGCGCCAAATCATACGCTTTAACGCTTTAGCGTTACCGCACCAGTTTCCATGACCTCCGCAACCGTGGGAGAGAGCGTCTCGCACCCTTTGTGAACGTTCAATTGACACAGCCAAACAGAGGCTCGTGAGATAGGATCGAATGGCGGGGCTTCGCGATACTGCACTCGATATCCGAGTTGCCCATTCTACCACAAGTTGTCCCTGACCGCTCCGAGCATCTTGTGCCCTGAGCTGATTCTCGATATATCTTTTGGTCTGTGGCTGTCAGCCCCGCCAGTCAGTAAGAGATATGATTTCGATCGGTTCAGGACAGGACAAAGACAAATCCTCTAAGCTTAGGGCCTTCCTCCACTTGACCATGTATAGAGATGCGACGTCCGAGGATTACGTCCGTTAAGTGGCCCGCATCGGCAGTATCCGGATCAACTTCATTCTGAATTGAATCCTCTGACTCTGGGCATAAGGGTAGTCTTTCGCATGGCAGTGAGCCACCTCGTGAAAAGACAACGTCTGGCCTGCTGACTCTTCTTTTTATTTTGCCGAGCACTGCCCTTCCGTGACAGACTCCCAGCGTCTAGCTAGCACTTTTCGTATGTGCCGCTTGCTCTTGAAACATAAACAAGATTTCCTGCAACGTGTTCTCCTGCTGTAATCGTATGTTTTCGAGGTGGTGCACTGATCTGATCTAGAGCTTGTGATTGTTTGAGTATGCTCTTAGAACTTGTTCTCAAAACTGGCAGGCCTAGAAGGATAGTGGGCGGGATGGAGATGTAGAGTTGCTGCCTAGATCCGCCATTCCAACGCTCGTGAAACAGGCTTGCCAGATTTCAATGAGGTCGTGACAGAGGTGCAGACGGGACTATGCGCTTCGAGGCCGGATACGAGAGTCAGGACCAGTTTGTTGACTATACTGGCTCTGAGTGTGCCGCAGGTGCTATAAAGGAAGGCAGGTAGGCTTTAGTTGGATCCGATTGAGCAAGCCGAAGGATTTCGATCTCAAACCTTGAGATACGGTGGTTTTTCGTGAACCTGGAACGTTGCTTAGGAGTGTTCGAATCACTCCCTTCAACAAAACTTTTGCGAGAAAATCTTGAAGGTGCACACAAATTGCCTTGACTGCCTTGGGCCGACGATGGAGCCATCCAGCGCAACACTGTGCTGGCTTTCTGATGGGAGAGGAGTTGTAGCGCAGAAGAAAGCTGATTGTTAGCCTCATGCGATTTCAACGCGGGCTGCGGGCGCGGCACGACCCCTGCGTTCCATTGTTGAATGCATCCTTTGCCCTAAGCGAACAGCAAATGAGATCCACAGGATTGGTAAATCCCGGCCAAGCCCTTGCCCAATGCAGCATTGATTGGCAACGATTGCTTCCCGTCTCCCCCCGAACGGACGCCAAAAACTCAGCTACTGCTCGCTCTCCACGCCACCATGTCGAGTCCCATGTTTTTTGCGCAGAGTTCTGCACGAGCATACAAAGGACCTCCCAACATCTTACAGTTGGCACAGACGTTTATTAGAGATACACACGCGCTGCTAGCCGAAGACAATCATGACCGCTAGTTATTATGTCATGAAACATGGTTCATGCCAAAGAATCAGGGAGACAGCCCGCATGGTTGGGTCTGGCCGAAGTGCCACGGTCGACTGTATGTGGCAGATTCAGGAGACATTTGGCGCCAGTCCGAGCGTGTGTGGTAGAGGATCACCACTCGCTCTGATCGCATATCTTTTCTATCCACGAACACTACCCGGCCAGGCTGTGTACGGAGTACAAACACAATGCCTCCAGAACCTATCAAAACTCGATTTGGTATCGTGAGGTATGGCAAGCGAGTTCACTGCAATGAGCAGAAGCACTGAGAGGGGAAGATTTGGTGGTCAAGTTTCATGCCCTATTGTGCATTAATTCGCGAGCAGAAAGCCTGGGTGTTTCAGCCATATGGTAGAAGTGCGTACTTCTTGGCTCGGAGGATCACCACAGGCATCTCCCGGTCTTCCTGCCAATCATAAGCTTGTGTAACACTCCAAGTGCCTCTGAAAGCTGCGAAGTCGAGGGCGCCTCGGGCGCCTGCACAGACATGTTGGACAGAGCTTTGTCCATCTATTGGTGACCCTGGGTAGCTCTCATAGCCCGCAGGGTCCGCAGGGAAGGACTGGCGCCTGCTCTTGTTCCATCCTATATATTTGCAAAGGCTTAGGCGTGTGTCCGCTATGTTCCAAGCATTCGCCGCTCGCTCAGTATTGAGCCCCCGGTCAATCAGTATTAAGATATCGCTCTCACAAAGACACTGCCGACAACTCCTCTTCTCCTTGATCCCGTTGTACGAGAGTCTAATTCCATGACCACCCTCGGATGGGTCCGTTCGCCTGATGGCCGCGGAACTCTTGACATAATCTGGCAGTGTACGGTTACAATCGTCCTTTGCTGCTGGTCTTCGCTCTGCGTTAACGTCCCCACACGTGGAGAAGGTTCGATCTTGCAACTTTGCGACAAATTCAACCTGGCTTGTCTTGGTATATTAGGACCGGAGTTTCTCTTTGCTCTCGCTCTGGGTCAATACGAATCCGCACGTCGCTCCGTCAAAGAATTCGAATCGGGCGGCTATAAGACATGGACCATGCGGCACGCCTTCTGCGCCGACATGGGAGGCTTCATCTTGCAGGTGCCGGTGCAGCACGTCTCTGCGGACTTCCCAGCTGCGCATGCTCCACCCCTAATACGCTTTCCAATCGATGCGAAACAACTCTATTACTTAGTCAAGAGAAAGTATATACAATTTCCGGCGATCGCCGAGGAAGATGTCGCGGAATCAGACAGGCTCGCACGATTTATCACCATTTTCCAAGTGGTGTGGTTCAGCGTCAACTCCATAGCGAGGGCGATACAGCGACTTCAAATCACAACGCTTGAGTTGACCACCCTTGCTTTCATCCCCTGCATGATCACTACAAGCTTCTGCTGGTACTACAAGCCCTCCTCGATCGGACGAGCGACAGTGTTGGAGTGTGAAACACCATTAGCGGATATCCTCAAGGCTGCAGGCCACCAGGCCCGTGAGCCCTATCGGAATACACCCTTGGATTTCGTGAGTCGGGAGGAATGGTCTATCTCGTTACTATGGGCCCACGACCTCAACATCTTAAGGAAACTACACATTATGTTCTTTGCCCGAAAGATGAAGGCCCGTCCCATCACTCGAATCCCAAATGACAATTGGCCTAGAGTTGGCTTCAGAGGTGGCGTCATCATGGGCGCAATGGCCTTCTTCTACAGCGCCATCTTTGTGATGGGCTGGAGGTTCCCCTTTCCGACCAGGGTCGAATGTATACTATGGCGAGTCTCGAGTCTTGGTACCTTGGCTTTCAGCGTCCTCATTGGAATCGGCGAGGTCACCGGCTTTCGGATGTACCTACCCCACAAACGCCGGTCTCGTAAGGTTATTACATCGGAGAACCCTGTGAACGGAATGGACCTCGAGTCATTTCCGGCAGCTTCGTCTCCGGGCAAGCCCACGCCGCATAAGTCCTGGTACGGCTCAAGTTATGTTGCGGTACAAGCACGGCGGATGGCAGCGAAATACAGGAATAACTCTCCCGATAATGACCCTGCCCTGGAGCTGCCGCTCCGAATTCTCATACCTATGACGGCTCTTTGCGCCTTCTATAGTCTTTTTCGAGTTTACTTTCTTCTCGAAGATCTACTAAGCCTGCGCGCGCTACCCCCAAGTGCTTTCAAAACTGTCAGCTGGCCAAATTGGTTTCCTCATATATAAAACATATTTCACATAGCCTTGGCTCTGGAAGCGGAGAACACTCTTTGTCTCTAATGAATACGTACATATCATTCACCACTGCAGCGCAACATTTGTTACCGAACTAGATACTCTCAAAATCAAGAAAGCTTGCTGAGACCAGAAGTCTGCTGCCCACTGACAAGTTATTCGCATCCTCGTTGTTTGCAGAGAGTTGATATCATAATTACTTGTTCTGAGCGATCAACCAACAGGGGTACGTTGCGGAGCGCCAAAGCCACTTCTGCTGCATTACGCAAAAGTTTCTTGAGACACTTGAGTATCGATATACGTATGCACTAAGCAGTATGCATGCATTCCTAGGACTACTCTCATGGACTTCTTATTCTAGCCTTTCGTAATAAACCTGTCGCAGCCAGGAGAATAAAATGCAAATTGTTCGGAATGCCAGAGCACCAGCCTCTACACTGGTGATACGTCTGCTTCTAGCACGTCTAATATCTTCAAATTTAAGGCTCCATTGAAAGCCATCGAAGGACGATTGTCGCCATGGAGGTGTGGTGCTGCTCTTGCCCAAGACCAAGAAAATCTTGTCAATGGTTTTACAGACGTACTTGAAGGCACACCAGGTAAATGTAATTCCATCAAGTTCACGTTGATATCAGTGAGATTCTATTGAGCTTGTGAACCCAGCCTCGGGAGTTGGAGCAATTTGCGTCCCACACTCTGGCATGAGTTTCAAAGTGACTGGTACAGAAAGCGCTCGGCCCGATGACCCGACGGTCCTTTGATAGGCGCCTTGGCTAGCGTCAAATCTGCTCTGGTGCAAAGACTCCCTCGCATGCCTTCGGACGTGAACTTTTGCAGCGTATTTACGCTCCACTATGGTGCAAAACAACACAACTTCTCGTCTGGATAGGCACCGGCAAAAAGCCATGTACCTGATCCGCTAGCGTCATCGAGTCACCGCACCGGTCGCAATCGAAAGCTAGCTCCGGTTTCCTCCTGTTTCCAGCATTCTTTATGGATGGCTTGCGTCATGCTAGTTGACTGGTAAGGCTATTCTGCAGTAAGCTACCATATTGTATCTCTAACGTCGTTACTAGACCCCCAAAATAGCCTTCCGCCTTATCTCCGCGAATCAACCAAGGCCGGATGCCATCCCTGTACTATCCTACTCCTCCCTCCCCGAGAGCGTGACAAAGAGAAGGAAAGTCGAGGGGCCCAACTGTTGCGATACACATATACGATAGTGATTCTTGGAAAACTTCAGACATGAATACTACAACGGCTGCTGTAGCCCTTAGGCCGCCGTTCAGAAAAGAGCACCAACTGAACAACGAATTGGATGGTGTCGTAGCGGGCATCACGTCCATGGTCCTGCCGTCTCAACCTCGTCTGTCCATGGCCTCAACGAAAGACTTGACCGATTCCTTGTCGCCGACATTTGCCCAACCAAGCTGAACGAGCTAGCAACTCATCTCTGGCTTTGCTCTGCGTCTTCTTACACGAACGTTCCACCGCTTCATAATCATGCAATACATGGACGTACGATCTTACCTACCGAGGATCCGGCCCTTCATTTAGTCTGGGTCTGGGGTCGAATCTTCCTCAAGCCGTTACCGGCATACCTTCTGTCGCATACTTTCTGGACACAGTACCTGTATCATAGTAGCACGCACGTAACGCTAAAACCTGTGACTCAGGCTGCATTGGGTTTGCTGCGCTCGTACCGTCTTTCCATTCGCCACGAATCTGATCTCCGCATCGCCCAGCAAAGTCATCTAAATTTTGTGCCTCATGATATAACCTGGAAGCAATGGTGTGACTTCTCGACGTCTTTTGACGAGATTCAAAAGGATGAAGTGGCACCGCGCTACCATTATGGCAAGTTGCAGCTGTCACGGCTGCATTGGTTGGTACGAATCTTCTCGAGAGAACTGTATTACTGCTATATCGATGGCGACTATGGCGAGTCTTTTAAGAGGTACGCCGGGCCTTTGCTATTCGTTTTTGGGGTTCTGTCGGTGCTCCTGAGCGCGATGCAGGTCGGCATGGCCGCAGAACAACTGCAATCCCGTGACTGGTGGGCGTTCTGGTCGGTTTGTCGATGGTGTAGCGTCATTAGTCTCGTGATATTGGCCGTTGTCTCTCTGTTCTTGCTAGTCGTCTTTCTTTTCAAAACACTGGATGAGATGGTGTGGGCTGCGAGAGCACAGTACAGAGCGAGACCAAGACCGAAGAATGACATTTTTCGAGCATGATATGACAAAGCCCTCGGGAAGTCGACCTTCCCTGGAGATAAGGGGCGGGCGTTCACTCCGCCATCACCTAGACATGATACATTACGCAATGCCATTGCTCGACGCCAAATGACCATAATTGAGGGTCCCCAAGAGACATAGCACCATCCTATAGGCTTCCATGCCTCCAGAGGGCCTCATGAACCCGGGATCGGCAGCTTCCCAGAAGATACTTTGCATTTGTGCTTCTTTGGCTGCTATCCGCTGTTCGTACTCGGCATAGTGGCGTCGGCAATCCTCCTCAGCTCGCTCCCCAAGTCAAATGCCGGCTTCGACCGCCACGTCACTCTTTACCTTGACTTTCTCCCGGATCAAGTCCTCTTAGCGGCGCTCATTAAAGGGGACAGCTTCATGGGCGACAGACCTTTCAATCACCAACTTGGCCCCCAGACGGCGAAACAATCGCCGTCAAAAAGAGCAATTTGGATCTAATAGTTCAGTTTTCAAAAAAGCTGACCTGTTCATACAATTCATTGGAAATGGTAAAGATGCGGAGTTGGAAACGTCGTTGTTTCTGAAACAAAACATTAATTATCTGGAGAACCCTCAGATGCTCGTACTCAAATTCATCTTATTATGCTTGAAGGTTCCGCTCGCTTTTCGTGAGAAAATGCCAAGATATTATCCACTGGAATGCTCTGCCAGACACAGACTGTCGTAATGATTTGTCAGTGCTGTCTGCCAACACGCCCCAGGCCATGCTTGGATACTAGGCTTCCATTGGTGAAGCCACCTACAACGCTGCGTAAATCCTGGTACCATATCCACAGTAATCTGGTCTTGAAGACCGAGGCAGTGCTCTCGACTATAATACATTATTACAATCGTCCAGTAGCGATTTACAGATTGTCGCGACACTGTGTCTCGGTCATACTCCTGGCTAAAAGTTTGGTGTTATGTATGCACGTCGTAAGCATTGAGTTGACATGATTGAGGCAGTTATTTGAACGTAGTTGTACTCATAGTAACCGTCCGGAGATAAAGAGCCTCTTCCAAGTGCTCTCAAGAAACCGCTGCATTATTGTTACGTCTAAACTATCACAACATCCACTTTGCAACGCTGTTCTTCCCTATCAACTCCGAAAGCTTAGATTCGTTTGCAGTTCTTTTGGAGACTGTGCTTTACAAATTCTTGACGTCTTAGCTGTTGGCAGTCCATATGGTTCTAGTTCTAGCTAACTTATTTCCTAATCATACATATGTGCTCTATCGTCGCTTGATAAATGTCAATCCAAATTCGCCGCCTTTCTACGTGAATCCTGCACTTGGCGAAGGTGCATGGATTGTTCACAAATTCGCGATTAGTAACTGTAGCTGTACTCAACGATCAAGAACACTATTGTGGCTTCCTCAAACCAAGCTAGGAAAGTGTCCCCAACTTCATTAGAAAATAATTAGATAATAGCCTATCTGGGACAGACAGTGCGAACACCGGTTTGCAAGACAACTATTCAGACTCTTTGACTCGGCAAAGAGTCGATTTTCACCAACGAAAATCCATGATACTTGTGCGTTATAGCTTCCACGTTCATACTCGGCAATGTGTACTAATAAGCTCAACTTCAGATCCTCTTCTACCATCAATCGCAAGTCACTCGTATTTGGCAGAGCAGAGAGATCGTAGAAAGAGATAAGAGCCCTTTGGGAGCGACATCGAGAAGAGTTAAAACCGACTAAAGTGCCCATCATACACTAGTACCCGAATCTGGACCACATTAACTAGAACAAACGTGGGGAGATATGTTTAGAATAGTGCAAGGGTTCTAGGCTAGGCAATCTCCCTGAATGACAAAGACGGCAGAGGTATTAAATTTGGTGCCCAAGCCACTTGGGAGATTCGGCATGATTTTATCGGACTAGATCAGAACGGCCAACCACCGCCGTCCGGTTTCCGGAGCCCTCACGTGACAATGGTGATGGACGAGTGGGACTAGTAATTTAATGAAAAGTATGTACCGCTGTTCGAACTCTGAGTATCTTGGTTCTATCAAATGGTTAAAGGCACAATAACCCAGACCGACTACATTCTCCATGACGTTCCCTTGCTTCAAACCACTGGACCGATGACGCCAATTGGGGCGCAGGTGTAACAAAATCAAAAGAAAGTTAAAGGAGCGTGGTGGCGAGAAAAGGCGCTACAGCTGTCGCAAAACTGTGGTATCATGCCTGGCGTTACACCGAAGGTAAGAGCGGCGCTGGCAGGGCAAATGGAGATCTCTAGGGTACCTGTGCCCGTCTTCAATATATTGCGGACCCTCAATCGGAAAAGTAAAGGATTGGATCTCCCACGTTGACGTGTTTCGCTGCAGGAGTCAACGAGCAAGCGTTCCGTGTTCCCGAACGTCGCACAACTCCTTATGGGCTGATAGAGCTTTCAGCCGTTCTCAGCCCTCTAGCTACCTTGACAGATTTGTAGGTAAGGTTGTAATACTCTATATCATTGCTTATCATTGTCTTAGTCGGAGCAACTTGTGATCTCACCAAACTCATCACTATGATTGTATTTGTTGTCTCTTTATCAAATAAGAAAGCCCAGGTGGGTGATCAGAGACGGTACGTGGGACAGAGTTATGTCCGCTTCGCATTCGATCTGGAGCAGAGCAATCCCCTCGTAAATCAATGCGCGGGCTGACCATGATGCTACGGAGCGCCATATATATTCAACTGCTCATTGAGACCATATCGCTTTAGAATGCCGCATCCATTCACATGGAACACAGCAAGGTGAGACCCGGGCGAAGCTGTAATTCCGTTCCATTCGCCTTAATAGCCGTGTGTCCAAGTAGGCTCTCCGAATTGGAAACCGTGCTCGCAAGGCTCGCGAAACCATGGAGTGCTGTATTGCTGATATCAAGGATTCTCCATGATATTATGCAGGTATTTCTTCATGAATCTAACGAGGACTGCACAAACGAGGAACAGGGAGCACCGGCGATAGTTTCTTATTGGTCCAGGACTCTAGGTTCACACTCGACTTTCTCTCATAGGCAAAGTGTCCATTAGCTTGGCGCCAAGTATATCACGATTAGCGCTTTCACAACGGTTGTCGCCCCTTGGCCTTATTTTTAGATCCCCGACCCCAACTTCTGGCAAGACGATTTGGGTCAACTTTCGCATTTCTTGATTTATCACTATCAAAATCTTATGTTTGATAGAGTAGACTTTGCGCTCTTAACAGCACAACTTTGATAGAGTTTGAGCTAACATTGAGAAAGTTATCTAATTGCAAAGTTTTTGTGATTCGAAGCGTCTCTCAAAAACAAAGATCGACTTGAACTTTTTACATGCCAAGGAACTTTGCAATTTCTATAGCTTTAGCAATTCTTGATCAAAATTTATAAGCAAAGCAGTTTTAGAAAGCGCAAAGTTCACTCTATCAAACGTGGGTTTTTGATAGTGATAAATCAAGAAATGCGAAAGTTGACCAAAATGATCTTGTCAGAAGTTGGGGTCGGGGATCTAAAAATAAGGCCAAGGGGCGACAACCGTTGTGAAAGCGCTAAGAGCTTAGGCAGACGCCAAGCATCGCCAGTGTTTCAGCTCTGGCTTTCTCACCGCTCCATCAACGTGACATTACTTTAGGTTCAGGATATAGTAACACAGAGTTTTGCAGACCGACTCTCGGGACCTACGTCTTTCTACGCTATGTCTACCATGTTGAATATACCCAACGAGCTGACCCTCCGCATTATCAGTCTGATCCACCCTTCTGATCTGGAAGCTTTTGCCGTTATCAACAAGTCCGTTCACGCCTTAGCCAAAGGTGCCCTAAGGCGTCATCTCGCCTTCAGAAAGAGATACTCCTATTTGAGGTTCGGCTACCTCGAAGACGATGACAGTGTAGTGCAGAGCCAGAGATCTAATCATTCTAATCATGCGCTCCTGCTATTGGCTAGCATTCTGGAGAGCCCTGATGTGGCATACTACCCCAGGAGGATTCAAATCGGTCCTTGTGAGGAGGAAGACGGCATTTTCGAGATCGAGGAGCATGATATATTACTTGAAAGGCAATTAGTTGTTGCCAAGCAGTCTGTTCCGCTTAAAAAAATGGTGGCTGAATGCACTCTTGTGGACGATTGTATGAAAGCGGAGATGAGCGATTCTCTTTGCCAAGCAGAAAATGAGGGTGCGGCAATTAGTCTACTTATGACCCTTCTGCCTAATCTCCAATCTGTAAATGTTTGGTCTTGGTCTACGTCGCCAGAAAAGGATAGACTCCACGGCATTGTGCGCACAATCGCGGACGCAAATCGGGACCCAGCATCTAGTAACCACGGGAAATGCTTGAGCCAGCTCCGGGAGGTTAGGATGGACCACATGGACTCCCACATGGGCGAACACATTGAGGACTATGTACCCTTCGCCATGCTCCCCTCAATGCGCTGTCTGCGCGGACACATGATCTGTAGTGAAAGACTCGATTGGCCTTACAGCCTCTCCCCGCAGTCTTCGACCGTAACAGATCTATCCCTGGAATACAGTGCCATCAGCGCAAGTGCTTTTGAGAAGCTGTTCGCTGGTATTGCGACACTCAAGAGATTCACCTATGACCACGGCGGTGCCGTTGTCGGGTTCGTGAAGTACGAACCAGTGGCTATTATCAATGCGCTCTGCAAGCATGCCAGTCACAGTCTGGAAGCTTTGGATATAGAAGTGCAGGGCTACGAGACCGATGATGATGACGAAGGACTGCCAGATTCTCTCCGCCTGTTCACCAAGCTGAAGTCAATTCGTCTCGCGGACACCCTTTTCCAGGATCTGGAGGACCTCCAGACGCTACCTGGAGGTCAATTTTATAAGAGAGCTGGGACCAACACGAGCTATACGACGGCGCGACTAGTCGACCTTCTTCCCGCATCAGTCAAGGGTTTTACTCTTATACAATTGATGGACGATGAAGATACGAGGGATATTTTGGATGGAATGGCCGAGCGAAAAGCAACCAAGCTGCCCAGCTTGAAGAGACTTACATTCGAGTGTCCAGACTTATTAGAGCAGACCATGAAAGAGTCGTTGCAGGCTACCGGAATCAAGCTGTGGAGCTGGAAGACGCCCATATAGATCTAGAACATTCTTTCGTATAGAATGCTGAGTAGAAGACTATCTAATATCGTGCCTGAGTCGGGATCAGCTCTCGCGAGACAATAGAGGGGCGCAGCACGTTGGAGCCTGAACTTTGCCTTCTAACAACCATACCAGCAGTACCCTGCCCAGAGTACCGCAAATTTTATATGGGAGGAAATCTTAGAGTATCGCAAAATCTAAATCGTGCGGTACCTTGCATCGTTATTGTCTATTTTGGAAATTTTAAAGAAGTTTCTATATATTTAAGATAAGATCTTTGAAATAACGCAAAGATTAATAGAATTAAATCTAGACTCGATTTAATATTAAATTATAAAATTTATAAAGAGATTCTAATTCTCTAAAACTAAATGTTGCGATATCCTGCATCAATATTATCTACTCTAAAATTTTTAAAAAAGTTTCTATTTATATAAGATAAAATCTTTTAGATAAAGCAAGAATTAATCTAGTTAAACTTAAACTTAATTTAATATTGAAATTATAAAATATATAGAGAAATTCTAATTTCTTAAAATTAAATTCAACAATACTTTGCAACAATATTTAACTTTTCAATTATTTTAAAAAGATTTCTTATTATATAAAATATATTATTTTAAATAATATTAATATTAACTTAATCAAGTTTAAACTTAATTTAGTATTAAATTATTAAATTTGTAGAAAAATTCTAATTCTTTAAAATAAAATATTGCAATACTTTATATTAATATTGTTTATTTTAGAAATTTTAAGAAAGTTTCTATATATTTAAGATAGATTTTGTTAAATAGTATAAAAACTAACTTAATTAAGTTTAAACTTAATTTAATAATAATTAATTAAACTATAAGAAAATTCTAATTCTTCGAAATCTAAATTTTGCAATACTTT
>JAABUJ010004309.1_pt1 | contig 15064 bp, 12 predicted proteins | sample 5559131 | NCBI WGS metagenome assembly JAABUJ01 (sample SAMN10711875, study PRJNA513366) | rock metagenome | isolation source: Antarctica rocks | place: Antarctica: Victoria Land, Mt New Zealand nord | collected 2016-01-07 | reverse complement strand
CTCCCTTCCCGCTTCGGGAGGGGCGGGGGGTAGGTTCCGAAAGCCCGGAAGCAGGGGCCTCTTCCTCTGCGGCTGAACGGCGGGACGCATGAACATCTTGGTCGTTTCTGCGTGGTGCCCGTACCCTGCCGACAACGGCTCACGCCTGCGGGCCTACAACCTTATCCGCGAACTGGCCGGGCAGGGGCACGCACTGACACTAATCGCGCTGGGGCAGGACGACAGCGACCTTGCGGGGGCGCAGGGGCCGTTGGAACAACTCTGCACTGGAGGCGTCACATTGTTCCCGTCGCGCTTCTTCCAAAGCGGAACCTGGCGCGCAAAGCTCGGCTTCTTCTCGCCCAAGCCGCGCATGCTGCTGGACACGTTCCAGCCGGACGCGGCCCGCGCCATTGCCAAAGAATGCCGTTCGGCGGGGTACGATGTCATTCTGGCTTTGGAAGTGGGGGTGGCGCATTACATTCCCGCCCAGTCCGCCGCGCCGTGCGTGCTGGATCAGGTGGAAGTCAGCAGCTTTGTGCGCGAAGCGCGCGAGTCGGCATCGCTCCGAAAACGCCTGCGATTGGGCCTGATGGTGGCGAAGTTCCGCGCCCATATCGCATCGCTTGCCCCGCGCTTTGCCTGCTGGACAGCCGTGTCTGCCCTAGAGCGGGACGCGATTATCCATTTGATTGGGCCGCGCGCCGCGCCAATCATTCACGTTCTGCCGAACGGCGTGGACTTGGAGCACAACGCGCCTGCTGCCGAGAACAATTACGACCCCAATGCCGTCATCTACAATGGCGCGCTGTCGTTCTACGCCAATCGGCAGGCCGTGGAGCATTTTGCCGGTGACATTCTGCCGCTGGTTCAGCGCAAGCGGCCCTTAGCGCATCTGCTGGTGACCGGCAAAACAGACACGCTCGCGCCGGACGACCCGCTGCGCAGTCACTTGTCAGTCACGCTCACGGGCTATGTGCAGGATATTCGGCCTGTCGTGCAGAGCGCCGCCGTGTGCGTTGTGCCGCTGCGTCAGGGCGGCGGCACGCGTCTGAAGATTTTAGAAGCGATGGCGCTGGGCGTACCCGTGGTGGCGACGCCCCAAGCCGCCGAAGGAATTGAGGCAGTCAGCGGCGAACACCTGGTTGTCGCTGACGCACCCCAGGCATTTGCTGATGCCACGCTGCGCCTGATGGACAGCCCCGAAGAACGCGCCCGAATTGGGCGGGGCGGGCGCGGCTTGGTGGAAGCGCAGTATGGCTGGCACGCCCTGGGCACGCAGTTGGCGCACATCTTGCAGGGGCAGGCTGCCAAGAGCCGCCGTAATTGAACTAAATAAACTTATGTCTTTAGTGCCACGCGATACATTCCTTCCCCTGGATGCGCCTGCCGAGCAGAGCGCGCCCTTTGTGCCGTCTCAGGTTGGCGAGGGCGTGCGGGCGGAAGATGGGGTACGGCTGGTAGTAGGAGGCCTGTTGGTTCTGCTGGCCGGGCTGGGGCTGGGGAGTTTCACGTTCCACGAAGTCGCCGGACGCGGGACAGGGTACTTTGTGGTGGCCGCGTGCCTCGCGGTTGTCTTCACAGCGCTGGCGTATTATCAGTTTGAGGCATGCCTCGCGCTGTTCGTGGGCGTGGTGTGGATGAGCTTCGGGCAGACGCCGTCGCTCGCGACAGGGGTCAGCTCAGGCACGGGCAAAACACTATATCCCGTGGAGCTGGCGGCCCTGTTCCTGCTGTTTATTTGGGGCCTGCGCCGCTTCGGCAAAGGGCAGGGGCGCTTGGTGCCCACGCCGATGAACCGCCCGCTTATCATTTACCTCGCGTTCAGCGTGTGGACAGCAATCAACGGTGCCCTGTTTTGGGACCCTGCCGTGGCGCACTACTTTGCTGGGACGCCGGGGGATGGGCGCACGCCACCGCAGGTTGTGGTGCTGGAACTGGGGCTGCGCGTGCTGTCTATCGGCACGTTCTGGATGCTGGCGAGCAATCTCACCCATGCCCACTGGCTACGGCGCATCTGCCTGGTGTTTTTCCTGCCGGGCCTGCTGACCTGCCTTTCGTTCTACCATCTGGCCCCATCGCTGGGCGGGGGCTGGCCGACGCTGCTGGAAGTGGGCCTAGACTGCGGGCTATGGGCATGGCTGCTGGAGCCTGTAGGCAAGTGGCAGAAGCTGCGCCCGCTCGCCGTGGTGCTGTTTGCAGCCTCCATCGTACATGTATTCTTCTTCAATATCACCTGGATTTCAGGCTGGATTGCTTTGTTTGTCGGCCTGCTGGCAATTGCGTGGCTGAAGTCCCGGAAGCTGTTTGCGAGCCTGCTGATTGGGGGCGTGGCGCTGGTGCTGATGTCCCTGCCGTTCTTGCAGGAACGCGTGGTGCACAAGGTGCAGACGAGCGGTGACCTGGACCGGGCGTCTATGGTGCGCGGGGCGGTGCTGTATGCTCTGCACTTTCCTCTGGGCATTGGGCCGGGCAACTACCGCGCCTACAATATGTACTATGGGCGTCCGTCTGTGTGGAACACGACCGGGTACACATCCGCCCACAACTTCTATGGGCAGTCGCTGTCGGAGATGGGCTTTGTCGGCCTGGCATTGACAGTGTTCTGGGTCATCACCGGGGTGCTGATGCTGGCGCGCTTTTACCGCTGCTCGCCGCCGGGCTTTGAGCGCACCATGATCCTGGCAGTCGGCGGCCTGTGGACAGGGCTGAGCGTCGCCGCCTGCGTAGGGGACTACTTCATCCCGGTGTATTATAATGGCGGCACTATCAACATGAGCACGACCATTTATGGCTGGATGGGGCTGGGCATTGCGGTGGCTCTTGCCCGGCGCACCGGCGCGCTGACGGCAAAATCTGCCCCTGCTCCCGCGCCGCCCGCACCGATCACGGCGGCGTCTTACTTTCCGCACCGGATGACGCGATGAACCCCATGGCCTCGGATGTCAACTGCACGGCCTCGGATGTCAACTGCACGGCCTCGGATGTCAACTGCACGGCCTCGGATGTCAACTGCATGGCCCCCGATGTCAACTGCACGGCCCCGGATGTCGCTGTCTTGGTGGTGAACTGGAACACGCGTGCCCTGCTGGCCGAGTGCCTTCAGTCGGTCGCGGGCAATGCGCACGAACTGGCTGTCCGCACAGTCGTTGTGGACAATGCTTCGTCCGATGGCTCGGCGGAGATGGTGCGCGCGCAGTTTCCCAATGTTCAATTACTTGCTTTGCCAGACAACCTAGGCTTTGTCGGCGGCAACAACCTGGCGTATCGCTCGCTGGATACTCTGCCGCGCTATGTGCTGATGCTTAACCCGGATGCCCGCCTGCTGCCGGGCGCACTTGCCGCTATGGTCTCCTGGATGGATGCGCACCCCCATGCCGGAGCCTGTGGGCCTTTGACGCTGAACACGGACGGCACTTTGCAATTGTCCTGGACGCGCTTTCCTACAGTCTGGAGCGAGATTTGGGGCCGCCATGACCGCCGATTGGGGCCGGGCGCCGCCGGTATCCGCCTGACTGCCGACGCTCTGCGGCGCGTGCCAAACGCTCAGCCCATAGATTGGGCCTCCGGGGCGTGCCTGCTTGTGCGCGGGCAAGCTTTAGCCCGCGATTTAGGCGGCGTCTTGTTTGACTCTGACTTTCAGATGTACAGCGAAGAAACCGACTTGTGCCGCCGCCTGCGCCGGGCAGGTTACCACACATTCTTTCTGCCGCAGGCCGAAGCCGTACACCACTATGGCAAAAGCAGCGGGCAGGCGCAAGCCCGGACACTGCGCCTGCTCTACCGCAGCAAGTTTCTGTTTATGCGCAAGCATTCCGGGCCAGTGGCTGAGGCTTTGCTCAAGCTTGGGGTTGGCTTGACATCGGGCGCAAAGTGGCTGGTGTTCGCCGTGCTGGGCAGCCTGCCGACCCCCCGGCGCGGCGCGCTTGCCGCCCAGCGCGACCGCCAGCGGGCTGTGCTGTCTGCGCTCGTATCGCCCTCGGTGTCTGCCGCTCGCGCGTAGCCTCGTGTCTGCCGCCCGCGCGTATTTACGTTATCATGCTCCATTCACCTGATCAAACCACACCCCCGATGCCTGCCGTGCCCCCGTTCGCCTGGCCGCCGCTTGCCTTGGGGCTGGCCGCGCTGATACTGGTCATGTTTGCGCCGCTGCGCGGGGGCTTTTTCCAGTACGATGACTTTATCCTGCTGGCACAGGCCCAGCATGGCTGGTCGCTTGGGTACCCCTGGCTGTTCTTTACCCTTTCGCAAAACGGCTTGTTTACTCCCCTCAACAACGTGCTGTTCTGGCTGGAGTTTCGCGCTTTTGGCCTGCACCCGCTGGGCTATGAGTGCGTTTCTCTAGTGCTGCACTGGGCTTGCTGCGTCTTGGTGGGCGGGATTGCGTGGCGTTTGACCCGCAGCCGCGCGGCGGCGTGGGCGGCAGGGGTTGCGTTCGCGGTGGGCTTTGGCAAGCTGGAAGCCGTGACATGGATTGCCGCGTTTGTGCATCTGGTCACGACGCTGTGCTATCTCGCCTCGGTAGCGTGTTTTCTGCGCTGGCTGGAGGGGGCGCAGCGGCGCTTTTATGCGCTGTCCGTGCTGCTGTTTGTGCTGGGCATGTTTTCCAAAGAGCCGATTGTCACCCTGCCGCTGACCCTTGCGGCGGCGTCTTTGCTGTATGGGGCGGGCGGCATGAGGCAGCGGCTGCGGACACTTATGCCCTTTGTTGTGCTCGGCGCGCTGTATGTGGCGGGCATGGCGCTGTGGCAAAGGTTCGGCCCGGCGGCTTCGTTTCTGCAAACTGGCGTGTATAAGCCGGGCGTGTCCGGTCTGCTCAACTTCGGCGCGCTGGGCGGCGTTCTGCTGCCCGCGCCGTATGGCGGGATGCTGCGGTTCCTCGCCCGCGTGCCGCACCTGGACACCTTGTACCGGCTTTTGACCACATTGGCGGCTTTGCTCGTTGCGCCCTTGTTGATTGCGTGCTGGGTGCGCGGCAGCCGGGCCGTCCGCTTCGGGGTGCTGTGGGTGCTGATTTCGTTTCTGCCGTTTTTGTTTGTCGCCGCAGGCATTGCTTCGCGCTATTTGTATCTGCCCTCCGTAGGCTTTTCGCTGATACTGGCCGGGCTAGCACAGACATGGCTGAGGCGGGATGCCCCGGCGCGAATGCGGCTTTTAACAGCGGGCGTGGCGGCATGGGCGCTGGCGAACATGGCCTTGTTTGCGGTTTGGCAGCATCAGCAGAACCAGAACGGCGCGGTGCGGCAGGCATTAGTTCGGCAGATGGCGGCTCTGCCCGCCCGCGCGCCCCAGACCTCAACCGTGTGCGTCGCCAACCTTTCCAGCAAGTTCCACGACATTGACCTGGCCCTGCCGCTTTGGGTTCCCCATGCGCCCCATTTCAAGGCCGCCGATGCCTGCCAAAACGTTGCGGGGCCGACTGCGCAGTACAAGTTCCAAGACGGGCGGCTTGTGCCTTGATAATGGCTGGTGATAAAACTCGTCGCCCGCTGGTGCTGGCGAGCAGCCGGGCCGAGGCGCAGGCGCTGGAAGAGATTGCCCAGGGTCTGCGCCCGCGCCTGGATTATCTGTGCGTGGCCCAGCGTCTGGGCACGGACGTGCTGGATACATCGGTTTCGCTCGGTTTGCCCACGTGGCGTCGGCGGCTGGAAGGGATACTGGCAAGCGATTTGGCGCAGGCCAATGCCGCGTGGCAGGCGCGCAGGACTGCCTCGGCGTGGTTCTCGGCCTCGGAGAAAGTCGGGCTGCCGCTGGCCTTGCGCGGGCGGGGAGGGCCGCCGCATGTGCTGCTGGCCCATAATTTAATCACCCGCAACAAGCGCGTTCTGCACCGCCTGACCCGCGTTCTGCATCGGTTTGACGCGGTGCTGTGCCTGTCCGAAACGCAAGGCCGCTTTCTGCGCGACGAAATCGGCCTGCCGCCCAGCCGGGTGCATCACCTCTGGGACAACGTGGACGAGCAGTTTTTTCGCCCTTCCACCGACACTGTGGCAGGCGAGTATCTGCTAGCGGTGGGGCGCGAAAACCGGGACTACGCGACATTGGTGCAGGCCGCGCGGCGGCTGGACTTGCCCTTGATAATCGTGGCTTCCAGCTTGTGGTCGTCGCATGGCCTGTCGCTGGGTGAGGGGGGCCTGCCCGCCTGCGTGACTGTGCGCTCCAATGTGCCCTACGCCGACCTGCGCGCTTTGTATTCCCGCGCGCGGGCCGTGGTTGTGCCGCTGCATCCCGCGCCGTATGCCGCCGGGGTCAACGGCGTTTTGGAGGCGATGGCGATGGGGCGGGCGTCTGTTGTCACCTGTTCGCCGGGCCTGGCCGAGTATTTGCAGGACGGCATCACAAACCTGGTCGTGCCGCCCCATGACCCGGATGCCCTGGCCGATGCCATTTCCCGGCTGTGGAACGACGCCGCGCTGCGCCAAAGCATGGGGCAGGCCGCCCGCGCCCGCGTCCAGGCCGAGATGGGCATGGATGCTTATGCCGAGCGCGTGTCTCAAATTGTGCGCTCGGTGATGCCTTAGTGTTGGAAAGTGCCGGATGGCCCCCCCGCCCCAATAATGGGGAGCCAGAGGGGAAAGGAAGCCCTCACCCGGCATAAGAATGCCACCCTCTCCCGCAAGCGGGCGAAGGTTAGGAGTAGGATACTCTTATTTTGCTTCGCCCGCTAGGACATCTTTATCTTACTTCCCTTCGCCCGCTTGCGGGAGAAGGGGCGGGGGGTGAGGGCTGTTCCTAACTATGGGGGCGGGAGGTAGGTTCCTTCTGGCTCCCCAAACTTGGGGCGGGGGGGCCTCTTGAGGGCTTCTCTTGAGCGTTGACTACTCGTTTCCAGCCTCTACCAACGACGGACGGTTTTGTTCCGTCGTTGGTACGCGCTCCAAACGCGCGTAAAACGGCAGGGCGGCGCGCTGGAAACGCCCAGGCCAATAAACCAAGCGGCAGTCGGCACCTGTTGTCTTTTGTTGTGTAAAGGAAAGAAAACCTATGGACGCTGTTCGTCCGCGCTTGTTGTTTCTCGCCCACCTGCTGCCGTACCCTTTGGACGGCGGGGCAAAGATCAAGTCTTACCACACGTTGCGCGCCCTGGCCTCGGCGTATGACATTACGCTGGTCGCGTTCATCCGCGCCAGCGACGAGAACCAGTACCTTAAAGACCTCAAGCCCTACTGCAAAGGCGGCATCCAGACCGTCCCCATCGCCCGCTCCGGGGTGCGCAACATCGCCGATGCCGCCGCCTCGCTGCTGCTGCTGCGGTCGTTTATTGTCTCGCGCGACCATGTGCCCGCCATGCAGAAAGCCGTGCGGGAGCGGCTGGACGGCCAGCGTTTCGCCGCCGTGCACATTGACCACTTGCAGATGGCGCAATATGTCCTGCCCCGGCGCACCGGCGCGCGGCTTGTTTTAGACCACCACAACATTGAAAGCATGATTATCAAGCGCCTGGCGGAAACCACGCCGTCGCGCGCCATGCGTTTGTACGCCGCGCAGGAGTGGCCCAAATTGGAGCGCTACGAGGCCAAGGTCTGCAAGCAATGCGATGCCGTGCTGACCGTGACCGAAGAAGACGCCATCTCCGCGCGCCTGCTGGCACCGGAAACAAAAAGCGTCACCGCCGTTCCCATTGGCGTGGACGGCGAATACTTCTGTCCCCTGCCGCGCATGCGGGACTCCAAGACTTTGCTTTCCATCGGCACCATGTCCTGGCAGCCCAACATTGACGCAATCTTCTGGTTCACCGAGGCCATTTATCCGCTAATTAAAGCCCAGGAGCCGGGCGTCAAACTCAACGTTGTCGGGGCGACGCCCACCGCCAAAGTGCGCAGCCTCGCCCTCGCCGACCCCAGCATCTCCGTCCCCGGCTATGTGGACGACGTGCGGGAAACCGCCGAGGACTGCGCTGCTTTCATCGTGCCCCTGCTGTCGGGCGGCGGCATGCGCGTGAAGATAGTCAATGCCCTGTCCATGGCCCTGCCGGTCGTCTCCACCCACATCGGCGCGGAGGGAATTGCAGTCACCCACGACAAAGACATACTCATTGCCAACAACCCGGAGAACTTTGCCCGTGCCTGTGTGCGGCTCATCCGCGACCCGGCCTTGCGCGACCGCTTGGGCAATGCCGGGCGCGAATTGGTAGAGACCCGCTACGCCTGGAGCGCGATTGGGCGCCTGCTGCTGGACGTGTACCGCAAGACTTTGGCCGAGTAGACTGCCGCCCGCGTTTATCCCCGACTGAGCCACCATGCGTATTTTGTTTGTCGCGCCTTACGTCCCTTCGCTCATCCGCGTGCGCCCGTACCAATGGATCAAGTCTTTGGGGGAACTGGGCCACACGGTCACTGTGGCTGCCCTGGGCACCGACGGGGCGGAGCGCGACGCGGAAGCGCGCGCGGCCCTGCTGCCGCTTTGCGAAGCCGTGCATGTGGTTGCGCACTCCAAGGCGCGCGCCGCGCTGCAATGCGCGTTGTCCCTGCCCACCCCCACGCCGCTCTGGGCCGCCTACTGCCACTCGCCCGCGATGCTCCGCCTGCTGCGCCGCCTGGGGAGCGCGCAAACGTTTGATGTCGCCCACGTTGAGCACTTGCGCGCCGCCCACTTCGCCCGCGTCCTGCAAGGCAAGCTGCCCCTGGTCTTTGATGCCGTGGACTGCCTTGCCGCTTTGCAGGGGCAGATGCGGCGGGCGGCAGGCCGTGGCCTCCTGCCGCGCCTAGTCTCGTGGCAGGAGGAATGCAAGCTGCGCCGCTACGAGCCGCGCACTGCCGCCTTGTTCCACCAGACATTGATTACGTCTGCCCACGATGCCGACGCCCTGCAATCGCTGGCTCGTGCCGCCCATGTGTCCCCATCCATCTCAGTCGTTCCCAATGGCGTGGACTTGGACTACTTCCAGCTAGCGCCGGGCAGCGTGCGCCTGCCCCGAAGCGTCGTCTTCTCCGGCAAGATGAGCTATGCCGCCAATCACGATGCCGCCCTTTACTTTGCCCGCCAAATCTGGCCCCTTGTCCGCCAGGCGTGCCCCGATGCCACCCTGACACTCGCAGGAAGCGGGCCGCGCGCTGACCTGCTCGCCTTGGGCGCGACCCCCAGCACGGGCATTCATGTGACAGGCCATGTGCCAGACCTGCGCCCGTTTCTGGCGCAGGCCTCGGTGGCTGTCTGCCCCTTGCGCATTGGTGTGGGCATCCAAAACAAAGCCCTGGAAGCGATGGCGATGGGCCTGCCTGTCGTGGCGACTCCGCTCGCTGCTCGTGCCCTGCCGCCGGATGCGCCGGGACGCGTTCTGCGCACCGCCACCGCCCCTGCCGAGTTTGCGCAGGCAGTTGTTGACCTGCTTTCGCACCCCGATCAAGCGCAGCAGATGGGCACGGCGGCACGGCGCTATGTGGAAACTTATCACAACTGGCACGCTCTTGCTGAGTGCGTTTTAGCCCTTTACCAAAGCGCAATAAACGCGTCCTAGCAAAACAAACAGCCCTTGCTCCGGCGCAGGCCGCCGGAGCAAGGGCTGTTGTGCCTGCACTTCTTATTGAACTCTTATCCAAGCGAGCGGTAGTTGAGAGGCGTTTCTGCGGGGAACCGGTAGCGCCCCTGGTAGGCAGCAATGCGCTGCTGCGTGGCTTTAATCCGGTCGTTAGTCAGTGGGTGGTCGGATAAAAACGCGGGCATGCCGCCGCCGCTGCCCGCCACTTGGTTGAGTGTCTGGAACAAATCAATCATGCCTTGCGGGTTGTAGCCCGCCGCCACCATGTTTTGCAGGCCGCCTGCATCGGCTTGGTCTTCTTCGCCGCGCGAGTATTTTAGGCCCGTGAAGCCGTTGTACAGGCCCGCCGCCGTTTGCGCAATCTGCCCGCCCCGGAAGATGGACAGCAGGCCGCCGAGCACCAGGGAGCGCTTCTGCTGAGCGGCATACGCTTTGGCCCAGTGCTGCATGCGCACATGGGTCATCTCATGCCCGGTGACACCGGCGAGGGCATCGTCGCTGGTCAGCTTTTCATACAGGCCCGTGAACATAAACATGTTGCCGCCGGGCAGGGCAAACGCGTTGACTTCCTTGCTGTCCAGGACGTGAAACTTATAGTCCCACGTATTGCGATCCTGGGCAGGCAGGGCGGCAACCAGCCTTTGACCAAGCTGGTTGAAGTGGTGCGCGCGCCCGTCAAACACTTCTTTGTACTGCTTGACAGTCTGCTGGGCGGCCTGTTCGCCCATTTTCTTTTGGTCGGCAACGCTGGGCATAAAGTCGAGCAGGCCCCCCGCATGGGCTGCCTGGGGCGTCAGCAAAAGCGGGGCTGCCAGCGCGCCCGCCCCGACAACCGCAGCCTGGCGCAGAAAAAGGCGGCGGGAAAGGTTGGCATCAGGCGTGTTAATATCGGACATGCAATCGGTTCCTTCCTGAAAAACGGCGTTTATTGGACACAATGTTGTGCTGTTCTTGCTTTATAGACGTTATACCCACCTGCTGTGTTCCCCGAGGGCTGAACGAATTGCTGGTTTTGGCCTAGTTTTTCCAGCGGGTCGCGACGGCCTTGTTTCGGTGTTTCTGCGGCATTCCAAGCTATGACCAACGACGGACGGTTTTGTTCCGTCGTTGGCACGCGCTCCCAATGCGGGGGCAAAGCGCAAGCGATGCCTTGGGCGCGTCGTTAATCTATGGGGAACAAGCCAGCGCCCTCCGCTCCTAAAACAAGAGGGGAGGGCGTTTGACTGGCAAAGGCGGTTTTGGCGGCGGCTTTAGAACGGGCCGTAGATGGGGTAGTTTCCCGTGATTTGGTTGCTTGGCGTCAGTGTCCACGGGGTCATGCGCCCGTCGGCATTGTCCCACAAGATGCGGGTGCTGCCGTCTGGGGCGGTGCTGAGGGCGCGGGCTGTCCAGCCGGTATAGGGGCCGAAGACAGGGAAATTGCCGGTAAGATTGTTGCCCGAATCCAATGTCCACGGGGTCATGCGCCCATCGCTGTTGTCCCACAGGATATGCGAATTGCCGTTCGCGCCCACGCTGATGCCCACGGCTGTCCAGCCGTTGTAGGGGCCAAACACGGGAAAGTTGCCGGTGAGATTGTTGTTCACGTCCAAAGTCCACGGGGTCATCCGGCCATCAGCGTTGTCCCAAAGAATGTGCGTGTTGTTGTCCGGGCCGATACTGATGCTTTGGGCTGTCCATCCCGCAAAGGGGCCGAACACGGGGAAATTGCCCGTCAGTTGATTGCTCGCAGTGAGCGTCCACGGGGTCATGCGCCCGTCTGTGTTTGTCCACAAAATGTGTGTGTTGCTGTCGGGGCCGGTAGAAATGCTGGTCGCGGCCCAGCCTGCATAGGGACCAAAGACCGGAAAGCTGCCGGTCGGCTGATTGCCGGCGTCCAAAGTCCAGGGGGTCATGCGCCCATCGGCGTTTGTCCACAGGATATGCGCGTTGTTGTCTGGGCCAACACTGACCGCCTGCGCTGTCCAGCCGTTGTAGGGGCCAAAAATGCGGCTATAGGATGCATTGGAGCCGTCGGGGTTAAGCGTCCACAGTGTCATGGCCCCATCGCCTCGGCTCCACAAGACGCGGGTTTGCTCATCTGGGCCGGTGGCCGTGGAAACGGCTGTCCAGGCCGGAGTAATGGAGGTCACGCGCACAAAGTTGCTCTGCATCAGCCCCTGGCTGGATTGGTAATTCACCAGGGGCAGCATGTCAAACGCCGGGTTGATGCTGGTGGCATTGTACACAGGGACGCCGGAGATGGCGTCCATGGTCGCGAGGCTGGCGCTGTCGGTGATTTTGCCAAACACAGTAAAGCCGCCGTTTTGTTTGTCAAGGTTGGCGGAGTTGTCCCCTTCATTAAAGAACCACTGATCGGTGGCGCTGTTGGGGTCGCTGCCGAGCTTCGCCATCGCCAAGGTGCCGCGCGTGTTGGACACATGAAACTCATTGGCAACCGCTGCGCTAGTGGGAATGGTGGAAGTGTTGGCATTGGCGTCTACAGTAAAGCCGCCGCCCTGAACTACAAAGCCCGACACCGAGCGATGAAAGAACGAGCTGTTGTAAGCGCCTGAACTCACATAGCCCAGAAAGTTTGCCACAGTCTTGGGGGCAACGTCGGGAAACAGCTGAACCCGCATGTCGCCAAGGTTCGTGTGGAAAACATAAATGGGGTCACGGCTGCTTTGCGCCTGCGCAGGAGCGCCGCAAACAGCAAAAGCCGCGCCGCACAACACGAAGGCGCGGAGCGCATAGGCACAGCGCTTTGAGAAAATAGACATACGGAACTTATCTCCTTGGCAGTATCAGCAGAAACATGGATGATTGTATCACGAAACCACCCAGTGCGCAAATAAACCACCCAATGCGCGAATGCGCGCGCGCAAAAGCCTGGGGTACAATCATCAGTACAAGGAGAGAACGCGATGGCGGGAGCGGAAGATTTGAGCGATGTGCCCGATTGGACGGCAGGCATTGCCGAGCGCAAAATCCAGGATGCGATTGAAGAAGGCTTGTTTGACAACCTGCCGGGCCGGGGCAAACCCTTAGATTTGAGTGTCAACCCATTTGAGCCGCCCGGCATGGGGGCGATCAATCGCATGCTGCAGCACAACAAAGTGCTGCCGCCATGGCTGCTGCTGGAGAAAGAAATAGAAGCGTCGCGCGCGCTGGCCCTTGCCACTCTCGCCCGCTGGCAGGCGTCCGAACCCGGCCTGCGCAGCACGCCCGATTATGCCCGCGCCCGCGACGCGGCCCGCACAGCCTATGCCCGCCACTTGCATCAGACCAACGACCTAGTATTGAAGTACAACTACTCCAACCCATTCGCGTTCCGCTCGCCCCTGCCCATGGCGACCAAGACCCGCCTGCGCGAGTTTGATGCCGCCTACGGCACTGCTGATGACGGCGCCCAATACCCCGCGTGATAAACCCAATACTCTTTGAGCGGGGCGGGGCGTTGCTGGCCCTGCTGTTCGGCAGCCGCATGTGGGCGCAGTGGCGCGCCGCCCGGCGGACGCGCGTGTCCCTGACCACGCCTTTGGTAGACGCTGCTATCCTGGAAGCCGCCTTCGCGCCCCGTGCAGGCGACGACCCCGACCTGCTGGCCGAGATGCGGGACACGCTGCTGCATTTGAACCGCCAGGCGTATGCCGAGGAGTTCTGGGGCTTGCACACCCAGCTCACGGCGCTGTATGCCACATTGCAGCCCGGCCCGCAGGCGACCATGCGACGCGCGCTTATCCGGCTGCTCACGGCCAACGACCGCTGGCTCCAGCTTCTTGCCGCGCGCACCTGTGCCGATTTGCACATTGCCGAGGCCGTGCCGCCCCTGCGCGCCCTGCTGGAGCTTGGCGTCCCGCCCCGCTTTGCGCCCGGCGAAGCGTCACCTGCGCAGGCCGGGCAGATTGACACTCGCTACCGTGCCGAGCTGGAGAACGCCCTGGCGGCCTTGAGCTAAGCACGCTTTACCCCCCTCTCATCCCAAGGAAGCCGCCATGCCATTTGCCCACTCGCTGCGTTTTCTGCGCCCAATGTGGATTGCCGGGCTGCTGCTCAGCCTCCTTCTGCTGCCCGCAATGCCCGGCAGGGCGCAGCAAGCCGCCCCGCACGCGCCAGCCACGCTTGCCTACGCTAACCCCTTGCCGTTCTCGTACACCACTTCCCTGCCTGCGCCCGGCTCCATGCATACCGAGCTGCGCGATCCGTGCATTATCCGCGACGGCAACCGCTACTACCTGGTGTTTACGATGTGGCCCTTTGCGGATATTGGGGCGAAAGGCCCTGCTAAGCCCGACCTGAACTCGTCGCCCGGCATCCGGCTGTTTGTGTCTAAAGACCTGGCGCACTGGACAGCGCTGGGCTGGCTTGTCAAGTCGTCCGCCCTGCCAGGCAGCAGCCCGTACAAGCACCGCTTTTGGGCACCGGAGATACACAAGCTCGGCGGCAAGTATTATCTTATCTTCACCGCCGACAACTGGATTGATGCTAAATACAACGCTGGTGGTAAGCCCGGCTACCATGCCTTTGTCGGCGTGGCTGACAAAGTAGACGGCCCGTACCGGCATATCACCCTGCTGCCGGACTCGGCTTGCGATACCACTCTGCTGGGCGACAGCGACGGGCGGGTGTATGCCTATATGCCGTTCGGCGACCTGTTTGTGCAGCAGGTAGACCTGAGCCATCTGGCCGAAGGCAAAGTTAGCTATATCGGCGCACGCACCAAGATTGTCCAAGCCGACAACAGCGACATTGGCCTGCCCAGCCCCCGCTATCTGGAAGGGCCTTGGGCGATGAAACTTAAGAACAAGTACTATTTGTTTTATGCCGAAACTTATCCAGGCAGCTATTGGACAGGCGTTGCTTATGCCGACAGCCCCCTAGGGCCGTGGCATAAAGACCCGCGCGGGCGCGTCTTTGAGGGCGGGCATTTGGCTGTCTTCGCCGGGCCGGACGGACGTTCCTGGTTTTCCTATCGCGGCGAGCAGGCGAATGCGGCGCACGGCCTGCTCGCTGTTGACCCATTCAATTTGGACGCGCTGGGCATTGTGCAGCCGATTGGCCCGACACAAACGCCCCAAACTGTCACGCTGCGCCCGGCGCTAAAGGCCGTCCGGCGCCCGAAGCCTCGGCCCTGACAAGCCTTGGCCGAGTGGCAGCGCGTGAAGACCTTGCTCTTCCTGTCTGCCTTTCTGTACCTCTTCCATGCCGCGCTTGGCCCGCTCCCGTGCCGTGACACTCTTCGTTTATGGGCTGCCCCCAGCGGGTAAACTGACCAAACCGTCTTTGCCCCCGTTCCCCACACTTAGAAAGTGCTCCCATGCCACTCCACTGCTTGTTTCTCAACTGTACGCTCAAGCGTACCCCCCAGCCGTCCAACACCCAGGCCCTGATTGACAAAGTCGCCGTGCTCATGGAGGAGCAGGGCGTCCAGACCGAATCTCTGCGCGTGACCGATTATGCCATACGCTTTGGGTCGGGCCTGGACGAGGGCGACGGCGACGAGTGGCCCGCGCTTTTGGAGCGCATCAAAGCCACCGACATCCTGGTGATCGCCACTCCCCTGTGGGTGGGGGACCGCTCTTCCGTAGCAAAGATGGTCGCCGAACGCCTGGATGCCACGACTTA
>JAABUJ010004308.1_pt1 | contig 15067 bp, 25 predicted proteins | sample 5559131 | NCBI WGS metagenome assembly JAABUJ01 (sample SAMN10711875, study PRJNA513366) | rock metagenome | isolation source: Antarctica rocks | place: Antarctica: Victoria Land, Mt New Zealand nord | collected 2016-01-07 | reverse complement strand
TTGTAAGCGAGGATCAAGTCCTACCCCCTGTGACTGCCCGAAACGGTTGCCTCTAGCCCGATTAAGGACTTGTCTGAGGACTTGTTTTTGTGGCAAAACCTCCCTAATAATAACGAAAGTTGCCCATAGCCTGCCTGCCTGCACAGACATCACCTTACATCCCGGACTGGATCCGTGTGTCCAGTCGTCGTGGAAGATCGACAGTCTTTTCATGCTTGACCATACATGACGCATCGAGATAACTAGCCCTTCTGGCACATTTTCAGTCACTTCAAGGTAAACTTACTACTAAAGTAATAATCTCCCATCATGACTTGACCCCTTCACATCCGCTTTCCGAGGCCGGGTTTCGAAGAAGGCAGATTTGTGGGGCTTGAGATCAACGATATTTAATCTGCTGGCGTGAGTTGACCGGGAAGCATGGTCGGGAAGAAAAGTCCCGTTTTGCATTGAGGCGATCCAAGTATCTTGTGGAGGAGAGCCGAGGTGCGAGCGCTGCGCTACCTTATGCACTCATCTTACTCGTACTTGTGCGTGTAAGGTATAAGTTATTGCAGTCGTTATCGATAAGGATACTATAGGCGGAGTGCTCCGTGTTTGGACCCATGCGCGTAAGGAGAGCATGGTATTAGGTACACATAACTACCTTAGAACGCACCTAACTACGGAGTACATGCCCGCATGTAAGAGTTGAGCAAGCAAGTTAGACAACGAGGACGAGATGCTGAAGCTGTTCATTATTGACAGCGAAAGAGGCCTGCGGCTAGCATCGGCTTCTGTAGTTGCGACGTCGGAACGCATCAACTCATGCTCCGAACACCGTGTGTACGTGTAGGGTAGGCGTCACTTGACTTCATCGTCATTCAAGATGGACGAGGCACCAAGTCAACAACTTGACAACGCTTCCATTGCCGATGGTAGTCTCAAGCGAATGCCCAGTCGAGACGATGTAGGTTTCCGAGATGTCGCAAGCCCGCATTTGCATCAGTAACGTGAACTGACTGTCCTCTTGAGGGCCCCGGAGACTCGAGCCCAAGTGAGTCGGAGTACCAGCATGCACTCGAGGTAGTCTACCCAACACCACGAGAGACCAGCTTCATAATCGCTGAGACGGCATAGTAGGTCGTTTTCGACCAAGAGAACAACCACCGCCGCAAATCCTCCTTCGATGCCCCACGTCTAGCCCGTCAGCAAGCCGAGCAACACACAAACTCCGCTTGCTTCGTGCATGCCCTCCTCGAGAGACAAAGGAAGACCGGGAAGGCTGGGGGCCTGGACAATATCGTCGAGAACAATCAAGTGCAGGATAAGGTCCAGGATGGGGGAACCGAGACTCCCACGCACTCGCGCCTGCTCACCAAGAGACAACTTTCCGACATGGCTTGGGGTGTGCGGGAGCTTTCGAAGACGCTAGGGACCCTCCGGTTGAAGTTGAGGGTGAAGACGGTGTTCCTGTTGACGAAGGCACATGACGAGACGTTGATCGGGTATACGAGGGAGGTAGCGGCGTGGCTGTTGAACAAGGAAAGAGACGTCCCCTACATCGTGTACGTGATTATCTTGTCCTTCGACGGGTCAATGGAACTGATGAGGGGCAGATACGTAGAGAAGACGCTGGAAACCAACCACAAGTTCAATGCTCATGGTTTGGTGGCAGAGGATCCTTCGTATGAGGGACGGCTGAAATATTGGACGGACGACCTTTGCGCGACGCGGCCACATACATTCGATTTTGTGGTGACGGTATGACTTCTGGGCTAGCATAGATGGCAACACTGACCCGCGGCAGCTTGGAGGGGACGGCACAGTTCTCTACGCCAGCTGGTTGTTCCAGCGGATCGTACCACCCGTGCTGTCTTTTGCGCTGGGCTCGTTGGGCTTCCTGACCAAGTTTGACTATTCCGACTTCCCGAACACGCTTACCAAGGCTTTCCGGGACGGCATCACGGTCAGCCTGAGGCTACGGTTCGAAGGGACGGTGATGAGGGCGCAGAGGGGCGGAGAGGAGCGCACGCGTGATCTGGTCGAAGAGTTGATAGGGGAAGAGTCGGATGACCATCGGACACACAAGCCGGATGGCACATACCAGATACTGAATGACGTCGTGGTAGACAGAGGGCCCAATCCGAGTATGACTGCTTCGCTTGCTCGCGGGGAGTGTGGTGTTGACTGAAGCCAGCAATGTCCTCAATCGAAATATTGGGCGATGACGAACATCTCACCACCGTGCAAGCTGACGGCATCTGCGTTGCTACGCCGACTGGTTCGACAGCATATAACCTGGCGGCCGGGGGTTCCCTTTGCCATCCCGAGAACCCCGTGATACTGGTGACGGCTATTTGCGCTCACACGCTATCTTTCCGACCCATCATACTGCCTGATACGGTTGTACTCAGAGCTGGAGTCCCGTATGATGCGAGAACGAGCTCTTGGGCGAGCTTCGACGGGCGGAAAAGGTATAACCTCTGACCTGATAGCTATATCGGAGAGAAACTGATCAAAGTATTACAGAGTCGAATTATGTCCAGGCGACTACGTGACAATCTCTGCATCCCGATATCCTTTCGCAAACGTCATGCCGCCGGGTAGGAGAAGTGAGGATTGGGTCAACAGCATCTCGAGGACTTTACAATGGAACTCGCGACAACGTCAGAAAAGCTTCAAGGAATGGCAGAAGGACTGATTACGGACTTAGAATTATCTCAATTTAGACAATCCCTTTACTGTGCACCCTGATTGGATTGCAAAAAGTGGCAGAGGTAGATCAGATTAACTATGACGCTGAATGCAGTGAAGAAAGTGTCAGAGAGAGGTCAGACTAAGATGCAGCACACTACTTCGGACGAGCTCTCGTAGTTCCCGCCAACCCGCCAGAAGCCTACATGTTTCCGTACCCACAGCCGATAACGCTTAGCTCGTGCGATACCATAGATCTTGCGAGTCCCCAAGACATTCTCCAACAGGAACAGCTGCCAAGCCATTAGCTGACTCATACACCAGCAAGAATCAGACAACCATACCTCTCAACCCCCTCCTTTGAACCTCATCAATCATAGCCTGCACCAACACATTCGCCGTCCACTGATGCACATCATGACTCAGCTCCAGCGACCCCCCGGCATCCAACCCGTCCACAAACCGCTGCACGCTGGTCTGGATCCCGGCCTGCGAATCGTTCGCCCAGTCCAGCGTGTCGATACCGGCTTGGACCACATGATACCCCAGCTCCGTCATCGTCTGGAGGACGAGGTCGTTGGTCGAGAAATAGGGCGGCCGCATGTAGGTCGGGTAGTACCCGAGGATCTGCACCAGCGCGGACTCGAGCAGGTTCATCTGCGAGACGATGCCGGCGCGATCGAGCGTCGCGAGGTCGGCGTGCGCCCAGCTGCGGGGTTGGAGGGGTTAGCAGATGCCTATCCATCTATCTTATCTGCCCTCAAGACCGTGGAGCTGCGGGGAGTTCATGCGGAGAAGTGTTCGCCGCGCGCTACCTACGTGTGAGAGCCGATCTGGTGGCCTTCGGCGACCGTACGGTGGATGAGGGCTTGGTCGTCGGTGGAGAGGATGTTGGACCAGTTGTCGCCGTTGACGAAGAAGGTGGCGCGGACGTTGTTGGCTTTCAAGGTGTCGAGGACCTGAGCGGTGTAGATGTATGGGCCATCGTCGAACGTCAGAGCCACGGTCCCGGGCACGGTGCAGCTGTCGATGATCGTCCCGAACGGTACCGAGGACACTGCCGCTGCGGCGAAGGGTGCAGGTTTGGCGGACTGGACCAGGGGAGCGGGCTTCGGGCCGGTTCCGGCCCAGGGGGCGATGCCGCCTCCGGACTCGGTTCCGCGGTCTGGGGCTGGCGCGGAGAGGACTGCGGAGGCCCAGGAGGTGAGGAGGATGAGCTTGCGGGTGGAAATCATGGTAAGAATATCAAAGCACTCGTGTGTTGACAGCGTTAAAGCAAGAAGGTGTAAGTGATGGAAATTCTTATGATTTCAAGACATTGATCGCAGACATCTGCCTTTCATATACAGAATGAAAGGCGCCCTACAGAGAGGGCATCAGACACAAGAGTCACTCGAAGCTACTGTGAAGGTCGTCTATTCACCGCCGTGGCATGACCTGACATTGAATCCTTCCCACCACATCCTCTTGCTCGGCCAGGTCAGCAATCTGACTAAGACGCCGTCAGTCAGCCTGCCAGCAACTCTGAACGTGTCTGCCATTGATCCTGGCATACAATCGTGAGGGGTGGAAAATTACTCCCTCCTCAATGAAGTTGAAGGGGTTGTAGAGCATACGACCATCGTGTAAATCTTGGCGATCATCTGACCGTCTGTGCACGTTCCATTTCCGGGCGGTGTGCCGGAACCCTCCTCTTACTGGAGACTCGCCCCGGATTGTGCTTCGGAGCTGCCAGAATATACGAGGTTGCACACATGATGGATGCTTATGAACTTATAATCGCCGGTGTTCGGTGACACTGGAAAACATGAGACGAACTGGTGTTTGTAAGGTGTCTCGATCCTTTGGAGCCTGGTTACCTCGCAACCTTTCCAAAGTACAGAGTACGTAGGTACGTGGACTGCGGTTTGTGTCTAAACGAATTACGCCAGACCCGCGATGGTAAAGCGGCGTAGTGGGGATGCGGCTCTTACATAAGCTTTGTGGCGTTGAACCCTGTCTCTTAAAGGGTATCCACAGATTCGAGGCCAAACTCCGTTTCAAGATTGAACCGAATCTGCAACGACACCTCTTCCACTCAAATTTGTTCGTGAACATGCCACAAGTGGTTATAACGCCATGGCACGATCACTCAGAATTAATCAAGATCCGAGCGCAATTCTATCCTCCATCATACAGCAGAGAGCCTGACATGCGCCGGAAAGCGGTCAACATGGTTAAAAGCCGGTCGTTACGTTAGTCAATTCGAAGGCTGAGACTCTATAGGCTGCTGCTTGGAAACTCAGAGGCAATCTTCCACATTCAGTGGAGTCAACGGCATTGCTTACAGACGCGGTTCTGAACGATGACCCTGCGAAAACCTCAACTTACTCTATTCGCGCAGTATACTCCACTGCATTCTGTCGGTGAGTATATAGAATGATGCTACCGAGCTGTGCAGTGGGACTTCCCAGAGGGAATTCCTATCATGTGATGCTAAGCGGGTGCTACAGACTTGTGACTGGCCTCGTCGACACAAACCAAACAGGTCCATACAGAAAGTCAATGTACCACAATGCTAGAGAGATTGGGCTCCCAGCATCGTTTGTTGAATTACGCCACCAAGCAACGCACGAGGAGCTACCTGCGCTCCTGGTTCTCCGCCAAGCTGCTACGCGGTCCCTGCAATGGCTCTGGCAGCACTACTGGAGAAACATCGACGTCCGAAGCGGCGCGCTAGACGACGAGGAGCAGGCATTCGAGGATGGTATGTTGAAGCTTAGAGATCAATTCAGAGCTATCCTTGCCTCGTATTTAAAGATCAACTGCGGTTTCACGAAAAATAAACCTCAACCATCAGTTCTGGATGGTGTTCCTGGCGCTGTTCAGCAGTGCGTACGACTTTCCAAGGGCAAGAACGCTCCCATCAAAGTGCTAGCGCAGGTATCTCTCGAATCGGGATTTCTCATACCTACTGAAAAGACGTGAGTATCCCACCAACGTGAGGGGCATCGGCTGTCAAGACTGACGGAAGCAGACTCGGTAGTAGCATGGAATCTACGTTTTGGCTGTGGGATAAACTGCTAAAAGAAATGACTGCCCATCAACCTTCTTTCCTCCGGGTTCTCACCGAGGAGATGTCCATCAGGATCGTACAACCGTCACAACTGGACATCACCATTGATGCTTATCGAGAAGCTGTCTATATGTGGATGGTACATATCCTTACCACGGACGGATGGGCTGTACCCAGCAGACTTGCCCGTTTCAGCTCCAACTACGTCATCTCGACTTGCCTGATGAATCCCAATTACTGGAGTCGTCGTCTCGCTACGATCCTTGCGATTGAGAGGGCCGATCAGTCCATCAAAGCCCAGTGGGGAGATCTCGTACAAGCGTCCAATGCGCAGTACGATGATTCCCCGACGAAGGGTCTGAAGCAAGTGGACACATATACTGTGAAGGATCATGTTGAACAGGTCAATGCGCAGATTGCCAACCTGGAGGAGCAGGCAATTGCAGACTCCCAAGGTCGCGGATGGGTCAAGTGGAAAGGTCCCTGGGTTGCGAAGCCAATAGGCATGGTATGAGCAAGACTTTTCGGAAGTTATGGCGCTGCGGCGGAATGGCGTTCTCTGGAGTTCAAGACTCGAGATACCCTTGGAAAATAACATCAATTTGGCGGCGCGGAATGTTTCCGTAGCGGCCGACTGTTGATCACGTGTGATAAGATAACATCTGATTAGATTGAGCCGATGTCCTCAGGGAAGCCATCGGCCGACTGTAATCAAGCAGAGAGTGCTTTTCTCAAATGCTCATCGTATCTCAATGGTCATCATAAGTCTCGCACGATCCTTCTCATCCCGAACCCTAAAAGCTCTCACGACCAGTGTAAGTCATTGAGTAACCATCCCCAAGCACATGCGGCGTATTGTTGACAGCTCGGTCAGCTTGCGATAACGCGCGCCATGCATATCGAGTCGATACCTATGTGTGAGCCCCACGAATGGCACGAAGTACTCACATGTCAAGAAGCTCATGCTCTGTCAGGGACGGGGAGTAGTAACAACTACGCCTACCTGGTGGTAGACGATAAATCAAAGGATGCAGTCATCATAGATCCGGCGAACCCTTCTGAGTGAGCTATATTCTCCAACTGGGAGACGACCATCAGGCTGAGGGAAGCACTAGAGTGGCACCGGTCCTAAAGGAACAGATTGACTCCGGAAAGATCAACCTTACAGCGATTATCAACACACATCAGTAAGCCCTGTGAATCTTGTTAGTCAGCTGGGAGGACTAGCACTGATAGGTTACAGTCATTGGGATCATGCCGGAGGGAACAAGAAGATGGTAACCCGGTTGCACAGAGAATTGCCCAGAATTATCCGTTGATTTTTCAACCAGCTCGAGCAGTTCAGCGGCAAGCCCGTCATCGGCGGCAAGGACTGCGAGGCAGTCACAAAGACGCCCAAGGACGGCGAGACCTTCGAGATTGGTCAGGGAATAAAAGTCAAAGCGTTGTATACGCCATGCCATACTCAGGACAGCATCTGCTATCTCATGGAGGACGGCAACGACCGAGCTGTGTTCACTGGCGACACACTGTTCATCGGCGGTATGCGGGATCGAGGACCTGGATTATCGATTGAGAGGCTAAGGTATTTGCAGGATGCGGGCGGTTCTTCGAAGGGACGGCAGCAGAGATGCATAAAGCGTTGAACAAGACGCTTGCGGCACTACCGGATGATACCAAAGTCTATGTGAGAAAGAGGGTGGGTCTTGTGGGATAGGGGTATGCTGACATGCTGAAGCCCGGCCACGAATATACGAAACAGAACGTCAAGTTCTGCATGTCTGTGTCGCAGTCGGAACCAATCAAGAAGCTGCAGTCTTTCGCGGAGAACAACAAGCAAACGCAGGGCAAGTTTACGATTGGAGATGAGAAGGTAGGACATCTAAGTGTTGGCAGCGGACGTCTTGGCTTACAGCGGGCGCAGCTTCACAACGTCTTTATGAGAGTTCAGGTATGGTCTCCATCTGCATATCTATCTAATCGATCGTGACTGACCAGTTACGCAGGATCCGGAGATACAGAAGGCAACCGGGAAGACGGACCCAGTAGATGTGATGGCTGCGCTGAGGGAAATGAAGAATAAGATGTGAATCTAGTAATCTTCACCTCTGTTACATATCATATGCTGGCGCTAACCGGGCGTGTTTGTAGGCCGGCGTCTGGTTTGAAGTTGTGAAAGAGAATCAGTGACATTGTACATAGCAGTTCCGCCAATTCCGCAGAGCCTCCCTTGTTATCATGATGACGTCAACTCCATATTGCTTAGCCAGTAAATGTGAAGGACTTCAGTATGTACATTGTAAGTCTCTTTAAACCATTGTAGAATCTACCATCCATCAGAATGAGCACCGATTCCACTCGAAATGTCACCAACGGCGCCATCGGGAACCCGCTCTCAACGGAAAATAGGGTTCTGGACACCGCTGCAGCCCTAGCCCAGGTGAGCCTCTTGGGCTTCTTTCATCGCCATGCGTAACAGCCCTCCCCGAGCTCATCCTTTCCTACCCCCTAGGACTTCAGCCCCGTCAAGCAAATCTGTGCTCATCTGAATGCATTCCACGTCTACGCCACCGACCCCGGCCGCTGCGTCGAGGCGAACCACTACTGCACCCACCTGAACGAAGGTCCCCGCTCCCATCTCACCCCTACCCCTCGCGCTTGCCCCTTACCCCTCAACCCCTCTGACAGCCCCACCCCCACAGACGTCCGCCAATGCCTCATCTACGACACTCCCCACCCCAACGCGCGCCTCATCGGCGTCGAATACATGATCAGCGCCGCCGTCTACGCCACCCTCGACGCCTCGGAGCGCCGTCTCTGGCACAGCCACGTGTTCGAAGTCAAGAGCGGGATGCTGATCATGCCTGGCCCCAACGGCCTGCCGACGGGCATCTGGGAAGCGGCCGAGACCAAGGAGATGGAGCAGGTCGTCGGTCTGTACGGGAAGACGTACCATTTCTGGCAGGTGGACCGCGGGGATAAGTTGCCGCTGGGGCCGGCGCAGCTGATGATGAGCTTTACGGATTACGAGCAGTTTCCGCAGTTTAGGGAGGTGGTGGGGGAGAGGGATCGCAGGTTTGGGGTTAGTCACGAGCAGAAGAGAGGGAAGAGGGGGGGGATTGTGGGGGGGGAGGTTCATCCTGGTGAGTGCTGCCTGGGGGGGTGGGGGGAGTAAGGTTGCTGACGGTGGGGGGGGGGGGTAGATGCGGATAGTGTGTGGAAGGAAGGGTCGAGGGTTGGTGGGAAGGAGGAGTCGGGTGATCAGAAGCAGTCGGTTCAGGGTGTCGATGTCGGCCGTGCGGATTATCCGGAGGGCGTACAGAATTCAATGGGACGGACGGCGGAGGGACCCAAGTGATGGGATAGATCTAATAAGATTATTGTGGACTGTTCGTGCAATTCTGTTTCTCCGAACACTTCTCTATCTGGCAGTCAATTCCAGACGTCGAGCTCATTTAAGAGTCGAGTGAGGTGTCTGGAGCTCCCGTGATTTATTCAATCTTGAGAGGGGTCTTGCTCTTGCTTCACTGTCTACACTCACTCGTCCTGGATGGTGGAGACGGTGGGCTCTAGCAAATTCGGAAGCTTCAACATTATCTCAGCAGCTATAAGAATAGCACAAGCTTGGTGTGCTGTGAGAGATCGCTGTTGAACATTATAGGTGGTTGACTATAACCATTCAGTCTAGCAATGGAGGTGGTTGGAGAGTTGTTTGTGGGATCGAAGAACGCAGTTCGTAAAGTTAGCCCGGAAGCTTAGCGAGTTCTAAGAATAACCACTGTTGGCAGCTTTAGGCGTTCTGGCGTTGCAGGGGCTCGTCTCGTCTTGCTTGCCACATTTATCTCCGTCTTCTCATCTTCCCTCGCAGTTCTTACAACTATCCACTCATGTAGTTAAGAGGCTTATACCCTTATCACATTCATTGCGCCCTTTCAAGCGCTCATTTATCAATCTTAGAGGCTGCGGTTGAGAGGCGTGCCCATTGAATAGGACACTTCTCTCCTCCCTCCTCCGCGTCTTTATCCCCTGCCCTATGTCCACGGCTGTCGACGCTCGGAGACGCGGTGGTCTATGGTCATACATTAACTTCAGCTCCTCGGCCCGCAGACGCTCCATATCACTTCCCACCCGCAACACCAGCAACGATCCTTTCGAGAAAGCTAACCGCCATCAGCGGACTAACGGGCACCCCAACGGCTCGCCAGGTGTGGTGGACAATATCAAGAGCGCGTTGATGACGCAAAGTCAGCGGTCGAGGTATCTGAAGACGGGGGGGATCATCGCGTTTATTTTACTGTTCTTATTTTTTCTTGCGCCGAGCGAGAGAGCGAGCGTGAGGGAGTTCGTAGGTAGTATGTCTTCATCTTGATTGAATCGTCTGGACCGTCTTTACGGAGAGTGGAGGCTAACAGCACCGTGCAAAGGTCATGGGAAAGGCTCGAGCGGCTCAGTGGTATCTGACCCCTCGCTTGGGGCGACGAAGTGCTCGAAGTCCTATTCGCCTTCCAAGCCGCTCATACAATATGCCCTGATGATCGATGCTGGTAGCACCGGCTCCCGCATCCATGTCTACCGGTTCAACAACTGCGGGCCTACGCCGGAGCTGGAGCATGAGGAGTTTAAGATGACGGAGAAAAAGGCCGGTGGGTCGGGGTTGAGCTCGTACAAGACCGATGCAGAAGGCGCGGCGAAGAGCTTGGACGTGTTGATGGACGTGGCAATGAAAACTGTGCCCGATCGTCTGAAGCCGTGCTCGCCGGTAGCTGTCAAGGCAACTGCGGGATTGAGATTGCTAGGCACGGAGATGAGCGATAAGATCCTTGATGCGGTCAGGGAACGGCTGGAGACCGTGTATCCGTTCCCTGTTATCTCGAAGGAGCAAAAAGGGGTGCAGATCATGGAGGGGAAAGATGAGGGTGTCTACGCATGGATCACGACGAATTACCTGCTGGGAAAGATTGGCGGTCCAGATAAGACGCCAACAGCTGCTGTCTTTGATCTCGGTGGCGGCTCTACTCAAATCGTCTTTCAGCCAACCTTTAAGAGTCCCTCGGGCGGGATGCCTGAGACTCTGAAAGTCGGCGACCACAAATACGACTTGAGCTTTGGTGGCCGAGATTTCACACTCTATCAACATTCACATCTCGGCTACGGCCTGATGAGAGCCCGTGAAGCGATCCACAAGGTAGTCGTTCAAGCGAAATACGACGCCGACCCAACAGATCGGGACTGGCTTTCCCACGGGATCGTCAACCCCTGCATCGCGCCCGGCATGACGCGCTCCGTCAAAGTCACCCTCGACGCCCACCACCCCCTCGGCGAAACCCTCACCATCAACATGACCGGTCCCCCAACCAGCAGCCCAGCGCAATGCCGCGGCCTGGCCGAAAAGATCCTCGAAAAAGAAGCCGCGTGCGACCTCGCCCCCTGCTCTTTCCGCGGCGTGCACCAACCCTCGCTCTCGAAAACGTTTGCGCGCGAGGACGTCTACGTCTTCAGCTACTTCTACGACCGCACGGCGCCGCTCGGCATGCCGGAATCCTTTACCCTCAAGGAACTGAGAGACCTTACCGCCAACGTCTGCGATGGCGAGAAGAGCTGGGACGTCTTTGCCGGCGTGGACGGCGCTTTGAAGGAGTTGAGGGGTCGGCCGGAGTGGTGTTTGGATCTGAACTTTATGCTGGCGCTGTTGCATACGGGGTATGAGATGCCGATGGAGAGGGAGGTCAGGATTGCGAAGACGATCAAGGGGAACGAGTTGGGGTGGTGTTTGGGCGCCAGGTCAGTCCAGGGCAACTCCTATCGTATCGAGCTGGAGTTGTGGGGTCGCTGACTGATGTTCGTGACCGCAGTTTACCGCTTCTGAGCCAGGAATCCGGGTGGACGTGTCGCGTCAAGGAGATTTCATGAAGGCGGCGTAATATGAGCGTCGTGCAGGATACTTATATTGTTTCTCGTCCCCATCAGCGCTATTCGAAATCATTAGGTCGCAGGATCGCAGGAATCAAGACCTGCCTACATCTGCACTGCATATCTTGCCATATCCCGACTCCGGTTTCTCACGGGAGGGAAGGAGCCTTGAACGCGTCGACGGCCCCCTCTTCCCATCATGGCCCTCCACACCGGATCCGGCATCGCATCGCATCTTATCCTCATCCTTTAACATACCTCCCTTACCTTCCACGACTCCAACGACAGTACTACCAGCCCCCAGGTCGCCCACCCTCCGCACCTGCCTCCGCACACAAACACACAGACTCCCCTCCCCCCACACAAAGCCTTCCCTCATCAACCCACCCCACCCCCCCGCGCTCTACACCGACGTCCCACCCGCCCAATCTCCACCCTCCAACCCGCAATCCTACTCCCCTCCATGCCTCCAACCGATCCACAACTCATCCATTCATCCCTCAACACCAATCCACCTCTCTCTCTCTCCGATCCTCCACTCCCACCCGAACCCAACGCACTTCATCCATCCACGGACAGACGACGTCGGACCGCGGGGGCAGGTTTCTATTGAGTTTGGCCTCAGCCTCGGGGCTGGCGATGGGGATGGAGGGATGGTGGGGTGGGGTGAGGTGGGGTGAGGTGAGGTGAGGTAAGGTGGGGTATTTGGTGTTGAAGGGCGCGAAGGGAGGGAAGGGAAGGGAGAGGACGCTACGGGAACAGGAGCACAGGCCTCTGTGGGACCTCTTCCGCTCGCGGTCGCTGGACAGAGGGGTTGCGTCGTGTCGTGATCGTCATCTGGCCTGCTTCCCATCCTCCTGGGGCTTCGTCGTCAGTATCCCATCCTTGCGCCTGGCCTCGAGTTGTACAAACTGGCATTGCGAACGATATTTTTCTATGGTGGACGATATACGCCGCTTCTTATCAAAAACGATTTGGTTTTCGTAGAGCGAGCACCTTGATATACAGTACTTAAGGTCATCCTATATAGCTTTGAAGTGATGGCACAATCCACCCGCCCAAATCCTAGCAACAACAGCGCCCACTACCCAGCATCAACCACCTGAATCTCCACTTTGCTTGTCCCACGGCGCAGCAGCTTCCCCAGCACATTCGTCTCGCCCCGTGCCCCTCGCAAGCCTTGTTCTCCTCCTCCATCCGCATCGCGCTCCTCGCCTGGAAGATCATCTTCACCAAGGCTCCCATCATCACTACCACCTCCGCTCCCTTCCCCATCACGTCCCATCTCCTCCAGCACCCCCAACCCCAGATTCATCTCAATATATTCCTCGTCGTCGACGGCTTCGATGTTCCGCTCTCCCAGCCTACCTGCCGCGCGCTCGACGTCGAGCTCCTGGTTGGCGGCTGCTAGGTCGGGAAGGAAGGTAGATAGTCGTTGGTGGAGATCGGACGTCGTGGCGGAGGGTGAAATGTGTGTTATGGACGGCTTCTGTGGGATGGGGAGATTGAGAATTTGTGTAGTATCGCTGGAACTGGACAAATCGGAGGATGGCGAAGACGATGATGATGAGGGAGAGGTGCTGCCGTCCTCGCTCTCTGGCTCTTCCTCGGAGGCGATTGCAATGGACTCGGAAGGAGATAATAGTGCTGATGGTGATGGGGACGTGCTGCCGTCGGACTCGGATCCTGTGCTCGGTTCGGAGGAACTGGACATGGAAGGAGAGGCGTTCCTTTTGTTGGGTTTAGGAGGCGTAATAATATTGTGTGCTGTTCGAGAACCATTGGCACGACGCGCATACTCGACTCCCTTCAGCCTTTTAGTCGTTGGCGGTGGATTCGAGAAGCGATTATCGTCCGATAAGCTTTTCCTCTTCGCTGCAGTTGCCATTGGAGCGTACTTGATATAGGTCGGAGATATGACCAGGCAACTGGTGATTACAGGTGGTCATTCGCATTCACATACGCTGTTGGTTGCGTTACTCACTGTCACTCGATGCTCCCTGAGTCACTCCGTATCTCAGCTTGGTTTCAGATTTCCCCTTGGTCCGTGCGTACGCGGGCGGATTCATCCCCGTTCCCGCTAATGCAGGTGCAGTGAAAGGCTGACGCCACGTCTCCCTCAAGGCATGCAGGGCGGCAGCTAAAACAAAGGGATCTGTCAACACCATATAAAACTATCATGACATCCCCATAACTTCTGAGAACTACACATTTTTCTTCAGCAAAAAGACTCGCATTACTCGGAGAGGAATTTCAACGACGTAGCTACTTGCAGAAGAAATAGTTGATATGTAAGTATGGTCTCTACGTTCGCTTTCATAATAAACTTCGTTGTGTCTTTGGTGCCTGATTTTGGAGGTCATACTCTGTCCTTTACGAATTATTATGGGACTCTATTGTCGTTACTGTTATCTGAGAAATTGCTTCTGGTTTTACCAACCTCTCAATTTTCCTTTTCGGGACTGGTAGACATCACGATGTCTGAAGACCAGATTCACTCCTCCATGAGCCCCTTCCATCACTGACCAAATTACCAACCCCCCCGATTCAATAAACGAAACTTCGAGTCATCTGCACATTGATCTTCCTTTTTCATCATCCTTCTTACATCTCTCTTCTTCTCTTCGTCTCTTCATCTTCCTTTCGCATCTAAGCAACAATCAACTGCCTGCCTTTGATTCCAGCGTACACTTTCCAAGACAGCATCATCCTCTCTTTCGTCTTCTTTCAAGCACACAACTCTCTTCTTCAATTCATCAGTAACCATGTCTTACTTGTTCAGCCAGTACGCTGGTCGTAGTTTGCCGGAACACACCCTTACCGTCGACGAGTACGTCTATCGTCTCGACAACGAGCTTCTGTCTCCATTCACTGCCTCCTTTGGCTTCAAGACCTACGTCGACGAGCCTCCCCTGCTCTCGCCACAACTGTTGGATGAGGATAAGTACATTGCACTCTTCCGCGAGCACTGGGACCCTGCTATCGTCGAGAGTGCTGAGAAATTCAACATCGACCCTGACGAGTTTCGCAACCTGATCGCTCCCAAGACTGAGCTCACTTTTGGAGAAATCTACGGAGAGGAAGCTGAACTCGAATACATCAAGGAGTCTTGCGCCATCGCTCAAGGCTGCACCATCATTCAGTCCATCGAGGAAGCTATCCGTCAATCCGCCAAAAAAGGCACCTACGTCTCCGTCGACGCTATGGCTGCCAACCACCCAACCCTCCAAGTCAACGGCCTCGCAACAGTCTCCGAAGACAGCGCCTCCTCCACAACCACCAACGACAACGGCAACGGCCACAGCAACGGCAACGGCGTCGAAAACAGCAAAACCATCGACCGCAAAGCCGCCAAACTGAACATGCTCAAGCGCATGCGCCCCCCACCCTTCACCAACATCTGGACCTTCTGGCACGACAAATACG
>JAABUJ010004306.1_pt1 | contig 15072 bp, 11 predicted proteins | sample 5559131 | NCBI WGS metagenome assembly JAABUJ01 (sample SAMN10711875, study PRJNA513366) | rock metagenome | isolation source: Antarctica rocks | place: Antarctica: Victoria Land, Mt New Zealand nord | collected 2016-01-07 | reverse complement strand
TCTGCTGGAGAGGCGCGGGCGCGAGGGGCGTCTGCTGGGCATGCGCAAGGGACTGAGCGGCTAACGCGGCCAGGCAAAGTCCTGCTAGGCCGACGCGAAGGAGTGGGTTCATTGTGTGTGCCTTGTGCGCCGAGTGCGCCTTGTTTCTTTGCAGGGATTTTACAGCGTCTGTGCGCTATTTGTCCCTATTATAAGACAAGGCTTGAACGTTGTCAAGACGCGCCGCTACGGCGCAGTCGGCGGCTTGCCGAAGGTCGTGCGCGCTGCCCCGCCTGTCGTGGAACCTGTGTGCCCATCCAAAGTAATGGTGATTGCGCTCGCTCCCGCCGCCCCGCGCGCGCCGGGAATATCCAGAAAATAATGCTCCGTCAGCAGTGTCGTGCTTCCGGGCGCGCCCTGTCCAGGTTTGATGTACTCCCATGAAATGCTGCCTGGACTGGGCTTTGGGTCAAGGTCGTTGTGCAGAATCTTGCCGTCAATGCGCCCTTCCCGCACCAAATCCAGCAGCGAGTTCGGGTAATGCCCATGCGCCGCCTGATATTCCACAATGGCCCGCTGCAATTTGAGGCCGTCCTGCATCGCCCGCCCCGCCATAAATGTTGTCCCCAGGATACTGCCGCGCGTTGGGTGCTCGTATTGCTGCTTGCCGAATCGCACCAGCAAAACGCCGCCGATGAGTACCAGCAGAAACAAAACGCCGCAGGTCAGCCCAGCGGCTTTCCAGCACCCCGCCGACCCGGATTTGGGCGGAACCGGCGGCGGGTAGTAGTTTCCCGGCGGCGGAGAAGAATTGCCTGGCGGGGCGGAATAATTGCCCGGCGGCGGGGTGGGGGGCGGCAAAGGCGTGCTCATGGCGTGTGTGCTCCTTGTGTGTTCTTTGTTTAACGTTTGCGTGTGGCGCGCGTCCTCTGCGGGCTGTCAACGGCTTGCTTGAGCGTTTTAGCAAAGTGTCAAGCGCGTTCCAACGACGGAACAAAACTTTCCGTCGTTGTGACTGGCTGGGAACGCGCTCGGCAGGCGCGAAAGAAGCCGTGAGAAAGATGTCAATCACCTGCCTTGGATTCCCTTTCCCGTGCTTAGGAGTCCTTTACGCCCCGCTTGCTTCCACTTTCCCCCATTATAACATAAACCCGCAAAGCGTGCAGGCACAGTGGCACACGCTCTGCACTGTCCCGGCAGGTTCACCGGATTACGGTTTGCCCTCTAGTTTCCCCCGCCAAAAGCCACAATCTAAAGTAATACAGCACGGCTTTGCGCGCCTTTTTGCGGCGCGTCTCTATAAAGGGAAACGATATGCTTGGTTTGCAGCGCATCTTCAGCAAGGAAATGGTGGTCGGCGTAGACATCGGCAGCCGCCTGATCAAAGTGGTTCAGGCCGAAGCCGGGCGCGCGCCGGGCCAATACCGCATCACGCGGGCGGCGGTGGCGGCGACGCCGTCCGAGGCGGTGCGCGACGGCGTGGTGATAGACCGGGCGGCGGTCGCGACGGCCCTGCGCGAGCTTTGCAGCCTCGCCTCTATTGATGCAAACGGGGCGGCGAGTGCCATCAGCGGCACCAGCGTCATCGTGCGGCATGTCAAAATGCCGCGCATGGCCGAGGCAGTCCTGCGCAAGTCGGTGCGTTTTGAGGCGGGGAAGTATATCTCGTCATCGGTGGAAGACAGCCTGATTGAGTTTGAGATTACCGGGCCGGTGCCGGGGGAACCCGATAAAATGGGCGTGATGCTGGTCGCGGCCCCCAATGACATGGTGGACTCGCGCCTTTTAACTTTGTCCGAAGCCGGACTGGAGCCGGTGGCGGTGGACGTGGAAGCGTTCGCCTTGCAGCGCGCCCTCCTGGAGCTATCCGCGACCCGGCCTGGCGATGGCGTCACCCTGGCATTGCTGGACATCGGGGCGGCCACCACAGATGTCAACATTGTCACCAATGGACAATTCGCGCTCACCCGCACCATTTCCATCGCGGGCGACCAGTTTACGCAGAGCCTCAAGGGCGTCCACCCGCGCCTGGAATGGGCCGAGCTGGAAGCGCTCAAAACGCAGGTCAACATGGGCGCACTGCTTCAAGCCGATGCCGAGCCGGAGGCGGTTGCGCTTGCCAAAGCCGTGCAGCCGGTGATGGACGAGCTGCTGCGCGAAGTGCGCCGCTCCATGAACTACTATCAATCGCAGCTCACCGACACGATCAACTCCAACCTGCCCGCCGGCGTCACCGCCGATACAGGCGGCGGAGCGGTTTCCAAGATTGTTTTGTCGGGGGGCAGCGCGCGCATGCAGGGGCTGGATGCATACATGTCGGCCCGCTTAGGGGCGAGCGTGGAAGTGTGGAATGTCTTTGACAACCCCGCGCTAGACACATCCGCCTTCGCCCCGGAGTTTCTAGAAGCAAACTTTGCCCTGCTTGCCAACGGCGTCGGGCTGGCCCTGAAAGAACTCACAGACCTTGCCGAGCAGCGCGCGGGCAAAAAGGACGTGCTGAAAGCCGCCTAATCTCGCGCCCCTGTGACCCTCACACCCACGGAGAAAAAACCCAATGCCCTCCATAAATATGATCGCCAATCGCCGGGCCGAAAAAAAGCGGCAGGAGATGAATGTCCGCAAGCTGGTGTACGGCATCAGCGCCGAGATCGGCTGCGTCCTGGTCGCCACCAGCGTGTTGTGGCTGCACATGGCGAACGTGCGCGGCCAGATTTCCGATCTCAGCGGCCAAATCCAGAAGCTGGAGCCGAAAGTCAACGCCATTGACGACCTGGAAAAACAAACCCAAACCCTGACCCCCAAAGTCACCACTCTGGACGGAGCCAAAGCCGACACGCTGTTTTGGTACAGCAACTTGTCTGCCATCACCGGCAGCCTGCCCGAAAAAGCGTGGCTGACCTCGCTGGCGGCGGCAGGCAGCGGCGGCGCGCCGGGCAGCGCGTCGGGGGCTGACCCCACGGTTCAGCTTTCGGGCGTCTCGCTAGACCAGTCGCAGGTGGGGGAAGCGATGCTGCGCATGAACCAGTCGCCCGGTTTAGACCATATTGATCTGGCCTTTGTGCAGCAGCAAAAGACCGGCGACACAGACACGGTTTCCTTCCAAATGACGGTGCATTTGAAGCCGGAGCCTTCCGCACTCCCAGGAGCAAACGATGCTAAAAAGTCCTAACAACGCCCGCCTGTCGGCGGCCCCCAGCACGGCGCGCGTCACCCAGATGCTGATGATTGTGGCCGGCCTAGCCCTCGTGGTCGGCGCGGCAGTCCTTCTGCTGATGAATGCCCGGATCGGCGACCTGCAAAGAAGCGCTCGCGACAAAGAAGCCAAAGTGGGCAGCAACGAGCAAATCGCGAGGCGTTATGATGCGACACTCGCCGCCTACAATACCACCAAGGCTCGCGCGCAGTTTCTCGAGTCGTCGGTCAGCGCCAAGTCTTACGTGCCTACATTATTGCAGCAGCTTCAAAGCCTCGCCGGGCAAACCCACCTGACTGTGGATGCTGTGCGGCCCGGCCCTATCACCTCGCCCGTTGTCGCCAAAGCCGCCGCGCCCGCCGACAGTTCGTCGCCCGCGTCCACAGACGCCCCGGTGAAGAAATCGCCCCCGCCGCCCTACGATACCCTGGGCATTGATGTAGACGTGACCGGCAGCTATGCCAACACCGTCGCCTTTCTGTACGGCCTGACCCGGTTCCCTAAGATCATCTCGGTGGACGCCGCGCAGATTACGCCCGGCTCAGCCGCGCCGTCTACGGGCAGTGCGTCCGGCCCGCTGCTGAGCACCAAGCTCCACCTGACCGCCTTTGTCTTCCATGACAGTGCGGCCCCCGCCACTGCCGGCGTGCCGAATGCGGTGGCTGCGGCTGTCGGCGCTGGCCCCAGCAGCGCGCCTGCCGCCTCCTCCGGACAGGCCTTTCTGCCCAGCTCCCACATGGTGGGCGACGCGGCAGGGCATGCCGCCGCCAGCGCCGTCGGCGCTACCAAGGCCGCCCATGCCCGCTCCGAGGCCGGCATTCAGATTATGTAACTTAAAGGGCCGGCCATAGCCAGCCCTTTGCAAGGAGACGTGGATGAAGAAACTAGATAAGAAGCAAATCCCGCAGGTTGTGATGCTCGCCGTCCTTGCGCTCGGCCTATTTGGCTACTTCGCAAAGACGCTGCTGATGCCCGGCCCCGTATCGGCCAAAGCCGCCGTCCCCGCGCCCGCTGCGGCAGCCGCCGCCCTGGGTGCAAAGCCCGCGCCCGGCACGGCAGTCCCTGGTGTCGCTGCCGCGCCGCCCATGCCGTCCGCCACGATGCGCGATCCATTTGCGCCCGCCATCACTGCCAGCAGCAACAGTGCCGCGCCGATGCAGGCCGCACGGGCCGCTGCCCCGCCTGCGCCCCGCCTCGCAAGCCTGCGCGCCCTGCCCCCGGCAGGCTTCAGCATTCCCGCCGCGCCGCCGCTGCCGTTTCCTGCTGCCGCCGCCCCTCCCGCGTATGGACGGCCTACAGCGTCCCTGCCGCCCTTGCCGGCTGCGCCCTCTTGGACAGTTACAGGCGTTCTGCAAAGCGGGGCCGAGCACATCGCCATCCTGCGCAGCGGCGAAACCCGCCGCTTTGTCAAGCAGGGCGACTATGTAGACGACCAGTTCCAAGTTGCCCAGGTGACGCGCTCGTTTGTCGTGCTGCGCGCAGGCAGGTCGGCCTTCACGCTGCCCCTGGGCGGCACGAAAGACAAGCGCGCCCGGGCAGTGGGGCGGACGTTTGCCCCGCCGCTGCCCGCGCTGCCGGTTTCGGCTCCCGCGCCTGCCTTGCCACAGATGCCCCGGTTTGCCCCGTCCGCGCTGCCGCAGGACATGTCGCGGACTTTGCCCGCCCCGCTGCGTATGTTCGCGCCCGCCGCTCGGCATTTCGCGACGGCGTCGGCGGCTCCGGCTCGGCATTTCGCCACGGCGTCGGCGGTTCCGGCTCGGCGCTTTGCTGCGGCGTCGGCGGCTCCCACCTTCCGCTCCCTTGTGCCTTTGCCGACTGTCAAGGTGGCCGATGCACGCGGGGAATATCGTGCCCCTGTCGCTCTGATGACGCCCCGCCTCGTAACACGCTCTTTTGCGCTGACGCCTCGCTCGGTGGCACGACCTGCGTTGTTAGCCGTCGCCCATCCTTTGGCGCGTCCCACACTGGCCGCCGCTCGCCCCTTGGCACGGCCTCTTGTTCGCGCCGCCGCACTTGTTCGCGTGCCCCGCGCCACAGTCGCACAGTATACCCCGTCTACGCTGGAAAGCCTGCTGCCGATTGGGAGCGCCGCGCCTGACTTTTCGCTGCCGACTTTGGCCGGGCCGCGCGTCGCCTTGTCGGACTTGCATGGGCGTGTCGTGCTGCTGCACTTTTGGGCGTCTTGGATGGAAGGCGCTGCCGCCGACCTGGCGCAGCTGCACCAGTTGCAGACCGCCTACGGCGCGCAGGGCCTCAGTGTCCTCAATGTCAACTCGTGGGACAATGTGCCCGCCATGCGCGGCATGACCGCGTGCAGCCTGAGCCGCCGCTTGTATGACCAGGTGTATGACCCCGGCACCAGCAATGAATCGGTGGCAATCGGTTTGTACCATGCGCCCGACCTGCCCGCGCTTTACCTGATTGGCCGGGACGGCAGCATCGCTGCTTTCTCTGCCAAGTACGACGCCCGTACCAAAGCGGCTTTGCTGCGCGCTTTGCGCCTGCCCTAAGAAATATTTGCGCCTGCCTTAACCTGTATTTTGATGTTCGCGTTCATCGTTCACTGTCCGAAAAGGAGTTCAGACATGTTATCAGTTTCCACGCCGCGCACTTGTGCCGGTTTCCATAGCTTTCACCAATCTTTGCGCGCGCTGGCCCTGGTGCCCGCGTTTGCCGCGCTCGGCATTGCCGCGCCCGTGTTTCTCGCCCCGGCGGGGGCTGCCCCGCTTTCTTTGCACGCCCACAAAACGCTGACTGCGAGCCACAAAGCGCTGCCCAAAGCCTGCGCCGGGCCGAACGATGTGACGCTGGACTTTGTGGCTGCCGACATCAACGATGTGCTTAAAGCCCTGTCCATGCAGACCCATGTCAACATCGTCTCGGGGGCCGATGTCAAAGGCACCGTGACTGTCTCGCTGGCCCATGTCACCCTGGAAGACGCGCTGGACCTGGTCACGCGCTTGTCCGGCTACCAGTACGCCAAAATCGGGCGCACTTATGTGATTGGAACGCCGCAGACCATTGCCAATTTGACAGCCGAAGGCCGCGCTTCCGCGCCCATAGAAACCGCTGTGGTGCCGTATCTCTACTCCGATGCCGAGGATGTGAGCGGCATCATCAAGCAGCTCATTCCCACCATACAAATTACGCCCGGCAAGACAACCGGCGGGCAGGGCGGCGTCCTGATTGTCAGCGGGACCGAAGCGCAGCTCACTCAGGTGCGGCAGGTGGTCGCGCAGTCCGAGGCGGCGTTGTCTAAAAACATCGCGTCCTCCGAGACCGTCGTGTATAACATCAAGTATGCGTCGGCGGAAGACCTGCAAAGCGTGCTGGGACGGCTTGTGCCGGGCCTGGTTGTCACGCCTGCCCCGACCCAGGGGTTTAATCTCCATGCCCCTATCACTGCGGAGTCCACCGGCACGACCAGCACCACCACTTCGTATGGCGCGGTTCCTGCGGGCGGGGCGGTCACCTCCACTGTCGGCAGTGTCGCGCTCAAGCCGACCACTTCTTCGCTGCTCCTGACCGGCAGCGCGGGCGATATTGCCCGCGCACGCCAGCTTCTCGCGACCGTAGACCTGCGCCCGGCCCAGATCAACTACGAGGCCAAAGTCACCGAGATTAACCTGAACAACGTGAAGAGAATTGGCCTGACCTATGACTTTAATGGGGCGAGCACCCAAATTGGCGAGGCTCTGGGCAACAAGCCTGACGGCACGCCCCGCAACAGCCCCACCGATATTTACGGCGATCCCTATGCAGGCCGGGTGACAAAGTTTAAGACCTTTGTGCGCTCGCCTATCACCAATTTAGTCACCGTTGGCCTGGATGCCCTGTACCAGACCGGCGACGCCAAGCTTCTGTCCCAGCCCAACATCTCTGCTTTGGACGGCCAGCCCGCCGCCACCTTTATCGGCGATAATATCACCTATATCTCGTCTATCACGAACAGCCCCACCGGGCAGAATATCACCACGGCGACTGTGAGTGCAGGCATCAAGCTGTTTGTGACCGGCAAGGTCAACAACGACGGCTACATCACTCTCAATATCCACCCGGAAGTGTCCTCGGTCATCTTCCAGCCGTCCATCGGCGGGGCCACCCTGCCGGACATCACGACCCGCGAGGCCACCACGACCCTGCGCGTGCGTGACGGCGAGACAATCGCCATTGGCGGCTTGATTAGCGACACCGATATTAAGAACATCAACAAGGTGCCGATTTTGGGCGACCTGCCCTTTTTCGGCCAGTTGTTCCGCGACACCCAGCACACGCGTCGGCACAACGAAGTGGTGATCTTTATCAAAGTCTCCATCCAAAAAGACGCTGTTTAAGCCGTTTGCCAGGCCGCGTAAGCCGCAAACCCAAGCCGCCCGCCGGAACCCTCCGGCGGGCGGCTGTTTGTGCTGGGCGGCTTCCTACCCTGTTTCTGTCGGCGCTGCATACCCGCTGCGAGGGCGTTTCCAGCGCGTTCCAACGACGGAACAGTTTCTTCCGTCGTTGAGGTGCGCTTGCGACGCGCAAAAGACCCGCACAAAGCACCCTCGCGCTGCGCACAAAACAAGCCCGCAAAAACAGCAGGATGCACCTGCCCCGCACCCTGCTGTTTTGCGCCCCGCTTGCCGATAATCAGCGTATCCTGCGTAAACGCTCGGGTTTCAAAAGAGGCAGTGCATGCAAACGGCAACTATCGGCGATATTTTCGTGTCCAGCGGGCTGGTGTCCCCGGAACAATTGGGGCAGGCTTTGGACAAGCAGCGGCAGCTCAAATCGCAGGAGCAGATCGGGGACTTGCTGGTCTCTATGGGGTTAATCACCGAGCGCGACCGGGTGCGCTGTTTGGGCGAGCAGTGGGGCGTGCCGTACCAAGACCTGACCGATATTCGCGTAGACGAAGAAGTCGTGTCTACGGTGACCCAGGAACTGGCCCGGCGGTTCAAGGTGATGCCGATTGAGCGCGCGGCCAAGCGCCTCACGCTGGCGATGAAAAACCCGCTGGACATCTTCGCCATTGACGAAATCCGCCTGATTACCGGCCTGGAAGTGGAGCCGGTGATTGCCACCGAGGAAGACATTATCCTCGCGATTGGGGCTAACTACCGCACCGAAGTGAATGTGACCGAAGCTGTTTCCCATGTCATGCGCGACATTGACGAGGCCAGCATCTCCATCACGCAGGGCGACGGCGGCGATGACAGCGCGATTACCATTGAGCAATTAAAAGAGCTGAGCGGCGAAGCCCCGGTTGTGCGCCTGTCCAACATGATTATCTCGCGGGGCATCACAGACAAAGCCTCCGACATACACATTGAGCCGGCCAAAGACTGCCTGCGTATCCGCTACCGCGTGGACGGCATTTTGCAGGACGGCATGACCCTGCCCAAGAAGGCGCAGGCATCGGTCACGTCGCGCTTTAAGATTATGGCCGACATGGACATCGCCGAAAAGCGCGCCCCGCAAGATGGCCGTATCTCGGCTACGATTGAGGGCAAACCGTATGACTTCCGCGTGTCCACGCTGCCGGCGGTCTTTGGCGAGAAGATTGTCATGCGCGTGCTGGACAAGTCCAACATTTCCGTCGGCCTGAATAAACTGGGCCTGCTGCCGTACACGTATGACATGTTTGAGTCTATGATCCAGCGCACGTATGGCATTATCCTGGTGACCGGCCCGACCGGTTCGGGCAAAAGCACCACGCTGTACTCGGTCTTGTCCAAGCTCAACTCCGGCGAGAAGAATATCCTCACGATTGAAGACCCCGTAGAGTACGAGCTTTCGGGGATTACGCAGTCCATGGTCAACAACCGCGCGGGCATGACCTTTGCCGCAGGGCTGCGCTCCATGCTGCGCCAAGACCCCAACATCATCATGGTGGGCGAGATGCGCGACCAGGAAACAGCGATGATTGCCATAGAAGCCGCGCTGACCGGGCACTTAGTTATCTCTACGCTGCACACTAACGACGCGCCCGGCGCAGTGGCACGCCTGCTGGACATGGGCATTGAAAGCTTTATGATTGCGTCGTCCGTGGTCGGCGTCATGGCCCAAAGACTTCTGCGCACGGTCTGCGCCAAATGCAAAGAGCAGTACACCCCGCCGCGCGATGCCATCAAGCGCCTGGGCATGAACCTGGATATTCTGGACAAAGGGGAAGTGACATTCTACCGGGGCCGGGGCTGCGATACATGCAAGGGAACCGGCTACAAAGGCCGGGTCGGCGTGTACGAACTCATGCCCGTCACCGACAAAGTGCGGGAACTCATACTCGCGCGGGCATCGTCGTATGCCATCCGCGAGGCGGCGATTGAGGCGGGCATGCGCACCTTAAAAGACGATGCCATGGAGAAGATACTGCTCGGCATCACCACACTGGAAGAGTCGCTGCGCGTTATCTACGCAGGGTAAGCAGGCGCGGAGAACGACCCATGACTACACTTATCAACAAGCCATTGACGTTAGAACAGGTCATGGCGGATGCCGGCGACCTGGCCGCACTGCCCCAAGTCGTCCTGCGCGTGCTGGAAATAAGCGCCGACCCCAGAGCCGGCGTGTCCGACCTGGAGCGTGTCATCGCCACCGACCCGGCCCTGGCCGCTAGGATACTCACCCTGGCGAACTCGGCGTACTTTGGCATGCCCCGGCGCTTGTCGTCGCTGCGCGAGGCGGTTGTCTTTCTGGGGTTCAAGTCGGTGCGCACATTGGCGCAGGCGGTCACGACCTTTGCCGTGTTCCTGGGCAAGTCGGATACAGATGCGCTTGTCCGGCGGGCCGTGTGGCGCCACTCGCTGGACACCGCCCAGTGCGCGCGCACGCTGACCACTCTGCTGCCGCCGTCCGTGCATGAAACATTCGGGGCGGAAGAAGCGTTCACGGCGGGCCTGCTGCACGACATCGGCAAGATGGCGCTGGACCACAGCCGCCACGACCTTTACCTATCGCTGGAAGCGCAGGCAGCGCAGGAGGGCGTGCGCTACTTTGAGGTTGAAGCGCGCGCCCTGCCGTTTGGGCACGGGCTTGTTGGGGCCACGCTGGCCCAGCAGTGGAACCTGCCGCCGGCCTTGTGCGAGGCGATTGCCTTCCACCATACGCCCCGCGCGGCCCAGGTCAACCCGCGCCTGACTGCGGCTGTCAGCCTTGCCAATGAAACTGCGCATGCCCTGGCCCAAGACCAAACCGATGACCCTGAGTGCCTGGCCCTGCGCACCCGCGCGGTGGAAGTGCTCGGGCCGCTCCGGCTTTCGGGCGACTCGCTGCCCTCGCTCCTGGCCGCCTGCCGGGGCGAGCTGGCCCTGGGCTGGTCGCAAGTGTGCCTGACTTGATAAAGATGTGCCTGAGTTAACACGCTGCAAACAAGAACGCCACGATACCCTACGGAGACACCCGATGTTCGCAAACGATGATGACCTGCTGCCGCTCGGCGCGATCAAGCCTGCCGCTTCCGGGCGGACAGGCGAGGAAGACAATGTGTTCGCCTCGCAACTGGCAGATACGTTTGACAGCGTTGACCTATTGCTGGCCGCGCGCGCCGAGGCCGAAGCCGCCGAAGCTGCCGCCAAAGCGCGGGGCGAAACTCCCTTGCCGTTCGCTAAAAAAGCGCCGCCTGCCGCTTCACCCGGCTCCATCGCCTCGGGTTTCACCAGCCACAGCTTTGGGGCAGGCGCGTCTGCCCACGACAGCGACTCGCCGGCACAAATACACAGCCTGGGCGGCAGCGACCTGAGCCGCCTGAGCGATGCCAGCGCGACCCAGACAGGCAACGGCATTAAAGACTTTTTGCCGGGCCAGATAGACATTGCTGACGAGCCGATCCTCGGCGACAGCCGCGCGTTTGAAACCGGCGAAACACGCTCGCTGTCTGATGCCCATATTGAAGAGCTTTTGCGCATGACCGTGCGCGCGGGCGCGTCCGACCTGCATCTCTCGGTTGCCCTGCCGCCGATGATCCGCAAAGACGGCAAATTGGTGCCCCTGCCGTATGAGATCGCCCAGGAGCGCGACACGCAGCGCATCGTGTATGACATCCTCAACAACGACCAGATACAAAAGTTTGAGCGCACCCACGAGCTGGACTTCTCGTATGGGGTCAAAGGGGTAGGGCGGTTTCGGTTCAATGTGTACCGGCAGCGCTCGTCGGTGGGGTGCGCCATGCGCGTCATCCCCAACTGCGTGCCCAGCATGGAAAGCCTCAAATTGCCGCCCGTTTTAAGAGAACTGACACGCAAGCATTCCGGGCTGGTCCTGGTGACCGGGCCGACGGGTTCGGGCAAGTCTACCACCATCGCGTCCATGATTGACATCATTAATACCGAGCGCGACTGCCACATTCTCACCATTGAAGACCCGATTGAATACCTGCACAACCACAAGAAAAGCATGGTTAATCAGCGCGAGCTAGGCACTGATACCGACTCGTTCAACAACTCGCTCAGGGCAGCCCTGCGCGAAGACCCCGATGTCATCTTGGTGGGCGAAATGCGCGACCTGGAAACTATCTCGGCCGCCATCACTTTGGCCGAAACCGGACACCTGGTTTTTGCCACGCTGCACACACGCTCGGCCCCGGCCACCATTGACCGCATCGTGGACGTCTTCCCCGCGCACCAGCAGGAACAGATACGCATTCAGCTTTCCACCAGTTTGGAGGCTGTCGTCGCCCAGCAACTGCTGCCCAAACTTGGCGGCGGGCGCGTCGCGGCGATTGAGATTATGATCGCCACCAGCGCCCTGCGCAACCTCATTCGCGAAGGCAAGACCTACCAAATCTACTCGGTCATTGAAACCGGCCAGCAGTACGGCATGCAGACCATGGACCGGCAGTTGTGCGACCTGCACAAAGGCGGAACCGTCTCGTTTGAGGAGGCCGCCACCCGCTCCATAGACCGCGAAAACTTCATGCGCCTGGTGAAAGGCTACTAGTTTCGGTAAAATGGATTGTTTCGCGCGGCATTGCTTGGGCGTTTTCACGGCATTGCTTGGGCATTTCCAAAGCTTGCCTTGCGCCTGCCAACGACGGAACAGTTTCTTCCGTCGTTGGCATTGGCTTGCAATGCATTAGCAACGCTGTGGGAAGGCGCAGGAACCAACTACAAGCCTGGGGAAAACCAATGCCTCTACTTCTGCGTAGGGGAAACACGGCCAGAGCGTGCCAGCAGGCGGCGTGCCTGGGTCATGCGCCCCGTGCAGGCCAGCGCGAAAAAGCCCGCAAGCTTGGCATGGGCAGCGGCATCGCCCCGGCTCTTTTTGTACAATCCGTACCACTCAATCGGCAGCGCTAAATCCGAGGCCGTCCCGCCCCCGCCCGGCCCCCAGAACTGCCGACGCAGGCGCAGCGTCGCTTGTAAATCACGGCAGCCAAACTCCGCCGAAGGCTCAATCTGCGTGCCTTCGCCCCAATCGTTCCAAGTGGCAATCTGCACAATGCGCGCCTGGCTTTGCAGGGCACGCTCCAGCGTATCCGCGTAGGTCTGCCCGTTGCGGTCGTCCACGCTTCCATACGACTTGCCTGCGCCCGCCTGCGCGTAGATGTCCTGGAACCGGGGAAACGCATCGGCGGCGCACAGGGGCCACTGCCCCGCATCGGCGCAAAACTTGCTTTGCTCCGCCAAGGCCTGCGCTGTCCCACCTTGGGGCAGAGGCCAATCAAACGCTCCCACCGCGCTTGCCCCTGCGCGGATTACGGTTTCGGTGAGGTAAAGCGGCGGGCGCGGCAGGATAGAAAACATCTGCTCCCACTGCGCCGATGTGTAGTAGGGCGCGCCGAACGACAGCAGAACAGGCCTGCCGCCCAGTGTCAAATAAGCAGGGGATGAGAAGAACTGCCGCTGCATGGTCTGCATCACGCCCTGCCCATGCGCCAAAGCCTCCGAAGCGGGAAGAAAGCCTCCGGCGACTTCATGGGCGACCGACTGGTCTTCATAGCAAATCACAAAGCGCAGACCGGCCTGTTCAAGCAGCGGAACAAGCCGCCGCGTGTTGCGATTAACGGCGGCATAGTCTAAGTAATCATCGGTGCCGTACCAATCAACCACCACGCCGTCAATGCCCGCCAGCTTCATCAAGAGAACCTGACACTGCAAGGCTTCCAGGTCGCCCGAGTCATACGGGCCAATCAGCGGGTGAAAGTGCGAGGCAATCTCCGGCTGACCGTCCGCCATGCGTTCGGGGTGAAAGTGGTTCATAGTCCAGTGCCAGCCCCACTGCGGGCTAAGCGGGCTGGCGGCAAACCACGGCAGATAGTGCGCCAGGAGAAAGCGGCGCGCAGGGCGCGGCGGCGGGACGGGAGTGGGCACGGCAGCGAGCGAGGGCGGCAGGCAAAAAGCCAGCAGCCAAAGCCAGCCAGCAGCAGCACGGCAAAGGCGCAAGGCGCGGGCGGGACGCAGCGGCAGCATCAGTGTGCCTTTCCTGCCGAGACGGATAGAAGCAGAGATTTCACCAGGCGGCGCGCATCGCCGGTATCGCGGGGCGTGCGCGGCAGGCGCCGCAGGTTCCAGGTCAATGTGCGCGAGATGGTCTGCCCTGCCGATTGGGCTGCGAGCGGCCCCAGCGCTTCCATCTCCACATACGCCTCGCTGCCGCCCTGGCTCCACACCTGCAAAGGGGTGTTTTGATCCGGGTACGCGGCCTGCGGGTCAAGCGCGCACTGCTCGGTAAACAGCAGCGTGTTTTGATACAGCGCGCCCATCCACCCCACCGATGCATCCACGCCCGCCTTGTCGCCCTGCTTGGTCTGGCTGGTAATGGCAAGCAAACCGTCTTTGGCGTGCCAGTTCGCCTCATGGGCCTGCCCCGCGAGAGCCACGTAGCCGCCTGGAAACCGGCTGGCGGGATTAAGCGGCACAAAGACAGTGGCATCAGGCCGCGCCTGCGCGATATTCCACAAGCTGAGGGGAAGAGCGGGCACTGGGTTTGCCGTGCCCGCGCCTGCAAGCGGGACACGCTGAAATGACTCGCGCAATAAGACCTGCGTGCCGCCGGGCGCGAGCACAATATCCCGCACCGCGCGCACGTGCCGGTTGTCGGAGACCGGGCCGGTCAAGCGCAGGCCATTGGGAATACGCGACACGTGGTAGGGGCCATAGTCCATCTGCGGGTCGGGGGGCCAGGGGCCAGGCTGGCGCTGGCTTCGTGCCCAATCGTCCTGGGGGGCAGGCCACAGCTTGTCGCCGCCATAGTTAATCCACTCAGTCGCGCGGGCCGGGTAGGGGGCACTGTAGGGCAGCGGTTTGCCCAGCAGGGCGGGGTTGTTCCACAACGCATTGGTCTGCGGCTGCCCGGCAAGCTGATACGCCATGATGCGCCCAATCGCGGGTACCACGACCACATCTGCCCTGCCGTTGGTGAGCAGAAACGCATCTGCCCAGCCTTTGTAAGTGATCTGGTACAAGCGCGTCGGCGCTGGCTGGGGACGCCTGGCAATGTGCAGGGCCGCCGGGGCGGGCATTGCTAATGCCGCAAGGCAAGCGGCGAGGAGCAGGCAGCGAATGGCTTGGGGCATGCTTTGTTTATACCCTAGATTAGCAAAGATATTTTTTCGCACCACTGTTGACATGGCCCTAAATAATACTTGACATGGCCCTGGATTATACCTATAATGGCTTTACCCAAGCGTGTGGGGAAAGAACACTTATGCCAACACTTTTATTTTGCCCTTTTGCCTCGGCCCTGCGCCGCGCGCTGCCGCTGCTTGCCCTCCTTTTGCTGCCTGTTGCCTGCTGGGCGCAGGGGCCGCATGTCACCAAAGTGGAGCCGCCTAACTGGTGGGTTGGACACACGGTCAACCCTGTTCGCCTGCTGCTGCGCGGCGATGGTCTCACGGGTGCCCAAATCTCCGCAAGCGGCGCGGGCCTGCGTGTGTCCAACTCCAAGACCAACAGTGCAGGCACTTATCTGTTCTGCGATTT
>JAABUJ010004303.1_pt1 | contig 15083 bp, 16 predicted proteins | sample 5559131 | NCBI WGS metagenome assembly JAABUJ01 (sample SAMN10711875, study PRJNA513366) | rock metagenome | isolation source: Antarctica rocks | place: Antarctica: Victoria Land, Mt New Zealand nord | collected 2016-01-07 | reverse complement strand
CGGCTCTTACGGCCGTACCTCTGAAACTCCGCCTGACTCGCAAACGTCCGCTGGCTCATCGCTCGTCGCCCTCAGAGATCAGATTAATCCATCAGGCTGAGGACGCAGAACTTGTGCAGAAATTCCTAGCCGGTTTCGTAATGGTGTAAAGTATCGCCGCATCCGGCGAATACAGGGATCTTCACTACGTTCAGGATGACGAATCCAAAGGAAGGGCGAATCTGGTTCAAACCACGCGCACGCGCCGAATCTGCCTTCGCCACCGGAGCAGCAGCACCACACCCGTCAGCAGCAGCGAAGCGCATAATCCCATCCACAAACCGCGCGCGCCCAGCTTCTGCGGAAAGCAAAGGTACAGTCCCAGCGGAAGACCCAGCAACCAGTAGCTACACAGATGCGTAAGGAATGCGGAGTGCGTATCGCCCAAACCGCGCAGCGCCCCCGTCGCCGTCACCTGCAAGCCATCAAAGAACTGAAACACAGCCGCAATCAGGAACAGCGGCACGGCTGCACCAATCACACCCGCATCGTGCGTGAACACCGCTGCGAGTCCATGCGGCACGGCCAGGTACACCGCCGCGCAAACACCCATCGCGCTCGCGCCTAGCGCGATCGCCGTGCCTCCTGCAAACCGCGCCTGATCAACCGACCCACGCCCGATCGCCTGCCCTACGCGCACACTCGCAGCCGCCGAAATCCCCAGCGGAATCATGAACGTGAAGGAGACGCAGTTCAGCGCAATCTCATGCCCGGCCAGCGGCACTGCACCCAGTGTGGCAATCACCGCTGTGATGACGGCGAATACCGCAATCTCGACCAGAATCGTTCCTCCAGCGGGCGCGCCGAGTACGATCAAACGCCGCAAGCTCTCCCAGTGCGGACGCAGCGAGACGCGCGCACCCGCCAGCAGGCCGTAGCCATTGCGCCGGTCCACCCAGGTGATCGCGGCGATGAGAAATACGGCCTGATAAACCCGCGCCAGGGAAGTCGCAATCCCCGAGCCCACCACGCCCAGCGGACTCCACTCCAGCACCCACGTCCCAACCTGAAAGCGGTGCCCAAAAATCAGTAGCCAGTCGAATAGAACATTGATCAGGTTCGCCGAAACCAGCGTCGCCGCAATCAGCCGCACATGGTTGAACGCCTGTAGATAGCGGCGCATCGTGAAGTACAGCAGAAGCGGAAAGACGCCCCACCCCAGAGCACGCAGCGTAGGCACCGCCAGCCGCAGCACCGCAGGATCGGTTCGAAGATGCATCAGCCCCAGCGGAGCCACGACGCCCAGCAGCACCATCAACAGCGCTGAAAGCACCCCGCAGAGCAGCAAACCCTGAGCAAACCAGCGATTCGCGCGAGGGAAGTCGTTCGCTCCATGCGCCTGCGCAATCGTTGTATCCAGGCCCAGCAGAACACCGCCAATGCCAAACACCAGCGTGTTGAAGAACACCTGCGCCAGCGCCGCCGCAGACAGCGGCACAGCCGAGTCCCGCAGATGTCCGACCATGATCGTATCGACCACGCCCATGCTCATCCACCCGACTTCGGCGAGCGCGAGGGGCAGCGCAATCCGCAGCATCGGGTAGAACTCGCGTCGATAGCCGGCAAACCGCATAGGAGCCTTCTAAACAGGCGTGATGATCCCACCAACCGGCATCGAAGTGGGCAAGGTCCCAGACCGCTTCAAATGCATTGCCTCAGCCGTCATGTCGGTATACTTCAACCCCGCACCTGTGTTGAACAGAACCACCCGGTCAGACGGCTTCAGCTCGCCCTCTGCCACCAGACGGTCATAAGCAGCCGTCGCGGCAGCACCTTCCGGAGAAAGAAAAATTCCCTCGTGCTTCGCGTAATCCAGAATGCTCGCAAGGATCTGCTCCTCAGACGACGCAATCGCCTTTCCGCCAGACTTGCGCACGATCTCCAGGATGATCGCGTCACCGTAAGGTTTAGGAACCCGCAGCCCCGCAGCGAACGTCTGCGCATGTTCAAAGAACGTACTGGCCGGCTTGCCCGCGTCAAACGCCTGCACAATCGGCGCGCAGCCGCTTGCCTGCAGCGCGTACATCTTCGGGCGTTTGCTGCCCTTCTCGATCCAGCCCAGCTCTTCCATCTCGTCGAACGCCTTCCACATCCCGATCAGGCCCACGCCGCCGCCGGTGGGATAGAAGACCGCCTCCGGATAGCTCCAGCCCAGTTGCTCGCACAGCTCATAGCCCATCGTCTTTTTACCCTCAATACGGAACGGCTCCTTGAGGGTCGAAATATCGAACCACACCTCGCTGGCCGGAGTCCCCGCGTCCTTCTGCCGCTTGATCTCTTCGCCAACCATGCGCGCGCAATCGGAGATCAATCCATTCACCATGTGTACGTCCGCGCCATAGATCACGCCTTCGAGATAGTTGGCGAACGGCACATCCTGGGGCATGAAAAGATGCGCCTGAATCCCGGCGGCCGCACAGTAAGCCGCCAACGCGCCCGCCGCGTTTCCGGCAGACGGCACGGCCAGGTGCTGCAACCCGTAGTGCTTCGCCATCGTCACGGCCATTGCCAGCCCCCGCGCTTTAAAGCTGCCGGTGGGATTGTTTCCTTCTTCCTTGATGTACAGCCCCGGATAGCGCTTGGAGCGCATCATCGGCGTCCAACCCTCGCCCAACGTAACGGGCGTCACGTCAGGCAACACATCCTTGTAGCGCCACATTCCAAGCGACGCCGCTGACTCCGCCGCATAACGGGCCGGAGCATCGCGCTTCGCAGACCTGCGCAGCGCGTCCATGTCATAGCGGACGTAAAGACTTTCGGCGGTCGCGGGGTCAAGCGTCTGCGGGGTATCGGCCGAAACGTGATTGTGGCTGCGAACAGATTCGAGGTACGCGATCTTGGGCATCCCTGAATGGTAGCGGAAATTGCCGCCGAAACGATTGAGCCGTGCCCCGGTAGAATCAGACGATGCCCGCAGCACCCGTAAAGATGATCGCCATCGATGTGGACGGAACTCTGCTCGGTCCCGATGGCCAGGTCAGCCCGCGTAACTGCGCCGCACTGAAAGCCGCGCAGGCCGCGGGAATTCAGATCGTCATTGCCACAGGCCGGCGGCACATCTACGCGCTGAAAGTTCTCGGCAGCATTGGCCTCGCACCCTCAACCGTTCTGGTCAGCTCGAACGGAGCCGTCGTCCGCCAGATGGACTCCACGCTGATCGAACGCACCCTGATGCCGCTCGACTCTGCACTCTGGCTCTGTGGCCTGCTCGATGAGTTCCGCAACGCGCTGGTCATCACCTTCGACAAAGTCGACGCGAACGGCGAAGAACAACGCGGCGCACTGGTCATCGAAGAGATCGAAATTTCGCATCGCAGTATTGATCGCTGGATGCTGGCCAACGAACCGTACATCGCGCAGGTCTGCCCCATTGAGGATTCCCTGCGGGGCGACCCGCCAATCCAGATGATGGTCACCGGCTCCGTGGAGCGCATGCGCCGCGCTGAAGCCCTGATGTCCGCACATTCCGGCGTGCGCGCCGTGGGCGATCCGCGCCCCGGCGGCATCATCTCACTCAACCGCACCGAGTATCCAGAGCGTGACCTCAGCATCGTCGACATTCTGCCCATCGGCTGTGCCAAGGGCGCTGCCCTCGCGCGCCTCGCCGCCGCCGCAGGCATCGACCGCATGGAGATCATGGCTATCGGGGACAACTGGAACGATCTCTCCATGCTTGAGCTCGCCGGCCATCCCGTCCTGATGGGCAACGCCCCCGAGGATCTACACATCCAGGCGCGCGCGCGGGGCTGGACAGTGACCGCAACGCACCACCAGGATGGCGTCGCCGAAGTGATTGAATCCATCCTGCGCACCCACTTTGCCAGCCAAGGCCTATTGGTTTCGGCCTGAACACGCCCGCACGTCAGCCTGCCCGCTCTGGTAGGCTGAACGCAGATGAAGCAGAGTCGGACAAACCGGAGACTCAGCAGGATCGCCACGGCCGCAGCGCTCACTGTCACGGCGTTCAGTGCGCACGCCGCCGAACACGTCACCCTGCGCAGCGGCTTTGCGATTGACTGCATACGGCGCGCCCCGCAGGGCGACAAAGTGCGCCTCTTCTTCACCTCCGGCAACGCCGCGCAGTCCGCCAACAACTACATGGACGTTGCGGCCAGCGCGATCCTCAGCATTGAACAGATTCCTGATCCGATTTCACCACCGGATGCACCATCCGCCCGCTCCTCAATCGTCCAGGCACCCGCAGATATACCCGGCATCCTCACCCACGCCGGATCCGAGCACAACATCGACGCCGAGCTGCTCACCAGCGTCGTCCACGCTGAGAGCGGCGGACACACGCGCGCCGTCTCGCGCACCGGAGCCCGTGGCCTGATGCAGCTCATGCCTTCAACGGCTGCGTCGGTCGGCGTTAAGGACGCGTTCGCGCCCGACCAAAATATTGAAGGCGGCAGCACCTACCTGGACGCGCTGCTGTCTCGCTACCACGACAACATCGCGTTCGCACTGGCTGCTTACAACGCCGGACCCGCCGCAGTCGACCGTTTCCACGGTGTGCCGCCCTTCCGCGAAACCCGCGCCTATGTCAGCCGCGTGATTCGCGAGTTCAACCGGCGCAAATCGCTGCTGGCCAGGAACAAGACGCTGCTTGCTCAGAACACGACGCTGGCTGCGAACCAGCCGCCGCAGCGATGATCCAGTTCCGGCGCGCTCTGCCGTGGCTTTTAGCCGCTCTGCTGGTTGCATTCGTCGGATGGAAGCTGCGCACCTCGCACTTTGACTGGGCTGCTTTCGACCGCAGCTGGCGCACCGCCGATCTGCGCCTTATCTTTCTCGCCTTCCTGGTCATCTGCACGAACTACATTTTGCGTGCGCTGCGCTGGTCCATCTTCCTCAAGCCCGCCTACAAGCTTGCAGACAAACCGCCCATCGCGTGGTGGAAGCTGATCGGATCGCAGTTCATCGGCTTCACCGGACTTGCGATCTTCGGCCGCATCGGCGAGCTGATTCGTCCGCTGCTCATCTCCCGCCGCACGGGCCTGAACTTTTCCTCGCAGATCGCTGTCGTCACGGTGGAGCGCGTCTTTGACCTCGGCGCGTTCGCGATCCTGTTCGCGCTCAACCTGCTGCTCTCACCCAATCTGCAAACGCTTCCCTACCACCAGAAGTTCCACGCGGTGGGTTACGCCATCGCGGGTCTGACTCTGCTCGTCGCGGTCCTGATCCTCTCCATTCGGCTCGCGGGCAACGCCGTCGCACGTGCGCTTGCCGCTATCCTGTCACGCTTCTCGCCACGTGCGGGCCAGGCCACCGCAGAAAAAGTGTTTGCCTTTCGCGATGGTCTAAACGTGATCGCCAGCTTAGCCGATTTCGTTGCACTCGCCGTTATCAGCCTCGTGATGTGGGCGTCAATTGCAGTCTCCTACGTGCTCGTCATGAAGGCCTTCCCGCCACCGGTACACAATCTCACCATCAGCCACACGCTCGTCCTGATGGGCTTCAGCGTCGTCGGCTCGATCGTGCAGTTGCCCGGGGTTGGCGGTGGCGCGCAGGTCGGCACCATCTCTGCACTCACGCTGCTGTTTAACATCCCTAGCGAGTTAGCCATCAGCGCCGGAATTATCGTCTGGCTGGTCACCACCATGTCCGTCATTCCCGTAGGCCTGCTCTATGCGAAGTTCGAAGGCATCTCGATCCGCCAGGTCGCGAACCGTAGCGAAGACGAAGAAGTGGCTATTCTCGCCGGCGAGCGCTAAACGCAAACCGATCTTCCGCGTTGCATACCCGCTGCTAGAATCGTAGTTGCCGATGAAATGCCCTTACTGTGGATTTGCCCAGGACCGCGTCGTCGACTCCCGTGAGAGCAAGGACGCCGATTCCATCCGCCGCCGCCGCGAGTGTGAGCGTTGCGAAAAGCGCTTCACCACCTACGAGCGCATCGACGAAATCCCCTACATGGTCGTAAAGAAGGATGGCCGCCGCGAACGCTTCGACCGCCAGAAAGTTTTGAGCGGCCTGATGCAGGCCTGCCAGAAGCGTAATGTTTCCGCCTCGCAGATGCAGGAGATTGTGGACCGCACGGAAGCCTTCGTCGTCGACTCACCGGAACGCGAAAGCCCTACCAGCGCGCTCGGCGAGCTCATCATGCAGCAGTTGCGAACGCTCGACACTGTGGCCTACATCCGCTTCGCCAGCGTTTACCGGGACTTCAAAGATGTCCGCGAATTCAAGGCCGAACTCGAAGACTTACTCACCGCCAAAGACCCAAGGCGTCGACCCGCGAAAGGATCGTCAGAACGTTGAAGTCACCCTCCACATCTCCCCACAAAATCACTCTGATTCCCGGCGACGGCATAGGCCCCGAGGTCTCGGACGCCGTTGTTCGAATCGTCGAAGCCGCCGGCCAGCCCACCCATTGCACGTTCGAGTGGCACGTTCATAATGCAGGAGCAGAAGCGTTCGCGAAGTCTGGCGAGTACATCCCCAAAGCTCTCTACGATTCGATCGAGTCCAACCGCGTCGCGCTCAAAGGCCCTATCACCACGCCCATCGGCGGCGGCTTTTCGTCGATCAACGTCGCGCTGCGCAAACACTTTGAGCTCTTTGCGAACTTCCGCCCGATTAAAAATCTGCCCGGCATCAACTCGCGCTACCCCGGCATCGACCTGGTCATCGTGCGCGAGAACACCGAAGATCTTTACGCCGGCATCGAGATGATGGTGGTCCCCGGCGTCGCGCAAAGCATCAAGATCATCACCGAAAAAGCCAGCACCCGTGTGGCGAAGTTTGCGTTCGAGTACGCCGCGAAGCACAATCGCAAACGCATTCACGCCATTCACAAAGCGAACATTATGAAGCTGACCGACGGCCTCTTCCTCGACAGTGTCAGAAAGGTCGCTACTGGCTTTCCTGCGATCGAATACCGGGAGCACATTGTCGACAACACCTGCATGCAGCTCGTCCTGAACCCGTACCAGTACGACGTGATCCTGACGGAAAATCTTTACGGCGACATCCTCTCCGATCTCTGTTCCGCTTTCGTCGGTGGCCTTGGCCTGGTGCCGGGCGCTAACCTTGGGGAGCATTGCGCCGTCTTTGAAGCTGTCCATGGCTCCGCGCCCGATATTGCCGGCAAAGACCTTGCCAACCCGACTGCGCTGCTGCAAAGCGCCGTCCTGATGCTGGACCACATCGACGAGCACGCCACTGCCGCAGCGGTCCAAGCTGCGCTTGAAAAAGTCTTCAGCGAAGGCAAGTCCCTGACCCGCGATGTAGGTGGATCTACAGGAACCAAAGCGTTCGCCGACGCCGTCATCGCGGCGCTCTGAAGCACGCTCGCAAAGCACCGCATCACCGCACACAATTGCACCGCAGGTCCGCACACGAAGGAGCAGCCTCCATGCACACACCGCGTTCCATCCAACCTCTCCTGGCCGTCACTACGCTGTGCGCAACGCTGATGGTCGCGGGCTGCAAGCCCACTCCTCCCCCAGACGCGACGCCTGCCTCCAACAGCTCAGCAGCGTCCGGCTCCGGCACCGCTGCTGATTCCAGCCGCGTCGCAGTCTCAGGACCCACTGGCTCCATTGCAGGCACGGTTTCGCTCTCAGGCAAGCCACCCGCAAAAATTGAAATTGACACCAGCATGGACCCGGCCTGCGGATTCGGCCATACTCCGCTCGCGACCGAGCAGTACGCCGTCACCAACGGCAAACTCGCCAACGTCTTCGTTTACGTCAAGAGCGGGCCAGATGCAGCCATGCACGCCGCACCCACCTCCTCCGCACCAGCCGTCCTCGATCAAGCAGGATGCCGGTATATCCCACACGTGCTCGGCATGATTGCGGGCGGCTCGGTCGAGTTCCGAAACTCCGACCCCACCATGCACAACGTTCACACCATGCCGACGAGCGGAGGCAACAAGGCAATCGACCTTTCCATGGGACCACGTGGTGCAGCCGTGACCAAACGCATGGACCGCCCCGAGTCGATGGTGCCCGTGCGCTGCAACAATCACCCCTGGATGAATGCTTTTCTCAACGTCGCGCCTACGCCGTTTTTCGAGGTCACGGGCCCCGATGGCAAGTTCAACCTGAAGGGCTTGCCACCTGGACAGTACGTTCTCGGCGCAGTGCAGGAGAAACTCGGCGAAAAAGATCTCAACGTAACCGTCTCCGCCGACAAACCCGCCAAGGCTGACTTCAGTTTCGCAATGGCGCACTAATTTTCATCTCCAAGCGGTTCGCGCACTGGTTGTCATTCCCGAAGGGAATCAGCGTTTGCGTTTCCACTCCCTCCGCATCCCCGCGCTATCCTAACAATTAAGGAGACCCCTACAGCATGGAACGGAGAAAAGTAGGAATCTTAGGCGCTACCGGGATGGTCGGTCAGCGTTTCATTCAACTCCTCCATCAGCACCCGTGGTTCGAGATCGCCTGGCTCGCGGCGAGCGATCGCAGCGCAGGCAAGCGCTACGACGAAGCCTGCCGCTGGAAGCTCGAAACTCCGCTCCCCACGCGCATCGCAGCCATGTCTCTCGCTTCGAACTTGCCTGAGGAGACGCCCGCCTCGGAACTACCCCGAATTATCTTCGCCGCACTCGATGCCGCAGTTGCCCACGCGCTTGAACCAAAATTTGCCGCCGCCGGATGCGCAGTCATCTCCAATTCGAGCGCCTTCCGCATGTCTTCGGACGTGCCGCTTGTCATTCCCGAGGTCAACCCCGAGCACCTCGCGCTCATCGAACGCCAGGCCTGGCGCAAGGATTCCGGCGGCTACATCGTCACGAACCCCAACTGCTGCGCCATCGGGCTGGCCCTTCCGCTCGCTCCGCTCGAGCAGCGCTTCGGCATAGAGAGCCTTTTCGTCAGCACCATGCAGGCGGTCAGCGGCGCAGGCTATCCGGGTGTAGCTTCGCTCGACATCCTCGGCAACGTAATCCCCTTCATCCAGAACGAAGAAGAGAAGCTGCAGGAAGAGATTGGCAAGCTGTTGGGCACCATCAGCGGCAATCACATCAACATGCTGGACGCCAAGGTGAGCGCGCACTGCAACCGCGTCCCGGTTGAGGACGGCCATACACAGTGCGTCTCGATCAAGTTCAAGCAGCGGGCCACGCACGAACAAATCCTTGCGGCCTGGAGCGCCTTCACTCCCCTGCACGCTATCCACGAAGGCTCGGACCTTCCTTCCGCGCCCGCAGACCCTATCGTTTACGTTGACAGCATCGATCGTCCGCAGCCGCGTCTCGACCGCATGCTGGGCCACGGCATGTCCGTGACTACGGGGCGTCTGCGGCCCTGCAATCTGCTGGATTGGAAGTTCGTCACGCTCTCGCATAACACCATTCGCGGAGCCGCCGGCGCAGCCCTGCTCAACGCCGAACTGCTCGCCATGCTTGGCAAGTTCGACTGGAATAACTGGAAACCTTCCTCACTTCCCGCACCCGTAGCCGAGGCCGCAGCGCGATGACCCTTGCGCAGCCCCGTCCGCAGATCGTCGTCATGAAGTTCGGCGGCACCTCGGTCGAGGACGCGGCCGCTATCGAGCGCACTGCCGCAATCGTAGCCGCACGTCGCAGCCATGGTCTCCAGCCCATCGTCGTCGTCTCGGCCATGGCCAGGGTCACCGACCAGCTTCTAGCCGCAGCCGGAGCCGCGGGTGAGGACGACCGTAAAACGTCCATCGCAATCGCCGTTCGCCTCCGCGAACGCCACTTGAACACGGCCGCCCAACTCGTCCACGGCGATCTGCTCGAATCGCTCGTAACAGCGCTGCACCATGAGTTCGACGCCCTTGAAGATCTGCTGCGCGGCATCGCCGCAGTCGGCGAACTGACCCCACGCACCAGCGACCTGGTCGTCAGCTTCGGCGAACGCATCTCGAGCCGCATCGTCGCGGCACGATTTGCGCGCGCCGATCTCAACGGCGCTCACGTCGACGCCCGCACCTGCGTCATTACAGACTCCACCTACGGCAAGGCCGTCCCCGATCAACCCGCTATCGAGGCGGCGCTCACCGAATACGTTCTCCCGCTACTTGCCGCCGGGCACACACCCGTCCTCGGGGGCTTCATCGGATCGAACGCTCAAGGCATCACGACCACGCTGGGTCGCGGAGGCTCCGATTACACCGCCGCGCTGGTCGGGGGCGCGCTCCACGCCGGAGCGATCGAGATCTGGACCGATGTCGACGGCATCATGACCTCTGACCCGCGCATCGTTCCCGAAGCCCTGCGCGTGAAGACCATCAGCTTTGAAGAGGCAGCCGAGCTTGCCTACTTTGGCGCGAAGGTGCTGCACCCTGCGACCATTCTGCCTGCCGTGCAGAAGTCCATTCCTGTGCTCGTCCTCAACTCCCGCAACCCTGCGAACGAGGGCACCCGCATCACCGCCGTTGCGGCGCGCTGTTCTTCTCCGTTCAAGTCCATTGCCGCAAAAAAACGTCTCACCATCATCGACATCGTCGCCAGCCGCATGCTCATGGCGCACGGCTTTCTTAAGGCGGTCTTCGACGTCTTCGACAAGTACAAGTGCCCCATCGACATGGTGTCGACCAGCGAAGTCAGCATCTCGCTCACAGTCGACTCGAATGAACAGCTTCCCGCCATTTGCGACGAACTCAGCCGCATCGCCGACGTAAAATACGAAGGCCGCAAAGCGCTCGTATGCTTGGTCGGTGAAGACATTCGCGGCCACAACGGCATCGCGGGCCGGGTCTTCTCGGCCATCTCCCACGTCAACGTCCGCATGATCTCCCAGGGCGCGAGCGAGATCAACATGAGCTTTATGATCGACGAGGAAGATGTCGAGGAAGCCGTCCGCTCCTTGCACACCACCTTCTTTACCAACCCGGATGCCACCGTGTTTGATACCGCAGCAAGCGTAGCCGCATCGAAGTAGCAGGAAGGAAACACCCGCACATGCGCGTACTCGTTTTAGGACAAGGTAAGACCGGCAAACTCGTCGCCGAAGTTGCGAATGAACGTGGTCACAGTGTGCACGTTTTGGATGCCAAGGAAAATCCCGACGCGCGTGCACTCACACATCCCTTCGTCGCCGGCTTCGACGTCATCATCGACTTCACAACGCCCGAGGCAGCCGTGCAGAATATGCGTGCATGCCTTGCCACCGGCGCACGGATGGTGATCGGCACCACCGGCTGGTATAACAAGCTGCCCGATATGCGCTCGCTGACCGAACGCAAGGAAGCTGCGCTGCTCTACGGCAGCAACTACTCGGTGGGTGTGCAGGTGATGTTGAAGGTAGCCGCGCAGATGGCCGCAGCCCTCAAGGGCATGGGATATGCCTTCGCCATCGACGAGACCCACCACACGTCCAAGCTCGACTCGCCCTCAGGCACGGCGCTCACGCTGAGGGAAGCCATGCAGAAGTCCACCGGCGGCAGCACACCCATCCAATCCAACCGCACGGGAGATGAGGTGGGCCTGCACACGCTCACAGCCACCAGCGATTCCGATCGGCTCACGCTAAAGCATGAAAGTTTCTCTCGTCGCGCCTTCGCTGAAGGTGCGGTGCGAGCCGCCGAATGGCTCTCGACCCGCACCGGCGTCTTCGACTTCCGGGAAGTCTTCGACAGGATTTAACCGACGTCGTATCTTGGTTTTATGGGGATTGCGACAGAAATCCGATTCCGGACCTGCTTTCAGCATTCCTTGAAAGCGGCAGCAAAGAGCCTATGCTTTTGTATCGTGACGGAGAGCCTGTGGCTGCATTAATTTCCATGGAAGACTTCGAGTTGCTGCGTAAGGCGGAAATCAAAGGTTTTCTGGCTGCGTCCGATCGCATTGCTGAACGTGTTCGGCAGATCGGGATCGACGATCAAACCCTGGCTGAACTGCTGGGCGGATGATCCATCGTCCACGCGCTATCCTCGATACAAGCATCGTAATCAGCAGAAGCCTGCAGCGGGATTCAACGTCTGCCAAAGCCTTCGAGGCAGCTCTTTTTTCTGCAACTCTTCTCGCGTCGACTGCAACTCTCTTCGAGCTGGAAAGTACTTTGAGAAGAGAAAAGTTTGATCGTTACGCGACGCTGGATGATCGGCTCGATCTACTCAATCGATACCGCAAACTGGTTGAAGTCACTGAACCGAGCCTGCTGATTGTGGACTGCAGAGATCCCAAAGATAATAAGTTCCTCGCTCTGGCTCTAAGCGCCCATGCCGACTTCCTAATCACAGGCGATCATGATCTCCTCTCGCTGCACCCCGTGGCGCGGCATCGACATCCTCAGCCCGGCGAATTATCTGGCGCGCTTTGCTTGAGCTATTTGCGTTCCCCTTCCGCGCCACCTATCGTATCGTTAACTCATGTCTTCCGCCGTCGCGGCCTCGCCCGCAATCTTTGCCAACCTCTCCTTTGACGAAAAGCTGGACCGCTTTGCCCAGCTTGCCGTCCGCGTTGGGCTCAATCTTCAGCCAGGCCAGGAGCTCGTCGTCTCCGCCTCGACCGAGATGCTGCCGCTCGTCCGACGCATCACCAAGCACGCGTACAAGGCCGGCGCCCACCTCGTCACCACCCTCTACGCTGACGACGAGACCTCGCTCGCCCGCTTCCTCTACGCTCCCGACGAAAGCTTCGACAAAGCGCCCAAGTGGCTGGCCGACGGCATCGCCGCGGCCTTCGGCTCGGGTGCGGCACGCCTGGCGCTCGCCGGCGCAAACCCTGCCCTGCTGGCCGGCCAGGATCCCGCCAAGGTGTCGCGCGCCAACATCGCCGCCTGGAAAGCCAACAAGCCCGCAATGGAACTGATCACGCGGCACGCCATCAACTGGTCGATCCTTGCCTCGGCGACCCCGGCGTGGGCCAGGCTGGTCTTCCCCGGATTACCCGAACAGGAAGCTGTCGCGAAGCTGTGGGATGCCATCTTCACCGCCTCGCGCGCCACCTCGGACGATCCCATCGCAGCCTGGAAGGCGCACTCCAAACACCTTCACGAGCGCGTAGACTTCCTCAACGAAAAACGCTTCCATTCTCTGCGCTTCCACTCTGACGACCACTCGACGGACCTCACCGTGGGTCTCGCCGATGATCATCTCTGGGCTGGCGGCGGCGGAGAAGCCGGAAACGGCATCTTCTGCAACGCCAATATTCCGACGGAAGAATGCTTCACCACGCCGCACAAAGATCGCGTCAACGGCCATGTCCAGGCCTCCAAGCCGCTCTCGCACCAGGGCACGCTGATCGAAGACATACGCTGCACCTTTGAGAACGGCCAAATCGTCCAGGCGACCGCCAGCCAAGGCGAAGACGTTCTCAACCGCCTGATCTCAACCGACGACGGAGCCCGCCGCCTGGGTGAAGTCGCGCTGGTCCCCCACTCTTCGCCAATTGCGCAGAGCGGGATCCTGTTCTGGAGCACGCTCTTTGACGAGAACGCCGCCAGCCACATAGCGCTCGGGCAGGCCTACAGCACCTGCCTGATCGACGGCGAACACATGGACGCAGCCACGCTCGCGGCCAAGGGCGCCAACTCCTCACTGATTCACGTCGACTGGATGATCGGGTCCGGGAAGATGAACGTGGATGGGCTCGCGGCAGACGGCTCCAGACAGCCACTGATGCGCGCCGGAGAATGGGCCTGAACCTTATGCCCCAGACCTTCACAATTTCGGAGCCTACCGGAGCTTTGGACGACGCCGCTGCGGGCAACCCGCAGCCCGCGCGCAGACCTGCGTGGCCGCGCGTCCTTGAACAAGCCGCTCTACGCCTCGTGATTGCGGCCCTGCTGTCGGTCGTCGCCGTGGCTTTCGGCGTAGGCGGCATGTACGTTACCTCAGCCCCGCGCTGGGTCAGTCTGCTGGTTGAGCCGTTCTCTTTCTTGCTCGTTCCGGGCGCCATCTATGCCTGGGCTCAGACCACTTTCTTAAAGCTCGATTTTTCTTCCGACACCATCGTGCGCGTCTCTGTGGTCTTCTATTTCCTGCTCTTCACGCTGATTCTGCTCGTGCGCCTTAGAGCCTCCCTGCAAGCACTCATCCCCCGCCGAACCAGGCGACGCCGTTCGCGTTAGACTTCTACCTGCGATGGAACTCTCCGGCTGCGGTACCGCACTCATCACGCCTTTTCGTCCTGACGGTTCGCTCGATGAAGCTGCCCTGCGCGCCCACGTCGAACACCAGATCGCCAACGGCATCACTCTGCTGGTGCCCTGCGGAACCACGGGCGAAGCCGCCACCCTGACCGATGCCGAAACCCTGCGCGTCATCGAACTCACCTGTGAGGCAGCCCAGGGCCGAGCGCATATTTTCGCGGGCTGCACCCACAACTCGACTGCAGCCGCTGTCGCACGCGCCCGGCAGTTCGCGCAAATCCCTGGCCTTACCGGCCTGTTGAGCGCCAATCCCTACTACAACCGGCCCGGCCAGGAAGGTCAGTACCAGCACTTCCGCGCCATTGCCGACGCTACCGCGCTACCGTTGATGCTCTACAACATCCCCAGCCGCACGGCCGCCAATCTGGAGCCAGCCACCGTCCTCCGTCTCGCGCAAATTAACAACATTGTCGCCATCAAAGAATCCTCCGGCAACCTGGTTCAAATAGGCGAACTCCTCACCCAGGTGCCACCCACCTTCCACGTCTTTTCGGGAGACGATGCGCTGACGCTGCCAATACTTGCCCTGGGCGGAGTCGGCCTCATCTCCGTCGCCTCCAACGTTATCCCCGCGGAGATGGTCAGCATGGTTCGCGCCGCGCTCGCCAACGACTGGACCGAAGCCCGCCGCATCAACCGCCGCTTCTACACCCTCATGCAGGCCCACTTCTGGGAGCCCAGTCCGGCCCCGGTCAAAGCCGTCCTCGCCCTTTTGGGCCGAGGCGAAGAAACACTCCGATCCCCGATTCTTCCCGTCACCGAAGCCACCCGCCAGCGCCTCAGGGAGTTAGTCGAAGCACTTAAAGCGGATTTACAGATCGTGTAGAGAATCGGGAACAGCAAAAGCAAACGCAGAGGGGCTTAGGAAGCAAACGAGTCTTTGGTGGCGCTAAAGTGCAGTGATGGCGCTGGTAAATCGTTATTTTAGATGTTCCAAGCTGAGTGAAGCTACATTTCGCCGTCTGGTGCGTT
>JAABUJ010004302.1_pt1 | contig 15084 bp, 16 predicted proteins | sample 5559131 | NCBI WGS metagenome assembly JAABUJ01 (sample SAMN10711875, study PRJNA513366) | rock metagenome | isolation source: Antarctica rocks | place: Antarctica: Victoria Land, Mt New Zealand nord | collected 2016-01-07 | reverse complement strand
CAAACTCACCTCGACTGCTCGGGTCCGCAACATCGGCAACTCCAGGGCTCGCTCAACCTGCGACCACCCCATGATCTCGTCACTCAGACCCGCAACGACGCTGCCACGCCGAGCAAAACCCCTGCCCCCCATGGGAAGTTGCTTCGACTTTTTCAGGTCGAAGTAGCTACAGGACGATCCACCCCGTGCAGGGTGGATGTCTGCGTCGCAACCAGTAGCTCGAGGCAGCGGTCATGCGCGCTGGCGACACGTATCAGGTCGCCCTGCGGCATGAAGTCGTTGGACTCGTCGATCAGGTCCTCCGTCTACCGTTAGGGCTGGACACGGAATCAGTTGTCGTTGTGAGAGTAATAGCGCGGTGTTCGCTCGCCTAGAATCCCGAGGTCGGTTCGGATGGCGTTGCGCAATTCGTGCTCGGCGACGTCGTACGCCTCTTGGTGCTCGGCGGAGCGGTCGCGGCCAGCCTGCGTCTGACACCCCCAGGTCCACAAGACGCTGTACGCCTTATCAGCGGCGGCATCGACTAGCGGCGTGGCATAGAGACGAAGGACGCCGAGCTTGGCGTAGAGCGTCAAGTGCCAGGCGCCTCGCTCCATGCTCGGACCGCGGTCAAGCCCCGTGTAGTTCACCGCTCGGGCGTCAGCGCGCAGACGCTTGTAGAACTCGACGTACGCCTGCCGGCGCTGTTCGAATGTGCGAGTTACATCCTCTCTTTCCCGTGCCTCGCGCTCCTGCTCCCGCTCCCGTTTCCACCGGGCATCCTCCCGCTGAGTGGACCACCACTGCGTAATGAGCACTCCGGCCAGAGTCCCCAACAAAGCGATGGCGGCCCCCGCAAGCGACACCCACCACGGGATCACCGGCCCTGCTCCAGCGTCACGAGGGCTCCGGCTGACCAAGAACGTCTCTGCGTGGGCAGACTGCTTGGACCTCGGCGGCTGCAACGGGACCGTGTCGAGAAACAACTAGCGAACCCGGACGACGGCGGCGGTGGCGGCCCAGCAGATGCGACATCCCGCGCACCGTACCGTAAGCGTCGAACCGAACCGTCCATCGAACCTCGATTCCGGACACCAGTAGCGCTACGCCCTACTCAGCCGCGACACGCTCATAAGCAGGGGCCCTCCGGAGGCACCTCAAGCATGCCGCATACGAGCGCTTGCTGGACGCCTGCGCCCTCAGCTCAGTGAACGAGTTGCAGGTTGAGTCGCCGGCCGGCGAGGGCGTTTCGACTGTGACGTCGAGCACCGTGGCACGCTCCGTCGCTGCAGTGACAGCGGCGTCCTGACGGCCCCTCCCTGCCCCGGAGCCATTAAGGCATCGGGCAAACGCGAGCACAGTCCACGATAGAGACCGACGTTAGATGCCTTGACGGGCTACTTCTTCGGATCTCCGCTAGGCGCTGGTGGCTTGCTGCCGCCACTTGGTGGTCGCACCTTGCCGAGCGACCCCGTTGGCACCTTGCCGCCCTTTTTCAAAAGACCCGGCACCTTGCCGCTGCGCTCTGTGCCACTCGTGTTTGGTCTTGCTTGGCCTCGATCACTCACGTGTCTCTCCAAGCTGCTCGGGATGTTCACTGCCCTGAGTGTCCTCGATTGCGCTGCAGAACTCAACCGTTGTGGCCTCATCACAGGGTATCCAAGCACCAAGCGTCAGATCTTGCTCTTGGAGAAAGGCCCCCTGCCCGTTCACCTGCCAGGTCTGCTCAACGAATATGCCCGGGGGCTCGGGGAAGGTTGAGAAGTACGACCGGTTCCCGAAGGCCCCACCCTGCCATTCACCATCCTTTGTCTTCACCCGCACGAATCCTTTAAACGCGACGGCATGGTCTACCGCCCAATCCCACGCAGTGGGGGTCGGGTCATATCGAGAGCCAATCTTGCTTTCCGCTCTTATTTGCAGTCGTTCCAACAACTGCGGGCGAGGCACGGCGCACCCTGGTTCGGAGGGCGTGGCGGCCGGGATCCTGCTCGCCCGCAAGCTGAGAAGGTGGGCGAGAAGCGGCCAGCGCCTGGCCACCAAGAGAGCCGCCATGGCCGGCACGAGCAAGAGGAGCAGAGCTATAAATGCTCCCGCCTCTCTCGGGTGATCGCTGGCCCAACGCCGGTGGGTAGCGGTGAGTCCGACCGCCTTCACGATCCCCGGTCCGAGCAGAATTAGGTAAAGGCTGACAAGTGCGACGCTAGCAGCTAAGGCTCGTAGGATTTTGTTCGTTGTATCTTGGTTTTGCGGAGACTCCCCTGCCAGTCGAGCCCGTACAACCTGGAATACCACCCCCGGCATCACGAAGATGACCAAGATTAGAAGTTGGGTAACGGTACTTGGGGTCATGTTTCACCATTAGATTCGACGCTCTTAGTCATCTGATCCTCGAATGCAACCACGCCAACAGCTTAGCGGAGTAAGGCGTGCAAAAGGCCTTCACCCGCCTGCGGTAGATCCCGCTGCCGACCTGACTGGCCAGTACCACCGAGACCCAGCAACTTCAACGATCACGGGACCCCAGACCCCGGACCCCGCGCAGGCGCCCCACCCTGCCCAAGATCCAAGATCCAAGATCCTTGCCGGATCAAAAACGACCAGTCAGGCGACTACTGGAACACCGGGGCTAGAGGCAAACCGTTCAGTTAGGCTGAAGAGTGTGGTAGCTGGGTGGGTGTTGCGGGCGGGGCCATCCGGCGTGGTGGGCGCGCTTGACGTGCCACTTGGGCATCTTGCGCTTGATGACCCGGGGTGCGGCCCGCAGCCGACGTGCTGGGTTGAGACGGTTGGCCAGTCGACGAAGTGCGGTGTGCCAGACGTGGTCGCTGGCCTGGGTGTCGTCAGGGGGGAAAAGCGCCCCGGGGGGCGACGGACTGGCGGGCGATGCGCAGGGCGGCGACGAAGCTGACCCGGTCCGGGTCGTGCCCGCGGTGGTGGGCGGCGTCGGCCATCAGGGTGCGGATCGCGTAGTGGCAGCACAAGTGGCCCCAGATCTCCTGCTTCACCAGCTCGGGGGATTTGGAGCGCAGCACGGTCCGGGGTCCGCGTTGGTGGGTCTTCAGCTCGTCCAGGGTGAGTTCGATCTCCCATCGCTGGTTGTAGGCGGCGGCGAGGTCGACCGCGCAGGCCTCGGTGGGATCGAGCAGGGTCGTGAACAGCCGGTAGCTGGTGGCGTTCTCGCGCCCGTCTTCGATGGTGTAGTCCACGATCCGCACCAGCATCGGCTCGCTCTTGGGGCCGGTGCTCCTTTGCAGGTGGGCCAGCCAGGAGCCGTCGTCGAGGTTCTGCACGTGGGTCGGCTTGGGTCCGTTGGCATCGGTCCGGATACGCCAGAGCAGGTCCGCTCCGGTCGCGGATGCCTTGCGCCACAAGGCGTAGGAGAAGAAGCCACGATCGGCGAGCAGCAGCATGCCGGGCTCCAAGGCAGGCAGCAGCCGCTCGGTCAAGGCGGCCTCGGAGTCGGAGTAGATGCCGATCTCGGCGGCGAACACCGCATGCGTGCCGCACTCGGCTAACGCGACGATCCTGGACTGCGGGAACGCGGCCTGCTCGCCCTTGTTCACCCCGGGCCGTCCGAAGAACTTGGCGTTCTCGACCGTGTCGGCAACATCGAGGCAGGTGCCGTCGATGGCGACCATCCGGCGGCCGGCCAGCCACGACCCAGCCGCGGTCGCGGTCGCGGTCGGCTTGGCGACCCGCGCGAACAACGCGGCGACAGGCTCGGACCCGAGCCGCTGCCGGGCCTGGAAGATCGCCGACTTCGACGGCGGGCTGTAGCTATCCGCCCAGCCAGTGGTCCAGGCCAGCCCGTCGGTCAGCTGGCTCAGCACGTCCTCATACGAGCCCTCGGAGTACAGCGCCATCCCGATCGCGAAGTACGCCATCACCCGCGCCGGCAACGTCCGGTTGCGCTGCTCAGTCCGGCCAGCCTCGGCGATCACCTCATCGACCAGATCCGGCGGGAACACCCGGGTCAGGACCCCCACAGAGACCAAGTCCGACAAGCGACGATCCGAGACCGGCTTCACCCATCCAGCGCGAGGCATGCCACCGAACTACACCGCTGTAAGCCTAACTGAACGGTACCGGGGCTAGCAGGCGGCGCACGACAGCGACGTGAGCATGCTGACGTCGTCGAAGTCGCCGGCCTGCTCGACCCGTTGCACTTCCTCGACAAGAAGCGCTGGCCGAGGCAGCGAACGTCACCCCAGCACCTGTGACTCTGTCGGCAAGCCCGCCAAAACCGCGGCAACGTCGGATGCGCCGATGCGAGTCGCCCCGGAACGCAATACTGCTATCGCCTGGTCGGTGCTGCGCACTCCGCCGGACGCCTTCACACCGAGCCGGCCGCCTACCGCGGCTGCCATGACCTCAACCGCGTGTAGCGTGTGGCCGCCGGCAGGATGGAAGCCGGTTGAGGTCTTCACGTAGTCCGCGCCCGCCCGCTCCACTTCCTCGCAAGCCCGTACCAGGTCAGCATCTTCAAGTAGCCCGGACTCGAGGATGACCTTGAGCAGGACCGCGGCGGGAACGGCTGCCCGAACCGCGGCCACCTCGGCGCGCACGTCCACCCACGCGCGGTCGCGCAGCGCCCCTAGGTCAAGAACCATGTCCAGCTCGGTCGCGCCGTCCTCGACGGCCTGCCGCGCTTCGGCGACCTTGACCGCCCGCCGATGCGCTCCTGAGGGGAAACCCACCACCGCCGCGCAACCGATACCCGGCGCGAGCGCGCCCGGCCGTAGGGGAAGCCGAGCAGGTGACACGCAGACGGTCGCTGCACCCAGGGATGAAGCCACTCGGCACAGCCGCGTGACGTCGTCATCGGTAGCTTCTGGCCGAAGCAGAGTGGCGTCAATGCGGCCGGCCAGCTCCGCGCGGCTCAGCTTCTTCACGTCAATTATGGACGGCGACATCGGGGCGTCGCGGTGCCCACGTGAAAACCCCGACTGTCCCATTTCGCGGCCTTCCTTCGCCTGAGATCCTGCTCGGAGCAGGGACATTACCAACACATGGTCGACCGAACGATACGACAAGCGGACGATGCGCCCATGGAGACTTGGAGCGAGGCCGATCTGCCGGCGGATCCGGTGCCGCTGTAGCACCAGCTCGCGGAGCGGCTGCGCACCGCCGTCGAGAAGGGTGAGTACATCCAAGGGAGACGCTCTGCCCTGCGAGACTGACTGCCCCTACCCGAGCTTCGGGATCAGCCGCACCAGCGCCGGCACGGCCCTTGCCCGGGGCTTTCACGTGGCTGGCCGCCACACGGGCCTGGAGAGCGCGAAAGTGCCTGCTCTCTAGGAGAAGATGGGCTTGCTGAGGGTCATCATCACTGCATAGAATGGCACTTCGCGAGTGAACACTACGACCAGGCACACTCAGATGAAACACACCGCAGACGGGGCGGGAGTCGCGTCGCACGCCCGGGCGGCGTTGCTTCCGGAACTGGCGGATGAGTCGGGTCGGACCGCGGGCTGGACCCAGGCGTTGCTGGGGACCTACAAGGGCCAACCGATGCACCTGCCTGGTCGGGTCCTGACCGACTTGGCCGTCGCCCTGGCTGTGCTCCTTGGAGATCGACGGCTTACGCCCCCGGCCACTGACGATCTCGCCAAATTTCACGATGCCATGCTCGGCGAACCGGTCCCGCCACGCCTTCGCTGTCAAGGGCGAACACCAACCTCAGCGGCGGCCGCCGCGCTGGCCAGGCCCTGCCCAGCCAGCAACAACGCCCGCGACCGCTGAACCTGCCGGTGTGTGTCGCAGTTCGCGACCCTGTAAGGGCCTGGGAACTGGCGTGGCGTCGCCACCAGGTAGGACAGGAACGCCTTGGCCTACAGAGCTGGCGTCGGCCTGGCCTCGATCCTTCTCTGGCTGTCCTGACAAACGAGACACGACCTAGTGCCGACTCCTTCCTCCCCGTCCCTGAACATCCCCACTGGCGTTCAGGCGTAGCTCGCGAGGCACGCGTTCAGCCGCTCAAACCCGCAACGTCATCAGCGACCGCAGCGCAGAGGTTGCCACGACCGTCCCGCACTGATACGGTCTGCCCCTTCCTGCTGGTATCGGTTTTAGAGATCGGTCTTACTGGTGCGCAATCCGCCAACCATCCACGACGTCGCCTCGCTCGCGGGCGTCTCACCGGCGACTGTCTCGCGTCATCTGCAAGGCCAGCACGTTCGTGCTGCGGAACGAATCGCCGAAGTCATAACTAAGCTGAGTTTTCGCCCAACACCAGCAGCCCGCTCGTTGAAGTCTGGTTCGACGGGGTCGATTGCGGTGGTCGTGCCGGACATCACCGACCCGTACTTTGCCGCGGCGGTGAAGGGTATCGAGTCAATCTCTCGGCAGGAGAATTACCACATCTTTCTCTACAATACGGAGGAAGATGGAAGTCGGGAAGCAGCGATTCTTGCCGATCTGCGCGGTCGGGTCGACGGCGTCATCTTGACGCCTGCGGATGAGTCACAGGCCGCAGCGGCGCGGTTGTTGTCCACGGGTATCCCCACGGTGCTGCTTGATCGCGAGATCGGCGACGGGTCCCTTCTCGACAGCGTGCTGATTGACAACGTCGAGGGCGCGCGGCAGGCGGCCAGCTATCTGTGCGGCCTGGGACATGTCGACATCGGCGTTATCAGTGGACCGCTGGACACGACACCGGGCCGGACGCGACATGAAGGTTTCATGGCGGTCTTGGAGAAGGAGGGGGTGGAGCTGGCCCTCAGCCATATTCAGATCAGCAACTTCCGTGAGGAGGGCGGCTATCAGTCAGCGTTGCGCTTGCTGGCACTGGAGTCGCCTCCTACCGCGATTTTCGTGGCGAACAACTTGATGTGCGTCGGCGTCCTGCGCGCACTCCACGACATGCGCGTGGAGGTACCGGGCGAGGTGTCAGTAGTGGGCTTCGACGACCTTCGGCTGGCCGAACTCCTTAGCCCTCCTCTGACAGTTGTCGCACGAGCTACGGAAGAGCAGGGAGCCTTGGCCATTCGGCTTCTGCTGAACCGGCTGAACGGTGGATCGGCGAAGTGTCGAAGGATCGTCTTGGACACTCGGCTGATGATCCGGGAGTCCTGCGCTCCTCCGACACGTAACCGTCAAGTCAAGAACCCAGAAAAAGAGCGGAGCAACCACCATGCCTGAGCTCCTCGTTGGTCAGCCGGTGTTGATTTCGATCGACCATCAGCTTGCTGGCTACAACCTCGACTACTCCATCCCGCAGATGCCCGGCTTCGAGAAGCGGGTGGCGCTCGGCGTCACGATGGTGCAGGCGGCACGCCGCGCAGGCATCCCCATCATCTTTGTCCAGGAACGGCATTCGCGCACGCATGTCGACTTTGGTCGTGAACTCGACGGGGCCGAAGGCGTCCATTGCCTGGAAGATGATCCCGAGACAGCGCTGGTACCTGAACTGACACCCTTGCCCGACGAGTATTGGGTGCCAAAGCGCCGCTACTCGGCCTTCTTCGGCACAGACCTCCACGTCATCCTTAACGGCCTCCGCGCCGAGACTCTCGTCCTGTTCGGCGGCCTAACGGACGTATGTGTCCACTACACGTTCGTCGACTCGCATCAACACGACTACCGTGTGCGAGTCGCACAAGATGTGGTCGGGGGGTCTAGCCAGCCGGCTCACGAGGCGGCACTGAATGCCATGGAATACCTGCAGTCGGGGGCGCTGCGCACGGCAGCGGGCATCGTCGAAGCCTTCGACCGCTACAGCGGCGCAAGGCGCCCCGCGGTCGCTGCAGCAGCGTTGGCTTAGTCCAGCTATGCGCGGTTCATCGGTGAAGCTGACAATGGCCACCTCGGCCACTTCGACTGCCACGGCACGGGAGCGAGCCGTGGCTGAGATCCATGCCCTGACTGTGACCTTCGCTGGCCGCGGCGCGCCCGTTCGGGCCCTTCGCGGTGTCGATCTCAGCATCGCTCCTGCTGAGATCGTTGGGCTCGTAGGCGAGTCGGGCTCCGGTAAGACAGTCCTTGGTCTTTCGTTACTGGGTCTGCTGCCTGACGGCGCACAAGTCGGCGGAACTGCCGCTATCGACGGCATCGACATGGTCGGAACGGAGGAAAAGACCAAGCGGTGGGTGCGTCGCGACAAGCTAGGTGCGGTCTTTCAGGACCCGATGAGTTCGCTGAACCCCACCATGCGAGTAGGGCGCCAGGTCGCTGAAGTCGCTGGAACTGAAGCCGAGGCATTGCGTTTGCTCGACGCTTGCGGCATCGCCGACGGGAGGCGACGTCTACGCCAGTACCCCCATGAGCTGTCCGGCGGTCTGCGCCAACGCGTGATGTTGGCGATGGCGCTGGCGGGCTCACCGGCGCTAGTCATCGCCGATGAGCCGACCACGGCACTCGATGTGACCGTTCAGGCCCAAGTCCTGCGATTGTTCCGTGAAGTCCGTGACGAGTTCAGGTGCGCCATGATCCTTGTCACGCATGACCTGGCGGTCGCGACGAGCGTCGCAGATCGCGTATGCGTCATGTATGCCGGGCGGCTTGTTGAGGTGGGCCAGGCAGCTCCAACACTAGCGAACCCGGCGCATCCCTACACACAGGCACTACTGAGTGCTCGCGTCGCACTCGACGCAGACCCGTCTCGGCAGCTTCCCATGCTGGGTGGGGAACCCCCCGACCCTCGAGCCGATGCACCAGGATGTTCCTTCGCTCCGAGGTGCCCCCGAGCCGAGGAAGTGTGCTGGAGGCAGCGACCACCGCTGATGCCCACGCCGCTTCACCCCGGCGAATCCGCGTGCCACTTCAACGCTGATCCAGCGGTCGCGCACTTGCTTCCCCGGCTGTCCTGGCCGGCGCGCACAGCCGCCACCGGAGGGGCAAGCCTGCAGGACGTTCGTGTGGCTTTTGCGGGCAACGACTGGCTGCGGCGCCGACCGGGAAGCGACGTCCTCCAAGGCGTCAGCTTGGACGTCGCGGCAGGCGAGTCAGTGTCACTGGTGGGCGAGAGCGGCAGCGGCAAAACGACACTCTTACGGGTTCTCGCCGGCCTGCAGAAGCCGTACTCCGGCACCGTCGTGACACCAGAGGTGCCCGCGCAGATGGTCTTCCAAGACGCTGGGGCCTCACTGACACCGTGGCTGTCGGTGGGTGAGCTGCTAGAAGACAGGATCCGGTCTCTGCCCCGGCAGCAACGACGCTCTCGGGTCCAGCAGGTGCTGTCCCATCTCGGGCTACCGGCTGACGTAACGGCAGCGACCCCCACTCAGCTGTCCGGCGGTCAACGCCAGCGGGTGGCCCTAGCCCGCGCGGTGATCGAACCTCCCCAACTGCTTCTTTGCGACGAGCCGATCTCAGCCCTGGACGCGTCGCTAGCAGCCACTGTCCTGAACTTGCTCGGCTCACTCCGACGGGAGCTCGGGTTCGCGATGGTGTTCGTCACCCATGATCTGGCAGCGGCGCGGCTGGTCGCGGACCGCATCGTCGTGATGACCGAAGGCAGGTTGGTCGAACAGGGCCCAGCCGACGACATCATCTTTCGACCGACCCATCCGTATACCCAGGCGTTGCTCGACGCGGTTCCCAAGGCCGGGGCGCGCGCATGAGTGTTATCGACTTGACGACCCCTGCGACGCAGCGACGCTGGATACGGGAACGCCCCTCGCCTGGTGGCGTCTCGCTCGCAGAGCACATCGGGATCGGCCTGATCGCCGTCCTTGTGCTTGCGGCCATCACAGCACCGCTCATCGCGTCCAACCCGACTGTGTCGGTAGGACAGCCGTTCGCTAGCCCCTCGGTGCATCATCTGCTTGGAACGGATGACATCGGTGAGGATCTTTTCTCCCGAGTAATCTTCGGTTTGCGCGCCAGTCTGGTGGCAGCGGCAATTGTAATTGCCTTCGGTGTGGCGGTAGGAGGGTTGGTCGGCCTAGTCGCCGGGACACTGGGCGGCTGGGTCGATGCGCTGCTCATGCGCGTGACCGACGTGTTCCTAACGCTACCCGGGCCCATCCTCGCGATCGCCATTGTCGCGGCGATGGGGCCCAGCCTCAAACATACCGTGATTGCGGTCGCCGTCGTGTGGTGGCCGTGGTACTCGCGGCTGGTGCGCAACGAGGTACGCATGCTGATCGTGCGACCTCACATCGACGCCGCGCGCCTCGCCGGAACCACGACTTCCCGGATCATGGCCCGCCACGTGCTGCCTGGGACGCTGCCGCCGGTCGTTGTCGCCGCGAGCCTCGACGTCCAAATCCTGGTGCTGACGCTGGCAGGCTTGTCGTTCCTCGGATTGGGCTCCCCGCCGCCGGCCCCGGAGCTGGGCGCCATGGCGGCGCGCGGCTCGGACTACCTGATCGGTCACCCGCTGGTCCCTCTGGCACCGGGGTTTGCGCTCTTCCTCGTCGCCTTCGCCGCAAATCTTGCCGGCGATGGTGTCCGTGACCTTATGCACCGCCATCGATGACCGCCGTCCAAGGCTAGGAGTAATTATGTCGCCGTGTCGCAGGTCCCTTGGGTTGACAGGGTTCGCGTTAGCTGGCGTGCTTGTCACAGGCTGCGGGGGCGGACCGGGCCAGGGCCTGGCAAAGGTTCCCGCCGCCCAGCAACATGTGCTGCGCCTCGCTTTCTTCGCCGACATCGCCACCGCCGACCCGGATGTCTTCTACGACATCGAGGGAGACGCGGTCACCCAATCTGTCTACGACGGACTACTGCACTACGCCCCGAAGTCGACGACGTTGCAGGGGGCGCTCGCCTCGAGGTGGTCGGCCTCCTCTGATGGACTCACGTACACCTTTCACCTGCGGGACGCACAGTTCAGTGACGGCTCTCCCGTGACCAGTACGGCCGTCAAGACCAGTTTCGAGCGCCGAACCAAGATTAATCAAGGCCCGGCGTATATGCTTGCTGACGTCGCCAACTACCAGACCCCGAGCTCGACCGTCTTCGTCGTACACCTCAAGCACCCGGTCTCCGACTTCCTCGACCTGATGGCCTCTGCCTGGAGCCCCAAGGTTATCAACCCCAAGGTGCTCGGCGACAACAGCCGAGATGGCGCACAGCAGTACCTAAAGACACACGCGGCCGGCACTGGTCCTTTCATGCTGACCAAGTTCCAGCAAGGGACGGGGTACGCCCTTACCCGCAACCCCCACTACTGGGGACCGAAGCCGTACTTCGAGCAGGTGCAGATTTCCATACAGCCGGACGTCTCCTCCCAGGAACTCCAACTTCAAAAGGGCAGCCTCGACGCCATCCTGCACGGGGTTCCGGTGTCTAGTCTGAGCACGCTGCAGAGCACCAAGGGCGTCACCGTGGCCAGTTTCCCGTCACTGGGCACGCTGACTCTGGCCATGAATCAAACCTCTCCCGCGCTCAGCAGCACCCCCGTCCGTCAGGCGGTGGTCAACGCCCTTAATGTCCCGACGCTGGTCAGCGACGTGTTCGGCAGCCACGCTACGGCAATGCCCAACACGTTCCCGTCCCCGCTGCTGCCACCGGGAATGAGCCCCAACGATCATCCGTACGACCCGGCCCAGATCAGGGCGGCTCTTCCCAAAGGTCTCAAGCTCACGGTCGTCTACACGCCTGACTCGAGCGGTGTCGAGCGCCGCTTTGCTGACCTGATGCGACAGCGGTTGGCTCAGTTCGGCGCGACAGTCACCGAGCAGCAGGTCCAGTTGTCGACGGTTTATGGCTACCGCGACCACACGAGTAGTGCTGCAGACATCTACATCTCAACGCCAACGCCGGATGCCGCCACGCCGGACGCATGGGCCCGGATCCTGTGGTTCACCAAGGGTGGGTTGAACTTTTTCAACTACTCCAACCCCCGGGTCGACGCAGCGATCGAGGCGGGTCTGCGCAGTCCGGACAAGGCGCAGGCCTTGCTGAGCTACGCGCAGGCTGGCAGCGCCGCGACGGCGGACGCGAGCGAGGTGCCCGTCGCCCAGGTTGATGACGTCATGGCCGTCGGCAGCGGGCTGACCGGAGTCGAGCACGTTCCCGCCTACCCGTGGACGTTGAACCTCGGCGCATTGGGGCGCAAGTAAATGCTTCGTTCCCTGTTCGTTCGCGGGCTCGGTGCGGTGGGTGTACTTCTCGTCCTGGTCACCGTCGTCTTCTTCTTGCAGTCGGTGGTACCAGGTGACCCGGTGCGGGCCAGGGTAGGGGCCAACGCCTCGGAGGCCACCGTCGCGCAAGAGCGTCACACGCTCGGGCTGGACCAGCCGCTGGCACACCAATATGTCATGTACGTGAAGCATGCGGTAACCGGCTACCTCGGACAATCAATTCGGACCGGCCGATCGGTGGCGGGTGACATCGGCCGCTTCCTGCCCGCCACGTTGGAACTCGCCGCGGTTGCGATGTTGATCGCGATCATCGGTGGCGCCGCTTTGGGAGTGCTTGCCGCCAGCGCGTCTCGCGGATCGGGCCTTGTCCGGATGCTGTTCGTCGGAGGCGCATCTGCGCCAACATTTCTCCTCGGCTTCACCTTGATCTATGTCTTTTACCTGAAACTGGGGTGGCTACCGGCGGCGGGGCAGTCGGGAGCAGCGAACCCCCCTACTGGGCCGACCGGAGCCCTCCTACTGGATGGGCTCCTGTCCGGAAGGCCGGGCGTCAGCCTGGATGCCGTCCAGTACCTAGTGCTCCCAGCGGTTTCGCTTGCCTTGCTTCCCGGCGTCGCGATCGGGCGAGTGCTGCGTTCGTCGTTGATCGTGGTGTATGACGCCGACTTCATCCGTACCGCGCGAGCGAAGGGACTGAGCGGACCTCGGGTCATGCGCGTACATGCCTTGCGTAACGCGATGTCCGCTCCCCTCACCATGACCGGGCTGCAGTTCGGCCTGATGCTGGGCGGGATCGTAATCGTTGAGACGATCTTTGGTTGGCCAGGAATCGGGCTCTACGTCGATCAGTCGATCGCGGCCGGGGACCTTCCTGCGATCGGCGGCGTGACGCTGGCGCTTGGTGCGATCTATGTCCTGGTGAACGTCTTGGTCGACACCGGCCAGGCAATGGTCGACCCCCGGGTGAAGTTGTGAGCGCAGCCACTACCGGTCAAGGAGAAGCAATGGCGGACCTCGGGGGCCGGATCTTGCTGGCTGGTGAGACGTGGTTCAGCTACGGAGTCCACCAGAAGGGGTTCAGCGCGTACACCACGGGCACCTACGACGAAGGACAGACCGAGTTGGTTCGCGCGCTGAGTGAGCGAGAATGGACGGTCGATCACGTCCCCAACCATCTCGCTACCGAGCAGTTCCCGTGGACGGCCGACGAACTGGCTCGCTACGACGTAGTCGTTCTTAGCGACATCAGCGCCGACACCTTGCAGCTGCACCCCGACACTTTCCTTCGCGGTCAGCGTCGTCCTGACCGTCTCGCCGCAATCGCCGAGTTCGTTGCGGCCGGCGGCGGCTTTCTCATGGTTGGCGGCTACATGTCGTTCTCCGGCTTTGAGGGCAAGGCGCGATTCCACGGCACAGCCATAGAAGAAATCCTGCCGGTCCGGATGCTCGGGTTCGACGACCGTGTCGAGACGCCCCAAGGAGTGACGCCGACCGCACGCTCGGCCTCGCATCCCATTCTTGAGGCCTCCCCAAACGCATGGCCGCACTTCCTCGGGTACAACCGCCTCGTACCGGATGGCGGTGAGGTGCTCCTCGACGTCGGCGGCGATCCCTTCCTCGTCGTAGGGAGACACGGACACGGTCGGACAGCCGCTTTCGCCTCAGACTGTTCACCGCATTGGGGAAGTCCCGAGTTTATGGCCTGGGAGGGGTACGGCTCGTTTTGGAGTGCGCTCATGTTATGGCTGGCCGCGGGAAGGGGGAGCCGGTCTCCGGGATGACAACGACAAGTGAAGTACCACGCGTCGTCGTTGTCGGCTCGGTAATGGTCGATTTGGTGACCTACGCCGATCCGCTACCCGACTCGGGCCAGACTGTCACGGGCTCGGCCTTCGAGATCGGATGTGGAGGCAAGGGTGCCAACCAGGCATTGATCGCCCATCGATTGGGCGCCGACGTCACGTTCGTGGCGCGGGTCGGTCCGGACATCTTCGGGGACATGAGTCTCGCCAACCTGTCTGCACTGGGAATTGACCCAGCGTCGGTCAAACGCGTCGCCGGATCGGCGACGGGCGTAGCCCCCATCTGGGTTACGTCCGACGGCAGCAATCGCATCATTATCGTGCCGGGTGCCAACCAAGCCATGTCGGCCGAGGTGGTTAGGACCGAGCTGGCCGATCTCGCCCGAGCGGACAGCATGGTGTGCCAATTAGAGATTCCCAATGACGCCGTCGCCGAAGCGCTAGTCATGGGCGCGGCAATGGGAGCCGTCACCATATTGAACCCTGCTCCCGCACGCCGCAACTCCATCGCGATGTTTGGTGCGGCCGACTGGGTGGTGCCCAACGAGCACGAGTTCGAGATGCTCTGGGGAGCAAGCCCGACCGACGATGAAATTCTTGCCGCCGCAGCCCAGTGGGGTTGTGGGCTGGTTGTTACGCTGGGAGCAGCGGGGGCCGCGGCGACTAACGGCGCCGATGTCATTCGCCTTGAACCACCGCCCGCCAAAGTGGTCGACACCACAGGCGCCGGCGACGCGTTCGTGGGTGGACTGGCGTTCGCCCTGGCAACCGGGCTGTCATTGCACTCTGCCATTGAGTTGGGGAATACTTGCGGAGCGCTCAGCACCGAGGTACGGGGCACGCAGAGCTCCTTCCCCAGCCGACAGAAGGTTGAGCTCCACGGAAGAACAGGAATCACCGGACAGGCCACATCCCGCTGGGTGGCCCCTGAGCCGTGATGGCCCAAATCCTTCAGACTGCTGGGGCCTTGGCTGTACTGGTCCCGTTCGCGTGGGCCCAACTCGGCTCGTTGAGCCCCGCATCCTTAAGGTACCTGGGTTTCAACTTCAGTGGCTCAGCGCTACTGGCAGCCCTGGCTGGGGCCAGTGATCAGTGGGGCTTCCTTCTCCTTGAGGGCTGCTGGGCTGCGGTCTCGGCCCTAAACCTAGCCCCCGTGTTTCAGTAGAGGCCGCCGACGTGGCTGGATGATCTTGCTGCGGTGCAGGCGGTCTGCGGGCAGGGGTGAGCGCCGGCGCTGGGTCCGGTGTCTCCGTCTGCTTGGTCCGATATTG
>JAABUJ010004301.1_pt1 | contig 15085 bp, 10 predicted proteins | sample 5559131 | NCBI WGS metagenome assembly JAABUJ01 (sample SAMN10711875, study PRJNA513366) | rock metagenome | isolation source: Antarctica rocks | place: Antarctica: Victoria Land, Mt New Zealand nord | collected 2016-01-07 | reverse complement strand
ACTCATGGCTTTCGAGGATGAAGTATCTAGCTCAGTGGGACTGGTGTCACAGTCGGACGGGATGGCTCGGGTAGTAACAACGTGCGTGACCTCTTTGGAGAAGAACTTCTCTTCTCTCTACCATGTAATGTCAGCAGATTGCCCGGAAGGCGATTCCTCGACGTAAAGACGCAGGAAACTTACTGCTCCAAGCGACCGGATCTGTCTTGCACATCTCGACCGAACATCGTCTGGAACGCTTTCGAAATAAAAAACGAACGTGGGAAACACCCTCCGGTAGTGTTTCTGCCATGTCCGGATGCCTTCCAATGCCTCGCCCGCAGGCCTTTCGACCTTCTGTGGTTCCTGACTATCCTTTGCAGCCAACAACTTCCGCTCGAACGCCGTGGGCTTCTGGGTTTGCGATCTCTTGCCAAACAAGCCATCTCCAGCTGCAAGCAAAGGTTGTTTCTGGGGGGGTGTTCGAAAACTTGAAGTTCTAGTTTCAAGAGCCTGCCTCTTAATCGGGTGTTGCCCATCATATATCAGATCTTCTTGCAAACCCGCTTCTACTCGCGATCGTTTCGAGGCAGCGGCGGCTACCGTCCGGTATGGAGAATTGGCAGCATTGGGGATGCTTGACAGAGGAGCTCTGCGATTGGACATTGCTTCGAGGTCACACGCTTCTGGAAATAACAATAAGACTGCTATACTTGTAAGTTCCCAGTCTTGTAGAGCTCTTGGTGGGGTGTACTTGAGGCTCACCCGCGACGTGCCTACGCGCGGATCTCAGGCAGTTGTTCTCTCATAATGATATGAGCATGAGGGCAGACGTCGACCAGAGAACAACTATAAGCCCTAACATGTCTAGCAAAGGAGCGTGAGGGTTACAAAGCCGGTGTTTGTTGTTGGAGCTTTGGGTAGCGTGAGCTGGAATTGAAGGCCGGGTGTATTGACTCTTGGCAAAAGTGCATAACAACCACTAGCCGAATACAGTGCAAACCCCACGCGGACCCGCGCTTCAACGCAGGAACTACCTATCAATATGACATGATCATTCCAGAGGCGGGTATCGACTGTGTGTCCGGGGATTTAGGTACTGCTGAAGAGAACTCCCGTCAGCGTCTAGCCCTCGGGGCGATTTCGCTGGAGAAGCAAGGCTTGTTCCGGTATACCTACTTATGGTTACTACAACTACGAGCAAATTTCTTCTTGTGGGTTGTTCATCGCTGAATGCAGACCGAGTTTGTCAATCCGAATCTTTGGTCTGAAATTCTGGTCACCAAAGGCTATCGTCCACTGGACCTTGTAGAACATCCAGTCTGAGCATTCTTGAGTATTCACCAACAGACAGAATCATGTTGAAAATGCCAGAGGCTCGTGTTTGTATGGTGCGAGTTTGATAGTCTTTTGCAAAAGAAGCGATCGAGAGGCTCTTGATCCTCTTTTACCCCATCGTATTGGTAGCTCAATGATGGAGAGTCGAGAGCTTTCGGTCTACTCATAACAGTCTGTGTGATATAGGTCTTCATAGAGCTTGTCTTCCCCTCTAGATGTAAGATGTTCCACACGCTGGCATGATGCATCCGTCAAGGGTACTTCCTATAAAGTTAAGCTGTGGCTTCTCAATGGTTGAACAGTCCTTCTCGTTGCGTCAAAGCATCGTCTTCCACACGTGCTAGGGGGTAGTGCACCATTACTTGCCACCGCATGGGAAAAGGGATTATGACCAATATATCGTTTTTGAGGGCAAGAAGCAAACAAGTCAAGAGCGCTATGCGAGAGAGAATGACATGCAATGAGGGTTTCGGACAACTTGAGGCCGAAACAGATTTTTCGCTATGATACACTTCGAAGCCAGCTGATGGCAGGCGGTCCACCCTGCAAAGCCGCAGGTACCAACGAGTCAAAGTATGTAGCTAGAAGACGTCAGGGACATCCTTGGCACGCGCTACCATAACAAACTCCGTATTACGAGTCCAGACCTTGTCTTGCTTTATATAGGAAGAGCCTTTCGATTTTCCCAAGAGTAAGGAAATTCGTCATCAATGCTCAAACCTTTCACCATCATCACCTGATGATCCCATCATTCTGTTTGCCAGGTGGAGGGCCGGCCGGGGGGTTGTAGACAGGATCACCGCCAGCCTGTGGCTGATACGAACTTTGTGGCTGTTGCAGCTCGACACCGTTCTGCTGTCCTCCGCCAAAGTAGCCTTGATTGCCTTGGTTGCCATAGTAGCCCTGCTGGGAGGCTGCAGAATACGGAGGTGCTGGCTGTTGCTGATTGTTGTAGTAAGGTTGCGCCCCACCAGTATACTGGGCAGGACCATGGCCTGCGGGTCTTCCAGCTGCCCAACCAGTGCCACGGTATGGAGCCATGTTTCGACTACGTCGTCTACGGGCCGTGATGCAGCTATGATTCGTTAGCATCCAACCAACGACCGATTTGGTGCGATAGAAGTGACTCACGCAAACATGAAGAAGATGAAGAAGCCGCCGATTATAATAGCGGCCAAGACAATCCAGCGGCCATACGAGCTCCATGGATCGTTGTTATAATAGCAGTCGCCGTTGGAATAGTACGAGCCGCCAGAACACCTGATATGGGACACCGGTTAGTGTAAATAAGCACCAAGCCGCCCGAATGGGCGCGATCGGAATGTTAGATGGCAGGATTCCGGTCTTCAGGATGTGTCGCGTTGCAGCTCGATGAGACAAGAACAAGGACAAAGTCCTCTTACAAGAAGGAACGTAGATGAGGATGATGTGCAACACAATACTTACGGGTACGAGGACTGCCTTGGAAATAATATCGCCATTTTTGTAAGGTGACCGAAGCGTAAGGAAATTGAAGATTGTGCTGGGTAGGGGTCGACGACTGACAGGTAAGGCAGGCGGAATGAACAAGCCTAGACGGGCTTTAAGGATAATGATCAGCAGATACTGATCGGAGCTGCGTCTTGTTTATATGCGTTCGTAGAAACTGATTAGAGAACGCGGCCTTGTGGCTATGGAGGGATCTTCGTATCGATGATAGCTTGATCCAGTGCTTCTCGATGAAGCCTTCGAATCGCCACTTTCTTGGTACGGTCTTGGCAAGGGGGCTGTGCCGTCGCGCGATTGCAAGGGCATGTTTCTCAACTTTGAGGCTAAGGGCTCTCGTAGGGTTGGAAACAGCGCCTACTCCTGCCGAAAGGTCGCCAGGAGCGGGAAATCACATGACTGGAAGCTACTGCACGAACAACTCAGCGACAGGGATGATTGACAGGATGCTTTGGGGGCCATGACCCGCAACGATTTATTGAAGTGAGGCTCGTCCGTCTCTCTCCATCCACGTTTGGAACCTCGTACAAACAAATATCGCAGTCACGGACGAAAGCGAATGGACTTCCAAATGTTGAGGCGAAGCCGTTCACCACATACGATCATACTCCACAAAGCTGATTTTCCCGGGTCGTGAATCAAGATGCGCCGGCAGGTAAAGCAATGGCTCCAGGACCGACGCAGCGCAGAGACCTGCCTAGGACGCTTCAGATCCCTGCGTATATGATTTCGACAATTGCCCAGCGCAAACAAGAGTCTCTTCGGCCATTGCTGGCATCCGTCTTCCCAGGGCTTCATCCCAGTCATTAAAGCACACATATCCTACCACGTTATTCCCGAAAACATGCGTTTCCCCAAGCCTGACGGGTATCTTCCCAGATTGTCATTTACTTGCTCGCTTAATCAGCCATTGCAACACCGCGTCGAGATTCGTCTCTTCTTTTGCACTGATACCGTAACAGCTGACCTCGCGACGGGACACCGACTTCAGGTCCAAAGCGTCAATAAGCTCGTCAACTGAAAGCTTCTCCGGCAAGTCGGACTTGTTGCCAAGAACCAGCAGTGGGATCCCATCAAGGACGGGCTTGTCCAGCAAAGCGTGGAGTTCATCCCTGGCAACATCAAGGCACTTTCTGTCTGCGGCATCGACAATGTATCTAAGTGGACATCAGCCTCCACGTTATCGACCTTTGACGGACCTGGCGAGGCCTACACGATGGCGTTCACACCACGACAATACCTCTCCCACATTGACCGGAACCTTGGTTGACCACCTAGATCCCAACTGAACAAGCATCAGCCGCGATAGCCACAAAAACCTTGTCAGGGCACAGGAACTTACCACTTCAGGGTCACATGACCTCTCTGAACACGCTTCATGTTGAAGCCGACAGTGGGAATAGAGCTTCGCCCGGCACGGTCAGCACGCGGCGTACCTTGCTCTGAATCTACTGTGCCGTCCACTTACTCTATGGTAAATTCTCCACCCTGAACGCCTCCAGTTTAGCTCGAGGTCTTGAGAGATACTTGATCCATCGACGAGACAGGCTTACCGCAAGCACACGCAGCAGAGATGTCTTCCCTGCGTTCTGCAATCCGATCATGGTTATGTCCATCTCGGTGGCCCTATTGAAGAAGACCTCGGTGTTAATGGATTACCATACAGTTTACTGCCCATGTTGTTCAAACCGATACGCAGGCAGTCACGGCATCTGGCGGCGCAAGGCCTGTGCTGGACCAGCTCAAGGAGATACCCAAGGCAAACGTACCAAAAAAGGCGCAGCAGCCAGTCATAGATGCTTCTAAGGAAGCCGGCCATCTGCAAGAACGGCTTTCGGCGACAGGTAACAGTGGAAGGCCCTCTTTCACCAAGGACCAGTCGTTCTTTGGGTCGACCAAATCTTTCAACCGCGCTATCGGCAACCTTTCCTTTATCGTAGTAGTAGCAATTCAATAGTGAACACTGAACCGTTCGCTGAGACCAGTTGGGAGGATGTACGGAGATGATAATGCTGCTATACAGCAATAATGTTCCATGCGCTAAACAGTTGATGCAGTGGGAAGCAGTAGTGAGATAATAGGTGTGCAGAATTGTGCAGCTGATGCCGGCGCTTGCGAGGGCCAGGAACATGTACGTCAATTAAGGTACTTTAAGCTAAGTACCTCGACTCAGTCCCAACTGCCAAGGCCCAACTCGAAAGTGAAATCTACAAAACGACTCCCGATTTTCCTAACTGCCAATATAACTATTTCAGCAGCAGCCACAGGACAGATGGTATGTGCTAGAGATGTGCGACTTCAGGCTCCACTAACCTCAATAGCGGATATTGAGCCCAAGCTGCCTCGCCTAACGATGCTGCCCTAAGCCACACTGTTCAACCACGGCTGCCCAATGCCCTCCGGCTATGGCTCCTATGCCTACGTCTACACAATGGACCTCCGACTTCGATACTCTGCGCCGCGACCACCTTTTTCGGAATCCGCCCAGAGATAAGACAGCCTACCCTGCGCTCGCCGACGCTCTACAGCCTCATATCGAGTCGTTCAACGCGCTTTTCGAAAGAAGCAAGCTTGTAGAAGCGGCGGTCAAGGATATTGGAACGAAGGTCTTTCTCGATGGCAAGCCAGATTCGCTCTCAAATGGCGCCGAGTCTCAGGCTAGGGGGCGGCGAAACAGGCTCAGCGTCAAAATTCGAGAAGTCTACCTTGATAAAGCTGCTCTTCCACCAAGTAACAAGGTCAGCATCAGGAACCGCAAAATCTATCCTGCGGAATGCAGGGAACGCCATGCTACCTATCGAGGTAAGCTCAGGGCAAGGGTGGCCTACAAAGTGAACAATGGCGACTGGGTAGAGACCGACAGAGACTTGGGCCAGTTGCCCTTGATGCTCAAGACCAATCGGTGTCATTTGGAAAATTGTACTCCTGCGCAACTAGTACTCCACAAGGAAGAGTCGGAAGAGCTTGGCGGCTACTTCGTCGTCAATGGCATCGAAAAACTGATTCGAATGCTCATCGTATCGCGTCGCAATTACCCTATAGCCATCATCCGAGGCTCGTTTGTAAACAGAGGGAGAGAGTACAGCAAATTTGGGACACAGATTAGGAGCGTTCGACCGGACCAGACCTCGCAAACCAATGTTCTGCACTACCTGAACGACGGCAACGTGACCTTTCGCTTTTCATGGCGGAAGAACGAATATTTGGTTCCGGTCATGATGATCCTTAAGGCACTCATGGAGGCCAATGATAGAGAAATCTTCGAAGGCCTAGTGGGCACAGTCGGTTCAAGAGGAGCAGAAAATACTTTTCTCACAGATCGCGTCGAGCTACTACTCCGGACATACAAAGAATATCAAGTACACGGCCAAGCGGAAACAAGATCCTATCTCGGTAGCAAATTCAGACCTGTGATTGGAGTGCCAGACGACATGTCAGATCATGAAGCTGGGATGGAATTCCTTCGCAAGATTGTACTCGTTCATCTGGGCAATGTTGACGTAACAGTGTCCCAGGACAAAGACAAGTTCAAGCTTCTACTTTTTATGATTCGAAAATTGTACGCTTTAGTGGCTGGCGACTGCCAAGTGGACAATCCCGACGCAGTCTCGAGCCAAGATATCCTTCTGCCGGGGTTTCTCTATGGCATGATACTTAAAGAGAAGTTAGACGAATGGCTCCGATCGATACCAGCGGCTATCGATGACTGGTTTACCAGGCCGGAGAAGGACAAGCATGACAAGGCACGCGCGGGGTTTACCCATGCCCATTTCGTCAAAGAATTTCCGACGAGAATTCTTGGTAGAACTAATGAAAACATAGGGAGCTTACTCGTCTACTTTCTTTCCACGGGGAATCTTGTGAGCCCGACGGGCTTGGATCTACAACAAACGTCAGGTTTTACTGTTGTCGCGGAAAAGATCAATTTCTATCGCTTTATTAGCCATTTTCGCATGGTGCACAGGGGGAGTTTCTTTGCTCAGCTAAAGACTACGGCAGTACGGAAACTTTTGCCAGAGAGCTGGGGCTTTCTATGTCCAGTACATACACCTGATGGGAGTCCCTGTGGACTACTCAATCATCTAGCACATCAATGCAAAATCACTACCAGCGATCTTGATGTATCTGCTATCCCACGCCTGCTCGCTCAATTAGGTGTCACTGAATCTTCTGCTTCTGTCTATGACAGCGTCGTTGTACAGCTTGACGGTCGGGTTATCGGATTTTGTACGCCCCAGCAATCTCTTGTTATCGCGCACACTCTCCGGTACTGGAAAGTCGAGGGGAGTCATGGTGTGCCCGTGCAGCTTGAAGTTGGCCACGTACCTTGTACCAACGGTGGTCAATACCCAGGCGTTTACATTTTCTCCCAAGCTGCGCGCTTCATTCGGCCCGTCAAGTATCTGCCACTTGACCGAAATGATTTCGTTGGTCCTTTCGAACAGCCTTTTATGTCTATCGCATGTGCGGAAAATGAAATCGAGTCCGGTCAATCTACCCATGTTGAGTACGATCCAACCAACATCCTCTCGATTGTCGCAAATCAAACACCCTTTTCGGATTTCAATCAGTCTCCGCGGAACATGTATCAGTGCCAAATGAGCAAGCAAGCAATGGGCACCCCTGGAACTGCTTTGAAGTATCGGACCGACAACAAAATGTATGTCCTTCAAACGGGTCAAACGCCCATCGTTCGGCCACCACTATACAACGAGTATGGACTCGACAATTTTCCGAATGGGACAAATGCCGTTGTGGCAGTCATTTCCTATACCGGCTACGATATGGATGACGCTATGATCTTGAACAAATCTGCCCACGAGCGAGGTTTCGGTCATGGTACTGTCTACAAAACCAAGGTCATCCGCCTCGACGAGGGCAAGAATAGAGGCCGCGCGGTAACTTCGATAACCAAATTATTTGGCTTCGCACCTAACAGCTTTTTGCCTGGAAAATTCTATAATTTCCTCGATCTCGACGGACTGCCTCATCCTGGCGTCATGATTGAAGAGGGTGATCCTCTCGCAGCGTCTCATACAGTCACTTTTGACCGGTCGCGGAACGAATATATTAATACAGACAGCGAGAACATGATACACAAGTACAAGGATCCCGAAAGAGCCTACATAGAGGAAGTTCGCATCATTGGATCAGAGTCAGGTGGAGATCCTTGTCAAGCCATCAGTATCAAGCTGCGCGTTCCTCGATCTCCAGTCATCGGCGACAAATTCGCCTCTCGGCACGGCCAGAAAGGTGTCTGCTCCCAAAAGTGGCCCTCGGTCGATATGCCGTTCTCTGAATCTGGGATAGTCCCGGATGTCATCATCAACCCGCATGCCTTCCCCTCGCGCATGACGATTGGGATGTTGGTCGAATCTCTAGCTGGCAAATCGGGTGCATTGCACGGTCTCGCACAAGACTCCTCTCCGTGGCGATTCGACGAGAATTATACTGCGGGAGATCACTTTGGCAAACAGCTACTAGCCGCCGGCTACAACTACCACGGCAACGAGCCAATGTACAGCGGAATTACTGGAGAAGAGTTTGCGGCCGACATCTATACTGGCGTGGTCTTCTATCAGCGCCTACGGCACATGGTGAACGACAAGTTTCAGGTACGGACTACGGGGCCAGTCACTCAATTGACCGGACAGCCTATCAAAGGACGAAGCAAAGGTGGTGGTATACGCGTTGGAGAGATGGAACGAGACGCGCTGCTAGCACATGGATGTGCGTTCTTGTTGCAAGATCGGTTGATGAATTGCAGTGACTACAGCAGGCAGTGGGTCTGCAAGAAGTGCGGAAGCTTCCTCAGTACGACACCCACAGTGGGCGCTGGAGGCCGGAAATCTGGCAAAGGCACGGGCATAGTACGATGCAGGAGATGTTCTAAACCATTAGCTGCGGATACGGAAGGCGAAGTGTGGGAAGATGCGCAAGGACGCAAATGGATCGGCGGAGACGAAACAACTGTCGTGGCGATACCCGGCGTGCTCAAGTATCTGGATGTAGAGCTGAGCGCGATGGGCGTGCGAATGAAATTCAACATTTGTGGTGGACCGACGTAGCAGGGTTAGTCCAGGGCTACAGCCGTCACTTGATCCAACCTCCGTTGGAGCAAATGCCTTCGACGCCTTGCCTACCTCCTTGTTCGAGACAGCTACTTGGTCGTTTTCGCCTTAGGATGACATGGATACGTCCTATGACACATCGAGCGTCTGGCCTGTAACTGGCCAAAGACAGGATGAGATGGGATGCGTACCGTCTCATGCCACAAGCAACGGCCACTGCTTTATCTCCTCCCCCACACTAAGTCAGATTATCAGCAACTTCCAAATACTCCTCGACGTAGAAGGACACAATGGTCTGAATGTCTTGAGCAAGTGAAATCTCCTATATGACAGCATACATCAAGACCTCGAAGTAGATCACGTATTCATTGTATGAAGGGTGCACGAGGGAATGGAGCCGTTATCAGGGAAGGAAGAGCACTACCATGCTCTCGTCGACATGGGAAGGTAGAACTGATCAGCTCTCACATATTTGACTCGACTGATTCTTTACCTAGCAATGGGATCCGATTCTCCATAACTGACCTGTGTCCTCCAACTGCCCGCTTACTTCCTACCATCTATCAAGACCGGTGTGACATATCACTATATGACGCTCAGTATGATGATGGCATCAAAGTACCAATTCCACAATCCGTCATCGAGGAAGTAGTGTCAGCGCTGCAACGTTTCAAGTCAACTTGTGAAGATTTCGGCGTCCCAAGTCACCGCATCAGAGTTGTAGCTACAGAAGCCACCAGGACAGCACTCAATGGCGACGAGCTCATAAGAAGGGTCCAAGACAAGATTGGCATCAAGACTGAGATGCTACCCAAGGAGGAAGAGGGCCGGATTGGTGCCCTCGGTATTGCGAGTAGCTTTCAGCATACCGAAGGGCTCGTCATGGACCTTGGAGGAGGTAGCATCCAGCTTTCCTGGTTGGAGTCTGTTGATGGTGAGATTACAATGAGCGCCAACGGCTCTGTAAGTCTACCATACGGCGCAGCAGCCATGACGAAGAGGCTCGCAAAGGCCACGAGCAAAACCAAGAAAGATGAATTGCATCACGAGATTACTTCTGAAATATCTAAGGCCTTGAAGGCCCTAGATCTGACTGACGCTCGCCTAAAGCGCGCCAAGGATGGTGATGGTGTTCAAATCTTTCTCAGCGGTGGAGGGTTTCGAGGTTGGGGCTATGTCTTGATGTCGAGGCATGCCATACAGCCGTATCCGATCCCACTCATCAACGGTTTTAGTGTGAACGGCGAAGCCTTCCTACCATCTAACGTGGTGCAGCTGGCAGAGGTGGATAATTCGACTTTTCGTATTTCTTCTCGTCGCGCTTCTCAGGTACCGGCAGTCTCTTTTCTCATTTCGGCTCTCACCACCGTCCTAGATAAAATCCTTGAGCGATCTCGGATCCACTTTGCCCAAGGTGGTCTCCGAGAAGGGCTACTTTTCTCTCTTCTTCCAACTGCGGTTCGGTCCTCAAGCCCTTTGCTGGCTGCAACATCTGCCTACGCTCCAGCATCCGCTGCAGAATTGGTTTCTCTCCTCTGTTCTGCCTTGCCGTCCGACCACTTAATGGCATCCACTGGGGGCTACCGGTTATCACTCGCGTTACTTACAAGCGCTGTTAATCTCTATAATACCCATGCGTCATGCCCGAAAGATATCCGCGCCTCCAGCGCCTTGCGCAGCACAACTACCGGCCTTATCGCCAACGCTCATGGGATAAGTCATGATGAGCGCGCCTTGCTTGGTCTCATACTGTTCGAACGTTGGCGCAGCGATCTTCCGCCTACTGATTATGACTTTCACTCAGGTTTGCAGCAAGTGGTCGGTTTACAGTCTAGTTTCTGGGCAGCGTACGTGGGTAGAGTCTTGAACGGGCTGGGTGAGCTGTATCCCGCCGGTAAAGTTAGAGAGGACAGGCTAGGCATCAATGCGATATGGACAACATCCGAGGGGAAGCGAAGCCATGGCAATCCTATGCTGAGCATTGTGCTCGTTACAGACCAGTCTATTATGAGTACTGCGGAGCGCTGGTGCGTAGACCTAGAGAAACTTGGAAATAAGAAACATTGGGCGTACGATAGGGATGGCAAGATTTCTTGGGGTTTTAAGATTGAATGCTCCGTGAGAGGGCATTGAATATGATGTGGGCGATCACTGGAGCGATGGAATCGAAGAACATCGACGAAATGCGCTATGTTAGTGTGAGTTCTTCTTTCTAGAGATATTCCGCAGTCTCTCAATTTCCGCTATCTCAAGTACGTTGGCTAGGCATGGGCGTGCTTACCTATCAAGATCCATATTCTTGCATCGGGCCAATAACCCCGTAAACAAACATTCGGAGCTCGACACCGTACTCACTGAAGTCATATCGAGTTCAATTGCCTGCAATATTATTACAAGACAGTTGCATGGTGACCTCTCATGTCAGATTCGGGTTGACTACTCATAATTTGGGCGCTTGAGGTGGTTTCTCATAACCATGAAATGAATTTTCAGTTTACGGGCTCATCTACTAAGAGAATTTCCCTTTTCCCTCTGCGCCTGTTGGACTCATCTACTGAGAGGGGTTTGCCCTTGCGCTCTTCGCCTGTTGGGCTCACCTGCTGAAATGAATTTGCCCTTTTGCTCTACGCCTGTTGAGCTCACCCACTCTGAGAAATTTTCCCTTTCGCTGTGCGCCTGCTGGACTCATCTACTGAGAGTAATTTTCCCTTTCGTTCCACACCTGTTGGGCTCAACTACTCTAAGGGTTTCTTCCTTCCGCTGTGCGCCTGTTGGGCTCACCTACTGAAAGAATTTTCCGTCTTCGCCGCGAGCCTGTTGAGACTTGTTCTTGGCTTTTTGATGGTAGCTATCTTCGTCTCTTATAGAGTCTCTGCTCTTATCCTATATATATCGCTTCGTCATCCCCTCTATCCAGACACCGCTAGTAAACCGTCTGTCTTGATAAACAGTATTCTACTAAACCCTCCTGCACTCGATACGCAAGAAAAGCGTAGATTGTTGCACACATCGATTTACGATGGCATCCATTCCTATGGTTATCCTGCTGGCAATAGCACTCTTATCTGGTGTGCTCGGCGAATACACCTCCAAGTATGGACCGGTCGTCGGCAAATGCCCTATGACCCCCTTGGTCCGCAACGCTTCCCAAGGCGTTGCGCACCTTGAAAATGCCTACCTGTACGGGCGCAAAGAGAAAACCGACAAAGCGCTCGCCGCCTGGCTGAAGAAGACCAACCCGGCCTTCAAAACCACCAAGCTCCCCACAGTCGCCCTAGCTCACAGTGGTGGCGGTTATCGCGCTATGTTAGTTGGCGCCGGCCTCGTCAAAGGCTTCGATGGGAGGGACAGCGACGTCTCCACCAGCGGCCTCCTGCAGGGTATGACCTATCAAGTAGGATTATCCGGGGGAGCCTGGTTGCTGTCAGGCCTGATTGGGAACAACTACCCGACCATCTCGTCGATCGTCGAAGACCACTGGAAAGAAGCCCTCTCCGACACTGCCCTGATACCCGGCAACGTCTTCAAAGCCATCGGCATCTACAACAATATTCACAAGGACTTTCATGCCAAGGACATCGCTGGCTTCCAAAATACGCTCGTTGACTTGTGGGGCAAACTCATCTCGTACCAGCTCCTCCGAGGCGACCGCTGGGCTAGCACCCTCTCGGACGTGACGGAGTACTCCTCCAAGTTCCGCTCCAACGATATGCCGTGAGTTACTTTTTCGGAGCACCTTAACCCGGTCGAGCGTCTCAAGAGCTCTGAGACGTGTCCCAAGCAGCACCTGCTCCTGGCACACACCTCTTTGCTCAATGTACTCCCTAAAACATGGATTGTGACTCCCAAATCTTCTAGCTTCCCCATTATGACCGCGATGGGAGTCAATAATCTCCCCGACCACTGTGTCCCCGATAACGTCACGAGCGCTAGCTACGAGTTCACGCCCTACGAGTTCGGCAGCTGGGACGACGGGGTCGCGTCTTTCACGCAGACGCACTTTCTAGGTACCAATTACAACAATGGCGGACCATATCCTCCAGGCGAATGCATGACCGGTTACGACAATTTAGGCTACATCCTCGGGACCTCGTCCAACATTCTAGCCTTCGCCTGTCCAAAATTCTTGATCGAATCGCTCGAAGCACTGAATGTGAAGGTCTGGTCAGCGTTCTTAAAATTGGTTGACCGCGTCGACAATAAATTCACCAAGTATGAGTATGCCCTCTTCCGCAACCCATTCTACCAGTGGGCGAATGCAGGACAGGTCAAAGATGAGAAGACCCTCTATCTCGTCGACGGTGCGGGAGCCTTCCGGAACGTGCCGCTGCACCCGCTGCTGCAGCCGGCGCGCAATGTCGACGGCAAGGCCAACTTCCTCGAAGACGACAAGGACAACATGCCGACTGGCCTCAGTATGTACAATACATACCAGCAGTCTCTCAAGGTTGGTCTGAACCGCATGCCCTACATTCCGCAGGTGGATGTCTTCAAGGCGCAGAACCTGACAAAGCGGCCGGTGTTCTTTGGGTGCTGGAATGAGAAGGTAGTGACGATCGTGTGGCTGCCGAATATGTGGTACGGTCCAGCTACCGGTAATATGGAGTACAGTCTAGCTACCGATTTGCCCACTGAAACAATTCAAATCCACAGAGGGGAGACGGATAAGTATATTGAGAACGGAGTGCAGATTGCGACTCGGGGTGGAGATAAAGGATGGGCGGAGTGCTTGGGTTGTGTAATGATGAAGAAGATGGGGGGTCAGTTGCCGGAGGGGTGTGGGAGGTGTTGGCAGGAGTACTGCTACGAGTTGTAGGTGTCGGTAAGTACGTGGTGTGGGACGGCGTTGGCGCAAGGGTGTTTTCGATGTCCGCCGGGCTTCCAGTTCCTTTTTCCTTTCCCTTCTTGCTCCAGAAAATTTGCCTATGCATCACTTGCGGGCTCCTTTCTACTGCCAGGCTTCACTTCTTAATATATCTATATCTAGTTTGGCTTCGCTCATCAATATATTTAACATCGTTCTCCCATTTGTTTGGCTCATTGTTCATCCGAATGTCACTGTATCAAACACTGAGAGGGATCTTGCTTCTACATCCGTCGACTTACATTCCTACCATTCATTTCACTCTGACGGCTACGCTTGCCATGACGCAGGTGCGTAGCAACTCCAGGGCCAACCGTCGTGTCTCCGGGGATTCGAAAGCCTCAACATTGTTATTTGCACATAGCCCGACGCAGCTTAGATCAACGTGGAATCTCAAACTCCCTCGCGATGCAAAAAGACACCACTGCCGCATCAATGACGAAGACACCACCGAGGAAAACAAAGACTCTAGTCACACAACTTCGAAAACCGGGTCATTTCTGAACGGTATACCACCATGGCGCCTGACTCACTCGGAAGATCGAGAAGACCTCCCGCCCTTTCAGGGACCTCCATCAACATTGGATCCTGGGACTTGGTCGTCGCAAATACTTGCCTGCAGAAGCAGAGGAATGGCGTACCGGCGACTTGGACTGGTTATCAATCAACACCCGTGAAGGAATGTCCGCTCTATAACAACTCAGAGGAGGTTTGGTCAATGTATCTACGAGGATGAAAGGCAACTCTTTTGAGACTTCTTCCCCAGCGCCAGCTCAATCATATGTCCCTCGAGACCTCTGCCTAGAAGCGCTCCCACAAATCCATAATATCAACGATACCGAGAGTAGCCAGCTACACTTCAACCTCTGATTCCTCCCTTCCACGCTCTTCCCCTTTTGCTCTCACACAAAAAGTCCATGCTAGTCACACAATCCCTTACGCCGCATTCTATTTCTGCACAAACAGCTTGATAACTAGCATTTCATCAACAAAGCTCTTAATCCAGACCTCCAACCCACTAGACGCACACTCTGAAATCCGCCAAGCGGTCGTTCGGTCTACCAGACTATTTTAGAAGCTCTCTACAATTCAATTGATAACACTGCAGCCCTGATCGCTTCCACTTGCAACACCACGGCCGGTACACTCCTGAAATGATCATCGAGCATCGAGAGTTCGCCTCGCTCAACTGCGAGCAGGTCGATCTCAGTAAACGAGCTGACGAGCTAGAAGTGCCGTGACAACAAGCAGCCAAATTCGTGCAAAGAACGCTGGGAATACCTAGGAGCATTCAACCATCTGCGCACCGGTCTCCAAATTCCCTCAACAACCTCCTTGCCAAGATCCG
>JAABUJ010004299.1_pt1 | contig 15089 bp, 16 predicted proteins | sample 5559131 | NCBI WGS metagenome assembly JAABUJ01 (sample SAMN10711875, study PRJNA513366) | rock metagenome | isolation source: Antarctica rocks | place: Antarctica: Victoria Land, Mt New Zealand nord | collected 2016-01-07 | reverse complement strand
GCAGCAGCGCAAGGCGGCCGCCTATTGCGCCCATCGCAAACGTATCTTGCGCCAACTCGGGCTGCTTCGCCCACCGTGATCGAAGTCTCGTTGTAATACTAACGAGGCTCCGCCTCAGACCGACGAGATATATGCGACGCAAAAACTTGACTCAATCGCATCATGTTTCGGCCCTATAGCGAAGCTAGCGAGGCTCCGCCTCAGACCGACGAGACATGACGCGAAAACTTGACTCATTCGCACCATGTTTGCCTGTATTAGGAGTCTAGAAGGATGCGCGCGGAGAGGCAAGGGCAGATGCGGTATTGAGTCTATAGCCAAATGGTCATGGCACAAGTGTTTACCCCTCAACCCAATGCGATGAAAATGTGGCGTGTCGGGATGTGTGTAGGGGCGTCACAGTTTAAGCGGACAGGATCGCCGCCTATACGCCCGCGAAAACGCGTGGTTGTGGCAGTGGCATTGACACGTTAAACCGTGTTTGCTGTACTACTGACTATGCGCCGTATGTATCGTCTCTTTGCACTTCTATGCGCGTTGGCCCTCGTCGCCGTTGGCGCAGGCGCTATCATCATACCCGCCATGGCCCCGCGGACTGCCGTAGGCCCATCCGTTTATCCGCTCGCACAAGTGCTGGCTGGGCTGCAACGGCAGCCGCGCGCATGGGTCGGGCGCACCGTGTACGTCCGCGGCTGGATCGTCGGCAACGGTGCGTACAACATATGCGCGCATGGGCGCGTCGCCCCATCCTGTCCCCTCGTGACCTGGGTCTACCTGGCGCCGCAGGATACGCATCATGGGTACAGCGTGAGCGGCGGCCCGCCCGTCTCCAGTGTTTCCCCTGATGGCGCACCTGAGTTGAGTGCGGTCTCCGCATCGCCCAACGCGACCGTGTGGAATGCCTGGCTCCCGCCCGTACAAGTAACAACGCTCCCCGATGGAGTGTATACGTTACCTGTTCTCGGGTCATTCTTATCGGGCGCCTTCCCTCCTCGCTGGTCCGACGCACGGCTGGCACATGTACGCCTCTTATCACCGTCCACCTGTCCAAGAACCGCATCCGCGATTTGCCCCACTGGCGTCCTGCTGAAACCGTAGCAATCGATAGAGCACGCCGCACTTTTCATAGGCCGAGGGGCAGGAGGACGACCGGGCGCCGGGCCGGGGTCACGGCAACCGCGACGAGCATGGCTGCGGCTAGGCCAGCAGTTACCTTTTGTTGAGATACAACGTTGTCGACTATGTTGGAGAGCTATACTCCCTGCCGCAGGCGGCCTTGAGCGCGATGAAGCCCTTCTCACCGCGCCGGACGAGTACGGCATTGCGATAAACCATCGGCATAGAATCCCCTCAATCGTGTAGGTTGTCATGGAGACCAGCCGAGCGAAACCGCTGTCGCTCGACGTGGAGCGCGTCACTGGGTTGCTTGGAGCAGATCGCTCTCCGTCTGGGCCGCGATAGCGCGTCTGAAAAGCGCTCTGAGGTCGTCTTCGGTGGCGGCGCCGTCAATCGTCCCGCCACCTCGGGCGACACGCGCCCAAACTTGCTTTGGATAAGCTCTCTAATGTTCTCGCGCAGCGTCCGCAGGGTCACCTCTAGGTCGATGCGGCTCCGCCACGTCAGCTCTGTCGCTTCCATTGTCGTTCCTCCCTCTCCTTGTAGTAATTGTAGCCGTAGCTCCTCAGCAAGGCATCGACATGTCTCGCGTCGCCGACCCCGTAGAGATGCTGCGACAGGCTAGAGACGCCGAAACCACCGAAGCTTTCGCGCCGTGCGCCAAGGCATCACCGAGCTTTCGTCGGAGATTCCGCGAAAACGTGCGATACATATCCAGGAAGAACGTGGCGACGAGTGGTATTATGCTTAGTATAACGATGATAGCAGGGATGTATCTCTTATGTACGGAGTAGTTTGAGGAAGGAGGTGGCGACGTGGAGACCTCGCGGGCGAACACACAAGCGGATCAGGGCGGATGGCAGGTTGTCATCGCGGGGGAAGCTGACGTGGCAATCAGCCAACTCAAGGCGAATGACCAACAAGCAATCGCGCACAGGCTTGCGCGGCTCCAGGAGGAGGGGCCAAGCCTACTAACCCGCTTGAACACCGCCGACCCCCTCTACATGCTCCACGTACCGACCGCGCCCGACGTGCGCGTGGTCGTGAGGCTTGGCGACGACTCGACCATTGAGGTGACCGATGTCGTGCGAGCCGTGACGCTGCGTAACATTTTCGCCCATGCCTCCTGAGCCTGTGGGCAGCGAGGTCCTGGCGGGCTTTCAGGCGCTCACCTTCGACCCCGAGCAATGCCGCCAGGATCTCGCCGCTTTTGAGGTGTTGCTCGCCAGTGCGCCCGAGTTGGCGCCGCCGTATTATCTGAGGAGAGTTACCGGGTACGAGTGCTTGTGCATCTTGTCGTCAGCACTCAGCAGTGTGGCGCCCTCAACAATCGCTTGGGCGATCAACAGGCGGTCGAACGGATCTTTGTGCGTGGGATATATCGGTAAGTTTTGTAGTGCCAACACATGAGTTGACTCAACCGGCAGAATCGCGACATCGTTCTGCTCTCGCTGGCTTTCGATCAATTCATCCAGAGGAGTGGCGACAACATACTCCGCTTTGCCGAGTTGATGCTTAATCTGTATCTCCCAAATGCTCGCGACACTCACGACCAAGGTATTGTCGGGGTCTTGACAGAGTGCGAGCGCCCGTCGCGACAGCTTCTCCGGCTCCTCCGCCCACCAGACGAAGATGTGCGTATCCAGGAGCAGCTTCACTCTACCCCTAACCAGAACGCATCGGGTAGCGGCTCGTCAAAATCCTCGTTGAGCTTGATAGTGCCACGATTCAAGCCCGCTATGCGCTGTTTCCTAGTAGGCGTCGGAGGCGTCGGCTGAACCGATGGCTTCTCCCCCTGCTCGCCCTCCATGATCGTGGTCGCCCCCGCGTTTCCCGCTGATGGCCCTTCAGCTTTTTTCGTCATCATAGCCTCTCTTTGCTCCGGTGCTTCCAGGAATAGTATAGCCCATCGCGGGATCGTCACCACGACCCTACACGACCAAGTCGAGGCCTTATGAGGCGGCAAGGCGGCCTGTGGGGCGTGCCGATGGTGGACGAAACAGGCCCTTTCTCAGCCCACTGGGGCCATCACGTAGCCGGTCAATTACTATACCGTAGGGCCTCGGCGGGGACGATGCGCGTGGCCTGCCAGGCGGGGACGAGTGTGGTCAGCAGCGAGGCGGCGTAGGCGATCAGCACGACGACCGCGAGTTGCGCCCACGGCGCCGCGTAGACCATGCCCGTCTTGTACTGCTCGAAGAAATTAGACGCGAACATGTTGCGGCACAGCGCCAGCCCCAGCCCCACGCCCACCGCGCCGCCCAGCAGCGCCACGAACGACGCCTCCAGCAGCAGCGAGAACCCGACGGTGCGCCGGCGGTAGCCCAGCGCGCGCAGCATGCCGATCTGCTGCCGCCGCTCCACCACCGAGCGCGCCGCCACGAGCCCCAGTGCGACCACGCCCATACATAGGGTCAGCCCCACGAAGCCCTCCAGTAGCCCGCTCACCAGCATGCGCGGCCCCTGCGTCAGCAGGATGTCGTCGCTCGTCACCACCGCCTCCAGCCCGTAGTCGAGGAAGGCCGACTCCAGCCGCCGCCGCTCCGTCACGGGGTCGCGCCCCGGCGCGGTACGGAAGTAGTAGTTGGAGGGCGTGGGGAGCGGCGCGCCGGCCGCGCGCAACGCCGCGTCGTTGACGAAGAGGCCGTAGGTCTGGTAGGCGCGGCTGTCGATCACACCGATCACCGTTACCTTGAAGGCGCGGCCGCCGCCGACCGCGGCGACCCACAGCGGCGTGGGCGCCATCGTGGTGTCCTCTTGATGCACGCCGTCCATCACGAACTGCGGGAGGTTGGCGGGCACGCCGGGCAGGGGCTGCGCGGCGTAGCCATTACGCGAGAGCACGGCCTGGCTGTCGATTACCGCCAGGTCGGGGTGGGAGGCCACGGCGCGCCACACGTCGGCGTCGCTGTGGTAGCCGCGCGCGCGCGTGCCCAGCGCGATGCGCGTCCCTTGCAAGAAGTCACGGTTGACCACGCTGGCCGCGTAGACGCTCCAACTTGGGCGCGGCGCGGAGAGTTGCACCACGCCGATCTCGTCGTAGGCCTGCGTGCCGGCCGCCGCGAACTCGCTTGGCCGTACGTAGGGCGAGGCGGCCATGGCCTGCTGGATATGGGGCACGGGACTGTAGATGGTGTGCGCCTGGATGTTGAAGCCGTTGCTCATGGCGTTGGGGTTGCTGTAGCTGCTCTGCGAGGCGTTGGCGAGGACCGACATCACGGTCAGCGTGAATACGACGAGGGCGAACATGGCCAGCGTCATGCCGGTGCGGAACTTGTGGTGCAGCGGGTAGGCGATGGCGATGCGCAGCGCCAGCGCCGCGCGGCCGAGCAACAGCAGCAGCCCGTCGAGCGGGCGCCGCAGCATACCGGCGTTGTAGACCGCGACCAGGACCGCGCCGGCGACCATCATGATCCCGGCTAGGAAGAAGATCTCGACGCCGCCGCTGAAGCGCGGCAGCCCCCAGCCCTGCAGCACGTCGACCGGGAGCGCCCAGTACAGCAGCAGGGCCAGCCCGACCAGGGTGTACCCGGCGCGGTCGGCCCCGCGCCCCAACGGCGCGTAGAGGCGCCCCGCCAGCCGCAAGATCCAGCGCAGCAGCAGCCCGACAGCGACCGACAGCAGCACCACGCCGGCCGAAAAGAGGGTCAGGTTGAGCCCGTCGATGCCGGTCTGGCACAGGTACAGTCCGGCCGGCAGCAACAGCGGTCCGCGCGTGACGAGCCCCCACACCAGGGCGGCGAGGGCGCCGCCAGCGCTGCCCAGCGCGTAGAGGGCGCCGCGCCCGTAGCCGCGCAGGCCCAAGCGCCCGTAGTGGCGCAGCGCGCGCACGAGCAGACGCGCGCGGGAAGACAGCGAGGGGGCGGGCGTCGGGACGTCGGGCAGCCCGCGGATCGCCGCCACGAGGTTGAGCTGGCTGACCAGGACCGAGGAGCCTACCACGGCCACGAGCGTACACAGCGCGCCGAGGCAGTAGGCGATGACCATGCTGGTCCGCGTCATCACGAAGGGTACGGGCACGTCGAAGCGCGCGAAGATCGCGCCCAGCAGCGCCATGACGCTCAGCCCCAGCACGATGCCCGCGCCCAATCCGACGAGCGAGGCCACGACGTCGTAGACGACACCCTCGAAGACGAAGGTGGCGACGACCTGCGTGCGCTGCGCCCCCAGCGCGCGCGTCACGCCCGTTTCGGAGCGGCGCTCGGCCGCCAGCATGGTGAATATAAGAAAGATCAGCAGCAGGCTAATGGCGATGGCGAACAGGATGAACAGGGTGAAGATGCGCCAGAAGATGTCCTGAGCGCTCTGCACCGTGCGCGTCTCATCCAGCCGCACCTCATTGACGTTGAACGACGCGCCGGTCGGGGCGCTCAGGATCGCGTTGGCAACGCTATCGCTGCGGTCGACGGAGGTGAGCGGCGTCCCGCTATTGGCGACGATGACGCGGTTGATTTTGCCCGGCTGCCCCAGGATCGCCTGCGCGCTCGCCAGCGGCAGCAGCAGCGTATCCTGCGTGCCGGTCAGGTCGCTGGGACCCAGCACGGCGCGCACGCGCAGGGTGACGCGCTGGCCGTTGAGGAACAGGTACAACCCGTCCCCAGGGTTGGCGGCGAGGTCGGCGGCCAGCTTGGTGTTGACGTAGGCCTCGTCGGGGGCCAGCCCCGCCAGGCCGACGCGCCGCCCGGCCGTGTCGATGAGCGCGCCGAAGACGGGGCTGTAGGAGTCCGGCGCGCCGAGCACCGTGACCTCCGACTTGATCTGGCGCGCCGTCGTGTCGGCCACGACGGAGCTTCCGCGCGCCACCATCGGCACGACGGCGGCCACGTCGGGGTTGGTCTGAAGCGTCCCCGCGAGGTTTGTGTAGGCGTTGTACGGGAAGTAGGTGTAGCCCGGCGCGGTCACGATCTCGTCGGTGCGCCCCGTCTGCAGCAGCACCTGCGTGCGCAGCGTCCCGGCCAGCGTATCGCCCGTGGCGAGGGCGCAGGCGATGAGCATGGTACTGAGCATCAGCCCGGCCACGATCAGGATCATTTGCGTGCGCCGGCGGGGGATATTGCGCAGCCCCAGCTTGACCAGCAAGCGCCGCCGCCAGGCCATCACGCCGACGACGAGCATGGCCGCGACGAACACCGCGCCGAGGCCGCGCGCGATCGTGAGGACGGGGATGGTGAAGAAGGAGTCCATTAGTTAGCTTTCAGCCATCAGCTTTACGACTGATGGGCATGCCGGTCGGCCCATACCCGTACCCGTCAATTTCGTCTAGACGGGGAGCATGTCCATTGCTACCGGCAAGCAGCTGAAAGCTGACAGCTGATTGCTGACTGCTGATCAGCCCATCCTGCATTTGCACGATGCGGCCAGCGCGCGCGCCGATGGCGGAGTCGTGGGTGACGATGACGAAGGTCTGCCCGTTGTCGCGGTTCAGGCGCTCGATCAACTCCATCACCACGGCAGCGGTGGCGCTGTCAAGGTTGCCGGTCGGCTCGTCGGCCCAGATGATCGCGGGGGTGTTGACGAGGGCGCGGGCGATGCTCGCGCGCTGCTGTTGCCCGCCCGAGAGCTGCGCCGGCTTGTGGCGCTCCCAGCGCTCCATGCCCACGGCGGCGAGCACCTCGCGGGCGCGCCGTCGCGCCTCGCGCGGCCTGGCGCCGGCGATCAGCAGCGGCAGTTCGACGTTCTCTACCGTGTTCAGCACCGGCAACAGGTTGAACGACTGGAAGATGAAGCCCATGTGGCGCGCGCGATAGGCGGTGCGGCGGCGATCGCTCATCAAATGCAGCGGTTCGCCCGCGATGCTGATCTCGCCGTCGTCGATGGTGTCGAGCCCGGCCAGGCAGTTGAGCAGCGTGGTCTTACCGCAGCCGCTGTGGCCCATGATCGCCACGATCTCGCCCGCGGCCACCTCCAGGCTGACGCCGCGCAGGGCGTGGACCGGCGCTCCGCCCATGCTATAGGTCTTGACCAGGTCCGTGGCCGCGACGATCGCCGTCATCGTCCACGCCCCGTTAAGCTTTGATAAAAGAGTTGGGCCAGGCGGCGGTAGCCGGCCGCGCTGGGGTGCAAGCCGTCGGGACCGACATATTCGGGGTGCGCGGCGAGCTCACGCCAGCCGGCGTAGAGGTCGACCAGGATAGTGTCGTTCCGGCGGGCGATCGCGGCGATGGCTCCGTTCCAGGCGGACACCATGGCGGCGAGCGCCGGCCCCTGCCTCTGGAAGGCGGGGACCGCCGCGAGGTCGGGCAGGTTGCCGACGAGCACCGTGGCGTCCGTGCGCGCGTGTAACGCGCGCAGCATCGTGTCCAGGTTCGCCGCGTAGGATGCCAGCGTGACGCCCGCGCGCAGGTCGTTGGCGGCCAGCCACACCGTAACCACGCCGCGTCCGCCGGCCACGTTCCTTGTGGTGGGCCGAGGAGGCAACGCGTCGAGGGCCACGGGCAACTCGACGTCGAGGGCACGCGCCAGCGTGATGCCGGGTACGCCCAGGTTGACCAGCTTGCTCCCTTGCGGCAGCAGCGTGTCGAGCACGGCGGGCCAGCTCTCGGTCGCGGGGTCATTGGCCCCCACGCCCACGGCGTCCGATGCGCCGATCGCCACGTAGGTCACGGGCCGATCTAGGGCGATAGGACGCCGCGCCGTGGCGGAGACGCCCGCGACAGGCGCACTGGTTACGGCAATAGCAACGAGGAGAAGGATAATCGTAGTGGTAGCGCGGGGTAGGCGCGTGGGTCGGTTAGCGCGAATCGTGATGGGCTCCTTGCTAGCGTATGGATACCCTTATTATGGCAGATGGCACGCTAACGCTTCGCGCGCACGATGAAGCCCTACGTATGGATATGCCTCGCCGCGACATCGGGGACATGGGCGGGGCGGGTGTACGGAAATCTCTGAGAAAGCCCATGGCTTTCGTCGCGGGAGTGTCAACCGAAGGCCTCGTCCTTGAGGGCGAGGGAGGAGGCGCCGCGCACGAACCCGACCGTGCGGATGCCGATGCGCGCGGGGAGCTTGCCAGCCGGGAGCGCCAGCGGTGTGGGAGCCACCTGCCCTGGCGCGTGCAGCGGATAGGCCGTCGAGGCGGCCGTGTGCATGACAATGTTGCCCTCCGTCTTGCTGATGATCTGGTGGATGTGGTCATTGAGCGCGGTGACCGAACTGAAACGCTTGACCAGGGCGAGCACCTGCGTGCTGTCCTCCGTGGCCCAGCCCCATTTGGGGTAGACCGCGAGCAAGGGGACGTGGCTGAAGATCACCAGCGGTGTGTCCGGCGAGAGCGCGGCGAGATCCTTCTTGACGAAGGCGAGTTGCTCCGGTCCGAGCAACCCCAACCCCGTGAGGCCGCTCTGCCCTTCGGCCTGCTGCACGTTGGCCAGAGCCAGGAAGTGGACGCCCTTGAGGTCGAAGCTATGGTAGCCGCTGCCCCGTGTCCCACGTCCGAAGATCTCCAGGTAGCGTTTGCCGTGGTCGACGAACACGTCGTGCTCACCGGGCACGTTGAAGGTGCGATCGGTCTTGATCGTGCCCATGATCTGCTTGGTCGTGTCGAACTCCGTCATCTTACTCAGGTGGACGTGGTCGTCCGTGTGCATGACGAAAGCCGGGCGCTGGGGCAGGGCGTTGATGCGCGCGACCGCCTCCTCGAACGTGCCGACCACGTTCTTGTTGGCGGCTTTGCTAAAGCCGATGTGGCTGTCGCTGATCTGCACGAAGCTGAAGTCCGCCGTGGCGGCCGCGGGGACTTGTGCGGCGTCGGCCAGGGCGATGGAGGTCACCCGACCGCCGGCAAGCGCCCAGACGACGCCCGTGCCGGCCCAGGCCATGCATTTGAGAAAGCCCTGCCGGTCGATGCCATCATCTTGATGGTCGTGCTCGATATAGTCGCTCATGAGAATGTCCCTTTCCGTCCGCGCGTGGCGGGCGCCGCTATTTTTTCACGACGATCGTGCCGTGCATGTACGGGTGGATGCTGCAATAGTATGAGAACGTGCCGACCTTCTTGAAGACGCGCGCGAACTGGTTGCCGGTGTCCAGGGCGTCGGACGACCACAGGCCCTTCGTGCCGTCCACGGTATGCGGATCGCTGTCTGTGTTCGTCCAGATGATGCGTGTGCCCGCGGAAACGACGAGGCGCGCGGGTTGGAAGGCGAAGTTGTGAATAGCGACGCGGACCAGACGCTGATGTAGCCGGACCACTGCGCCGGAGGCGGCCGGCGCGTTTGGTCCTGTCATGCGCATGCCGGTCATACCGCTGGCTGTCATGTGAGTCATGACGCTCCCATGCGATGGTGTAGGATGGCGCGTCATGCCCGCTGCTGTCGTGTGGGCCGCCATGGTTTTTGCCCCCACGTTGAGGGCGGCGGCGCCCAGTCCCACGAGGAGGATGGCTCCTGGGACGATACGGCCTCTAGACTGCTGCTGTCTCATCATTTATCTCCTTTACCAAACACACATAGGACGCGTTACAACGGGGTTTCCCTGCCGCGGGTATAACGCTGGCTTACACTGTCTCGCGCGTTCCCAAGGCATAGATCCGTCCATTCTCCACGCGCACGGCGATCGCCGGCAGGGGCGACGGGGCCAGCCCCTGCAGGACCGCGCCGCGACGATCGAAGCGTGAGCCGTGGCAGAGGCAGTGCAGCCCTGCCGCCGGACCCTGAGCCGGGGCGTCCGGCTTGAGACGGCAGCCCATGTGCGTGCAGATGGCCGAGACGGCGTGCAGATCCCCGTCGGTGTTGAGCAGGAAGCCCAGCACGCCGCCCGCACTGAACGCCCTGATGCTGCCCGGAGGCGCCTCGCCCGCGGCCGCGATGTCATACCACCGCTCGTTCCCCGCCACGACTAGATCGTGCGGCCGACCGCCTTCCTGCACGAGGGCCACGCCCTCGACCCCGGCGACACCCAGCCCGGCGCCGCCAGCCAGCGTGGCCGCCGCGCACAGGAACCCACCCCGGCTGAAGCGCGGTTGGCGACGCGGGCGCGTCTCCGCGGCGGAGTGCGACGCCACGGCACGCGCGACCGTGCGCTCCAGCGCGTCGAGGTAGGCGGGCGTCGGAGTCTCCACGCTCTCCTGGGCCAGGCGCAACTGAGCGGCCAGCATCCACTCCCTCGTCTCCTGGGCGGTCAGGTCGTGCGGGGCGGGCCGCCGGTCGTCGACAAGCCCATCCAGGAAAGCGTCGAGGCCGGCAACCTGTTCCACCGACGGGAACTCGTCGTCGCGCCGCCCCGCTGTCTGGTCACGCTCATCACTCATCGCCAGAACCTCCTTTGTGTTCGCCGTGTTCACTGATCATCTCTTCCGTCGCTTCCAGCGCCGAGTCGCGGGGCTCTCCGGGGAGCGAGTTGGAGCCCCCGCTCGGCGCGTCGGCGTGCGCGGCCAAGCGGTCGTCGGGTGGGGCGAACGCCGCCGCGGCCCGGCGCAGGGCGCGCAACTGCAGGATACGCACATTGCCGGCCGTCAGTCCAAGCGCCTGACCGATCTCCGCAGCGGTGTAGCCGCGCAGGAAGCGCAAGCGCAGCACCTCACGCTCACGCTCGGGGAGGGCATCCAGAATGCGGAGCGCCCGCGCGCGCGTGCGCCGCACCTCCTCCGGTCCATCCGTCCCGCAGAACAGGAGGGCCATGGGATCGTCCAGGGGCACACTCGGGTAGTGGCTCTGCTCACGCCAGTAGTCGACGATGGTGCTACGGGCGGTGGTGTAGAGCCAGGAGCGGATGCTGTCGGCGCTGCGATCTTTGGCTAACCAACGCGCCGCTTTCACGAAGACCTGGCTGGTCAGATCCTCGGCGACCTCGCGGTTGCCGACCTTGGCGTAGATGAAACCGAAAATCTTGGCCGCATTTTCCCGGAAAGCACTGCCAAGTGCAGTATCTATGGCCACAGGATATGTGCCCTCCTCGCTCACGCGCCTCATCCGTCGTACCCCTCCCGCCCGTGTGACGGTCGTGCGTCACCCCCGTCTACCTAATACATACAGGTGCGTGTTACAACCGCCGATGACGAGCAGACCCGCGCCCTCTGCAACGCGTCGGAAAAGCTAGCTCCACAGAGCAGCGCTTGCTCCGCCAGCTCGGCGCCGCGGACATGGACACGGTGGCGCCGCTCATCGTCAGTGGGCATCGACGGCGAAAAGCGGCGCGGCGCGGAGGGAGCGGCGTAGCGCCGGCGACAGGGCCAGCAGGCCCGCGCCGGCGACGAGCGTGATGCCCGCCGCGTCGATGCAATAGTCGAAGGGGTGCGGGGGGATCGGGTAGACCGTGCCTTTCAGGACGTAGCCGACCACGACGACGCCGGCGAGCAGTGTAAGGAGCTGGACCGGGTTGCGGCGCCGGCGCGGCGACCAGACGAACGCCGCGATCACGGTCAGCAGATACACGACGATGATCAGATCCGCTCCGTAGGTCGCCAGGTCAACATAGGCGTCGAGCGGCGTGACCACGGTGAACGGGAGGAAAGCAATGAGGCTCAGGGCCGCGACGACGGCGAGGGCGCCGACGATACCGGCCATGAGCGCGGGCAGGAACGTGACCCCTCCCGTTGGGGCCTGGATACCAACAGCGGTCCCGACGGTCCCGATGAAACGGACGCTATCGGCGCGCAGCGCGTGCCGTGGATCACGATGCGTATCGACGTCCGGGGCAATCGCCTGTGCCACCGCTCTCTCCTCTCTCCTCTCCGTGCCGCCTCAACGCACGGCACCAATCGTTGTAGCCTATATAATGTCGCAAGCCCCCGTACGTCCGTGTCGCGGACAAAGACAGGGGAAACGCCCGGTGTCGCCTCAGTCCCCGCGTCGTGGGCCCCCATGGCGCGCGAGGGCGCGCAACGGCCGGCGCGCGCGCTGGTAGAGCGGCCACTGCGCGTAGAAGCCCAGGGCGGCCTGCTGCACCGCCATGGCCAGCGTGGGGTAGACGTGGATCGTGCCGGCCAGCGCCGTCACGCTCAGGCCTCGGCACATCGCCAGCGTCACCTCCTGGATCAACTCGCCCGCGTGCGGCCCCACGATGTGGCCGCCCAGAATTTTGCCCCGCCACAGCGTCACGATCAGCGTGACGAAGCCCTCGGGCTGGCCATCCGCCTGCGCCCGGTCGACGTGCGCGAAGCCGGCGCGCAGCGTCAGCACTGTACCATGAGCCTGGCGCGCCTCCTCCTCGGTCAGGCCGACGCGCGCGACCTCGGGGTCGGTGAACGTGGTCCAGGGCATCGGATCGAGGCGCACCTTGCCCTTGGCCAGCGGGAAGAGGGCGTTGCGCACGGCGGCGGCGGCCTGGAAGCCCGCCGCGTGGGTGAAGAGGTAGGGGCCGGTGACGTCGCCGCAGGCCAGGATGTGCGGCGCGCTGGTGCGTAGGTAGGCGTCGATGTGGATCCCCTTGTCGGGGTCGTAGGCCACGCCGGCCCGCTCCAGCTCCAGCCCCGCGACGTTGGGCTGCCGGCCCAGCGCGAGCAGCAGCCGGTCGCCGCGCACCTCGCCCTCCCCGCCGCCGCCCGCGTAGTGCGCGCAGAGGTCGTGGCCCTCGGGGCTGACCGCGACCAGCTTGCTTCGTATGACGACGATGCCCTCACGGGCGAAGACGCCGGCCAACGCGGCGGAGGCCGCGGCCTCCTCGCGCGGCAGCAGGCCATCGTCGCCGGCCAGGACGGTGACCGCCGCGCCTAGGCGGCGGAACGCCTGCGCCATCTCCGCGCCCTCCGGGGCGCCGCCCGCCACGATCAGGCGCCGGGGCAGCGCGCGCAGGCCGAAGACCGTCTCATTGGTGAGGTAGTCCACCCCATCCAGACCCTCGATGGGCGGCACGGCGGGATGCGAGCCGGTGCAGAGCAGGAACGTACGCCCGCGCAGCGCCTGCCCGTCGACCACCAGTTCATGCGGCGAGCGGAAGGCGGCGTGGCCGAAATGCACGTCGATGCTGCGGCGGCGCATGGCCGCCGCGTCCTCCGTCCGCTCGATGGTCCCGATCACGCCGCGTACGCGGTCCATCACCGCGCCCAGATCGACGGGCGCCAACTGGCCCGCGAGGCCGAGCGTGGGCAACTGGCGTGTCTGATGGGCGGCCTTGGCGCTGGCGAGCAGGCTCTTGCTGGGGACGCAACCGCTCCACAGGCACTCGCCGCCCAGGCGCTCCTTATCCACCAACGCCACGCGGGCGCCGAGGGCGGCGGCGGCGGGCGCGGCCACCAGCCCGGCCGAGCCACCGCCCACGATCACCAGGTCATAGTCATGGGTCTGTTTGGCCATATGTCCCTCCTGCGTTGTGCGGCGCGTCCCCTGGATTGTCCAAGGGGTCATGCGTGTTGCGTGTTGGTGGAGCGGAGGGTCAGGCCGGAGCGCCGGTCGGTTCCGGCAGGCCCAACTCATCGCGCTTGACGGCGAGACGAATGGGGACCAGCAGAAACAGCGCCGCCAGCACGATCAGCAGCGCGGCAGGGAAGGCGCCGCCCACGACGAGCGCGGGGGCCTTCCCCGTGATGACCGCGCGCTCACCCACGATGAACAGGATCGCCGCGACCCCATAGAGCAGCTCCCGTCCCACCGGGTACCAGCGGCGATCCGGGAGCCGGATCAGCCCGCGCTCGACGGGTCCGCGGATAAAGATCAGGATCGCCGCGGCGCCCGCCCACAGGACGAGCCCACCGCTGCTTCCTTTGAACTCGGTCTGGAAGCCATTGGCCCCCAGGGTGAGATTGTTGATGGCGCCATAGAGCATCACGGACAGGCCGAGCACGAGCAGCATCTCCCAACCGAGCACGATCCACAGGCCCGTCGCCTGCCAGCCCAGGACGCGTTCGGAGGGGCTCAGTTGTTTGACCGCGCCGCGCAGGATGAACAGCAGCAGCATCCCGGGGATGGTCAGGCCCAGGAAGCTCGTCCAGTTCCATTTGGGCGGCATGAGCGGAGCGATCTTGTCCACCTCGCCCAACCCCATGCCCAGCAGGATCGTGCCCACCACCAGCACCAGGCCGTCCGGCGCCATCAGGACCTGCGCCCAGGGGCGGCGGCCGCCGCCCTCCGGCGGGGGGTCCTTCGGGTTGAGCGCGAAGGCGGCCGTGCCGGCGACCAGGGCGACCATGACGCTGACGAACTGGAGCGTCGCGGTGGGTCGGCCGACCAGACCGTGATTGAAGGGCGGCATGGCCGTGCCCAGATAGACGAGCGAACCGAGGAGCGTCAGGCCGGCGGCGGGCGCGACCGCCGGGCTGTCCAGCTCCCCCTTCCAGGCGGAGCGCAGCAGCGCCAGCGCGCCGCCCGCCACCACCAGCCCGACCGCCGTCTCGGCCAGTCGTGGGATCAGGGTGACGTGTGTCGTGAGCCCGAGAGCCAACATCGCGATCCCCACGGCCAGCATGACCCCGGCCACCGTAAAGCTCGCGGCCCGCATCGGCCCCGAGCGCCGTTCGTCCGGGGACGTCGACTCCGTCGCCGACGCCGTGGTCCCGCGGTCGTCGTCCGGCCTTGCTTGTCGTCCCTCCAGGGGCGTCATGGCTGTATTCATGTCGTTTCCTCCTCCAACGTGTCCAATCTCCGACGAGAATCTGGTCTATGGTCCGCGGTCCACGGTCTGGGGACAATGTCGCGCTTGGTCCGCGGCAGGGACGGTCGGGTGTACCGAGACGTCATCGCCGCGGCCGTCGAGGCGGCGCGTCGCCTCGATGACCTGACGGTGATACGGCCGGGCTTACGCGCCGCCCGTGACCTTGATAATGGGACAGTTAAGCATCGTCCCCGTCATCGTGAGGGTGAGCTTGCCGGCCTTGGCCAGGCCGGTGATCTGGGTGTCGGAGCCCAGGGCAACGGCCTTGGCGGGGTCCTTCCACGTGACCGCGACCTCTTGCCACAAGGGGGTGTAGTCTTTCTCACCCACTCGCATCAGGCTAACCCTGCGAGGGCGGGCTCAAGGAGCAATTGATAGGTGTTGGGGTGCTTTTTGCGGCGGTTGAGGCGGCAGCCAGCGGCGACGCAGCGCTGGACGACAGCGAGAACGTG
>JAABUJ010004298.1_pt1 | contig 15094 bp, 14 predicted proteins | sample 5559131 | NCBI WGS metagenome assembly JAABUJ01 (sample SAMN10711875, study PRJNA513366) | rock metagenome | isolation source: Antarctica rocks | place: Antarctica: Victoria Land, Mt New Zealand nord | collected 2016-01-07 | reverse complement strand
ACGACGACGAACACGAAAGGCCGCAGCAGCCCTGCGATACCGTCTGGCAGAGGCTCCAAGGCACAGGAAACTACAATGCATGGCACTCAGAACCAGGTAAGTTCGCGCGTATGGGGCAAAGCCCTGGATGCGGCGCTCGGCTACTCCAACGCGATCTTCCTGGGCGCCGTGTTCCTTTGGCTGCTCAACGCCCAGGCGAGCATCCTACGTGGCATCGGCAACATGCTGTTGCCCGCCACGGTGCTTACCGGCGGCGTGCTGATCCTGCTGGTCGCCTCGCCCGCGCTGATCTTCGGCTTCGGCCCAATCCCGGCCATGGGCGTGCGCGGGGCCGGGCTGGCGCTGGTGCTGTACTATGTCGTCGGCAGCATCGTGCTGGCCATCCGGCTGCACAGCGGGCGCAGCGGGTTGCGGCTCGGTTTCCACCACCGGCTCCGCGGCGCGCTGTTCCTAGATATCTTGCGCGTCGGCGGCCCGGCGGCGCTCAATAACCTCGTCGCCAACCTTGCCGTGGTGGTCGCTACCTCCCTGGTCGCACCGTTGGGCGCGCCCGCCCTCGCCGGCTTCGGATTGGGCATCCGGCTGGAATACCTGCAAATCCCCCTCGTGTTCGGCGTGGGCACCGGAATGGTTGCGATGGTGGGCATGAACGTCGGCGCCCGGCAGTTCGCCCGGGCGCGCCAAGTCGCGCTGACCGGCGCCTGCATCGCGGGCGTGGCAACCGAGATCGTGGGGCTGGCGGCGGCGATCTTCCCGCGCGACTGGCTGCATCTGTTCACCCAGGACGAGGCGGCATTGGATGTCGGCGTGCGCTACCTGCACGTGGTCGCCCCGGCCTACGGGCTGTTCGGCTTCGGCCTGGCGCTGTATTTCGCCTCGCAGGGCGCCAAGCGCATGGGCTGGTCCGTAGGCGCCGGCTTCGTCCGGGTGATGCTGGTGGCCGGTGCCGGGACCGCCGCGATGCGCTGGGGCGGCGCATACGCCGGGTCACGCAACCTCACGCCGTTCCTGCTCGCGCTGGTGGTGGCCCTGGTTGCTTATGCCGCGATCAACCTGCTGCCTTGGCTCGCGCCTGACGGGCTGCGCCGCTCCAATCAGTAGCCGGAAGCAGCTCCCGCCGGGCGCCGATCATCGTTCGCGCCATACAGCAATCCCGGCCGCATCCGCCCCGACAGCGCTGCATCGTTGGCGGGCGCGGCCGGAGTGTTGGCGCTAGGCATCTCCGGGCCGACCGCCACCATCTCCGCCGCGCCCCACGGCACCTGCTCGGTTATCGCATAGCCCATCCCACGCAGCAGCGCCTGCGTGTCGGGCGACAGCGCGAACGGCTCGGCGTACAGCACGTCCGGCAGCCACTGGTGATGGATGCGGGGCGCATCGACCGCCTCCTCCGGCGCCATGCCGAAGTCGACGACGTTCAGGATGGTCTCCAACGTGATGGTGATGATGCGCGAGCCGCCCGGCGACCCCGTGACCAGCAGCGTGTGGCCGTCCCGCGTCACGATGGTGGGGGCCATCGACGACAGCGGACGCTTGCCGGGCGCGATGGCGTTGGCCTGCCCCTGCACCAGCCCGTACAGGTTGGGCGCACCGAGCTTGACCGTGAAATCGTCCATCTCGTTGTTGAGCAGGAACCCGGTGTCGCCGGCGATGGCCACCGCGCCGAACGACCCATTGATGGTGTAGGTGACCGACACCGCGTTGCCGTCCTTGTCGACGACGGAGTAGTGCGTCGTCTCCAGTTTTTCATGCGGCGGCGCGCCGGGCAGCACGTCTTTCGACGGCGTGGCCCGGTCGGTGATCTTGCTCCTGATCTCGGCGGCGTAGTCCTTCGACAACAGGCGCTCGAGCGGGTTGTCGACGAACGCCGGGTCGCCGAGGAAGGTGTTGCGGTCGAGGTAGGCGTGCCGCATCGCCTCAACCATGAGGTGCACGGATTGCGCGCTATGGAAGCCCAGCGCGGTCATGTCGTAGCCTTCGAGGACGTCGAGAATTTCGCACAATGTCGCTCCGCCCGACGAAGGCGGGGGCGCCGACAGCACCACCGCGCCGCGATAGCTGCAGCGGATCGGATCGGTTTCCTCAATATGGTAGGCAGCGAAATCGGCGGCGGTGAGGACTCCGCCGTCGAGCTTGGCCGCGGCCTCGACCGCCTGCGGGATGTGGCCGTGATAGAACGCGTCCGCCCCGCCTGCCGAGATCGCGGCGAGGGTCGCGGCGAGGTCGGTCTGCACGAGTCGGTCGCCAGGCTGGAAAGCGCCGCCGTCTGGACGCAGGAAAATCTTCGCGACTCCCGGCTCGCGACGGAAGCGGCTTGCCTTCGCGTCCAGGATATCGGTGTCGCCGCGGGTGAGCACGAAGCCGTCGCGAGCCAGCCGGATCGCCGGCGCCATCACGTCCGTGCGCGGAAGCGTGCCGTAATGTGCCAACGCGGCTTCCAATCCTGCGACCGTGCCCGGCACTCCGGCGGCGCGGGACCCATACAAGCTGGCCTCGGCCCGCACCTTGCCCTGACCGTCGAGATACATGTCGGCCGTCGCCGCGGCCGGCGCCATCTCACGGAAATCCAGAAATCGGTCGCGCCCGTCCGCCAGGTGCAACGTCATGAAGCCGCCGCCGCCGATGTTGCCGCAGCACGGGTTGACGACAGCCAGGGCGTAGCCGACTGCGACCGCTGCATCCACCGCGTTGCCGCCCCGGCGCAGCATGTCCACCCCCGCCTCCGACGCGAGGCGCTGCGACGTCACGACCATTCCGTGCGCGGCCTCGACAGCCGGAGGCGACGCGGCCTGGCCGGCGGTTGCGACGCCGAGCAGCAGGCACAGGGTCGCCAGGGCACGCCGCGCGCCGCTAGCAAGGACGCGCAGGCCCATCGCCAAGTCCTCGCGCTTGGTGTCCTCGGCCCAGTGGTGGCTGATCCCGCCGATCGACGGCACGAATAGCATCGCCGCCGGCATCCGCCGCGTGAGGTATTGCGCGTCATGCCCGGCGCCGCTGGGCATGCGCTGCCAACCTCCAGGCGCCAACGCTTCGGCCGCATCGGCCAGCGCGTCCTGCAGCTCGGCGTCGCAGAGGGCCGGCGTGGACTGTCCCATCACTTCCAACGTCGCGGTGCAGCGCTCGCGGCGGTTGCTCTCCTGGACCGCCCGGCGCAGCATCCCGTCCAGCCGCTCCAGCATGTCGGTCGAGAGGTCGCGTATTTGGAATAGGATTTCGGCGCGGCCGGGGATGATGGAGGGCGCGCCGGGTTCGAGGGCGATGCGGCCGGCGGTCCAAACCGTGCGCTCGCCGCAGTGCCGGGGAAACTCCGCATCGATCCAGCTCAGCAACCGCACGGCAGCCAAGCCGGCATCGCGCCGCTCCGCCATAGTGGTGCCGCCGGCGTGGTCCTGCTGGCCGTCGATCACGATGCGGTACTGCCAGATGGCGACGATGCCCGTCACCACGCCGACCTGCCGATGGGCGCGCTCCAGGGTGGTGCCTTGCTCGATGTGCATTTCGAGGAAGCCCCGGTAGCGGCCCTCCTGTAGCGACAACCGCGGCTGGCCAGCCAGCCCGGCATCCGCCAGCGCCTGCCGCAGCTTGGTGCCGTCGTAGCGGTTGGCGAGGCGGTCGATCTCCGCTTCGTCCAACAGGCCGATGAAAGACCGCGAGCCGATGAACGAGCCGTAATGGCCCTCCTCGTCGGCAAACGCCACCGCGTCCACCGGCAGCCCGGCGCGGGCCAGCGCCACGCCGGCGACCACCCCCAGCGCGCCATCCAGCCAGCCCGCCTGGTTCTGGGTTTCGATGTGGCTGCCGACCAGCAGCTTCGGCCCGGGCCCGGGATGGCGGCCCAGCACGTTGCCGATGCCGTCGATCTCGGGCTGCAGGCCAGCCTCCTGCATGCGGTCCACCAGCCAGCGCCGGGCTTCCATGTCCTGCGGGCTGAAGGTTGGGCGGTGCACGCCCGTCCGAAATGCCCCGATCAGGCGCAGGGCGTCGAGATCGGCGAGAAATCGCTCGGTGTCCAACTGGGGCAGGTCCATGGCCGTGCAGACTGACGAGACGCGGCGCGGCCGGCAAGGCTGCGGACTCATGACGACACCGGCCGGCGCGGCCTTTGCATCACGAACCGAACTGGCCAACGATCGAGGGACCAAGCGGGATGATGGACTGGGTGGTGCAGGGCGCGATGCTGGCCGACGGGTCCGGCCCGATGGATGTCGGAATTGCTGCCGGGCGCATCGCGGCGATCGCGGCGACGCTGCCGGTTGAGGCTCCCGTGATCCCGGCCGGCGGCTGCCTGCTGACACCCGGGCTGGTCGAGACGCACGTCCATCTCGATAAGACCTGTATCCTGGATCGCTGCACGGCCGCCGAGGGATCGGTGGCGGAAGCGGTGCGCCTGACTTCCGCCGCCAAGCGCAGCTTCACGCCGGAAGACGTTTACGCCCGCGGCCGCCGCACCCTGGAGCACGCGATCGGCTGGGGCACGACCCGCATGCGCACCCACGTGGAGGTGGACCCGGCATCGGCCTGCGCGGCTTCGAGGGCGTGCAGCTTCTGGCGCGCGACTACGCCTGGGCCATGGACATCGAGCTTTGCGTGTTCCCGCAGGAGGGCCTGCTGAACAACCCGGGCACGGACGAACTGCTGGTCGAAGGCCTCCGCCGCGGCGCCCGGGTGATCGGCGCCGTGCCCTACCTCGACAGCGACCCGCGCGGGCAAATCGACCGCATTTTCGCGATCGCGCGCGAATGGGACGTCGACATCGACATGCACCTGGACATGGGCGACACGCCCGACGGCATGCAGGTCGAGTACGTCTGCCGCAAGACCGAGGAGTACGGCTGGGGCGGCCGGGTCGCGGTGGGCCACGTGACGCAGATGTCCCTCGTGCCGCCGGCCCGCTTCGCCGCCTTGGCCGCAACCCTGGCCCGCGCCGGCGTGGCGGTGAACGGTGCTGCCGGCGACCGACCTGTATCTCATGGGACGCACGCACGACCACGCGGTCCCGCGCGGGGTGGTCGCGGTGGAGGCGCTGCGGGCCGCCGGGGTCACCTGCTCGATCGCGACCAACAACGTGCTGAACCCGTTCACGCCCTACGGCGATGCGAACCTGCTCCGGATGGCGAACCTGTATGCCAATGTTTGCCAGGTCGCCCGACCGGATGAGCTTGCCGGCTGCCTGCACATGGTGACCACGGATGCCGCGAGGCTGATGCGGGCGTCGGCATATGGCGTCCACGTTGGGGCGCCGGCCGACCTGGTCCTGCTCGACGCCTCCGACGCGGCCTCCGCAGTGGCGGAACTGGCGCAGCCGCTGTGGGGCATGAAGGCAGGCCACATGACATTCACCCGCCCGCGTCCCACTCTGCACCCGCCGGAAGGACACGCCAGCACTGGGCTACGGCGGGACTTGCTGTGAAGTTGAAACGTCAAGAACAGGAATTACGACCCACGATGAAGCGGACCTTTCTAGCGACCGGCGTAGTCTTGAGCCTGGTTTGGGCAAGCTGGCCGGCACCTGCCGATGCCCGGACCGAAACCTTGGCGCGCGCACATCCCGGCCATGTGCAGAAGGGCAGGGCGTCGATCTACGCCAACAGCCTGCGAGGACGTAAAATGGCCGATGGCACGAGGTTCAACCCCGCCTCGAACGCGGCCGCGAGCAAAACCCTGCCGCTGGGCACGGTCGCCAAGGTCACCAACCTTAAAAACGGCAGGACGGCGACGGTCCAGGTGCGCGACCGTGGCCCGAACGTGCCGGGACGCATCCTCGACGTCAGTCCAGGGAGCGCGGACGCACTTGGACTCAAGCGGGACGGCGTCGCCCCCGTCGCCATCACCCCGCTCAAGCCGCTCCCCTAACCCCAATACTGTTCAGTTAGGCCGCTTCTAAACTGTCGGACGGTCCTTTTCAAGCGGTTTGCCCACCATTGCCGGGAACCTGACGGCGCTAACTGAACCGTATTGCCCCTAACCCGGCCTTTTCAGGCTTTCACCACGCCCTCGGCCAAAAGGCTCTCGGCTGTCGCGACGATCGTGTCGTCGTTCGAGCGCGGGTTCCAGCCGAGTTCGCGCTTGGCTTTCTCGGAGGAGACCGGGCGCGACTTGCCGAGTTCGAACAAACGGTCCCGCACGACCGGATCGAACACGGCGGACAAACGGACCAGCCAGTTCGGCAAGGAACGGCGTGGCACGCGCTTGGCCATCCGCGGCAGCCGCTCCCGCAAAATCCGAGCCACGTCGCTCATCCAGTAAAACGGCCCGGCTCCGATGTAGCACTGGCCATTTGCCGTCTCCCCCAGCATCGCGCGGTAATGCAGGTCGGCGATGTCGCGCACGTCCACCAAAGGCCAACCAAAACGCGGCAGCCCGGGCAGCGAGCCATCCATCAGCTTTTTCACGATATCGATGGAGGCGAGAAATCCCGTCCCAGCACCGGACCCAGGACGGCGCCAGGGTTGATCGTGACCAGCTCAAGCGCGCCGCCCTCCCGCTTGAGCCAGTCCCAGGCGGCCCGCTCGGCGATGGTCTTGGATCGCTCGTAGGCGGAACTGTCGGCGCGATTGGTTTCATCGGACCAATCCGCTTCGGTGAACGGCGTCTCGCGCCCACCATGCCCATAAGCGATCGCCGCGGTCGAAGCGGTCATCACCACGCGCCGCACGCCCTCGTCGCGGGCCGCCGCAAGCACGCGCAACGCGCCGTCCCGCGCTGGACGCACCAGTTCGTCGTCGTTCCTTGGATTGCTGGACGGAAACGGGGAGGCGACGTGGAGGACGTAGCCGCACCCACGTGCCGCCTCGGCACGCCTCGCCGCATGGGGCCGCTCTGCTGGCCGCGGACTCGGAGCTCACGCGCGAGCATGCGCAACGGCTGGACGCGGGCTTTGCGGCCCTGCTGGAGCGGCGGGCCCACGAGGTGTCAGGCCAAGGCGCCGACTTGGCCGCATTCGGCGGGCCGGAGGGTTTCGGCGCGTTCGTGGCGACCGCTGCCGCCGGCCTCAAGCACGAAACCCATACCGAGGCCGCTTATTGCGCCGCCGTGCGCCGGCTAAGCCTTGTCGTGGCAGCAACAGCACGGCTCCATCATCCCGGCAAGAAGCAAGACCGATGATGTAACGATCGGCAAGCTCAGGACACAACGGCGGGGCTACGGCCCGATCCGCACCTTCACCAATACGCCTACCGTCACCTCCGTGTCGCCCGCCTGCTGCGCGACCGGTGGGGCGGCGCTGCGCGCCATCGCCATCATCGGACGCATCGGCCGTTCCGGGCCGTCCACGACGATCTCGGCAACGCCGGTCACGCGCTGCCCGGCGGCCTGCGCCACGGCCGCCTGGGCGAGCGCCGTGCGGGTCACCTCCGCCGCGAGCTCGTCGCGGGCACGGTCCACCTCCTCGTCGCGCGGCGACGATCCGGATTGCTGCAGGGCGTTGGCGCCGTGATCGAGGCTGCCCGCCAGCAGCGCCGGCAGCGCGTCGGGCGTGGTCCGGAACGATACGCCCGTGCGGCCGGTGAAGCCGGTGATGCGGTCCGGCTGGCCGCGCGCTTGCTGCGTTTCCGGCTCGAATGCGGTCGCTTCGGTGCGAAGCCGGTCGGCGTGGGCACCACGCAGGTAGCCGAGCAGCGACTGCGACGCTTCGGCAAGCAGGCGCGCCGTGCCCGGCACATCGCGGCCATGCGCCTCGACCGCCACGCTGGCATCCGCGACGGTGTTGGCCAGGCGACGATGGGCAGCGGCGCGCACGCTAATGGTCCCGGGCGGGTCGGAGACGGTCCCGGACGGGCCGGGGGCCTGGGCGAGCGCGGGAGCGGCGATCAGGCAGAGGGCGATGGCGCTCGGAAGCCTCAAAGCTCCAGCCCATGCTCGCGCGCCCACGCCTCGATCGGGTCGCGCAGGCTGGCCTCGCCGCGCGCGTTCTGGCGGATGGAGGCGAGCACCGGGCGGAAGGCTGCGATGTCGACGCCCCGCAGCGCGCCCTTGATCGGCAGCAGCCCCGCCGCGGGCATCGACAGACTGGTGATGCCGAGCGCGACCAGAGTCATCGCCTCCAACGGCCGCGACGCGACCTCGCCGCACACCGACACCGACACGTCGGCGGCTGCCGCCTGTGCCTGGACCGAGGCCAGCACCTCCAGCACCGGCGGCGACAGGAAATCGTAGCGCCCGGCGAGCGCGGGGGCGCCACGGTCGGCCGCGAACAGGAACTGCATCAGGTCGTTGGACCCGATCGAGAGGAAGTCGCACTCGGCCAGCAGGGCCGGCAGCTGCCACAGCAGCGCCGGCACCTCCAGCATGGAGCCGATCGACAGGCGGGACGGCGCCGGGCGGATGCGTGCCGCCTCGGCATACAACAGCCCGCGGGCCGCGCGGAACTCCGCCACCGTCGCCACCATCGGGAACATGATGGACAGGGGACGCCCGCCGGCCGCGAGCAGCAGCGCGCGCAACTGGCGGCGCATCAGCGCCGGGCGGTCCAGGCCGACGCGGAGCGAGCGCCAGCCCATCGCCGGGTTCTCCTCCTCGGGGACGGCGGCGTCCGGCAGCAGCTTGTCGCCGCCCAGGTCCAAGGTGCGGAACAGCACTGGGCGGTCCCCTGCGGCGTCCAGCACGCGGGCGTAGATGGCGGCCTGCTCGGCGGTGTCGACCACCTTGCCGCGCGCCAGCATGGCGATCTCGGTGCGGAACAGGCCGATGCCAGCGGCTCCCGTCAGGTCCAGCTGATCCAGTTCCAGTGCGAGGCCGACGTTCAGCATCAGGCTGAGCCCGGTGCCGTCGGCGGTGACCGCGGGTTCGCAGCGGAGCGCCGCCCAGCCCGCCTTGCGCTGGGCCCGGCCCTCGCTGGCCCGCTCGTACGCGGTGCGGACGTCGCCGTCGGGACGCAGGATCACCTGGCCCTCGTCCGCGTCCAGGATCGCGTCGTCGCCGGCTTGCAGCGCTTCCAACAGCCCGCGCGCGCCACCCAGCGCCGGGATGCCGAGGGCGCGCGCGACGATGGCGGCGTGGCCGGAAGGGCTGCCCTCCTCGATCACCACGCCGGCGACGCCGCGGGCGTGCCAGTCCAGCAGCTGCGCCGGGCCGAGCCGCCGCAGCACCAGGATGGCGCCGGGAGGAACCGACTGCAGGTCCGTGCCGTCCCCGAGCGCCAGCAGGATGCGGCCGGCCATGTCCTCGAGGTCGGCCAGCCGCTCCCGCAAGTAAGGGTCGGCGATCCGCCGCATCCGCTCCCGCAGCTCGCCGGCGACTCGATGAACGGCCGACTCCGCCGTCAGGCCGCCGCGGATCGCCTCCGACACGCGCTTCAGCCAGCCGTTGTCGGCGGCGACCAGGCGGGTCGCCTCCAGCACCTCGCGGGGCGCATCGCCGTCGGGCAGGCGGTCCTCGATCAGGATGTCCAGCTCGCGCCGCATCGTTTCGAGCGCTTGGTGGAGGCGGGTGATCTCGACCGCCGGGTCGTCGGACAGGAAATGGCGTGGGGCGGCGCCGAAGCTGGCGGCGATGACGGGGCCGACGGCGATGCCAGGGGCCAACTTGGTGGCTGCGAACTGGCGCGGCAGGGTGTCGCTGACACCCTCCGCTCCGTCTGTGGCGCCCGCGGTGGCCAGCATCTCCGCCAGCAGCATCGCCACCGTTTCCAGCACCTCCACCTCCTCCGCGCTGTAGCGGCGGGATGCGTGGTTTTGCACGGCCAGCACGCCGAGCGAGTGGCCGCTGCGGCGGACGGGGACGGCGCACATGGAGGCGTACAGGTCCTCGCCCGTTTCGGGGCGGTAAGCGTAGGCGGGATGGTTCTGCACGTCCGACAGGTTCATCGGCTTTGCGGTCGCCGCACAGATGCCGACGATGCCCTCGCCGACCCGCAGCCGGGTGCGCCCAATCGAGTGCTGGCGCAGGCCATGGGTCGCGACGAGTTCCAGGATCTCGCCGGGGCGCATGGCGTATATGGAGCAGACCTCGGCCACCAGTTCCGCCGCGACCAGTTCCGTCAGCTCCGTCAGCGGCGCCGTGCCGCTGGCCATCACGTCGCGCAAGCGGGACAGCAGCCGGCGCGTGCCTGCCATCGCTAGAAGCCGGCCCCCGCGCGAGCAGCCAATGCCGCGATTGCTTGCCCGGTCAGCTCGGCGATGATCTCCGCCACCGGCTGCTCGGACAGGACCATGCCGACCGACTGGCCCGCCATCACCGAGCCCTCCTCCACGTCGCCGTCGATCACCGCCCGGCGCAGCGCCCCACCCCAGAAGTGCTCGATGGCGAGCTGGGCCGCCTCGCGCGTCAGCTCCCCCGACTCGAAGCGGCGCAGCGTGTCGGCCTGGTGCGCCAGGAACCGGTGGGTGCCGGCGTTGACCAGGCCGCGCACCGGCAGCACGGGAAAGCGCGGGTCCATCTGCACCGTCGGCAGCGCGTCGCGGGCACGGGCGTGGACGAAAGCGGCCTTGAAGCGCGGATGGGCGATGGACTCCACCGCGGCGGCGAAGCGGGTGCCGAGCTGGGCGCCAGCCGCGCCCATCTCCAGGTAGCCGAGGATCGCCTCGCCGCGGCCCAGCCCGCCGGCCACGAACACCGGCACGTCGCGGACATGCGGCAGGATTTCCTGCGCCAGGACCGTCAGCGACACGGGGCCGATATGGCCTCCCGCCTCCGACCCCTCGATGATCAGCGCGTCGGCGCCGGAGCGGACCAGGCGGCGGGCCAGCACCAGCGCCGGGGCGAAGCAGACCAGCCGCGCGCCGCCATCCTTGACGGCCCGCACCGCGACGCCGGAAGGAATGCCGCCGGCCAGCACCACATGGCCGACCCCGGCCTCCCGGCAGACGCGGATCAGGTCGTCGAGCTGCGGGTGGACGGTGATCAGGTTGACGCCGAACGGGCGCGCCGTGAGCGCCTGGGTAGCGGCGATTTCGGCGGCCAGCTGCCCCGGGTTCATCGATCCGCAGGCGATGACGCCGAAGCCGCCGCCGTTGGAGATGGCTGCGACCAGGTTGCGCTCGCTGACCCAGCTCATCGCGCCGCCCATGATGGCGACCCGGCTGCCCAGGAATCGCGCGCCGCGCTCCCACAGCCGGTTCAACGCGGCGTGCGCCTCGTTCTGGCGCAAATCCTCCAGGCGGAGGTCCGGCAGGGCGATATCAGGCGGCATCGAGGCCATAGGCGGTGTGCAGCGCGCGGACGGCGAGTTCGGTGTACTCCGCGCCGATCAGCACCGACACCTTGATCTCGCTGGTCGAGATGACCTGGATGTTGATGGATTTCTCCGCCAGCGTGCGGAACATCGTGGTGGCGACCCCGACATGGCTGCGCATGCCGACGCCCACGACGCTGATCTTGGCGCAATCCGGGTCGGTCAGGATCTCCGCGTAGCCGATCACCGCCTGCGCCTCGGCCAGCACCGCCTGCGCGCGGCCCAGTTCCGACCGCCCGACGGTGAACGTCATGTCCGTGGTGCCGTCCGCCGACACGTTCTGCACGATCATGTCGACGTTCACGTTGGCCGCCGACAGCGGGCCGAACACGGATGCGGCGACGCCGGGCCGGTCGGGCACCCGGCGGATGGTGATCTTCGCCTCGTCGCGGGAGTAGGCGATCCCCGACACAATTTCCTGTTCCACGATCTCGTCCTCATCCACCACGAGCGACCCGCCGCTGCCCTCGACGGCGGCGTCCACGAAGCTGGACAGCACCTGGACCCGGACGCGTTCCTTCATCGCTAGTTCGACGCTGCGGGTTTGCAGCACCTTGGCGCCCACCGACGCCAGCTCCAGCATCTCTTCGTAGGCGATCTTATCCAGCTTGCGGGCCTTCGCAACGATGCGCGGGTCCGTGGTGTAGATGCCGTCCACATCCGTATAGATGTCGCAGCGATCTGCCGCCAGCGCCGCCGCCAGCGCCACCGCCGACGTGTCGGAGCCGCCGCGGCCCAAGGTGGTGATGCGGTTGCGCGGGCCGATGCCTTGGAAGCCGGCCACCACCGGGATTTGTCCCTCCTGCATCCGCTCGATCAGCACCGCTCCGTCCATGCCCTCGATCCGCGCCTTGCCATGCGCGCCGTCGGTCCGCAGCGGAATTTGCCACCCGGCCCAGGACCGCGCGTCCATCCCCAGCTCGTTCAAGGCGATCGCGACCAGGCCGCTGGTCACCTGCTCGCCGGTCGCGACCACGGCGTCGTACTCCCGCGCGTCGTGCAACGGGGCGAGGGCTTGGCAGTAGCCGACCAGCTGGTTGGTGACGCCCGCCATTGCCGACACCACCACCGCGACCTCATGCCCGGCGTCGACCTGGCGCTTGACCCGGCGCGCCACGTTGCGGATGCGGTCAAGATCGGCCACTGAGGTGCCGCCAAATTTCATCACGATGCGCGCCATGTCCGGTTCTCCCGTGCGATCCGGGCCGGTTGCGACCGTCCGTCAACGCCCTCATGTTGGGCCGCGCAGGGGAGTGCCGCAACATGGCGAGCGTGCAGGGCGGGGGCGCTGACTCCGCAGAGATCGCGCGGTTCGACGCGCTGGCGGCGCAATGGTGGGACCGGGCCGGGCCGATGCGCCCGTTGCACGCCATGAACCCCCTGCGCGTCGGCTGGATCGACCGGCGGCTGCAGCATCGGCCCGCGCGCATCCTCGACGTCGGCTGCGGCGCCGGGTTGGCGGCCGAGGCGCTGGCCCGGCTCGGCCACGACGTGCTCGGCATCGACGCCGCCCCGGCCACGGTCGCCGCAGCCCGTGCCCACGCCGCTGGCCAGTCACTTCCGCTCGCCTACCGGGTCGCGACGACGGCCGACCTCGCGGCCGAATCCGGGCGGTTCGACGCCATCACCGCCCTGGAGGTGATCGAGCACGTGCCCGACCCGGCCGGCTTCCTGCGGGAGATCGCCGGGCTGCTCGTGCCGGGCGGACAGGTGTTCGTCTCCACCCTCAACCGCACCGTGCGCTCCCTCGTGGTGGCGAAGCTGGGCGCCGAATATGTGCTGCGCCTATTGCCTGTCGGCACGCATGACTGGCGGCGCTTTGTCACGCCCGCCGAACTGGCGCGGCTGGGGCGGGGGGCGGGGCTGCGAATGACGGCCTCGGCCGGGATGACCTTCGATCCGCTCCGGGGACGCTGGATGGAAAACCGGGACCTAGCTGTCAACTACCTGGCGTCCTTCACCGGATAGGTGTCACTGCCCAGGTAGCCTGAACAAATTGGGGCTGTGAGCGAGTTTGGGTCAGAAAACGCCGATGGATATGAGCAAACTCGACCACAGGCATCGAAATTACCCCTGGGACTATGTCCGAGAGGGGGTACCTGGGCAGTTACGGATAGGTTTGCAAAAGTTATTACGGCTTTTCCAAAGGCCGAAGGAACTCTCGGCTGCCAAATCGCTTCCGCCAACACGTGGCTAAGCGGTCAATGGGCCGCGACGACACGCGGCACAAAGGTTCTCATGAGCGCTCCGCAAAAGCCTTTGAACGATCCGACCGATGTGCGCGAGAGCCTCTCGATGCCTCTGCACGCCGAGAACTACGAGGTGCTGAAGCGCAGACTGGTCCGAACGATCCAGGTCCAGCGCAAAACGCTGACCCGCGACGTCGTAGTGGAAGAACAGCTTGCCACCGATGGCGTCGTGATCGAGCGCGTTCCAGTCGGCCAATATGTCGACGCGTTCCCGCCGGTGCGGGAGGAGGGCGATCTGACCGTCCTGCCGATCGTTGAGGAGGTTCTCGTTGTCGAACGTCGCCTGCTCCTGAAAGAGGAGGTTCACGTCCGCCGGATGCGGACCTCCATCCCCCACGTCGAGACCGTCACGTTGCGCGAGCAGCATGCCATGGTGACCCGTTCGGAGGCGAGGTCACCTGCGGACACATCCACCGTCCCCGTTTCGTCGCAAGCCTCTACCAACATTCCTGCAGCAAGGAACTCATCCATGTCGAATGAGACAATCGTCGCCGTTTACGATACTGCCGCCCACGCCGAAGCCGCCGTCAGCGACCTTCTCGCCGCCAAGGTGCCGCAGTCGGCCATCCACCGCCACACCAACCAGGGCAGCTACGCAGCCGGCTCGACCACGGCGACCCCGCGCGCGCCGGAGGAGAAGGGTTTCTGGTCCAGCCTGTTCGGCGGCGACGCCGGGGACGACCACGCCGTCTACGACCGGTCGATGGAGAGCGGCGGCAACGTCGTCAGCGTCTCGACGGTTCCGGAGCACGATTACGAGGCGGTGATGGCGATCCTTGAGCGCCATAACCCGGTCGATCTTGACGAGCGGGCGAGCAGCTACGGCAGCGCGACCACCACGACAACGACCACCTCGGCCGTTGGCGGCGCTGCCACCGGCATGGCGTCCACGGCCGCTTCGATGGCCACCGGAACGACCGCGAACCTGCGGACCGGCGACCAGGGCGGCACGATTCAGCTGGCCGAGGAGCAGCTCGCCGTTGGCAAGCGTGTGATCAACCGCGGCGGCACCCGCATCCGCCGCTATGTGGTCGAGACTCCGGTTGAGGAGAACGTCACCTTGCATGACGAGAAGGTGACGCTTGAGCGTCGCCCGGTGACGGACGGCCGTCCGGTGACCGGCGCTGATTTCAGCGAGAAGACCATCGAGATGACGGAAACCGCCGAGCAGGCCATCGTCGCCAAGACCGCCCGGGTCAAGGAGGAGATCAGCCTGCGCAAGGAGGCGACCGAGCGCGTGGAAACGGTGCGCGACACCGTGCGCCGCGAGGATGTCGAGATCGAGCAGATCCCGGGCGAGCGGGTGACCACCAGCTCTACAACCGGAACGACCGCGGGCACGACGCCAGTGACGCCGGTCAATCCCAAGGTCTAAGCGACGCTTGCTGCAAGTCTGGGGCGCCCGCAAGCGCTCCGGACTTCTTTCATTGGAGAGTGTCATGTCCACCAATACTTATGGCGACCCGCCAATCCGCCGGACCGATGCGGTTGAGACCACGACCACGGTGATGGGCGCGGGCTCCCACACCCACCGGCGCATCTCTTGGGGCGCCATCTTCGGCGGCGTGATCCTGGTGGTGGCGGTGCAGTTGCTGCTCAGCATGCTGGGCGCCGGCATCGGCCTGGGCACCGTGGACACCAACGCCGGCACCACCCCGGACGCCAGCAGTGCTGG
>JAABUJ010004297.1_pt1 | contig 15095 bp, 10 predicted proteins | sample 5559131 | NCBI WGS metagenome assembly JAABUJ01 (sample SAMN10711875, study PRJNA513366) | rock metagenome | isolation source: Antarctica rocks | place: Antarctica: Victoria Land, Mt New Zealand nord | collected 2016-01-07 | reverse complement strand
CTGTACGGGGCAGGGCGTTACGAGGCAGCGCTCGGGGTGCTAGAGCAGGCCGCGGAGAGCTACGACGCCGCCGGTGACCTGGAGGGCCTGGCGCGGGTCACGGTGACGATGGGGTTGTCGCCCGCGCTGGTGGACACCACGCTCACGGGCAGCGCGCGGATCACAGCGCTGCTCACTCGCCTGGAGCGTGGCGGCATATCTCCCCCGCTCCGGGCGGCGCTCTACGAGGCGCTGGGCCTGCGGCTGTTCACAGCCGGCGAGTACGAGGCGTCACTGGCCGCCAGCGAACGGGCGGCGACGCTTGCGCGTGCCTGCGGCGACGAGCGCACCCGGGCGCTGGCCGAACGGAATCGGGTCAACATCCTCCAGATGTTGGGACGGCTCGGGGAAGCGCTGCAGGTCGGCCAGACGGCGCTGCCGCTGGTGGAGACGAGTGGCGACCCGCAGCGTCTCGTGTGGCTCCTCACCGATCTGGCCTATATCCACGCCCTGCGGGGCGCCTTCGCTACTAGCAGACGCTACATCGATCGCGCGCTCGCGCAGGCCGAACAACTGGTGAATCCGGCGGATCTGTCGTTCGCCCTGGCCATCGGCAGCTGGCTCGCCGTGCTGAGTGGCGAGTGGCCGCGTGCCCGCGCCGACCTGGAACGGGCCACGTCCGTGAGCAGCGTGACCGACCGTTCGTGGTACTCCTCCTACCCCCCCCGATCTTCCTGGCGCGCCTGTCCCTGGCTCAGGGCGAGTGGACGGCCGCGACCGTCGCGGTGCGGGAGGCGCTCGCCCTGGCTCAAGAGAGCGGCGACCTGCAGGCGCTGCGCTGGGCCTCCACCACGATGGCCGAGCTCGAGATCCTGGAGGGTCGCGCCGCGGCGGCGAGGGCACGGCTCGTCCCGCTCCTGGATCGGGCCGGCCTGGAGGAGTGCGACGTGACGGCGCTCCTGCCGGTGCTGGCCTGGGCGCAGCTGGAGCTTGGCGCGGTAGACGAGGCGGCGGCAACCGTGGAGCAGGCGCTCCGGCGTGCCAGGCCTGAGGAGATGCATCTAGTGGTGGTGGAGGCGTTGCGCGTGCAGGCGCTGGTGCTGCTGCGCCGGGAGCAGTGGGACGAGGCGGCGCGCAGCCTGGCGGAGGGCCTAGCGCTGGCGCGGGCCATGCCCTACCCCTATGCCGAAGCGCGACTCTTGCACCTCGACGGCACGCTCCGCGCACAGCAGGGGGAGGGGGCGGCGGCTTGCGAACCGTGGGTAAGGGTGAGCGCGATGAGGGTGAGCTGCGTGCTGGGGTTCACGATGATCACCTGGCCGAGGCGCGCGCCATCGAGGGTGACGCTGTGGCCCGTCGCATCCAGCGTCAGGTTCTTGCTGATGATGAGGTTGTCCGTGATGATGCCCGAGCAGGCAAACGTGATCGTGTCGCCGGAGGAGGCGGCGGCGATGGCCGTATCGAGATGGGTCTTGTCGCACACGGCCACGGTCTGGGTGGCGGCATGGGCCAGCGTGGGGGCGCGACCGTACAGGCCGCCGAGGGCGACGAGGGCCGCCAGGACGGCGAGGCGACGGCGGGACGGGCGGGGAACAAGCGGCCTGTGCAGGCGGACGGGAGAACGGGGCATCAGGATGAACCTTTCCGTGCCCGCGGGCACGACGAGCAACCGGCGTGCCCGCGGACATCGCAAGGCGCGCTTCTTCACTCGTGGCCGGGTTCACCAGTAGCTCGGCGCGGTCGGGGTGACCAGCAACAGGACAGGCACAGGCAGGAGAGCGAAGAGGACGGCCCTGCCCGCTGCCCTGGTCGCGTCGATCCGGTCCGATGACCGCACGTCGTCGCTTCCACGCATCTTTAACAATACCACAGCGCGGTTAAGATCCGGTTAAGGTTTCGGGCCAAATGGGGTTAAGATGGGAGTAAAGTGGTTAAGATTGCTTAACACATGTCTCACATCTTGTCTCATCGGGCCGGATGTGACGCAAATGTGATACAGCAAAAGCGTCATTGTATATGTAGTGCGACGAGCGAAATCGGGTGGGGCGAGTGCAGCCACGAGCACGGGGCGCATGAAAACGGGGCAATGTTTACCCGAAGTGCGGCTGGCACCAGCGTCGGCCGCCTTACCCGATTAGCCGAGAGGTGAGCAGCGACGCATTGTTGTGCTGGGAGCGGCTGCTCTCGCCGCGCAGTAAGCCAGCATAGTATTATAGGCGAACGTCGCGCGGGCGCCTGTGAGGGACTGGCCCTACTGCTTTGTGACAACGTGCCCTACACTAGTGGCGTAGGAGGCCGTCGTCGTATGGCCCCCCGCATAGAGGCGCGGACGAGTTGATGGTGTGAACGTGAGTACGAACGGAGGACGGATGGCGCGGCGAACGGGTGTGTTGGGCGGCGGGGCGCTGGGGCTGACGGTGGCCTACCGGCTGGCTCAGGCGGGCGATGAAGTGACGGTGATCGAGCGTGAGCCGGAGCCGGGCGGACTGGCCGCCGGCTTCCGCGTGGGACCGTCCTACCTGGAGAAGTTCTACCACCACCTGTTTCGCTCCGACCGCGCGGCGCAAAACCTCATCGCGGAACTGGGTTTGGGCGACCGCCTGGTGTGGCCTCAGCCGATCACAGCGACGCTTATCAATGGCGGGATACACCAACTCGACACGCCCCTCTCGCTGCTGCGCTACAAGCCGCTGCCCCCGCTCGACCGCGTGCGCATGGGCGCCGTCATGGCCTACCTCAAGTACATCGAGAAAAGTCACACGCGCCTGGAAGGCAAGCTCGCCGACGAGTGGCTGCGCGCGTGGATGGGCGCGCGCGCGTACGAGACGCAGTGGGAACCGCTGTTCAAGAGCAAGTTCCACGACCACTACAAAAGCATCGGCCTGCCATGGTTCTGGTCGCGTTTGCATCTGCGCTCGTTTGAGTTAGGCTACCTGCGCGGCGGCTTCCAGCAGCTATACGACCGCCTGGCCGAAGAGATCGGCGCGCGCGGCGGCGAGTTGCGCTTCGGGCAGAGCGTCACCAATGTGTCCGGCGAGGGGGATGGAACGGTCCGCGTACGCGTGAAAACCGGCGCCGGCGACGAGGAACTGCACTTCGACCGCGTTGTGTCTACGCTGCCGACGCGCCTCATGCTACGGCTCACGGAAGGGCTGCCGGAAGACTATCGTGAGCGCTACGATTGGGGCGACGCGCTCGGCGCGCACTGCCTCATCCTAGAACTGGACCGCCGCTTCGGGGATGTGTACTGGCTCAACATCAACGACCCTGGCTACCCATTCCTGGCGCTGGTGGAGCACACCAACTACATGCCGCCCGAGGACTACGGCGGCCACCACCTGCTCTACCTGGGCAACTATTTGCCGATGGACCACCCGCTGTTCACGAAGAGTACCGGCGAGGTCGTGGCCGCGTTCCTGCCGTACCTACGGCGCATCAACCCCGACTTCCGCGACGAGTGGGTGACGGGCGCGCACGCGTTTGCCGCCCCCTACGCGCAGCCGGTGGTGACGACCGACTACGCGCGGCACATCCCGCCGCACGAGACACCCGTGCCGAACCTCTACATGGCCAACATGTTCCAGGTCTATCCCCAGGACCGTGGCCAGAACTACAGCGTCGCCATGGCCGAGCGCCTGGCGCGCCGGCTAACCGTTTCCTGAGTGCGAACGAGCGAACAAAAGAATAACGGGTGTACAAGGACGCCCCATTTATCCTTGCACACCCGCTACAGTTGTAATATACGTCCTTACCTGACCCATGTAGTGACGATTTTGGGACCAGAAAGAGACAAAAGTGTCATAAAAGCCCCTGTGTTCGTGTTTATTGTGTAAAATGAAAAGGTGAGCGACAGGGTTGGCCCCTTGCGTGGGTAAGACGCCCCCCCGCGCCAGCGTGCGCCTCCGGTTCACCGCCCCAGGCCCCGCGTGTCGCGATCCGCGCGCCGCGGGACCTGGCGCCCCATCAACACAGTGCAGCTTCTACCCGTTAACCATCCTCGCGCTCGGGGTTGTCCAGAATGAAGAACGTGCTTGGTGAGCCGTCCTTCTTGTGCTCCTGATAGACGAAGACGAGTTCGCGCTCGTCAAACGGCTTGAACCACTCGTCCCAGCTAATATGCTCCAGCTTTTGGCCACCGTAGCCGGGGAAGTCGAAGCGTAGCACGCCGGCCCTGTCGCCATGCTCTATGCCTGGAACGGTCGCCGGCGTGCCCTGACGCTCCTTGTCTTCGGCCCAGGCCTGGATCACGGCGTGCTCACGCGTCGCCAACGACTAGCCCTTGTGGTCCTCGTGCTCGTCGGTCGAGTGGATCCACTTGGCGCGCTGCGTCGTCTTGGATAACTCGTCGGCGTGCTCGGCGAGGAAGCGCTTGTCCTCCTCCGTCACGTTCTTGGCCTTGATCTCGTAATGCGTGTCTTTACCGCCCTTATGATCGGCTTTGTGGGCATCATGCGTGTCTGTTTTCTGGGCCATGTCTATTCGCTCCTTTTCTTGCCGGCCCTTTATATCCCGCGCCGGCCACATCGCCCGGCGCGCCCCACGACTGGGGGACGAGGCCTGGTCATAAGAGATCATGGCATGAAACGGACCTTGATACATCCACGGATAACTCGTGCGGGATCTACAGGCTAGCGTCCTTACGCATGACAAAATAGCCGATCACCGCTGTCATAGGGCGGGACGTGGGGGCACGATGAGCCGGCGTAACGCCGCGCCGACCCACGCCCCCGCGAGGCCGAGCAGCAGCGCCAGCACGAGCGTCACGACGATGACGACAGGCCCACTCGTCGTGTTCAGTCCCAGAATCCCGGCGACAACCATCGCTACCTTCCCGATTGGATTATGCAGCGCCTGCCACGCCAGCGGCAGCGCCCAACCAAGGACCACGACGAGCCCCGCCGTGACCACGATCACGCGACCGCCCCGCAAGATGACCCCGATCACGAACCCGGCAAGCAGGGGCGCCCACCACAGGCCGTCCACCGCGGCGGCCCACACGACCGCGACCCCAACGACGGTCACGAGCGCCGCTGGACCGAACCCGGTCTTTCTCCTCCTAGACATGCTCCCGCCTACGGGAATTATCGTTAGCGCGGACGTCTCGAGGCGTCTCGCCTGTCACTGGGAGCGCGGACGAGACGCCCGCGGTCCCCGGACTTTTCACGGACCCTGGGGCCGCACCAATACGATAGCCCACGCCCCACGCTTGTCAAGGAGCGCTCGGCGCCCTGAGTATGCCGCGCGATTGTGGTCGTGGGCCTGCGACTAAAGTCGCGTGGCAAACCACGGCGACTAAAGTCGCGTGGCGCGTCACACCCAGAGACACGTCAGTGTCCGTCGTTTACCATGCGACTTCAGTCGCAGGCGACGTACGATGTCACTATTCCTCAAGAGTCGTGAAGCGCAGGTCGACGTCCGGCAGCGCCAGCAGAAAGTGGCGTAGCAGGCGCACGGCGTCGTCGAGGTCGCGCTTGTCGAGGACCTCAATGGGGCTGTGCGTGTAACGCGTGCCGATGGAGAGCGTACCGACGGGCAGACCGCCGCCCCCCCGTCCGCCGAACTGCAGCGCGCCCGCGTCGGTCCCGATCCCCGTCAGCAACTCGTGCTGGGCCGTCACGCCCGCTTCCGTAGCGGCGGCGAGCAGGGCGCCCCGCACGGCGGGGTGCGGCAGTGTGCTGGCGTCCATCGCCTTGATCGCCGGTCCTGCGCCAAGGCGCAGGTGGTAGGTAGCGGTCTCGGGCGTGTCGTCGAGCGCGGTCGTGTCGATGGCCAGCCCCACATCGGCGTCCCGCCCCTCGATCGCGGCCCGCGCCCCGCGCAGCCCTACCTCTTCCTGCACCGTGAAGAGCGCCACCACCGTGACTGGTAGGGGCTGACCCCGCAACTCATCGAGGGCGGCCAGGAGCACCGCACAGCCCACGCGGTCGTCGAGCGCGTGGGCCGTATAGCGTCCGCTGTCCAGTCCGAGTTCAGCTAGTTCGCCGGCGAAGCCAACCGGATCGCCCACGCGCACGCCCATACGCGCGACGTCGGCGCGGTCGCGCGCGCCGATGTCGATGTACTGGTCTGTATGGAGTGGGACCGACGTGCGGTCGGCGTCCTTCAAGAAGTGCGCGCTCTTGGTCCCGATCACGCCAAGCAACCGGCCGCGGCTCGCGCTCGGACCCGCGCTCGGGCGCACCCACACGCGTTGCGCCAGCAGGACGCGGTTGTCGCTCCCGCCTAACTTCTCGAAGCGCAGGTAGCCGTCGTCCTCGATCTTGCGCACGAGGAAGCCAATCTCATCCATGTGCGCGGCGATGGCACAGCGCGGCGCGTCAGGCGTGGCGCCCTGACGAACGGCGATGAGGTTGCCGAAGGCGTCGAGGTCGAGCGTGTCGACGAGCGGGCACACAAGGCGCGCGATCGTCCGGATCACGTCTTCCTCGGCGCCGCTCGGCCCCGAGAGCGCGACAAGCTCGCGCAGATAGTCGAGCGCCAGCGATGTCATCACATCCTCCTCTCCCTGCCCTGTACTCTATCTCTCATCACGGTGTGGGACACCCTATCACCGCGCGCGCACTGCGTCTCACCGCGCTGGCGGCTCCGCCAGCGCCTCAGCGATGGCCCGCTCCAGCGACAGCGCCTCCCCCGCGGCCCATGCCGCCTCGAACAGATCGCCCATTGCCTCGCGTACCGCCGCCACCTCGCGCTCGTAGCCCGTTTGCTCAGATGTGGACATCCGGTACCCGATGGCCTCGCGCAGGGCCGTCGCCGCGCCAAACAGCCGCGCGGCCCGCGGCGCCTGGCCCCGCGCCAGCGCTATCCCCGCGAAGCCATTCAGGATACTGGACGTGAGCCACTTGGAGCCCATAGACTGGCTGAACGCCAGGCTTTCGGCATACCATGCTGTCGCTCGATCCAGGTCCCCCCGCGCACGCGCCATATAGGCCAGGAGGGTGAGCGCGTAGGCGCTGGTGGGCGTATCCTCGGTCTCCCGGCTCAGGGTCAGGCTCTCCTCCAGTAATGCCGTCGCCCGTGTGTCCTCACCCTGCCCATGCGCCACGTTCCCGAGCATGAAGAGGCCATAGGCGACGGCGCGCGTGTCCCCGCGCTCGCGGCCCAGAGCCAGGCTCTCCTCGAACAACGCGGCGGCCTGCTCCAAGCGACTCTGTGTAAACGCCGCGACGCCCAGGTAGCTGAGCACGGCGGCGATGCCGGACGCATCCCCAAGTTCCCGGCTCAGGGCCAGACTCTCCTCCAGCAGGGGCAGCGCGCGCGCGTCGCCCCGCACGTTGGCGACGATCCCCAACTCGCGCAGGGCGGCGGCGATGCCCCGCTTGTCGTCGAGCCTCTGCCACAAGGCCAGGCTCTCTTCGTACAACATGACGCCCTGCGTGTAGTCGCCCTGCTCGCAGGTCAGCCATCCCGCGCCGTGGAGCGCCTTGGCCCGAATCGCCGTCGCCGCGTCGTCGCGGGGGAGTCCTTGCAGGGCCAGCAGATCTTCCAACCAGCGCCGTCCCTCACTCAAGCGCCCGTGGGCATGCCAGAACCGCCACGACGCCCCCATCAGGCGCAACCCAAGGTCGCTATCCGTCGCTATCGGACCGGCCGCACGCGCTCGCGTCCAGGCGAGGGCCGACCGCAGGTTGTCGATCTCACGCTCAAGCCGCTCCAGCCACAGCGCTTGTTCAGGCCCTAGCAACGCCTGCTCGGCCGCTTCCGCCAGCGCCACATAGTAGGCGGCATGGACGTGCCGCAGGATGTCATCCTCCCCGCTCGCGGCCAACCGATCCCCGGCGTACTCGCGCAGCGTTTCCAGCATCTGTACGCGTGACTCGCCTCCCGCGTCTACCCGCTGGAGCAAGCTCTTGTCCACCAACGAGGCCAGTCCGTCCAGCACATCCGGCGCTCCGCGTTGTCCACAGACCACCTCGACGGCCTCCAGGGTGGCTCCGCTCACGAAGACGCTCAGACGTGCGAAGAGTTGCCGCTCACCCGGATCGAGCAGATCGTAGCTCCAATCGATCGTGGCGCGCAGCGTGCGCTGCCGCGCCGGCAGATCCCGCGCCCCGTCGAACGACGCCAAACGCCGCTTGATGCGGTCGAGCAGAGCGGTGGGCGGCGCCAAGGCGACACGCGCCGCGGCCAATTCGATGGCCAGGGGCAGCCCGTCCAGCCGCTGGCAGATCTCCGCCACCGCCGCGGCGTCCGTCGTCCTCAAGGCGAAGTGGGGGCGTACGGCCTGAGCGCGCGCCACGAACAGTTGCACTGCGGGCGAGTCCGCGACATGGTCCGGACTCGCGTCCCACGCGGGGTCGGGCAGCGCCAGCGGAGGTACCCGGAACTGTTGCTCCGCACGCACCCGCAGCACTGTCCGGCTCGTCACCAGGGCCGTCAGACGCGGGCATTCCACGATCAGCTCGGCCAGCAACACCGCCGCCGCCGCCACCTGCTCGAAGTTATCCAGCGTCAGGAGCAGCGTTCGCTCGCGCAGCCACGTCCCGAGCAACGCGCGCGGCTCCTGAACGCCGACAACCGCGTGCAGACCAAGGGCTCGCGCGATTGTCGGCGCGACCAGGGCCGGGTCGCGCAGGGGCGCCAGATCGACGAAGGCGACGCCGTCGGGATAGGCGTCGCGTAGCGCCGCCAGCGCGGCCAGGGCGAGGCGCGTCTTACCGACGCCACCGGGGCCGGTCAGCGTGAGCAGACGCACATCCGCTTGCTGAAGCAGACGCACGACCGCCGTCGTCTCGCGGTCGCGGCCGATCAAGCGTGTGGGAGGGATGGGCGGCGCGGCCAAGGAGGCCGAGGGCGGCGAGGACACGGTATCCACATGCGCGGACACGGGCGCCCTCCTCGTCGTGGCGGCGTCGACCAGCACGGCGCGGTCGGCGGGCTCGAGCCCCAATGCGTCGGCCAGCAGCGCGACCGTCGCGGCCCGCGGGGCCATGTTCCGCCCGCGTTCCAGGGCGGCGATGGCGGTCGCGCTGAAATTGGCTCGCCCGGCCAACGCCTCCTGCGAGAGGCCCGCAGCCAGGCGAAAGCGCCGTAGCAGCGGGCCGAAAGCCTCCGTGGCGCCTGTCGCCATTCGTCCACACCTCGCTTGTGTTGTCCCTCGCCGTTCCTCGTCATCCCACCGTGGTACCGCTTGGCGTCATGATAGCACCCGATGCGCCGGCGCGTACAGCGCTCCCTCACAATAGAGCGCCCACCGGTGATCTGAGGGTCTTGTGAGGGTGATATGAGGGCGCTGTCACTGTCGCACCGCGCCCCCCCAACCCATACTTATACCTGTGACGGGGCGCGGCCCACACACCACATGACAACGGGAAACGACATAGCAGAACACGGCGGGGCAACCGTCCGCGTGGACGGTGACGGCGGCGGGCGTGGGCGCCTACGTGATCCGCGTGTCCGACGGCATGAAAAACACGGTCGACATCCCGGTAAGCGTGACGCCTTAGACGGAATAAGGAAGATAGCTATGTCAGGACAGACAATACCGGCATCTTCACGCACATCCAGGTCGAACTCGTCGCGCGCGTGCCCTAATCGGGTAACCGACGCGGCCTGGATGGGATAAGGCAACAAGAGGAGAGGAATGATGGAGATGACGGCGACTATTCAACCTACCGCCGGGAAGGTCCCGCGTCACATGCCAGACGCGGAGGAGCACTGTCTCATCGCCGCGTTGCGCCGTGGCGATGAGGCGGCCTTTGCCGCCCTGCTTGACCGCTATCATGCTACCATGGTGCGCGTGGCCACCCTCTACGTGTCGAGCCAGGCCGTGGCGGAAGACGTCGTCCAGGAGACCTGGCTGGAGGTCGTGCGGGGCCTCGCTAGGTTCCAGGAGCGCAGTTCGCTCAAGACGTGGATCTTTAGTATCCTGACCAACCGCGCCAAGACCCGTGGTCAGCACGAGGGGCGCAGTGTGGTATTCTCCAGCCTATGGGACGCCGACGCCGACCCGGATGACCCAGCGGTCGCGCCGGAGCGCTTCCGGGCGTCCGACCCCTGGCGGGGACATTGGGTCTCCGCGCCGCGCGCCTGGGATGACCAACCCGAGGAACAGTTCCTCTGCGAGGAAACGCGCGCCTACATCGCCGCCGCGATCGCGGCGTTGCCCCCGAGCCAGCGAGAGGTCATCCGGCTGCGCGACATTGAGGGCTGGCTGGCGGATGAGGTGTGCGGCGCCCTGGGCGTCACGGCAGCGAACCAACGCGTGTTGCTGCATCGCGCGCGCTCCAAGGTGCGCGGCGCGCTCGAGCGGTACTTCGATCAGAGAGCAGGCGCCACACTATGAGCGCTGACGAGATGACCTGCCACGACCTCGTGGAGTTAGTAACTGAGTACTTTGAGGACACGCTGAGCCATGCGGAGCGGGAACGTTTCGAGGACCACCTCGCGGCGTGTCCGGGCTGCGGCGCCTACGTCGGGCAGATGCGGCGGACCGTGCGAACGTTAGGCGCGCTGCCAGAGGAATCAATCCCCCCCACTGCCAGGGACGCCCTACTCCGCGCCTTCCGCGGCTGGCAAGCGGCCGACCGCCCGTAGTCCGTCAAGGCTAGCGCCCTACCACGCGGGATCTGTGAAAAGTCCTGGAAGCGCGGACGCGCGCTGCGCTGCGCGCCCGCGCTCCACGGTGCGACCCGCCCCCGCTCCCCCGCGGCTATGACCGCCTCCTCTATCCCACTCAGCATGCACAGCGGACGCCTTCGCCGGATAGCCATTGTAGTCATCGACATGTCTTGTCCGGAAGCCTGTAACGTTCCCGCGCAACGCGAGACTACAGCATGTGCGCGACATGCCGCACACAACGCGGTATCCGATCAAAGACCAATCGCGGTACCCAATCAAGGACAAGGAGTAACGTATCATGGCATCTACCAGGTTCACCACCATCGCGCGCACGACCAAGGCGACACTGGCGCGCACCGCGCTACTAAGCGCCGCCGCCCTAGCCCTAATCATCCCCGCCGCGCTTGCCCAGTCACACGCGAGCGCCAACGTGACGCGCCAGGGCGATGTCTTCCTGCCCCCGAACAAGACGGTGCTCAAGAGCGCCATCTTCGTTGACCTGACCAAAAACGTCGTGCGCCTGCCCCTGCACCGCGGCGCCTTCCACGGTAAGACCGTCTGGTACATCATCACTGACGCCTCCGACCAGGGCATCGCGGACGATCTCAACGCCCTCTACGCCCCCAAGCTCGCCAACGTGCCCATTGGTTGCCCCGCGTGTGTGCAGCACGTCACATTGACCGTACCGCCAGGCAATAAACTCGACGAGGCCATCGTCAACTTCCAGGGCGTCCCCGACTTCTCGCCCACCCGCATCCTCGTCCCCAGCAAAGCGGGCTTCCCGCCCGTCAAAATTCAGCCCGGCGCGATCGGCGACGCCCACTACAGCCCCCTTATCCAGTTCCCCGGCTCGTCGGTGGTCTACAACGCGCCGATCGTGGCCGTGGGTAATGGTCCCTTCGACGTAATGCATCACAGCAATACCGGCGACCGCGTCATCGGCATCAACACCACGCCAACCGCCGAGGCGCCGGCGACCGTCGACATGGTGCTGGTGCACGGCTCTGATTCGGGCCAGCCGATCGTCTACCTCAACACCGATTCGTCCAGCCCGCTGGCCGCCACCTACGAGCGCACCACCTATGTGCCGCTGTTGAGCGGTGTGCCGTTCCAGGGCGGCGACGATTTCATCGGGTCGGCGCGTGAGCGCATCTTCGTGTTCGCCAACGGGCAAACCGGCCTGCACAACCCCCAGGCGCAGGGCGAGAACAACGCCGGGCTCAATGGCGGCAGCCTCGACGCCAACGTCCACACGGTCAGCCGGCTCACCGACCCCTTCAACGTGCAAGGCGACTGGCCTACGCTGCTCTCGCCGCGTCACTCTAGCGCCTATAGCCCGCTCTGGGACGTGCAGTTAGGCCAGTGGACACAGCAGGCGCTCAGCGACCACCTGGACACACGACAGACCGACGAGAATCAGATCCTGAACCTGGCGGTCAAGAGGCTGATCACGGGACCGGGCGGCGCGCCCTACGGCTCGGTCGGCATCATGGTGAACTGCCCGCCGGTCGGATTCCTGGACAAGCAGCCCACCGCCGACCTCGCCCAGAATCCACTCAACCGCTAACCAGTCACGAGGTTATGCCGACCTGAGGGGGGGCGCGAGCGGTCGCTCGCGCCCCCCCTCACGCATCGCGTCGTCGCTGCCCCGTGGGGCGGAGACGGCTTTGGTGGCAGCGGCAAGCAGGGCACGGGCGCTGGTCCCGCGCCCTGTCCCGTTCTCGGCAAAACCGATTGTAACGTTTGGGCGCGTCGCGTGACTACAGCATGAATGTGTTGCAGACAGGCGCCTGGCGCTAACCGGCAACCGCCAACAATCATTGAGAAGGAGCAACCAATGCAGACGACACAAACCGCTACCACGATGGAACAGACCCAGTACGTTTTCGCGGCCAGCGAGCCGGAGCACGAGCGCCTCGTGCGCATGGCCGGCGTGATGGACCCCTATGTAAGCGATACCTTGACCCGGCTCGAACTCGCGCCGGGCTCACGGGTCATTGAGTTCGGCTGCGGCCCGCTGGGCGCGCTCCTGCCCCTCTCCGCCGCCGTGGGACCGGACGGCGCCGTGGTGGGCCTGGATCGCAGCGGGGAGGCGCTGGACAAGGCGCGGTCGGTCCTCGCGGCGCGCGACGTCCGGAATGTCCACCTGCTGCAGGCGGACCTCACCACCCTGACGCCGGGGGAGGTGTACCCCTCGGGCCCGTTCGATCTGGCGTTCTGCCACTTCGTGCTGTGCTACCAGACCGACGTCGCCGCCGCGCTGCGGCGCATGGCGTCGGTGGTGCGCCCGGGCGGGTATATCGTGGCTCAGGAGCTCGTGTTCACGGCGCCTATCCCCCTCGGCGCGCCGGGGCACTTCGTCCCCGCCGCGAATCACCTCATCAACGAGTGGTTCCTGACCCTCCTGGCAACGTTGGGGTCATCCTGGGACGTGCCGCAACGGTACAGCGCGGTCTGCCGGGAGGCGGGTCTGGTCGAGGTGGACCAACGCATCTTCGCCCCCTCCCTGTTGCCCGCACACGTTCCGACGGGGATCTCGATCTACCATGCCATCCTCACTGGCCTACGCCCACTGTTGCTACGGCACGATATCGCGCCGGAGACCGCGATCGACCGCGTCTTGGGGGAGCTGCAAGCGGCGCAAGAAGAGGCCCATACCGAGACCATCTTCACGCACATCCAGGCCGAGCTTGTCGCGCGCGTGGCCTGATCAACACGAACGGACGTATCCTTATCGAGCGCGCGCGGGCGGCGCTACACGATTGAGGACACGGTCGCCTTCTATCGCCCTGAGGGCATTGTCACCGGCGCGCGGCGCCCGTGGGATCCACACATGACAAACAAGACGGGCCACGCACAGCGGCCCGTGTGACGAGAGAAACGACAGCTATAAAAGGGGAGACAACCATGCGTACTCACTGGATCGCGCGCTGGGGCGTCACGCTGGCGCTCCTAATTGGATTGGCGCCGTTGGCCTGGCCTGGGCCGGCGGCGCGGGCCAGCGCCGCCAACAGGGCCGCGCCGGCCATCGCCGGCCTGGCCGTCGCCGTACCCCCGGCCTATGCGTTCCAATTCAACGCCGGGATCTCGCGCCCTATAGGTGTCGCGGTCGCCGCCAACGGGACGGTCTACGTGGCCGACGGGAAAAACAAGCGGGTGGAGGAGTTCAGCCCCGCAGGCGTCTATGTGACCGCCTTCGGCAGCGCCGGTACCGGCGCCGGCCAGTTCGATCACCCGTACGGCATCGCCGTGGCCCCAGGAACCGTCGCCCCCGGCGGTACTATCTACGTGAGCGATAACTACAACGGCCGGGTCGAGGCGTTCACGCCGCCGGCGACCGTCGTGCGCTACGTGGCGCCGACGGGGAGTGACAGCGGTGATTGTACGGCGAGTCCCTGCCGGACGATCCAATATGGTGTTGCCCAGGCAGCCGACGGCAACACGGTGCAGGTCGCGGCGGGGACGTACCCGGAAACGGTGACGATCACGCAGTCGCTGACGCTGGCGGGGGCCGGCGCGGGCCAGACGATCCTCAGCGGCAGCGGCAGCTTCCAGGCTCCGCTGGTTACAATCACGGGGACAGCGGGACAGGTCACCCTCTCCGGTCTCACCCTCCAGGGCAACTTCGCCCCCAACGGCGGCGCGCTGCTCAACGCCGGACAGCCCGGCCAGGAGACGACTCGCCTGGTCAACAGCGTGGTAACAGGCAACCAGGCCACCATGTTTGGCGGCGGGATCGACAACGCGGGCGGCGACCTGCAGGTCATCAGCAGCACCATCAGCGGGAACGCGGGCCTTATCGCCGGCGGCGGCATCGCCAACAGCGACTCCGGCTCCGTGACCATCATCGCCAGCACCATCAGCGGGAACGTGGGCCTCAACACCGGTGGCGGCATCTACAACCCCAGCGGCACGGTGCGGCTGGCCGCCAGCATCTACTAAAAGGTGTGCTTTAAATGTGTCCTTTCACTCTGCGTATTCGACATCTACTTTGCCGAAAGGCACATCCAAAGGGGTAACTGCCATCCCTGTCTTCGAGCGCGTAGCAACCGTTGCTTCGCGTCCAATCCTTCAGGGTCGTCTACGAGGTGATGTCGCACAAGCCAGCCAATGACCAAATCACCTTCGGAGTCGCCTTGGGCAACAACTCCTTGCCACCATGCAAGCACGTCCTCAAGATCATCTCGCCCCTGCATAGAAGCGATAAGTTGGTCAGCAGATTCCCAATCAATCGTCCGTTGGATTCCTGCTGCCATAGACAAGGCATAATTCACCTTCGAAAAATTGTCGCCGACTTCTACAGCTTCAGAAAGCAGCGCATCTATGGTGGGAAGACTTACACCAAGAGGTACTTCGGAACGGCGAATCATATAGGCAAGGTTATTGTTGGCTACGGACGAACCAATATTGTAAGCCCGAAGAAAGAATTCAAGTATCTTATCGAAAAGTCGGGGGGCTACGCCACCGCGAGCGCCACGGTGGCGTGGGCCTCAGCCGCGCGTTGGGTGATGAGGGCGGCCAAGGCGGGCATCTGGTAGGTGCCAGACAGGCGGTCA
>JAABUJ010004296.1_pt1 | contig 15099 bp, 10 predicted proteins | sample 5559131 | NCBI WGS metagenome assembly JAABUJ01 (sample SAMN10711875, study PRJNA513366) | rock metagenome | isolation source: Antarctica rocks | place: Antarctica: Victoria Land, Mt New Zealand nord | collected 2016-01-07 | reverse complement strand
ACTGTGTACACCTTTCCGTCGTCCCCTTTCTCCAAAGATTGCACCCTTTAGAGCGTAGGGGACGGCTGTACAGAGTGGCCGACTTTTATCCTGCCGTTTGGCCTGCTTTTATCTTAGCGAACACAGCTGTGCGACTATGTCATCGAAGGAGGTCTACTCCTGACCGTGCTGGCCGTACCCGTCTATATGAATCTGGGCGACGTGCGCGTTTTCGAGCCCGATAAGGCCATCCTGCTGCGCGACGCCGCGGCCGTGCTCGGCGTCCTCGCCCTGCTCCGCCTGGCTTTCCGAACGCTCCTGCTTCCGTCCCCCGCCCGTCGCGCCGCCGGACCCGCGCTCGCCCGTCCGCCGCGCCGCGCGTCTCTCCCCGGGGCGTTGATCGACGCCGCGCGCCGGCGACCCACCGTCCTGCCGATGGGCCTGCTGGCCCTGGTCACAGCGCTGGCCGCCGCCGCCTCGATTTTGCCCGACGTGAGCTGGAATGGCTCCTACGCCCGTGGGCAGGGCGTCCTCACCCTGGGCGCATACCTGATCGTCGCCCTGCTCGTGGCCACCCTGACGCGCCACGCGGCCCAGGCGCGCCGGCTCGGCGCCACGATTGCCCTGTCCGGGTTCCTCCCCGCCGCCTACGGCTGGGTCCAGCACGCCGGGCGCGACCCGCTACCCTGGCAGCAGGCCGACCTCGCGGCGCGTGTTCCGGGCACGCTGGGCAACCCCATCTTCCTCGGAGCCCTGCTGGTCATGACCATACCCTTGGCGCTGTGGCGCCTCGTCCTGGCCGTCGAGGCCGCCCGGACCGCGCTGGCGCGGCGCGATGGTCCCCTCGCGCGGGGCGTCCGCGCCGCGCTGATCCTTGCCTGGGGCGCCGTCGCTGTCGTCGAAGGGGGCGGCCTGCTCTTCACACGCAGCCGTGGCCCCTTCGCCGGTCTCCTCGTCGCGCTGGTTGTGTTCGGCCTCGCCCTTGCCCGCGCCTGGGCGCTCCCATGGCTATGGCGCGCCGCCACGATCCTCGGCGTCGGGGCCATCCTCGTCTTGCTGGCCGCGAACCTATGGGCGGGCGGCGCCGGACGCGCGGCGGCCTCCGCCCCGCGCGTGCTGCGCTGGGCGCCCGCGACGTCGGACAGCTCCGAAGTGCGCCTGCTCATTTGGCGTCCCGCCCGCGATCTCGTGGCGCGGCGCCCCGTGCTCGGGTGCGGCCCCGACACGCTGATGACCTGCTACTACCCCGTCTATCCCACCCCGCTGCGCCACATCGAAGCGCCCAACGCCGTCCCCGACCGCATGCACAATATCCTGCTCGACGCCGCCGCGGAGACGGGGCTGCTTGGTCTCGGCGCGCTGCTGGTCCTCCTCGGCGTCACGGCCCGGACGCTCCTGCGTCTGACACGCCGCGCCGCCCACTCACCCGAGCGCGCGCTCGCCGCCGCCCTGTTGGCCGCGTTGCTCGGCCACGTCGCCGAAGGGCTCTTCGGCATCGCCATCGTGTCGACCCTATTGCTGACCTGGGCCATCGCCGGCCTCGCCGCCGCACTCACGGCGTTGGACCAAAACGCGACGACCGCGGCGGACGGGCAACAGGAATCCGTCGTGGCCGGACGACGCCGGGGATGGGCCTCTACGTTGGGGCGTCCGGTTCTGGCGCTGCCATTCGTGGCCGCGTTTGCCCCCGCCCTGACGGCGCCGCCCGCCGCGCGACCGCTCGGCGCACGGGCGCCCTCTCGCGGGACATCCGTCGCGCCGACGCCAGCGGCCGCCCACGCTTCTTCCGTACCACGGCCGGGCTGGGCCGCGCGATACGCGCGGATCACCACGATCCTCGCGTTCGCCTTGTGCGGCGGCGCCGTCATCGGCGCGGGCGCCGTGATCGCAAGTGGGGCCACGGCGACGGCCGCCGACACGGCGGCCCGCCAGGGCGCCGATTTATCCGCCGCGGCTCAGGTTGACTCCGGCCAAAGCGCGCCGCCCGGCACGGCGGCGCGGCCGGTGGTGGGCCTGCGCGAGTTTGCCGCCGCGGCGCGGCGGCAGGACGATGCGATGCGGCTGGCGCCGGGACAGGAGGAGTATGACCTCGACGCCGGCATGACCATGGTGGCGTGGGCCGACGCCGCCGTATCCATCGGCGGCGTGGCCCGCGTCGAGGCGCCGGCCCTATACAGACGCTCCCTCCTGCTGTTCGGGCGCGCCGCCCGGCTCAACTCCGGCGACCCCGACCCCTTGCGCGACACGGCCAAGGCCTACGAGCGCTGGGCGGGACTCGGGCGCGACCCCGCCGCGCCGCAAACGTGGGACCAGACGCTGCTCGCCCGCGCCGCCGGCGCCTTCGCCCGCGCGGCGGCCCTGGCGCCGCGCCACCCCGACCCCCTCACGGGTGGCGCGCAGGTCGCCCTCTGGCAGGGTCAGCCCGTGCGCGCGCGTCAACTCGCGGGGCAGGCGCTCGCGCTCGACCCGCGCGACGGCGACGGGTGGCGCTTGCGGGCCGAGGCCGCGTTCGCCCTGGGGGACCGCCAGGACGCCCTCGCCTCCTGGCGTCGCGCCCTAGCCGATCCGACCGTCGCGCGACGTGGCCCGACCGCGGCGCGCCTTGCCCTCGCCGAAGCGACGTGGGCGCATGCCCGCTGCGCCGCTGTCCGCGACGCCCGGGCGGCGCTGGCGACAGGCGATCTCGACGCACAAGATGCGTCGCGGATGGGGGAGATCCTGCACGTCGACGCGCCGCTCTGTCGAGCCTCCATCAGCGGCCGTTGAGCGGCCGCATCGACCGACTGCTGTGCAACGCGTCGCGTGACGGGAACGCTTCGCGCGCGTATGTGCGGGCGTCACGCCGGGGAAATCGTCGTAGTACTCCGATAAAGAATGCCCCTCGGCGAGATAGTCGAAAAGGGTTGAGATTGGGACGCGTGTCCTGACGAAAACCGGCGCGCCGCTGACGACATCGCGGTCTTGGCTCACCATGCCTTCACCCGGCAGCAGCCGTATCTCTACCGCCATCTTGCCCTCCTCTCGATCCGTGTAACATCTCGCTTAAATAGCGTAGCATGGGTATGCGTCAGCATTTTGCTCTTTGGGCGCAAAGCTAACATCGGCGACGCGCATCGGGTTATCCGAGTTGCTGGAGAAGCTTGCCACACGGCCGCACAGTCTCCTCATCGGCGGCACTGAGCTTATATGGGTAGGCAAGCTGAGGGTGCCTGCCTACCTGCGTGGGCAGCGCCGAGGACGGTGGCTGGGGCGCGTGGGCACATCGCCATAGCAGGGGGTAGACGCACATAGCATGCAGCATGTACCCTCCAGGCCCCACTTGTAACCTCCTAACCGTTCGAATCGACGGGTGCGCTAACCAACCAACACGAATAAGAGGTGGACACCGTTGTCCCTCGGCATGGCACACCCTCTGCCCTCTGTATCTCAAATGACAGCTGGGATGCGATCATGTCATAGCGAGTGGGCATTACGAGAAGCCGACGTTATCGATGAAAACGGTGTTATCGCCTCCCGCCGTGTCCAAGCCTACAAACTTAAGCGTGTGAGAACCGCCCGTGGTTGTGAAGGTGGTCGAGAAATTCGTATAGCTAGTACTGGTAGGTTTGAACGTACCTAATGACGTCCCATCTAGCAGGACCTGGAAATCCTCTCCACCGGCGCCACAACAATTCGCGCGTTGCGCCGCAGCAAACGTCAGGGTGTACGTCGTACTGGGCTGGAAGCCGCCGATGACTTGTGATAAAGAGCCCGTCGTCTGTATGAAGGCCACCTGCGTGCCCTCGGGGGCATTAGGGTTACCATTGGTGAAGGCGCTACCGTTGGCGCTAATGCCGCCGCCGCTGCCGAACGCCCACGACGACCCCGATGGCGCATACTGGTAGCCGCCTAGGCCGAGGGCCGGCGTTTCGAATCCGCCGTTCGTGATCACCGGACCCGACACATAGACGATCGAGGGATCCCAACTCGTCCCATCGTAGGCATTATTTGAGCCCCCCAAGTCCACGACGAAACGGATAACATCGCCGGCGTTGACGGACACGTTATCCACATCGGTCGCGAGCCCCACTTGATCGTTGTAGGCGATGGTCTGCCGCCCCCATATTGGTGTGCCGTTCTTGGTGATGGTAGCCCCGACGCCGTCGCCGCCGCGCGTATTCTGTTTGAGCACGCGCCCGCGGATGCTCACGACACCGCTTGTCGGGGCGGTCCACGCGCGCGCGACCCAGCAACTCGCGCACTCGCCCGGATGTTCGTCAAACTGATTGACGAGCGAATATCCCTGCGAGTAGCCGCTACCCGAGATCGTCCAAGTTCCGATAGTGCTATCATAGAGCAGGTTGTTCCATTGCCCACCGCCGTTCGACGTGTACTGGTACGACCAATTGTTGGCGCCCTGTGTCCCACCATAGCCGTTCGCGGCGTTGTAGGTGGACGACGAATTGGCGATGCCCTGGTTGTTCGTGAGGGTGAAACCGCTAAAGTCGCCGGAGCAACACGGAATGCTCCCCGTGAATCCGGAGCCCCCGGAGTAGAGATTACCGCTGATGACGCCCGTTGGCTGTATGTCATTGCCCGCCCGGACGACGGCCGCCTGGGAATTGTTGTTGCTCGGGGTCCCTATGCCATTGTTGACGAACAGGTTGTCGGACACCTCGTTGTCGAAGTTGCCCTCTCTCGGCTGGCTGGGCTCGGGCTGCACCGGCGAATAGATGGCCAACACCTCGAGGCCGGCGCCCGCATTGTTCGCGATGTAGTTGTCGCGAACGCGCACGTTCGTGTCCCCGTACTCGTAATCGAACCCTGTCTCGTCGCCGGACCCCGTGTCGGGCACGTTTGATACGATGTTGTTGGTGAAGTTGAGATCATGCGATGAGCCGAAGAAGATGGCCGCCGTCCCTGTATCGGTGTGACAGCCCGCTTCGTCTTTGAAAATCGAATCGATCACCGTCACATGGCTGGCGGTGCTAAACGAGATGCCTTCGGAGCATCCTGGGGCGGGGCCCGTATCATCGTGAAGGTATATGCCCTGCAGCATCACGTTCTGTATATAGTTGTGACCGTTCTGCCCGTCCGTCGTCTGAACACCGTTGCAGAACTCGACGCGGATGCCCTCCTGGTTGTGCGTTCCTTCAATATTGGTCATCGTGACGTCCGTTATGGCGACCTGCGATGATGACCAGCTCGGCTCCGCCGTACCTCCAGGACCTCCTATAGTGATACCGGCCGAGAAGTACGCCTTGAGCGTACTATTCGCACACGTCGCGTCGGCGCGGTACAGGCCCTTGACATCGTGGACATAAATGTTGGAAAAGCCCAGGCTGTCGTGATTCAGGCTGTTATAGTAAGCATAGATGCCTTCCGCGGCGTTACCTTCCTCCAGATTGCTCACCGTCCAATAGGAGGGGTTGTCCATGAAGATGACGCCGGACGATGTCGCGCCATTGCCAAAGACGCGCGGCCTCGCGCTGCACTGGTCCGAGGAGGGGTTGTTCGGGTCATAGGCGTCGAGCACCACAGGATTACCCAGGCTACCCGAACCGCTAAGCGTCACGAAGTAACCGCTCTGGCCCGCGCCCTGTGTCCAGGTAGCGCCACACGCGAGAAGGATGTGATCGCCCGGCTGAAATGCGCCGTGGTTATTGACCGGCGCGAAATCACACCACGGTGCCGTGGGCGACGTACCCTGGTTGTTATCGCTACAGCTGGCCGTGTTGATATAGTACATAGACCCTGCGGCCAACGCGATGTGTTCTGGTCCCGCGCCGTTCCACGTTATAACTACCATCGCCGCGCAAACGACAAACATGAGGATGCATCGTCGCACCCGTGTTAACACCATCATGGCCTACATCCTCCTGTGTAGCCTGTGCCACACCCTTACGCTCCTCGATGTCGTCGATGCCCTTGAGGCAACGGTCCGTTGTATGCCCGCTAATTGAACCGCGAAGGTTGCTTGCCTGCTCTCTACATCCTTGATGTGCTGTCCTTATCAAAAGGTATAACGCGGCGAAAATATCCCTCCTCGTTTCTTTAGAACTGTGCACGTAAAAAGTGGCCCAATCGTCACACCTTCAGCGCGCCAGATGTGAGTCCGGCCACGAAGTAGCGACTCGCCACGACGAAGAGCAGAAGCAAAGGCGCGGAGGCCAGCGCATAACCCGCCATAAGCGGACCATAGTCCGTGCTGTATTGCCCTTGGAAGCTCAGAAGTCCGGTCACCACGGTCTTGAGGGAATCGTCGGTGAGCGTCACGGCGGGCCATATGATGTCGTTCCAGGTGTAGATGACGTTGAAAATAGCTAGGGTGCCCAGGATCGACCAGGACAGCGGCAACACCAGGCGCAGCAGAATCGTCAGGTCACCCGCGCCGTCGATGCGCGCCGCCTCGAACAATTCCTCGGGCAGCGAGGCGAAGAACGAGCGGAGCAGGAAGATGCCGAAGACTTGCCCTCCCGAGATGTACGGGAGGATTAAAGCCCAGCGCGTGTTGAGCAGGCCGAGGTTACGCACCAGGATGAACTGCGGGATCAAGGTCAGGATGCCCGGGACCATCAGGAGCGAAATGATGGCGTAGAAGAGCGCCTCGCGTCCTGGAAAATTGTAGCGGGCGAAGACGTAAGCCGACAGCGTGGAAACGATCAGCACCCCCAGGCAGGAGCTGCCCGAGACGATCAGGCTGTTGAGTAGGTAGCCGTCGATATGGCCCCATGCCGCGCCGTAGTTCTCCCAGTGAAATGGCAGGGATGGTATCCACTCCGAGTGGGCGAACCCGGCCGTATCCTTGCCACTGATGATGACCATGGCGACGAGCGGGTAGAAGGTGAGGACGAGCAGGACGATCAGGATCGTATGCTTCGTTGCCTCCGCGAGCCACGGGCGACGACGGGCCACCACCTGTTCGTTGTCGGCCGCGGTGGAGAGCGGCGCCCCCGCGTCCGCTCGGGATGCTCCCAGTGTGTGATCAATCATCGGTCGTCCTTTCGTTCGCTACGTCTATAGCTATGCGCCCGCGTCGTATTCGACGCTCGAGCGCACGAAGCGCAGATTTAAGTAGGTGAAGATGAGGATGACTACGAATAAGACCAGCCCGATAGCGCTGCCGTAGCCGAACTTGCCGTCGACGAAAGCTTGCTGGTACATGTCGAAGCCGGGGACCATGGTGGCATCGCCCGGGCCGCCGTTGGTCATCACGAATTGCAATCCGAAACCCTGGACCCCGTTGATGATGCCCAAGACCGACAGGATCTTGACCTGTCCCAGCACCAGTGGGAGGTCGATGTGCCGGAGCCGCCGCCACCCGGTCGCGCCGTCGAGCAGCGCGGCGTCGAGGACCGAGGATGATATGCCCTGCAATCCGGCCAGGTAGATCAGCACGCTCACGCCGGACACCCAAGGGAAGCCGACCAGGGCGAGACTGTAGAGCGCGATGCGCGGGTCGCCCAGCCAGTCCGTGTACGGGGCGACGATGTGGAGCGGCGTGAGCACGCCGTTGAGGATGCCCACGGTGGGGTCCAGGACGAATTCCCAGAGAAGGATGACAACGATGAGCGGGACCACGATCGGCACAACAAATAAAAGGCGGTAGAGATAGCTCCATCGTCCGTCGCGCAGGCTGAAGATCAACTCGGCCACAAGGAGGGGAACGGTGAGTCCGACGACCAGGCTGGCGAGCACCAGGAAGGCCATATGGGGCACCGACGCGATGAGCACGGGGTCATGCGCCATCTGCACGAAATTGTCGAGGCCGGTGAAGGTCGCCCTATTGACGCCATCCCAATCGAAGAAGGCGTGGTAGAGGGCGGAGGCCGCCGGGTAGTAGTTGAATAGGGCCAGGAACGCGAACGTCGGGACGAGATAGAGGTAGAGGCGCCTCGTGCGCCGTAGCGCGTGCCACGGCGTGCGCTGTCGCGTGACCATGCGAATCTCCTTGATTAGACGGGACGGGACATCTCGCCCCGCCCCGTCCGACTACGCGGACTGGCCCGTTACCACTTGGATAAAGCCCACGTCCCCGTCTTGCTCTTAGTCTTGTCGTTCTGGGCCACGGCGGCTTTCGCCCCCGCGACGAACAGGTCGTCGAGGCGGGTGAGGAACTCGCGCTCCGTGATCGCCCCCAGCAGATACTGCTGCTCGTCGGCGATTTGCGTCGGCACGTCCGTGATCGGACCGCCCGCATAAATGGGGAGCTGTCCGCGAGTCCTCGCTTTCGTCGTTTCGCCGACGAAGAGCGAGGAGATGGCCGGATCGCCCTCCGCCCCCCGGATCGCGGGCACGTCCGTCGGGTGCTCGTCGACGATCGCGGCGTCGTTCCGAGGCGTGGTGATGAACCGCAGGAAGTCCACGACCAGCGGCAGTTTGGGGCTGCTCCTCAGCGCGGATGGGAGCGCGAAGCCGCAGCAGTAGCCGCCCACCCCAGTCGGTGTGACCGGCGGATTCGGCGCAGCCGTGCTCGTTGCCCGCGTCACCGGAGGGTACCAGAACGAGCCGTAGGAGAAGCCGAGGTTCGCGGCCTTGAAAACCGGCACCTCCCATGAGCCTTCCCAGAGGAAGGCCAACTTGCCGTTCTCGAAGAGGCTGACGGGGTTGCCCTGGTTGGCGCTAGCCCACCCGGGGTTCCAGTACTGGGCCCAGTCCTTCCACGCCCGGAAGGCCTCCTGCATCCCAGGGTCCTCGCTCGGCCGGTAGCCCAACTTGATGACGGCGCGCGCCCAATCCTCCGTCGTCATGACGCCGGGGATGTAATCGGGTTGATATGTCAGGGTGGCGTACTTCTTCACGTCTTGCGTCAGAAATTGCGGGACGAACATGCCGTACGGCCACCACGACGACGTCATGCCGGCGTCCCCACCGAAAGCGAGGTACCCTGCGCTCTTGACCCGCTGTAGGTCGGACATAAACTCGGCCCAGGTGCGCGGGGGTAGACGCAGGCCGACCTTCTGGGTGATCACCTTGTTGTAGTACACGCCGGTGGTCACTAGTACCGCAAGCTGGAAGTTTCTCCGCATGTTCGGCACGCTACAACGTGCGTGATGACTCCTCGAAACGGCTTACGGAACGTGCGGAACCATTTCCAGCGAAGGGTACTAGGCTCAACGGGACACCGGCGTACCCCCCACCCGGTAGCCTACCTAACGACTGCCAAGGCGGGAGGAAGCTGTCAATCCAGTGCTTGTTGCCGGGGATGTAGGGGTTGGGCTGGCTCATGTAGGACCCGATGTCGAGCACCAACCCCTGGTGCGTGAACAGGTCGGCGCTGCCACCATTCGTGCCGGCGACGAAGAAGGTAAAAGCGTCGGGGGCGGTCCCACCCGTTAGTTGCGTGCGCAAGACGGTGAGGAAGTTGGTGTCGCTCGTATGGGCGCCGATGTCGTCGAAGACGATATGAACACCCGGGTGCGCGCGCTCCCACTGGTGGGCTAGGTTGCCCAGGACCATGTGCGGCAGCGCGGCCTGGCCCGGCGACGCCTTCTGCACGCCCGGCGGCATCAAGCCTTCGGCGTACACCGTGATTGTACCCTGGAAGCCGGCTTGCGGTCGTGCGGCCCGCGCCAGCGCAGGCCCGAGCGCCGTAGTGGTTACCGCGACGGCGGCGACCAAAGCGAGGACAAAGCGAGATTGCTTCACATTACTGCTCCTTCGTTGAGCTTGAACGATCGCTATAGGGATCCGGTCCGTCTATCTCTCGCCGCTATCTACTTTCACCCCCTCCCCGTGCCCCTGTATCCTCCTACGCCGTCAACGGTTTATCCGTCGCGTCGGTTGCGTCGACTCGTACCGGCGCCGTCGAACGGCGAACGACGAGGTGCGGACGCACCACGACGGGAGGAGGAGACCGCAACCCCTCTTCGATGTGGCGCAGCAACAGATCCGTAGCCTCCGCCGCCAACTGCCGTTTAGGGACGGCGATGGTGGTCAAGGAGGGCCGGACGTGCGCGCCCAACATGATGTCATCCAGGCCAACGATCGAGAGATCGCGCGGCACACGGAGGCCGACATCCGCCGCCGCCTCCATGACGCCGAGGGCCATGAGGTCGTTGGTGGCGAAAACAGCTGTCGGCCTCTGAGGGAGCGCGAGCAGGTCTGCGGCCGCGCGATACCCGCTCTCGACGGTCGACGCGCCGACACGGACGCACTCATCGGCGAGTGTGACACCAGCCGCCGCGAGGGTGGTGCGGAAGCCCTCCAGGCGACTCGCGTGGAACGGGAGCTCGGGGACCGCCGCGACCCGACGGTGACCGAGATCGAGGAGGTGCCGCGCGGCTAATTCCCCCGCGTGTCGGAAGTCGATGGCGACCGTCGGCAGCGACTCGGCAGACTGGGACTCTTCCGATAATAGCAGCACGACGGGCAAACGATCCTTGACATCCGCCAGGTTTGCCGTCCCCGGGACGATCAGGAGGCCATCGACCATCCGCCCAATCAGCGCATCCAGGTGGTCGCGCTCCACCGCCGCATCGAGCGTATGGCAGACCAGGAAGAGGTGATACCCTTGCGCCTTGACCATGCGCTCGACCTCCTCTGCGACCTCGGGATAGAACGGGTTAGTGATATTCGGGATGAGAAGGGCGATGGTCTGCGTGCGCTGCTGGACAAGGCCGCGCGCAAGCAGATTGGGCCGGTAGTCCAACTCCTCCATCGCGGCCAGCACGCGCGCGCGCGTTCCGACGCTGACGGGGCGCTTGCCCGTGATGACGTTCGAGACTGTCCCCGGCGTGACGAGAGCCTTCCTGGCGACATCGATAACGGTAGGCATCGGTCCTCTTTAGCGTAAAACGTTTTAATTAAAGCGTTTTACGCTATACTAGCATCGTCCGCCGGGTTTGTCAATACTGGGTCGAATCATCGAATCATTAGATCGCTCGACCGGACCGACATAGCGACACCTTGTGCGGTGCAAAGGACAACGAAAGGGGTCGATGATGGGCACTATCCTCTCACATTTCCCATGTGGCGACATGACGATCCTTTATCCCCTGGACGAGTTATCCGGCCATGTGGGGCTCTGGCTTATCCCGACCGTGCTTCTGGATCGTATCGCGCTGCGTCGTCAGTACCTGGACGAGATCGAGATCCGGCGCATGCCCGGCCCGCCCCCCGCGGCGCGGACCATCGACCCGTTGGTGCAACTGAGCCTCGCCGGCGCGGGGCGGCCCGCCGGCTTCGCGCAGGGCCGCACGATGCGCGACGGGCCATCCATGGAGGGCCTGGTGTATCGGGATCAACGGGTGGAGCGGGACGCCGAGGGGATCGTGGTCGTCACGTCCCTGGGCCACGACGCGGGCTACAGCTGCGAGCATCGGCTAACCTACCGCGACGGCGACGCGGCGGTGCGCGTCCACACGCTCTTCCGCAACATCTCCGACCGGCCGCTGACCCTCGAGATGCTCGCCAGCTTCTCGCTCGGCGGCATCACGCCCTTCGCCCCCGACGACGCGCCGGGCCGGTTGGTTGCGCATCGCCTGCGCAGCGGCTGGAGCGCCGAGGCGCGGCTGGTGAGCGAGTCGGTCGAGGCCCTGCACCTGGAGCGCAGCTGGACCGGGCACGCCGTGGCGTGCGAGCGCTTCGGACAGGTCGGCACGATGCCGGTGCGCGGGTTCGCCCCTTTTGTCGCGGTGGAAGACACCGAGGCGCGCGTCGTGTGGGGCGCACAACTAGCCTGGGCCGGCTCATGGCAGATAGAACTCTACCGCCGCGACGACGCTCTCACTGTGTCGGGGGGATTGGCGGATCGCGAGATGGGGCAGTGGTGGACGGTTGTCGCGCCCGGCGACAGCTTCTCCACGCCCGAGGCGACCCTCTCGGTCGCGCACGGCGACCTCGATCTGCTCTGCCACCGGCTCACCGGCGTGCAGCGCCGCGCCGCCGACGCGGCGTCGGTGATCGAGGCCGATCTGCCCATCCAGTTCAACGAATACTGCACGACGTGGGGCAAGCCGTCGCGCGATGTCATGCTCGCCCTCGCGGATCGCCTGGCGGGGACGCCGGCCGCCTACCTGGTGATCGACGCCGGCTGGTACGCCGACGAGCACGGCGATTGGACCTCGGGGCACGGCGATTGGGTCCCCAACGCGCGCCTGTTCCCCGGCGGTCTGGCGGCGACGGCGCGGGCGATCCGCGACCGCGGCCTCGTCCCAGGGCTGTGGTTCGAGGTCGAGACCTGCGGCCGCGACTCCACGGCCTTCTCATTCACCGACCACCTGCTCCGGCGCGACGGCGCGCCGCTCACAGTGGGCGACCGGCGCTTCTGGGATATGCGCGACCCGTTCGTCGTCGACTATCTGTCCGCCCGCGTGATCGGTCTGCTCGCGCGCTGCGGCTTCGGCTACCTCAAGGTCGACTACAACGAGACGCTGGGGGTCGGCTGCGACGGGGCTGAGTCGCCCGGCGAAGGCCTGCGCCGGCAGGTCGAAGGTGTCTATGCGTTCTTCCGGCGTATCCGCGAGCGGCTGCCCGACCTCGTGATCGAGAACTGCGCCTCGGGCGGTCACCGCCTGGAGCCGTCGCTGATGGCGCTCTCCAGCCTGGGCTCGTTCTCCGATGCGCACGAGATGCGCGCGATCCCCATCATCGCCGCCAACGTGCAGCGGCTGATCCTACCGTGGCAGTCGCTGGTGTGGGCGGTGCTGCGCCGCGACGACGACGAGCGCCGGCTGATCTACTCGCTGGCGGCGACGTTCCTGGGTCGCATGTGCCTCTCGGGCGACGCGCTGGAGCTGGACGACGCGCGGTGGGCGTTGGCGACGCGGACGATGGAACTCTATCGTGGCGTCTGGCCCGTCATCAAACACGGGGTGTCGCGGCGCTTCGGGCCGGACATCGCGAGCTACCGCCAACCACGCGGCTGGCAGGCCGTGCGGCGCGTCTCGACAACCGGGGTGGAGGCATTGGTCGTCATGCACACGTTCGGCGACCCGTCGCCAATGGCCATCGAGGTGGGGCTGCCGGAAGGGGTACCATGGCGCATCGCCGATTGCCTCCAGGCCGGGGAGACCGCCCCTACGATCAACGCTGTGCGCCTCCACTGGCGTCCGCAGGACGCATGGAGCGGCTGCGTCGTCCACCTCGTCGCCGGTTGAGCATCTAGCGCGACCGATGGCGAGGGGCGTGTGCCCGTGGAGCGCGAACTCGCGGTCAGGGCGACGATATCGCCGATGCGAGCCGCGCAATCGCAATAGGGAGAACGATTTGGTGAGAGGGAGGATAAAGGGGATAAGCATGTTTACGCCGGGGCAAGTGTGGGACGACAGCGATGGCCGGCCGATCCAGGCGCACGGTGGGGGCGTCTTGTACGATCGGGGCGCCTACTATTGGTTCGGGGAAAATAAGGCCGGGCCGACACATGGGGGGCCGCTGCCGCGCGCCGATGTCGTCGGCGTGTCCTGTTACGCTTCCACCGACCTCTACCGCTGGACGAACCGAGGTGTCGCGTTGCCGGCCGTTGCCGGTGACCCTACCCACGATTTGCATCCCTCCAAGGTCGTCGAGCGGCCCAAAGTGCTCTACAATGACCGGGCGCGACGCTACGTCATGTGGATGCACGTCGACCACGCGGACTACTCGTACGCGCGCGCGGGCGTCGCCGTGAGCGAGAACCCGAGCGGGCCCTACCGTTACCTGGGTAGCCTGCGCCCATGCGATGCGGATTGCCGGGACCTGACGCTCTTCAAGGACGACGACGGGACGGCCTACCTGATCTTCTCGTCCGAGTGGAACCGCAACATCACCGTCGCCCGCCTGACCGATGACTACCTGCGGGTGGACGACGTCTTCATCAAGACGTTGGTCCATCCGCGCCGCCATGAGGGGCGCGAAGCACCCGCGGTGTTCAAGCACGCCGGGTTGTACTACATGATCACGTCGGGCTGTACGGGCTGGGCGGCGAACCCGGCCGCGTACGCCGTGTCGCCGTCGATGCTGGGACCATGGGAGGCGCGGAGCAATCCCTGCGCGGGACGCGACGCCGAGAACACCTTCCATGCCCAAGGCACGTTCGTCCTACCGGTGGCCGGTCGCCTGGGCGCCTACATATTCATGGCCGACCGCTGGGACCCGACCAACCTGCGCGATTCGCGCTACATATGGCTACCCCTGCACGCCCAAGGCGACGACCTGACCATCCCCTGGCTGGACCACTGGGACCTCTCCTATTTCGATCACGTCCCCGAGAGGGAGCCGGCCAACAGCACAAGCCGACCGGCGCTTGGTTGAATAGCCGCCCGGCGGCGCCCTCACCAAAGGCGCGGCGCGCACGCCCCGCCGCCCTCAAGGAAGGAGCTCTCGATGATTATCAAGGATGTCGATCTCTACAACGTGCGATCCCTGCTGGACGGCGACAACGCCGGCGCACACGCATTGAGCCGCCTCCCTGAGGACGTGCGGTCGCGGCTCAATGACGCGGCGCGGACGGCAGCCTTAAACACCTGCGGCTGTGAGGTACGCTTCAACCTGGAAGGCCCCTCCGCCACCATCACGCTCCGCCGTGCGCCGGCCACGGGGGTGGCCGCGCTAGGCATCGCCGAGGTCTACTACGGCCCCATCCAGGCGCCCTACGCGGTATCGCCCTGCCTCATCGGCCCCGAGCCGACACCCATCGTGGTGCCGTCGCTTCCCGCCGATTCGACCCTAAGGATGCTCATGGGGCGGTGCGCCTCCCCCTTCGATCCCCACCTCGTCCGCATCATCTTACCGTACGACGCCCCGACATTCCTGTGCGATATAGCGGGCGACGTTTCCCCACCCCGCGCCGGGCAGACGCCCGGCAAGGTGTACCTGGCCTACGGATCGTCCATCACGCACGGCGGCTGCGCCATCAGGCCCACCGAAACGTACGCGATGCGCGTCGCGGCGGCGTTGGGCCTGGACCTGATCAACCTCGGCTTCGCAGGCAGCGCGCACCTCGACGACGCCATGGCCGAATATATTGCCGAGAGCCCCGACTGGGATGTCGCGACGCTCGAACTGGGCATCAACGTGATCGACCAGTGGTCGACAGCTCTAGTTTCCGCTAACAAGAGGGCATCAGGAGGGCTCTGGTAGGATAGGGGTGCTGACACCCTATCGTCCGGAAGGAGCCTCCCGATGCCACCCGCAGTCTATCGCATGATGACCCTCCTGTGC
>JAABUJ010004295.1_pt1 | contig 15101 bp, 13 predicted proteins | sample 5559131 | NCBI WGS metagenome assembly JAABUJ01 (sample SAMN10711875, study PRJNA513366) | rock metagenome | isolation source: Antarctica rocks | place: Antarctica: Victoria Land, Mt New Zealand nord | collected 2016-01-07 | reverse complement strand
TTATCTGCGGCCGTGTCCGGCCCGCAACCACACGTCGATCACGCGTGACCATGGGCGGAACGCCCCACCTCGACAGCGGCCCCCGGTCATGCAAACCAGCGCTTCGTTCTCTCCGACAGACTGCTAGGGTTACGTCATGCAGGTCCACGCGTTGATGTCGTTCCAAAGCTATGATCAACGACGCGGCTACCTCTTCCGATTCAAGATAGAGTGTCAGCCGTTCGACTGAATCGTAGCCAGGAACCAGAGGATACCAACCTGCCGGTACGCCGACTCGCGCTACAACCATCGCTGTAGCCTCATCGTCTACTCGGTAAGCGGCGAAGACCTGTGACTCCAACCGGCCTTCTAGCGTGTGCCGTACAGCTATGAGGGCATTGTCATCAGTTAGAGTGTTCGTGTCTTGAAACTCTCTCTCAATCACATCATGCTCAAGTTCTCGTTGCTTGAGTTTGACGACCTGCTCGACGACGGCGGTATCGATGCCGCAAAGCTCGTGGGGCCGCGGAATGCGCTCTACATATCCTCCCCGAAACTTAATGTCTTGGGAGAGCATCCTGGCGAAGTACGTCGCTATTCTGCTGTTGAGGGTGGCGAGAATGGATAATCGTACATTATTACTGGACTGAATACTAAGCCCTCCACCGTCGTACGCACAGCCATAGGTTTGCCTCACGCCTAAAGCACCCTGGGAGATCAATGAATAGCAAAGTCCCGAAACAAAGAATGTATCGAGGTTTTGCAGTCTTGTGCCTGATAATTGTGCTCCGGCAATGCGCTCGCCTAGATTGCCCCAATCCACTATAAAATACTCAAATCCACGCCATTTGTTGTATCCCCCGCCCTTGGAATATGTTACCCACCGCGAACCATATCCCTCCCAAGCGTATCGCACAAATCTATCGTTGTTTCCAGTATTCATCCCATCTCTTACGGATAGGAGTGGCGTTCTGCCTCTACCTAACGAGTCTATATCGAGGAACAACTGCTGGAAGACATGTGGCAACGAATAAATAATTGGAGAGGAGTCAATTTGAAGAAAAGTTGACACAGCGGTATGAAACGTAAGATTCCGCAACCGTGCGGTTGAGGATTGGGAGAGTAGCTGTACCCGCTCTTCAACGCTCTTTAGCCCGGATAAATCCATGGCGTGCAGCGTCTGTGTCGGTAACGGCGCAGCCACTCGCAGCGTGAACAACGCGGCCTTTACGACTTCCCCGGTTATCTCCTCGAAGGCGCCCGAACCAAGTTGCACCAGCAGATCGAGTTTTGTCTCTCGTAGTATGCCTGTAAACTTGTTCTCCTCTCGCGCTTTCGCCAACTCGTCCTTTGGGATTGCCCGGAAGTCGGCGAAATCATGATCGGTTAGCCAGCCCTGCTTGACCACCATCGCCACGCGTCCATCAGTACAGCTCAACTGCAGACAGCGCAGCATGAGAGCGGCGTAGAGGTCGCGCTTGCCTGAGGGGTAATGGGCCTCTACGTAGGCCCGCAGAGGCTTATCCATGCTCGCGCTGCCCATATAGGGCGGGTTGGTCACGACGGCGTACTGGCGGTCGAGCAGTTGCAGCAGGCGCACGCCGCGCTCGGCGGCACGGCCGAACAGCGCGGCGGCCACGTCGTCGGCCCCGCGGGCGTCGGCGGCGAAGCTGGCGGCCACGCGGTCGAGCAGCAGGCCCTCCAGTTCAGCCGGGTTGGTCTGGGCCAGCGTCTCGATGACGCGCTGCAGCTCGGCCGCCTCGGGGTCGTCCTGTAGGCGCGGGGTGTGTGGGCGGCGCAACTCGGCGATGGCCGGCGCCAGATGCTCGCGCGGACGCAAGAGGCTGCCCAGCACGTCGGCGCGCTCTAGCGCGGCGAAGACGCCCTTGAGCAGCGGCTCCAGCGCGCGGTCGCCGGGGTGGCGCCGCAAGTGGCGCTCCAGCGCGCCGGGGACGACCCGCTCCGGCGTGGTGGCCAGGTTCATGGCGGCGGGGCGGTAGCTGCCGGGACGGGGCAGGCGCGCGGCCCGGCGCTCCGCGCGCACCAACTCCCAGGCGCGCAGGTAGAGCGTGAAGGCGGCCAGCTGCGCGGCGCGCGGGTCGAGGTCGATGCCGTACAAATGATGCGCCAGGATACGATCAGCGATCTCGGCCGCGGGTAGGTCCGGCTGCTGCTCACGGTACATGGCGGCGAGCATGTCGAACGCCTCGCGCAGGAAGTGGCCGCTGCCGCAACAGGGGTCGAGCACGGTCAGCCCGGCGAGGTCGGGCGCGGCCCATGAACGACCTGGGAGCGCGGGCGTCTCGCCCGTCCCTGGGAGCGCGGGCGTCTCGCCCGTCCCAGGCGCCGGCGGGAGCGACGGTGACCATCCCGGCGGGGACGGAGCGTCGCCGTCCGTCACGGGCTCGTGCCAACGCGGACCGGGGACGGGCGAGACGCCCGCGCTCCCAGGTCGTTCATGGGCCGCGCTCCCAGGGTGGATATAGTAGGCCCACGCGGTGGGCAGGGCGCTATGCGGGTACATCTCGTGGTAGCCGCGGCCGAGGCTGTTCTGCAGCAGCCACTGCACCATGTACGGTTCGGTGAAGAGTTGCGTCACGGCGGCGATCTCGTCGCGTGTGGTGACCTTCTTGCCCTTGCCGCCCTTGAGACGCAGGTAGGTCTGGGCCTTGGCCTCTTCTTGATAGAACTGATAGGCCCAGCCAATGGCGTCGGGGTCGGCGAAGGCGGCGTCGAGCTCGGCCAGCGCCGCCTCGGCCGCCTCGGCCCGCCCCTTGGACACCCGTGCGGAGGCGGTGGAAGAAGGGGCGCCGCCCAGGCGCGCGACGCAGGACAACAGCGCGGCGGCGCTGGGACGCAGGGCCACGGCGGGGTCGAAGAGAGTATGGTCGGGTGATGCTGGGGCAGTGGCGCTCAGGGCGAAGATGCCGGGCAATGTCGCGGCCTGGGCGGCGCAGGCGTCCTCGACCACGGCCCACCAGCCACCGTCGGACCCTGCGGCGCGGGCGGGTTGGTCCTGGCGCAGCACGTAGAGCGCCTCGGAGAGGCCGTCGTAGGCGGGGTTGGAGCGCAGCGTCTCGTCGATCAGGCCGCGCACCTCGAGTACACGCAGGGTCAGCAGGCGGTCGATCCAACCGTAGGCGGCGCGCTCGACGAAGGCGGCCCGCGCGGCGGCGCGTCCCGCGGCGGGACCGGGACCCAGGCCCAAGCCAAGCTCGGCCTCGGCCACACGGCGGGCCTGCCGCTCGGCGGGGGTGGGGTCGGGCAGTGTGTCGAAGGGCTCGATCGTACCGTCGGGGGCGATGCCGAGGCGCCCCAGCTCGCGGTCGAGGTCGCCGCGCCGGGCGCCGTCGGCGGTCCCGGCCAGGGTACGCCGCAGGTCGGCCACCAGGGGCCGCAGGATGTCTTTGTGCCGTTTGTCCATTTATAGAAACCGGCGTAAAACCCACGGCTTTAGTCGTGGGATAGAAGACGTGTCCGCCTTGTCGGCGGACACGAATCGTCGCCCGCGTATGGTATAGTGCTGGTGGTGATCGCTCCTTCGGGAGCCACCATGACGCCCAACGGCGTCTCTACCGCGGGACACGCGGGAAGTCACGCTTGGGGAGATTGTGTCAGACATCAGAACCTCCGGGCAACGATGCAACGGTCGCCGAACCAAGAATCCCACGGCTTCAGCCGTGTGGAGTGTCAATTCGATGAGGACGCGCTTATCCTTGCGACTCTGGGCAAGCGCGTACTCGGCCTCGATCAATTCCTCGCACTTAAAGCTAATACGCCCCGCTTGACGACGCCCTTGTGTGGCGCGCGACACCCAACGCTTGAAGTGCTTGTGATTCCAGGTTACGATGATGGCATTGATTGTATCCGCGTACGTGACCACGGCCGGGTCAGGCGTTCCTTCGCCTAACGCCTCCTTCACAAACACGATATCGTGCCCGTGCGTCTGGAATACCGTGGCAACGGAACGTGGGACGTTTTCATCGATGAGCAGGAGCATAGACGGGCAGGCCGTTATCCTGCCCGTCTATGCTGCGTTGTGTCTCGTAGTCGATGGCGGCATGCACATCGACACTCGTGATTTGGGGCTTTTTCTACAAGTTAAGGATTTTAAGCCGTTGTCAAGGCCATTTTTGCAGCTTTTAAGCCAACCTGACAGCTGCCATGTGGCACAAACGCATGAGGCGCATGGCGTAGCGACAGCCGTGTGTGGGAGCAAAAGGCTCGTGGACGTACGGCGTATATGCTGCTACGCTCCCTTTGCCACCCCGAGCGGCGGAAATGCGGGTACTTGACATGTGGCTCAGAACCTTAACTTGTAGGCAATAGATTTGGGGATATTCGCGGATGATTGCATCCGCGTCGTATCCGGCCTGGTGGAAGTTCCAGATGGCTTCAGTCGGGATCCTGGTGCCCGCCACGACAGGCGCATTCTGCACGATGTTGCGATTGTTGGCGACATGCCCCACTTTCTCTAGCGGTCGCGCTCGGACGCGGTCGATATCGTCGCGCACAGACGAGGCGACCTTTTCCATTTCAATGGGAAACGCCATTTGCCCGCGCGGCTTCGTTGCTATACGCGCCCCCGTCGCGGGGTCGTCAAAATACACTCGCCGCCCACCGACATACAGGCGGAGGCTGGCCCATGGCGTATCATGGTGCTCTCGCAACCATGCCCCAACCCGTCGAAGCTCGTGCGTGGGTACGTGGTAGTGGTTCAGAAGCGTGCTAATGGTGCGCAAGCCAACAACATATTGGAAAGAATACAAGCGGCTATAGGGACGCCGGCGGTCTTCGGCTCCGTACTCGGGATTGAAGAAACCGCTTTTATCCCAGTACCGCAGCTGCCGCTCCGACAACCCTGTGAGACGACTCACCTGATCGGCGGTGAAAGCAAGCATCTCGCCCATCATTCCCGCCCCTCCTCGCGCTAATTATCGACTAGGTCGCGATCTACTGTACCATATCAGGGCCTATTAGAACAAATTTACCACTAGTTGAGGCGCTCCGGCGTGTCGTTCACCTCCTATTCTACTATAGCCCCGAGCTACGATTACTCGATCACCTGAGGAAGGCGATGCACGCGTTTGTGTCAAGCGTGTAGGTCACTCAAACAGCATCCTTTCTTCGAGCGGCAATGCTGGCGGCCGTTCGAAGTCCGCATCCTTCGATGCCCCGTATGTCCGTGCTGCCCAGTTAGCCGCGTCCTTCACCACGCCCACGTTCTCATCCTCGATGATAACAATCGCTGGATGCCGTCCGGGTGAGACATGCACAGGCAGATCGACACGAGCCGATGCGCCGTCCTCGCTGACCGTCACTACGGTTTCGATCCTAGTCATGCCTACCTCTCCTTAACACGATTCAACGTCCGAATCTGGACGCGCAGCCGGCGACCGATGTGTGTGGCGCTCACGCGCGGACGACCCGCTCCCGCACGTCGATCCCGCGCGTATGGAGAAGCACCAACGCCTCCGCGCGCAAGACCATCACCCGGTCGTGCCGGTCGATCAACTCGGCCAGCAGTAACTTTTCGTCGTCGGTGAGTTCCTGACGCCGGCGCTTGTCGACGAGCACGTCGAGCAGGATGCCGTCTTCGACGGTCGGCTGGCTTTGGCTAACACGCTGGAGGGTATCATCGTCGAGCGTGGCGAGAGCGGTGATGGCCGCGGTCAGGTCATCCGGTGGCAACTCACCACCTACGGCCGCCGCCAGGGTCAAGGCGGCTTCGTCCTCGAGTTGTCGCTGGCGTCGGTGCGCGCGGCGCTGCAACTCGTCGTATACCGCCTGCGTAAGGGTGAGCGTTACCATTGGCTCAGTCATCAGTCATTCCTTGTCATTCGTCTTAATTCTATCAGCACTATCCTATTACTCGATCACCACCGTTTTTTGCTGCTCTAGCGCGCGGCGGCCCTGTTGCTCCAGACTGGTCAGCGCGGCGCGTAGGTCCTCCTCATGGGCGATACAATCCGTGCCCAGCAACTCGCGCCAGGAGATACGCAACTCGGCGCCGGACGTGGGGGGACGGTAGCGCTCCCGTAGCGTGCGCAGGGCACCGGGGAGTTCGAGCCGTACCGCCTGTAGGGCGGTCAGCGCGTCGCGCGCGGACACGGCGTCGGCGGCGGGGGCGGCGAGCCGCTGGCGCACGATGGAGAAGCAGGCGCGCAGGGTCGACAGCGCGGCCTCCTGGGCCTCGTCCGGCGCCCCTACCTCGCGCACCTGCTCGGCCAGCCGCGCCTCATCGTCCGCCAGCCCCTCCTCGGTTTGCCGCCGCCACAGGGCAGCTTGCTCGGTCAACGCCTGCTGGGCCGCACGGTAGGACTCGTGCAGTTCACGCCAGCGCGCCGCCACGGTGACGGCGCCATCGGGCACGAGCGTGCGCCAATCCTCGACGAAGGCGCGCAGGGCCGGGACCTCCAGGTTGGCGTTGACCATGCGGTTGAAGAAGTCACGCAGCGTCCCGAAGGCGGCGCCGTGTTCACGACGGAACGCCTCCAGAGCATCGAGCAGCGCGACGTAGCCGCCTAGATCCTGGTGGCGCTCGTGAAAGATGCGCAGACGCCCGACCACGGCGCTGGCGCCGGCCAATTCCTCGGCCAGCCCGCGGCCCGCGTCGAAGGCGGCCGGTAACGGGCACTGCGCCGCGGCGGCCCAATCGGCGACCGCCAGCGCGCGGGCGGCCAGCGCCGCCAACTCCGTGCCCAATTCGTTGTGCAGCGTGGCCGCCACGAGCGCCGGCTTACGGACGAACAGGGCTTCGAACTCGGCGCGGATGTCCCTGAGCGTGGCGGTGTCCAGGTCGCTTTTGACGCCCTGCACGCGCAGGTTCTTGAAGGACTGCTCCCTGGTCAGCAGGCGCACGGCGTCGGGGCTGGTAGGGTCGGTGAGGTAGCGGCCGTTCTCGACGAGACGGCAGGCCGAGGCGCGCAGCAGCAAGGCCAGCCCGACCTTGACGGCGTTGCCGTCCCAACCGAAAGGCGGGCGCTCCAGCTCGCCGCGTAAGTCGTCGGCGGCGATGAGCCCGGCGTCCTGCTCGGCCAGGGGCAGGCGGCCGCGCAAGGTGGAGAGCAGGGGGCTGGCATCGTTGAGCGTGCCATCCGCCCGGTAGGCGCCGAGCGCCTGTAGGTCAGCGTTGCCACCTGTCCCGGCCAGCGCCGCTTTGACCGCCGTCTCATCGTTGACGAGACGCTGCGGCAACTCACCGAAGCGGCTATAGACCGTGGGCAGCAGCGGCTGCTGCGCCAGGGTAGCGCGGACCGCGGCGGCCGTGCTGTCGGCCGGGGCCAGGGCGAAGCGGGTACCACGGAAGAAGATAACGCCACCGCGTAAGGCCTGGGCCAGCAGCCGGCTGACGTCCGCCTTGTAGTTGGGCAGGTCCTGTGCTTTGACCAGGCGCGCCACCTCGCGCTCGGGGCCGCCCTGCGGGTTGTTGATGGCGCGGTCGGCCTCCTGCTCGGTGGCGAGAGCCAGGGCCAGCGCCTCGCGTAGACCCTTCACGTCGTCCATGCGCAGGTAGAGGTTGTTGGGGTCCGCGTTGGAGCGCTGGCGCATCACCTCATCCTCGCCGATGCCGGGGTCGAGCGCGCGCTGCAGTGGCGTGTAGAGATGCAGAGCGACCGGCGCGTTCGGATTGCGCGCGGCGCGCCCGTCGATCGTCAACTTGAGGGTAATCTCGCGGCCGGCCAGAGGCACGCGGTCGATGCGCAGCGTCTCGTCGCTGTCGTAGGCCTTGAGAGCCTGGCTGAGGTCGTAGGTCTGATCGCGGAGCCTTGCCTGGAGGTCACGCACGTTGTCCTGGAAGCCGCGCTGCTGGGTAGAGAGGAACGTGTAGGCGTCGCCAACCTGCTTGGCGTAGCCGGCGCGCACCAGCCGGTCGAGTTCCTCACGCGCGCGGGCGCGCGCCTGAGGCAGCGCGACGTCGATGCTGTCCACCAGGGCGCGGGTCACGTTGTCTAGGGTAGCGGGGATATAGACGATCTGGCCGAGCAGGAAGAGGGCGCGCGCGACGCGTTCGGTGTGCGCGGTGGCGTCGGGCACGTTGGCGCGGATGCGGCTGAGATCGGTCTTGGTCTCGATGGGCACGTCGCTCTGCACCTGCTCGTAGAGGTCGGCCAGGCAGAGCAAGCGCCCGACGGGGGCGTCGAGCAGACCGGACGTTTCGATGATAGCGCCCTGCGTCACGCCGATGAGCGTGCGGGTCGAGCCGGTGAGCTCGTCGCCGCGCTGGGCGGCCTGGGCGATACCGCGCACGACATCGGGGACGGCGGCGATGGTCCAGGGCATGTAGGGGTAGAACAGGGCGAAGCTGTCGGCAGTGGGGGCGGCGTAGACGCGTTGGGCGTTGGCGACGGAGCCGAGGTCGGCCAGTTCACCGGCGCGCCCGGCGAAGCGGTCGGAGAGCAGCTTGCGGCCGGGCTGTGTCTTGCGCAGCAGCCGCTCCTCCACCACCTGGCCGATGTCGTCGTTGCTGAGTTTGCAGCGCAGGGCGAAGCGCTGGTTGATCTTGGCGTACTGCTCCTGCTCCACGTTCTGTCCGAGCGATTGCACGTCGCCGTGCGCAGTGGCGGCCAGCCAAACGCGCCCCGCGCCTCGCGTTGCCGCGGCCTCGGCCAGCGCCTGCACCTGCATGATGCGCTCGTTACTATTGCCGCTACGAATCCATTGGCCCAGTTCATCGAGCTGCAAGAGCAACTTCTGGCGTCGGGCGCCGTTATCGCGCGCCGCGCACCACCCACGCAGCCGGTCGACGAGCATGGTAGGCGTGACGCCGCCTTCGGTGAGGGCCGCGTTGATGGCGCGCTCTACGCAGGCGATGTCGTGGAAGTGCGCGGGCATGGCGTCGGCGGCCGCCTGGTACAGGCTGGTGCTGTGGAAGGCTGTGTCCGCGGCGATGTCCTCCCAGGGCTGGCCGGCCAACTCCTCGGCGCGCCGGCGGAAGTCCGTCGTGAGTCCCTGCGCGTCGATGTGGTACTCTACGGCCCAGGCCAACGGCCAACTATGGGTAAAATCGGCCGCGCGCGCGAATAGCTTGAAGGCGATCAGCGCCAGCGGATCGTCGCCACTGGCCTGTTCGGCGTGCAGATTGCCGCCTACGGCGGCGGTGACAAGCTTACGCTCGCACACGGCCAGGAAGCGCTGTAGGTCGGCGCGGTCGCGGCTATCCGGCGGCAGCCGGTCGAGGAAAATGTCGTGGACGGGCCTGCCGCCGATTTCGCCGCCCGCGAGCAAGACGCCAAGCACCTTCATCAGCAGCGATTTGCCGGAACCAAAGAAGCCGCTGATCCAGATGCCGATGCCGCCCTCATCGGCGCGGTCCGCCGCGTCGGTATACGCGTCGAGCGCCTGGTGTAGGAAGCGCTCCCACTGGGGAGTGATCACAAGACTGGTCAGCTCGCCGGAGACAACGGCGGGCTTGCGGTCGAGCACCTTCACCACCGGCTCGATGCGCTCGGTGATGGTGGTGGCGAAAACGTCGCGGATATCCATGGGGTGTCTAAATCTCCTCTCCGCAGTAGAAATCGAGCGTTGAGCTTTCCAAGCCCAGGAAACGGTACGCGCGGCTGGTCCGCGCGGGCCATGTGGCGGGTATTAGCAGGACGATGGGCACGATGCGATTGGTCGCGGGGTCGCGCGGCTCTTGCTCGGCGATCCCCTCCATGACCGCCGTAGGGTTGCCCAAAGGGTGCAGAGCGGCCAGGCCACGCAGCACGACCACGGGACGGCCGCTCGTCGCGGGCGATCCCAACGCCGTGGCGACGTCGCGCAGCAGCGCACGCGTCCACAAACGTAGGATATCGCCGGCCGCGCTGGGCGCGCGGGGATCGAGCAGCAGCGCGCGGCGCTGATCCTCCTGGTTCTTGATGGCGGTGATGGTTAGAGGGAGCAAGTCGATGTGGTGAAAGCGTAGGCCAGCGTCGTCGCGCAGGGTATCCGTGGCCAGGAGCCGCACGGCGCGATCTTGCTCGGGCGGGTAGATAAAATAGATGTACGGACGTCCGCTACTGTGCCCGATGCCATCGTAGGACGTGCGCAGCCGGGCCAGTAACCCGTCCATGCGTCGGGTCAGGGTATCACTATCGCTCACCAAGGCCGTTCCCCTCTTTGTGCGGCTGGGGCGGGTAGGACGTCCGCGCTTCCAGACGCCAGGAGGGCGCGCGCGCGCGGAGCGTCTACGAGCCAAATCCTCCAGTCTGGATGATTGGGCGCCTCCTCGATAGGGAAGCCTTCCGCGGCCAGCAAGCGCCCGAGGTGGGCGGCCGCGCGTGGAGATATCACCGGCTCGACGATATGCTTGACGGCGCCGCCCCGTGCGCCCTGAAGGAGACCATAGTCTCGCGGGATGGTTAGCGCGTTGCCCGCGAGCTTCTCGCGCGTGGCGAGGCTCCAGCGCTCGATCTCCAGATGCGCGGACCCCGCCGCGTCGAGGAACCGCTGCACGTCCACCCGACCAATGGCGGTGCGGCCCTCTCGCCAGCGCAGCCAGACCACCCCCTGAAGCACATCATAGAGAAAAGGGTCCTGCCGAACCGTATGCAGCAGCAGCAGCAGGCGCAGGTCGGCGGTGCGCCCCTCCCGCGCGCAGGCCACCAAGTCGCGGCATACCCAGGCCGGCGGCCCCCAGGCGGTCAGGCGCTCCTGAATCGTCCGCGTGATGGCTACGCGTGTGGCGCGAGAGCGTTGGGGCAGGGCGCCGTCGCGCATCTCGCTCAACGTGGCGGCGAGATCGCCGAGGCGACCGTAGGTGAGCAACGCAAGTTCTGTTTCGGCGAACAGACCGGCCTTGGATGCGTTGTTGGCGTTGTACGGTCCGACGGCGCGCCAACTCGTTTCCGTGCCTGGGAGCGCGGGGCGCTCGCCGCGCTGCTCACCTGGGAGCGCGGGCGTCTCGCCCGTCCCCGTCGTGCGCCCGCGAGGACCGGGGACGGGCGGGCAGCGCGGCGAGCGCTCCACGCTCCCAGCCACAAGGGCACGAGGCACAGATGGGTGTTCCGCGCCGATGTAGCCGATCAGCCGCAGCAGGACAGCGGCATGCTCGCCGATCCCATCAATGGCGCGGAGCGCGTCATAGTCCGCCGCGAACGCCTGATCCAGGCCACCGAAGCTGTCGAGCAGGCCTCGTGCCAGCGGCTGCACGTCCTTTTGAGGGATAGCGTAGGTCAGCAGCAACTCGAGTAACGCCTCATCGTCGAGCGCGTCGGACTCGCCCAGCAAAAAGCGCTCTTTGAGTCGTTGCCGGTGTCCTTTATTCCCGTCCGTCACGTCGGCCCTACTCTCGCATGTTGATGGGAGATAGCTCTCCCTTTAATATACTCGTCATAGTGTACTGGATAGCGGTACGTGGGCAGCGTGGATTATGCGGCGATTCAGTAGTAATCATCCGCCAACACTCTCCACGGCAAGCTGATACATTTTTGTATAATGAGGGCAAAGGGGCTGGAGCAAACCAATGTCTGACGAAACGCGGGACTACACGGTGAGCAGTGGCAATGTCTTCGCGGATGCAGGCCTGCCCGACGCCGACGAGCGCCTCGCGCGGGCCAAGATCATGCGCCGCGTCACTACGCTCATCAAGGAGCGTGGCCTGACCCAGCGGGAGGCAGCCGACCTCATGGGCGTGCCCCAGCCGCATATCTCGCTCCTGCTGCGCGGGCATATGAGCAGCTTCTCTTTGGAACGGCTTCTCCACATGCTGACAACACTTGGCGCCGACGTGACGATCTCCTATCAACCGTCGCGATCCGAGACCGGACGCCTGACCATCGTAGGCGATGCCGCTGAAGCCGGCGGAATCTCGGACGAAAACACACGGGTGTCGGCGGCGGGATAACTGGAGCCTATTCGGGACAGGGGCCATTCAGGCGGGACGCGTCATCGCCATGAACTCGTGGAGGCCGCTGCTCGTGTGGCTCATGAAGGTCTGGCCGGCCCTGAATCCGGTGCGCTCGTAGGCCCGGATGGCGCGCCGGTTGAACGTCGCCACGGAGAGGCGGAACGACGCCGGATTGAAGGTGGTGCGGGCGAAGGCCAACCCCGCCTCGATGAAGCCCGCGCCGAGACCGCGCCCCGTCAGGTCCGGGCGCATGCCCAGCCCCACATCGAGCGCGTCGGGGTCGGCGTAGGCACCGGAGAGGAGGCCGCCGAGCGTCCGCGCGGCATCTCGAAAGCAGAAGAAACCAACCAGGGCGCCGCTCTCGCCCGTCGCGGCGTAGTAGGGGGCGTCGCGGTTGAGCAACTCTTGCAGGTCGTCGGGGTCGGCGCTCGGATTGTAGAAATCGTACGGCGGGTCGTAGCGCCAGGCGGACACGGCCCGCGCCTGCTCCGCGGTCATGAGTGCGAATGAGTAGCGCACAGCCTATCCTCCGTTTACTGCCACGGGTATACCATGAACAGCGTACACTACATGGCATGGTACGAATACGTGGAAGACATAGTTTAAGGAGAGTGTACCGTGTCAGATGTGGCCTATACATCGCGGGTACGCGTGGAGCGCGTCGAGGGCAAACTGCGACGCGCCTACGTGCCGGCGGAGAAAGAACCTGTGCTCTTCGGCGTCCATAGCGAGGTTGCCGAACACTATGGCGTGCCGCGCGATGTGCCCGACGCGCACGCCTCGACGCTCGACTACCTCGTCGCCGCGGCCGGCGGCTGACTACTTGGCACTTTTGCCGGCGCGCTGGATGCGCGCCACGTCCCGGCAGGCGGGGATCGCCTGCATGCCGACGTCGTCGGCGAGATCGAGGTAGACGGTAAGGTCCTCGTGGTCAAGCGCATTGCCGTGACCTACCACCTGGCAGCCGCGCCGGCGCATCGCGACATAGTCGAGCGCGTATTGCGGAGCCACGCCGCCTCGTGCCCAGTGGCTCGCTCCATCGGTGGCTGTATTGAAATCACGACCGAGGTAAAGTTCAACGAGGAGTAGAATAGTGCCAACGGTCCGCGATGTCACGTTCGACCTGCTGCGCGCACTGGGGCTGACGACGGTCTTCGGCAATCCCGGCTCAACGGAGTTGCCCTTCCTCAAGGATTTCCCCGACGACTTTTCCTATATCCTGGGTCTGCAGGAAAGCACGGTGATGGGCATGGCCGACGGCTACGCCCAGGCGCGCGGGCAGACCGCCCTGGTCAACCTGCACACCTCAGCCGGCCTGGGCAACGCCATGGGCGGCGTCGTGACCGCCTACCACAACCGCGCGCCGCTCGTGATCACGGCCGGCCAGCAGGACCGCCGCCACCTGGCCCTGGAGCCGATGCTCGCGGGGCGCCTCGTCGAGTTGGCGCGCCCCTACGTAAAGTGGAGCCACGAGCCGACCCGCGCCCAGGACGTGCCGGCCGCTATCGCCCGCGCCTACTACACGGCAATGCAGGCGCCGGCGGGACCCGTCTTCCTCTCCATCCCTATGGACGACTGGGACGCCGCGGCGGAGCCCTACGACATTGGCGCGCGAGCGGTCGTCTACCGTACGGCCCCCGATCCCGCGGCCCTGGTCGAGGCCGCCACCGCGCTGCGCGAGAGCCGCCGCCCCGCTATCGTGGCCGGAGCCGGCGTCGACCGCGCGGGCGCGTGGGACACCGTGGTCGCGCTGGCCGAGCGCGCGCGCGCGGCGGTATGGGCCGACCCCATCGGCCCGCGCGCGGGCTTCCCGCAGGACCATCCGCTCTTCCGCGGCCACCTCGCCCCGGCGCAGACGCCCCTGGCTCACCAACTCGCCGACTACGATCTCGTGCTCGTGCTCGGCGCGCCCGTGTTCCTCTACTACCCCTACGCGCCGGGGCCGGTGGTGGCCCAGGGCACACGCGTGATCCAGGTGACGGACAACCCCGACGAGGCGGCGCGCGCGGCCACGGGTCTGAGCCTCGTCGGAGACATCGCGTTGGCGGCCCAGGGACTCCTCGACAGGCTACCCGAAACAGGGCGGCCCGCGCCCGCGCCCTTGCCTGTCTATCCCGCGCCTGAAGCGACGGACCCTCTGTCGGTCGACTACGTCATGAGCACGCTGGCCGGGCTGCTGCCGGCGGACACGGTGATCGTCGACGAGTCGATCTCGTCGCGCTCAAAGCTGCTGCGCTATGTGCGCGCCCGGCGCCCCGGCGGCTACTATATTGCCGCGAGCGGCGGGCTGGGCTTCGCCATGCCCGCCGCCGTGGGCGTGAAGCTGGCCGAGCCGGAGCGTCCGGTCGTCTGTACCATCGGCGATGGATCCAGTATGTACTCCATTCAGGCCTTGTGGAGCGCCGTACGCTACGGCGCCGCCGTCACCTACGTCGTGATCAACAACGAACAGTACGCCATCCTTAAAGCATTCGGCGACACGCTAGGCATCGGCGCCGGTGTGCCGGGACTGGACCTGCCGGGCATCGACCTCGTCGGTGTGGCGCGCGGCCTAGGGTGCGCGGGCGAAACCGTCAGCGCCCCCGGCAACCTCACGGCGGCGTTACGGCGCGGCCTCGACGCGGGGCGGCCCTACCTCGTCAACGTCATGGTCGATCCGTCCGTGCCGCCACTAATGGGTTGACACTCCACACGGCTGAAGCCGTGGGATTCTTGCTTCCGCCCGACACTAGGCCGGGATTGCCAGCGCCGCTTCCATCGGAAGTCTTACAGGCTGTCCACAAGCGTTTCGGCTGTCGGCGTGCCCCGCCGCCAGCATCCTGAGCCCCTCGCGTTTGATGTTGCGCGCCACGTTCAGGTCCCGATCCAACACGCACCCGCACGACGGGCAGGCCCATGCCCTATCGGAGAGCGTGAGCGCGGCATTCTTGTCGCCGCACGCGAAACAGAGTTTGGACGAGGGGTAGAACCGGCCCACGGCCACCACAGGCGTCCGATACCACGCGCCCTTGTAGGCCAATTGACGCCTAATAGTCCCCAGGCTCGCATCGAGGATGCTCGTGGCTAGCTTGGTTCTCGCCAGCCCCGTCACATTCAGATCCTCTATGCATACCGCGTCATGCCCTTTGATCAGGCGCGTGGTCAGCTTGTGGCAGAAGTCGTTCCATTTGAGTGTGACCAAAATCCGTGGAGGGGTGGGGGTGCCTAAGCCGCATCGGCCAAGGCCCACATCTCCGCTGTCTCGGGGACAGGACTACGAGTTCCATAGAGGCGCTCATGCTGCCGCTGACGA
>JAABUJ010004294.1_pt1 | contig 15102 bp, 10 predicted proteins | sample 5559131 | NCBI WGS metagenome assembly JAABUJ01 (sample SAMN10711875, study PRJNA513366) | rock metagenome | isolation source: Antarctica rocks | place: Antarctica: Victoria Land, Mt New Zealand nord | collected 2016-01-07 | reverse complement strand
GGACGGCATACGGGCTCGAGCCGTCCGACGCGGCGAACCGGATGGCCGGGTTCGTCCTGGTCGCGGTCCTGATGAGGCCCGTCGGCGGGTGGCTGTCCGACCGTGTCGGTCCGGTGGCCGTGCTCGCCGGCGCCTTCGCCGTCGTCGCTCTCGGCGCCGCCGTCCAGTCGCTGACACCGGGCCTGATGCCCGTGGGGACGATCGCCTTTCTGTCCATGGCGGCGGCTCTCGGCGCCGGCAGCGGTGCGACGTTCGCCCTCGTGGCCCGAGCAGCTCCCGGCGCCAAGGTCGGGTCCGTCACGGGACTCGTCGGTGCCGCGGGTGGTCTCGGCGGTTTCGTGCCGCCCCTCGTCATGGGGTTCGTCCACGGTCGCACCGGGTCCTACGGACTCGGCTTGGCCCTGTTGGCCGTCGTCGCCACCGGAACGCTGGTCCTCACGCTGACCGTCGTCCGCCGTGGCGCCGGCACTGCGGCCCACCCGGGAGTGGACCGGGGCACCGCCGCGCAGCCGGCACCGGCCCCGATGACCACGGGCGTGGCCTGATGTGCGAGTACTGCCGCTGCCAGAGCAACACGACGATCAGGGAGCTGACCCGCGAGCACGACGTGGTGGTCGACCCCATCGGCGACATCGGGCGACAGGTAAGCGCCCGCGTCGGAAGCGCGTCGCGGCTCCGGACGTGATACCACGACAGGGCACGACCCACGACCGGAAGGACGCGCACCGTGAACGACACCGACGCCCGACCCACATCAGAGCTCGATGACCCCCTGACCCAGGCGCTCGTCGGGACCAGGCGGTTCTTCACCCGGGCCAAGGTCTCGGACGACCTGCGCACGATCACCAAGGCCGGGGGTCGCGAGGCCGACAGCTTCTACCGGGACCGCTGGTCGCACGACAAGGTCGTCCGCTCTACCCATGGCGTGAACTGCACCGGATCCTGCTCATGGAAGGTCTACGTCAAGGACGGCATCATCACGTGGGAGTCCCAGCAGACCGACTACCCGTCGGTGGGTCCGGACAGCCCCGAGTACGAGCCACGCGGCTGTCCCCGCGGGGCGGCTTTCTCCTGGTATACCTACTCCCCCACCCGGGTTCGCTATCCCTACGTCCGCGGCGTCCTGCTCGAGATGTACCGCGAGGCCAGGTCCCGGCTCGGTGACCCCGTGCTGGCCTGGGCCGACATCGTCCAGGACCCGGTCCGGTCGGCGCGCTACAAGGCGGCCCGTGGCAAGGGCGGCCTCGTCCGGGCCACCTGGGACGAGGCGGCGGAGATCGTCGCCGCGGCCCACGTGCACACGATCAAGAGGTGGGGGCCGGACCGGGTCGCCGGCTTCTCCCCCATCCCGGCGATGTCGATGGTCTCCCACGCCTCAGGAGCCCGGTTCGTCAACCTCATCGGCGGGTCGATGCTCAGCTTCTACGACTGGTATGCCGACCTGCCCGTCGCCTCGCCGCAGGTGTTCGGCGACCAGACCGACGTCCCGGAGTCGGGCGACTGGTGGGACGCCGGCTACCTCATCATGTGGGGGTCGAACCTGCCCGTCACCCGCACCCCGGACGCCCACTGGATGGTCGAGGCCCGCTACCGCGGCCAGAAGGTCATCGCGGTCGCCCCGGACTACGCCGACAACGTCAAGTTCGCCGACGAGTGGCTGCCCGCGCGCCCCGGCACCGACGGCGCGCTGGCGATGGCCATGGGTCATGTCATCCTGACCGAGTTCTTTGCCCGCCGGCAGGTGCCGTACTTCACCGGCTACGTCGCCAGGTTCACCGACCTGCCATTCCTGCTCAAGCTCGAACCGGCCTTCCCCACAAGCGAAGGCGAGTCAGGGTATGCCGGTGAGCACCCGGCATACGTGCCCGGTAAGTTCCTCACCGCCGAAGACCTCGCGGGGGAGGAGGCGACGAGCGAGAACGCGGCGTTCAAGACCGTCCTGCTCGACTCGGGGTCGGGCGACCCGGTGGTGCCCAACGGCTCGCTCGGCCACCGCTACGGCGAGGAGGGAGTGGGCCGGTGGAACCTCGACCTCGGCGACGTCGTCCCGCTGCTGAGTGCCGCCGGCGGGAGCGAACCGCCCGTGGTGGTCCACCTCGCCCGGTTCGACGAGCCGGACGGGTCCGCGGCGGTGCTGCGCCGCGGCGTCCCCGCGCGCCGGGTCAACGGACACCTCGTGACCACCGTCTACGACCTCATGCTGGCGCAGTACGGCGTGGGCCGCGACGGCCTGCCCGGCACCTGGCCGACGGGCTACGACGACGCTGCCGAGCCCTACACGCCCGCCTGGCAGGAGGGCATCACCGGGGTCCCGGCCGAGGCGGCAGCCCGGGTGGGACGCGAGTTCGCGGCCAACGCCGAGGAGTCCCGCGGCCGGTCGATGATCGTCATGGGCGCCGGCACCAACCACTGGTTCCACTCGGACACGATCTACCGCGCGTTCCTCACGCTGACCAACCTCACCGGGTGCCAGGGAGTCAACGGCGGCGGCTGGGCGCACTACGTGGGGCAGGAGAAGGTCCGCCCCCTCACGGGGTACACCCAGGTGGCCAACGCGCTGGACTGGTCCCGGCCGCCGCGCAACATGATCCAGACGGCCTACTGGTACCTGCACACGGACCAGTACCGGTACGACAACTTCGGCGCGGACACCCTGGCGGCCGCCACGGCCGGCGGACAGCTGGCCGGCAAGACGACGGCCGACGTGATCGCGCAGTCGGCCCGGATGGGCTGGATGCCGTCCTACCCCACCTTCGACCGCAACCCCCTGGACCTCGTCGACGAAGCCGCGGAGACAGGCCGGTCGGTGCCGGACCACGTCGTCGAGGAGCTGAAGGCGGGACGGCTGCGGTTCGCCTGCGAGGACCCGGACGCGCCGGAGAACTTCCCGCGTGTCCTGACCCTGTGGCGGGCCAACCTCCTCGGCTCGTCGTCGAAGGGGAACGAGTACTTCCTGCGGCACCTGCTCGGCACGGACCACTCGGTGCGGGCCACCGAGACACCCGTCGGAGCCCGGCCGAAGGACATCGAGTGGCGCGACGAGGCACCCACGGGCAAGCTCGACCTGTTGCTCACCCTCGACTTCCGGATGACGAGCAGCACGATCTTCTCCGACGTCGTCCTCCCGGCCGCCACCTGGTACGAGAAGCACGACCTGAGCACGACCGACATGCACCCGTTCGTGCACTCGTTCAACCCGGCGATCAACCCGCCGTGGCAGACCCGCACCGACTGGGACGCCTTTCTCACCATCGGCCAACGCTTCAGCGAGCTGGCTGCGGAGCACCTCGGGGTGCGGCACGACGTCGTCGCCGTCCCCCTCACCCATGACACGGCGGACGCGATGGCCAACCCACACGGCGTCGTCGCCGACTGGAAGGCGGGAGAGTGTGAGCCCGTACCCGGCGTCACGATGCCGAAGCTCGTTGTCGTGGAACGCGACTACGGGGCCGTCGGCGCCAAGATGGCGGCTCTCGGCCCACTGGTCGGCTCGCTCGGGGCCACGACCAAGGGCATCACCTTCGACCTGGCCAAGGAGGTCGACTACCTGGGGCACAAGAACGGCACGGTACGCGGCGGGCCCGCCGACGGACGTCCGTCCCTGGCCCTGGCCAGCCAGGTGTGCGAGGCCATCCTCGCGATGTCGGGCACGACGAACGGCCACCTCGCGACCCAGGGCTTCCGCACCCTGGAGCAGCGCACCGGGGTCCGGCTCGCCGACCTCGCCGCCGAGCACGAGGGGAAGCAGATCACCTTCGCCGACACCCAGGGGCCGCCGGTGCCGGTGATCACCTCGCCGGAGTGGTCCGGCACCGAGGCCGGCGGGCGGCGCTACTCACCGTTCACGATCAACGTCGAGCGGCTCAAGCCCTGGCACACCCTGACCGGCCGCATGCACTTCTACCTCGACCATGACTGGATGACGGAGCTCGGCGAAGGGCTTCCGGTCTACCGGCCTCCGCTGAACATGCAGGCGCTCTTCGGCGAGCCGGCCATCGGCGACACCGGCGAGCTCGGCATCACGGTGCGCTACCTGACGCCGCACAGCAAGTGGTCGATCCACTCCGAGTACCAGGACAACCTCTTCATGCTCTCCCTCTCCCGCGGTGGTCAGACGATCTGGATGAGCAAGGTGGACGCCGCCAAGGTGGGCATCTGCGACAACGACTGGATCGAGGCGGTCAACCGCAACGGTGTCGTCGTCGCGCGGGCGATCGTCAGCCACCGGATGCCGGAGGGCACGGTCTACATGCACCACGCGCAGGACCGGCTCATCGACGTCCCCATCGCCGAGACCTCCGGCAAGCGGGGCGGGATCCACAACTCCTTGACCCGGCTGATGATCAAGCCGAGCCACCTCATCGGCGGCTACGCGCAGCTGACCTACGCGTTCAACTATCTCGGCCCCACCGGCAACCAGCGCGACGAGGTCACCATCATCCGACGTCGTTCCCAAGAGGTGCAGTACTGATGCCCACCACCCCACGACCTGACGCCGCGAACGGAGCCCACCGATGAGAGTCATGGCCCAGATGGCGATGGTGATGAACCTCGACAAGTGCATCGGGTGCCACACCTGCTCGGTCACCTGCAAGCAGGCATGGACCAACCGCGCCGGGACCGAGTACGTGTGGTTCAACAACGTGGAGACCCGTCCGGGTCAAGGTTATCCGCGCGGCTACGAGGACCAGGAGAAGTGGAAGGGCGGCTGGCAGCTCAACCGACGAGGCAACCTCGCGCTGAAGGGCGGCGGGAGGGTCAACCGGCTGCTGCACATCTTCTCCAACCCCACGCTGCCGTCGATCCAGGAGTACTACGAGCCGTGGACCTACGACTACGCGACCCTGACGAACGCGCCGGCCCAGGAGCACACCCCCGTCGCGCGGCCCATCTCGCTGATCTCCGGCAAGGCCATGAACATCGCCTGGAGCGCCAACTGGGACGACGACCTCGGCGGCTCGGTCGACCACGGGCACAAGGACGTCATGCTCCGGAAGATCGCCGACAAGGTGAAGTTCGAGTTCGAGCAGACCTTCATGTTCTACCTGCCCCGGATCTGCGAGCACTGCCTGAACCCATCCTGTGCAGCGTCCTGCCCGTCCGGAGCGATCTACAAGCGGACGGAGGACGGCATCGTCCTCGTGGACCAGGACCGCTGCCGTGGCTGGCGCCAGTGCGTCTCGGGCTGCCCGTACAAGAAGATATACTTCAACCACAAGACCGGCAAGGCCGAGAAGTGCACGTTCTGCTTCCCGCGGATCGAGGTCGGGTTACCGACCGTCTGCGCGGAGACGTGCGTGGGCCGGTTGCGCTACATCGGCCTGATCCTCTACGACCCCGACAGGGTGCTCGAGGCGGCCTCCGTTCCCGACGACCACGAGCTCTTCGAGGCGCAGAGGACGGTGTTCCTCGACCCCTTCGACCCCGAGGTGGTGCGCGCCGCCGAAGCAGCCGGGATCTCGCGCGACTGGGTCCTCGCAGCGCAGCGCTCGCCGATCTGGGCGCTGATCAACACCTTCAAGGTCGCGCTGCCGCTGCACCCGGAGTACCGGACCATGCCGATGGTCTGGTACATCCCGCCGCTTTCTCCCGTCGTCGACGTCGTGCGCGACACCGGCTTCGACGCCGAGGACGGTGGCACCCTCTTCGCGGCCATCGACGCCCTGCGGATCCCCATCGAGTACCTCGCCGAGCTCTTCACCGCCGGTGACGTCAAACCCGTGGATGCCGTCCTGCGGCGGCTCGCGGCCATGCGGTCGTACATGCGCGAGATCAACATGGGCCGGCCCCCGGACGAGTCCCTCGCCACCGCCGTCGGGATGACCGGCGCCGAGATGGAGGACATGTACCGGCTGCTGGCGATCGCCAAGTACGACGAGCGCTACGTCATCCCGCCCGCTCACGCGGAGCAGGCCCACTCGCTCGAGGAGCTGGCCACGGAGTGCAGCCTCGACCTCGACGGCGGGCCGGGTATGGGCGGGTCCGGGCCGTTCGGCGAGGGATCCGGTGGCCCCGTCCCCATCGCGGTGGAGAACTTCCAGATGCTCAAGGAGCGCCAGACCAGCGACACGGTGGCCGTGGTCGACAGCAAGCGCGGCCGGGTCAACCTGCTCAACTGGGACGGCCGCGGCCGTCCCGACGGACTCTTCCCGAAGGATGCTGCTGCCTCACGCGACGCCCCGGACGGCAGCTCGGAGAAGATCGGGTGAAGCTCGGCCGGAAGCGTCAGGAGCTCGACGACGGGCAGCTGCGGATCGCCTGGCAGAGTGCGTCCCTCCTGCTGGGCTACCCCGACGAGCCGCTCACCCGGCTCGTCCCCCTCCTGCGGGAGGCGACGACGCGCCTGCCTGCGCCGGTGGCCGACCCGCTTCGCTCGTTCCTGACCTACCTCGGGTCGACGCCGGTCCCGGAGCTGACGGAAGCCTTCGTCACGACGTTCGACCACCAGAAGAGGTGTTGTCCCTACCTGACCTACTTCCAGCACGGCGACACCCGCAACAGGGGCCTTGCCCTGCTGCGGTTCAAGACGGCATACCGAGCCGGCGGCATGGAGCTCGGCGACGACGAGCTGCCCGACCACCTCGCGGTCCTGCTCGAGTTCGGGGCAACCGCCGACGTGCGGGCGGCGGGGAAGCTGCTCATCGAGCACCGGGCCGGCGTGGAGCTGCTGAGACTGGCCCTCAGCGATGCCGGCTCACCGTGGGCCGGAGTCGTCCAGGGCGTGTGCGCGACGTTGCCGCCGTTGAAGGGCGACGACCGCGAGGCCGTGATGCGCCTTGCCGCACAAGGACCGCCGGCCGAGGAGGTCGGCCTGGCTCCCTTCGCCCCACCGGAGTACATGCCCGAGCCGGCACGTGGTCCGGTGGCCCTTCCCCTGCCGGTGTTCTCGCCCTCCGCCCGAGGTCGGCCATGACCACTGCCTCGGGCCTCGACGTCTTTCTCTGGGTCGTCGTGCCCTACATCTGCCTCACGGTGTTCGTCGTCGGGCACGTCTGGCGCTACCGGTACGACAAGTTCGGCTGGACCACCCGCTCGTCCCAGCTCTACGAGAACCGGCTGCTCCGGTGGGGCAGCCCGCTCTTCCACTTCGGCATCCTCTTCGTGTTCGGCGGCCACGTCATGGGCCTGGGCATCCCCAAGTCGTGGACCGAGGCGGCCGGCATGTCCGAGAGGCTGTACCACTTCCTCGCGGTCAGTGTCGGGACGGTGGCCGGTGTCTGCACCGTTGCCGGCATGCTCATCCTCATCTACCGGCGGCGCACCGTCGGGCCGGTGTTCAGCGCGACGACGCGGATGGACAAGGCGATGTATGCCGTCCTGGCGACGGTCATTGTCCTCGGCCTGGCCAACACCGTGGTGGCCAACATCTTCGGCCACTACGACTACCGCGAGGGCGTGTCCGTCTGGTTCCGCGGTATCTTCCTCTTCTCGCTGCACCCCGACCTCATGGCTGCCGCGCCGATCGGCTTCAAGCTGCACGGTCTCGCCGCCTTCGCCCTCTTCGCGCTCTGGCCCTTCACCCGGCTGGTGCACGTCTTCAGTGCCCCTCTGGGCTACCTCACCCGGCCCTACATCGTCTATCGCAGCCGCGACGACCAGCTCGGCAACCGAGCCCCGCGGCGCGGATGGGAAAAGTGACATGACCGAACAGACCAACGCTCGACCGCAGGGGACCGACATCGTGCGCCTGACCGACCTGGCCGCCCAGCTGCTGGGCCAGGCGAAGGCCCACCCGTCGCAACGCGCCGCGCAGACCATCCACTCCGGCTCGTCCATGCGCGCCACGGTGATCGCCCTGGCTGCGGGTGCCGAGCTCGCCGAGCACGAGTCACCTCCGGCGGCGACGCTCCAGGTCATCAGCGGTCAGGTCCGGTTGCACTGGGGCGACCAAGAGGCACTCCTGCGAGACGGCGAGATCACCGACATCCCCCCGCACCGTCACGCACTGACATCCCTGACCGACGCCGTCGTGCTCCTCACGGTCGCCCTGCACTGAGCGGAGCAAACGAAAGGCGGGACCAAGTGCCCTGCCCTCCGAGCCCATGATGGCGCAGATTGGGAGACGAAAGTCTTCGGAGCGCCGCCCGTCGCGCTCCCCCGCCCAAGGAGCTCGCCATGACCACCGTTCCCACTCTCCGTCCCATCGTCGTCGGCGTCGACGGCTCAGGCCCGGGCGGACACGCGCTCGACTGGGCGATCGACGAAGCCTGCAGACGCAACCTTCCTCTTCATCTCGTGCACGCCCGCGAGACGAGCGGAAGCATGGGCTCATCCTTCGCTGTCGCACCGCTGAGCTGGGACGATCCCGAGTGGGTGGTCCGCGAGGCTCGCGAACACGTGGTCGCGCAGGCTCCAGAGCTCGTTGTCACGGACGACGACGAGCTGTCGCCGGCGTCATCCGCTCTCGTCGCCGCCTCCGAGCACGCGGACACCGTCGTCGTGGGGGCTCGGGGTCGCGGCGTCATCGGCAGTGCCCTCCTCGGGTCGACCTCTCTTCGGGTGGCGACCCACGCCGGCTGTCCCGTCGTCGTCGTCCGCGAGGCGGTCGGACCCACGAGGGCCCGACCCCACGTGGTCGTCGGTGTCGACGGCTCGCCACTGTCGGGCGAGGCCGTCGGGTACGCCTTCGCCACGGCCTCGGAGCGACACCTGCCCCTGACGGTGGTGCACGCGTGGAGCGGAGAGAGCATTGCCGCACTCGGCGTCGCCGCAGCTGTCGCCGACGAAGTATGGGCGGCCGACGCCAACCACCAACGCATCTTGACCGAGGAGTCCCTCGTCGGCTGGTCGGAGAAGTATCCACACGTCAGGATCCGGATCACCGTTCCTCGCACCTCGCCGGTCGAGGCACTAGTTGCAGAGTCGGAGCAGGCGGAGCTCCTCGTGATCGGCAGCCGGGGTCTCGGCCCCTTCCGTGGCGTGCTGCTCGGCTCCGTCAGTGAGGCCGTGCTCCACCAGGCCCACTGCCCCGTCGTCGTCGTGCGTCCGAACGGCCATGGTGGCTGAGCGGCGCCAGCAGGCGCTGGTGACGTTGCGGGCGCGTCCATGGTCGCGGCCGCCGTGTGCCTGAGGGGAGCAGCCAGTCCTCGAATGTTCGAGGGCCTTGGCAAAGTCGGGACCAAGGGCCCTGCCGGTCAAGGACCGCAAGGAACACAGTGGAACTCATCCAGCAACACACCGCACTCGAAAGAAGGTCGTCATCATGACTGCCACCATCACCCGTCGGGCGCCGGACGCCATTGAGGCACCGCCCACGACGCATCGCTCCGGAGCCGGTCAGGTCTCCCTCGCTGTCGCCCGCATCGGTGTGGGCTTCATCTTCCTGTGGGCCTTCCTCGACAAGATGTTCGGGCTCGGCTACTCCACCACGCCGGCGAAGTCGGTGCTCAGTGGTGGGTCCCCCACCAAGGGGTTCCTCTCCCACGTCGATGTAGGACCGTTCCAGAGCTTCTTCCACTCCATCGCCGGCACCGGCATCGCCGACGGGCTGTTCATGGTGTCGCTCCTCGGTATCGGGGTCGCCATGATCCTCGGCGCCGGACTGCGCATCGCCGCGGTCAGCAACGTCCTGCTGATGCTTGGTATGTGGGCGGCTGAGTGGCCGATGGCCAAGATCGCCGCCGACGGCTCGGCTACGGCATCATCCAAGCCGTTCATGGACTACCACCTGGCTTACGCGGTCATCGGCGTGGTGTTCGCCTTCTACGCGACCGGCTCCCGGCTCGGCCTGGGCCACTGGTGGAGCGACCAGGCCATCGTCCGCAAGCACTCCGCCCTGGCGTGAGCACCAACGCGGAAGAGAACCGCGAGGAAGTCCGAGGTGGGTCGCCCCAGAGAGGCGGCCCATCCGCGTCTGCCATGTCGATCCCCCGTTCATCAGCCGCGTCGACCGATGAGGTCCTGGCCCAGCTCCAGGCGTCGCCCGCGGCCTCACCCTCGGTCGAGGCGGCTTGGTGACTCGCGGCCCGGGTGGGTAGGACGCGTGGTTCAGCTACCCCCGCTGCCTCAGCGCAGGCGCCGACGTACTTCAAGACCCCCCAACGCTCGGATGCCGAGTAGCTGAAACCAAGCAGACCGGCTTCCTGCGTGACGCATCCACATCCGCCCGTGCCTAAACCGATGCGCCGCTCAGCGCTCAGGAGGTCCGGAGGACAGCGACGCCATGACCGCCGAGCTCGACGCCGGAACTGGTATGCCGGGTGCTCGCGGCGTCCCACGCCAGCACCAGCTCGGCGGCTGCGGCGTCCCCGACGGGCACCAGGGTGGGCGCGACCCCGAGGTTGCCCACCACCCGCAGGCGCCCCCGGGAGACGACGAGCCAGCCCGCTTCGTCGGACTCGACCCGGATCCCGTCGAGGCGGTCGTCACCAAGGTCAGGCTCGCTGCGCCGCATCGCAACCAGCGACCGGTACCACTCCAGCATCCGGGCATGCTCCGGTTGGCCGACCTCCCCCCAGTTCAGGACGCTGCGGTCCCGGGTGGCATGGTCCTGCGGGTCCGGGACGTCGTCCTTGTCCCACCCGTGGGCCGCGAACTCTCCGCGCCGCCCCTCCCGAACCGCGTCGGCGAGCTGCGGGTCGTCGAAGTCGGAGAAGAACTGCCACGGCGTGGACGCCGCCCACTCCTCCCCCATGAAGATCATCGGCGTGAAGGCCGACGTCAGGTAGAGCGCCGCTCCGATGGCCTGCTGTCCCTCCGTCACCAGGGCACTGATCCGGTCACCGACCGCCCGGTTGCCCACCTGGTCGTGGGTCTGGAGGTACCCGACGAACCGGCTGCCGGGCGTCATGGCTCGGTCGACCGGCGCACCCCACTCGGCGCCCCGGAAGCTCGACCACCGGCCGTCGTGGAGGAACACCTCGGTCAGGGTCTTGTCGACGACGCCGGGCTGCGCGAAGTCGGCGTAGTAGCCCTGCGCCTCCCCCGTCAGGGCGGTGTGCAGGGCGTGGTGCACGTCGTCGGCCCACTGCCCGTCCATCCCCCGGCCGCCCTCGTCCGTCGGCGTGACCATGACGGGATCGTTGAGGTCGCTCTCGGCAATGAGCGTCAGGGGGCGCCCGAGATCGCGCGCCAGCGCAGCCGTCTCGTCGGCGAGCTGAGCCAGGACGTGCTGCTCCGAGTCGTCGCGCAGCTCGTGCACGGCGTCGAGGCGCAGCGCGTCCACGTGGAAGTCGCGCAGCCAGCGCAGCGCGTTGTCGACGACGAAGCGCCGGACCACGTCGGAGCCTGGACCGTCGAAGTTGACGGCCGCGCCCCACGGCGTCGTGTGGGCGTCCGTGAAGTAAGGCCCGAACCGGGACAGGTAGCTGCCGCTCGGTCCGAGGTGGTTGTAGACGACGTCGAGGCAGACCCCGAGGCCCTTCTCGTGGGCCGCGTCGACGAACCGCTGGAAGCCCGACGGGCCGCCATACGGCTCGTGCACGGCATACAGGTCGACGCCGTCGTAGCCCCAGCCCCACCGGCCGGGGAAGGCGGCCACGGGCATCACCTCGACGACGTCGACGCCGAGGGCGACGAGGTGCTCCAGGCGCGCGATGGCCGCGTCGAAGGTGCCCTCGCTGGTGAAGGTGCCGAGGTGCAGCTCGTAGAGGACGCCGCCGAGCGCGCCTCGGCCGTCCCGCGGGCCACGCCACCCGCCGTCCGTCCAGGCATGGCTGGTCGGGTCGAAGGTCCGGCTCGGGCGGTCCACCCCCTGCGGCTGCCAGGGGCTGCGCGGGTCGGGCGTCGGCGGTCCACCGTCGATGCGGAAGGCATAGTCCAGCGGGTATGCCGGGTGGCCGTCGCCGCGCCACACCCACCACCCGCCCGGGGCCGGGCTCATGGCAATGGTGGTCACGACGCCGCCGACCGGGGCGACGTCGATGTCGACGCGTCTGGCCGCGGGCGCCCAGACCCGGATCTCGCTGTCAGACATCGGTCCCTCTCGACAACAAGGCAACAGGAAGCTCGGAGAGCAGCGTCGCCAGCGGCACCTTTCCACCGGTGAACCGGTGACCGGTCAGGGCGTCGTCCCACTCGCCCGGTGGGAGGTCGACGGTCGCGTCGTCCCACCCCACCAGTGAGCCCGCCAGCCGGGTCACGACCGCGACGACGTGGACACCGGCCGCGTCCCCGCGTGCGACCGCCAGGGCGTGCTCGTCGCTCGTCGCGACCCGGGCACAGGTCGAGCCGGCGCCGAGGAACCACTCGGGGTGCTCGCGGCGCAGCCGCAGGACCCGCGAGGTGACGAGCAGCTTCTCGTCGCTGAGGTCACCCGGCGCCTCGCCGGCGTCGAGCCGGTGGAGACGCGCACGTCGCTCTCCGAAGTCCACGTCACGGCGGTTGTCGGGGTCGACGAGCGAGAGGTCGACGAGCTCGGTGCCCTGGTAGACGTCGGCGACACCGGGCACGGCGAGCTGCAGCAGCTTCTGCCCGAGGGTGGCCGCCCGGGCCAGGGGCGCCGTGTCGGCCACCCAGCAGGCGATGTGCTCGGCGAGCGCCTCGTCCGAGAGGACGCCGGAGACGAAGGTGGCGACGGCCGCCTCGTATGCCGCATCCGGGTCGGTCCACGTCGTGTGCTGCTTGGCCTCGCGAACCGCCTTCTGCGCGTAGGACATCAGCCGCTTCTCGTCGATCGGCCAGGCGCCGACGACGGTCTGCCAGAGGAGATACTCCGTGGCCCCGTCGAGACGCTCGTCCCGGAAGGGGCGGGCCAGCTCCTGGGCGCGACGGACCCAGGTCTCCCACTCGCGCGGCCGTTCGGAGATCGCCGCGAGCCGGGCCCGGACGTCCTCCGAGCGCTTGGTGTCGTGGGTGGAGAGCGTCGTCATCGCCTCCGGCCACGCGGCGGAGGTCCGCCCGGCATGCTCGAGCAGCTCGTCGGGGGTCACGGCGAAGCGGCCCGGGTCACCCCCCACCTCGTTGAGGCTGACGAGCCGGTGCCACCGGTAGAACGCGGTGTCCTCGATCCCCTTGGCCATGACCGGACCGCAGGTCTGCTGGAACCTCGTGATGAAGTCCGCGACGTCGCCGGCACGGTCACCAACGGCCTCCGGCGTGGCCTTCCCCAGGGCAGTGTCGCGGACCAGGTCGAGGACGGCGCGATCCTCCTGTGACAGGTCCTGCGCGGCCCGCACGCACGCCTGCGTGAGGGTCCGGACCGACTCCTCGGGTGCCGGCTCAGCCGGCACGACGTAGGCGCGGTAGCGGTCCATCGCAACGAGCAGCGCGCGGACGACACGGCCGAGTGAGTCGGCGCCGGGGACGGGCGCGCCGGGGACGTCACAGATCCGCTGAAGAAGACGGACGAGGCGGGCCACTTCGGGCACCTGGACCCGGTCCACCACCTCCTGCTTCGCATGCCTGACCGTGTCCACGAGCGAGATGCGCGTCCCGGTGACGAGCGCGAGGAAGTCGGTCAGCGCCTCCTCGCCGGCGGGGTCGACGAAGACTGCGCCGATCCGCCACAGGGCGTCGTAGCCGGTGGTCCCGGCGCACGGCCAGTCCCGGGGCAGATCCTCCTCACCCTCGAGAATCTTCTCCACGACCACCCACGCCTGCCCAGTGGCCTCGGCGAGACGGCGCAGATAGCCCCGCGGGTCGGCCAGCCCGTCCGGGTGGTCGATGCGCAGGCCGTCGAGCGAGCCGTCCGCCACGAGCTCCACGAGCAGCGCCTGGGTCTGGTCGAAGACGTCCTCGTCCTCGACGCGGACAGCGATGAGGGTGGTGACGTCGAAGAACCGCCGGTAGTTCAGGTCGGTCGTCCCCGTGCGCCAGTCAGCCAGGCTCCACCACTGGCGAGCGAGCAGCTCACCGAGTGGCAGGTCGGCGGTTCCGACGCGGACCGGGAGCTCGTGCTCGTAGTACCGGACGATCGTCTCGTCCCCGCCGGCACCTCCGTCGGTGGCCACCGCCAGCTCCCCCGCAGCCATGACCTCGCTGAGGGGGGAGCCCAACACCGGCATGAGCACCGTGTCGTCGCCGGCGGGCCAGTCGATGTCGAACCAGTGGGCGAAGGGCGAGTCGCGTCCCTCCCGCAGCACAGACCACAGCGGGGCGTTGAGGTGGGCCGGGGTCGGCACGGCCATGTGGTTCGGCACGACGTCGGCGACCGTCCGCACCCCGGCAGCCCGGAGTGCTGCGGTCATCTGGTCGAAGGCCTCGCGCCCACCCGCCGCGTCGCTCAGCCGGGTGGGGTCCGTGACGTCGTAACCGTGGGTCGAGCCGGGCACGGCCTGCAGGATCGGCGACAGGTAGGCGTGGCTCACCCCGAGCGCGGCGAGGTAGTCGGCCTGCTCCGCGGCCTGGGCGAACCCGAAGCCGGGCCGGATCTGGAGCCGGTAGGTCGCGCTCGGCACCCGTCGTGCACCACTCATCCGGAGCTCTCCCGGGGGCTGCGCAGGACGATGACGCTGCGCCCCTCCACGGCGAACTGCGTCCCGGGCTCGATGACCGTCGACGCCGTCACCATGGCGGTGGCGGCGGTGGAGAGGTCCTGGGCCCCGGCCGCGGCGTGGGCCGCCGGCTCCGTCGAGGCGGTGTCGACCTCGATGAACCACTCGGCGCCGTAGGACTCCTCGGGGATGGTGAAGCTGATCGACTCGGCGTGGGCGTTGAAGATGACGAGGAACGAGTCGTCGACGATCCTTGTGCCGCGCCGGTCGGACTCGCGGATGGCGCTGCCGTTGAGGAACACCATCACCGACCGGGCGAAGCCGTCGTGCCAGCTGCCGTCCTCCATGTGGTCGCCGTGCGGCGTGAACCACGCGACGTCACCCAGCTCGCTCTCGCCACCATGCTCGGCGCGGCCTGCGAAGAAGCGGCGTCGCCGGAACACCGGGTGGTCGTGCCTCAGCCGCACGACCCGCTGCGCAAAGCCGAGGAGCTCGGCGGCGTCCACGTCAAGGTCCCAGTCCACCCACGCCAGGTCGTTGTCCTGGCAGTAGGCGTTGTTGTTGCCGTCCTGGGTGCGGCCGAGCTCGTCCCCGTGGGCGATGATCGGCACGCCCTGGGACAGCAGCAGCGTCACCAGCAGGTTGCGCTGCTGGCGGGACCGCAGCGTGCGCACCGCCGGATCGTCGGTGGGCCCCTCGACCCCACAGTTCCAGGAGCGGTTGTGGCTCT
>JAABUJ010004293.1_pt1 | contig 15103 bp, 14 predicted proteins | sample 5559131 | NCBI WGS metagenome assembly JAABUJ01 (sample SAMN10711875, study PRJNA513366) | rock metagenome | isolation source: Antarctica rocks | place: Antarctica: Victoria Land, Mt New Zealand nord | collected 2016-01-07 | reverse complement strand
GCTACCGGGCCTCCTGACAGCTACCCGGACCGGACTCACACCGGCAAGCGACGACGAGCACGAACCATCAGATCACCCCGTCACGAGGCACCTCCAGTTCCGCTGGGCGCACGAAAGATTGAGGCTAACGGGCCTTCTGTTGCCGAATGTAACCATTGCTTTACTTAGTGTTTTTGCCTCTACACAAGAGATTCCGGCCCGGATGGCTTCGGACGTTGTGAGTGTCGTCTCGGCGATTAGGTGAGGACGAATTTGAAGCAGGGGGAAATGCAGGTATTCGGCCGTGATTGCACCGTGATCGCCGTTTCGCGGTCGCGGCCGCTTGGCTTTCGGTTCAACTATGTGTACCGTCGCGTCCATGCGGAGAGCCTCTCACCGCTTGACCTGCACTTTCAGACCTACCGCGCCGAACGCTGTCCACTTCGGGGCTGAAAGATCCATTCACTCCAGAAAGGGCCAGGACAGCGGCGGGGAACCCACGAAATGGCAGACCAGTTATTGGTCTCCTAGGGGTGAAGCCGGTGAATCAGCTACCGGCCGGGCGAACTCCCGCGTATCTCCCTGTCTCCGAGCCGGGTAATGCGCATGTCCGAATCCGACAGCTCACCTCGTAGGCGCAGCTCACGGGAGAAACGATGAACAAATACATCGGACGTCACCGCAAGCCGTCCAAAGTCGGCGCCGCGCTGCTGCGCACCGTGGCGGGCGGCGTTGCGGTCGTCGTCCCCGCACTGGCCTTGGCCGCCCCCGCTTCTGCGGCGACGGACTCCACCTGGGACAGCGTCGCCCAGTGCGAAAGCAGCGGCAACTGGTCGATCAACACCGGGAACGGCTACTACGGCGGACTGCAGTTTTCCCAGTCCACCTGGGACGCCTACGGCGGCGACGCCTACGCCTCTCGGGCTGACCTGGCCACCAGATCGCAGCAGATCACCATCGCCGAAAAGACCCTCGCCGGGCAGGGCTGGGGAGCGTGGACCTGCGCAGCGATCGTCGGAGCCACCGGCGGCGTCGACCTCCGCAGCGGGACATCAGGCGGCAACTCCAACGCCGCAGATTCATCCTCCGCCTCCTCAGCCAACCCGTCCGCTGCCGCAGACACACCAACGCCGGTCGTCGCTGACGCCTCCACAGCGCCTAATTCCGCGGCCGACAGTTCAGGCGCCTCCTCTACCGCCGATCCGTCCAACTCGGCTCAATCCGGCGGCAGCGACGCCGCGGACCCGACGGCATCCTCCCAGCCCGATGCGGGTTCGTCGGCCGTGGCCAGCACCTACATCGTGCAAGACGGCGACACCCTGTTCAAGATTGCCCAGGCGCAGGGGATCTCCGGCGGCTGGAACGGTCTCTACCAGGCCAACAAGAACACCATCGCCGATCCCAACGTCATCTATCCAGGGCAACAAATCAACCTCCCCTGACGCGTCGCCGCAGCGGGCGCCGGACAGCTTCCGGCGCCCGCTGTCGACGAATCACCCGACCGGCGGCCGGCGGACACGGTATTCGTAACGGACCTGCTTCGCACTGACTCCCCCGAGTTTCCGAATAAGAGCAACCGGCGAATCCCGACGGGCCGGAACGCCGGCAAGCAGCACCCACGGATCTGCACTCACCCAGGCCCAATTTCCTGTCGAAGATGGCGCGGCATCCCACGCATATCACCAAGGTGACCCGCGCCTCCCGGCCCGATGCCGGGACTAGCGCGCCTCCACCGACCGGTCACCGAAGGAAGTGCGGCATCTATCGCCGACCCGCACGAATCGCTGCCCACCGACGTGCAGCGAACAGAGGCTCCGGTCTGCCGCCGCGCCACAAGCATCGGAGATGCCTTGAAGTTATCCACCGCACTGCGCAGAGCCGCCCTGGTAACCGTTGCCCTCGCCACCGTCACCCTGGGCCTCGGCCTCACCCAGGGGGCCGCCATCGCCGCCCCAGCTAACCGATCTGCCGCGGTGACGACCATCGCCGCCTACCAGACCCCACGACTGACCAAGATGGTCGCCGAAGCCATCCACCAGACGACGCTGGGCGTCATGTACGCCGCCGGCGGCGGCCACGGATCCAGCCCGGCACCGCTGGGCAGCAACGTCGACTGCTCCGGGTTCGTCCGCGAGATGTACGGCTACGCCTTTAATACCGACATCGGTAACGGCAGCGGCGACAGCATGATCCGGCTCTCCGGCGAGTTCACCCGAACCTCGTATCCTGTTCCTGGCGACGTGGCCCTGTTCGGCAACTCCGGTAACGCACCCGCCTACCACGCCGGCATCTACATCGGCATGATCAACGGCCATCCCGCCGCGGCAGCGGCATCTCAGACCGGCACGCCCATCAAGATCCAACAGTGGTACGACCGGTACTGGTCGAGTGACCTGATGGGCTACTGGCACTACAACGGAGCCACCGCGGCCGATTCCGGTCCAGCGGTACAAGCCAAGATGAGCGGCTCGTTCGACTCGGCGTCCGGAACACCGGGCGGCTTCCGAGTCTCTGGTTGGGCGGTCGACCCGCAACGCAAAGCCAGCACCACCACCGTCGCGGTCACCGTCGACAACAAGCTGGTGGCCAACGTGACCACCAACACCTCCCGGGCCGATGTGAACAGGGTGACCGGTGCGACCGGCAATCACGGGTTCACCGCCGGCATCGTGACACCCGTTGGTTGGCACACCGTCTGCGTGACGGCGCAGCCGGCTGGCACGTCCAGCGCGGAAGTCAACCTCGGCTGCAAAATCGTCTCCGTGCCGCGCCCAACCACCGGCAGCTTCGACTCCGCCACCGGCGCAAAGCTCGCGCTGCGGGCCACCGGCTGGGCAATGGATCCAAGCGCCAGCAGCGTCAGCAACACAGTGCGGATCACCGTCGACGGCCGGCCCGACACCGCCCGAGCCGGCATCTCCCGGCCCGACGTGAACCGGGTGCTGAGCATCACCGGAAACCACGGCTTCGCCGTCCCGATCGCGGCGACGGCGGGCCGGCACTTCGTCTGCGTGATCTCCACGCCGACATCGCCTGCGTCCTATGGACGCAGCCTTGGCTGCAAGACCGTGACCGTGACCGCCTGATCCTGCTCGGAACAGAACCGGGCGGTCGATCCCTACCGCGGCCGCCGCCCGGTCTGGATCCCACCGGGCTCGCCGCCGCCGGATACGCACCGATCTGCCGCCAAAACTGCCCTGCACCCGCTCACCCTCTGCCGGGGGCTCGGCGTTGTCGGGCTTGGCGCTGTCAGCCGAGGATGACGCGTTGGTTCTGACCGCTGCGCCAGGTGGTGGACTCAGCCGGGTACAGGAGACGTTGAGCATCCGCTGACAGCCGGCCCGTCCCAGCTCGGGGTCGATAAACCGCCGGGAAGTCTTCACCTTCATGGGCGGCAATATTCGCCCGCGCATCGTGATACTCCGTCTTCCACCGACATGTGATGCGAGGCAGGTAATGAGCAAGTACGTCGAAAACCTCAACCGGCCCTCCGAGATGTCCCTGCCGTCATTCGCGGTCGTGCAGCCAGTTCTCTGAAAGGGCCGATCCATTAGCTAGCTAACAATGTTAATCCACCAGCAATTAGACCGGGCAAGCCAAATATAGTAGAATGCTTGTGGCGAGAGCAGGCGAAACCAGTGCCTGCGACCCTAGCTCTACAGGCTCAACGTCAACCACACCTCTTAGCGAGGTATATATTGTTCAAGGACCGTCGCGAGATCACGGACCCAGCCTTTCTCCTTTTCGGGCATGGCCTCCGCAGCAGCAAGATCGCGAAGATTGAGTGCGGTGGAAGGTGGTGCCCATCGCTCTGGAGCTCGCTCCAGGGCCCTATTCAGGTGACGCACGGCGCTCTTCCGATCGTCGCGAATTGCAGCGATCTCCATTAGCGTCGCATGCAACCAATACGTCGCCCCTTGGAGCTTGAGCAGACGGTGGGTGGAGAATTCCACGACTGGAAGCAGTCCGGCCAATCGCGCTTTGGCTCCAGAACTGCCCTTGATATAAAGAGTTGTACAGGCGTTGATACCAGGAAACGGGTCGCGTGGGTCAAGTTGAAAACCATGTCTGTAGGCATCGATGCTCAGCTGAAGGTTTCTTTGCCGCTCCTCAGGCGTGGCTGCAGCACGCCACCGGTCTTTATGAATACGTCCCATCAAGCCATATGTCTCGGAACTGGCGCGATCTGTCGCGGCGATGGCGGAGAGGATGTCAAGCGCTCGTTCGCGATCAAGAGGACTTCCCATCGACGCACGACGGTTGAGCGCGAGGCCAAGCTGTTCCTGCACGAGGGTCCGTTCCCTGAGGTACCCGGGCATTGACTCCGCCAGGGCGATCATCCCGTCCCAGTCCGCCAGCGCACGATGCGTCAGGAGAAGATCGACGAGGACTCCCGGCTCGACAAGATCCGAATCAGGCAGTGCCGCTGTCAACTCGTGTACGGAGCCCACCGCCTGATCACGTTCCGACTCAGTACCCTTGCCCAACAACCGAAGTCTCTCAAGACGCGATCGCATCTCGTTGTGGTATTCAACGCGATCGGCAAAGAGGTCGGTTTTTAGGCTATCCGGATTGATGGGGCGCCATCCCTCAACCAACTGGAACAGCGGACTGTCGGAGAACGCCTCATGCTGGTTGACGCTGCCGCGGAGCCTCTGCAGCTCGGCGGTGACACGCTCGCGAGCTGCCTTCGCTGCCTTTCCCGTGAGCCGGTTATGCCGGTCGAGGTGATAGGGAATCGAGCGCAGGTCGCGCACGTCGAATGTCACTGCCTCCGGCCGAGCAGAGATCGTGAGTGTGCTCGCCGGACGGGCGGCATGTCGAATTCCAAGTTCGTACAGGACATTCGCATTGCTCGTCGTCAGATCCGCTATCGCGTATTCGCATAATAGTAGGGCCTCAAAAATGGCTTTGTGAACGAGCCCACCGCTAGAAAACAGATCGTCGCGGTGGGGATGCATGCCTGCATCGGAAATTGCGGGTACGAGAACCTCATGATAGATGCGATCGAAGTCGATTGGTGCGCCACCACCAGGATCAGCTCGGCGTCCGAAAGGCATCAAGACGAAGCAGTAGGGCACAGTCGATGATCTCCTTCCTTCGTTCTCAGGACGGACCTAGCCTGCGTCCCGCTCCGTGCCAACGATATCGGACTGTGGACCTTCTCGGATGGTCACGAACGTCAATCGTTTCTGGTCCGCGTGTCGAGCGCTGAGCAGGGCTCGGGACGGCTAGGTTGGGGTCTGTTCGCTCGATACTTCTGGATGGCGCACAGTGGCAGATGCATCGACGTCCTCCGATTATCTACGCGACCGCGTCGCGCAGTATCGAGCTTGGTACGACGGTCGTGCCCGGCGGTCGAAAGCGTGGTTCCTAAGCCTGCGCGTGTTCACCCTTGCAGCGGCGGCAGCCGTGCCAGTTGCGTTAGTCGGCACCGGTACCCCGGCGCGCTATGTTGCCGTCGTGCTCAGCCTGCTGGTCGTCGTATCCGTCGGCCTGGAGGGCATTATCCGGTTTCGCGAGCAGTGGGAGAACTATCGTTACACAGAGCAATACTTGGATCGGGAAAAGTTTCTGTACTTGGCCGCCGCCGGCCCGTATCGGGGGCTCGATCCGGATGAGGCATTTCGGGATTTTGTAGAGCGAGTCGAGTGGGCCATCGGGGCAGAGAACTCCACCACTCTTGCGACGATGGCATTGACACCTGCACTGCGCCCCGCTAAGTAACGCGCCAATCGAGATGTCTAATGGCGGACCTGGTTCTCCCAGGCACTCATGACCCCCTTGAACTCGTCGGTCTTCAGGTAGGCGGTGGCGCTGCTAGAGAGATCAAACTCCGGCATGTACTGGCTCACCACGCCTGCCTCGAGCAAACCATCTGCGACGACGCCCTTCTCCCTAAGGATCATTATTGGAATCTCCCGCTGGTAGGCCATCGCCGCTTCGATCTGCACCCATGGACTCGCAAGTGCAATGTTGCTTAGCAGTTCCTCGATGGGTTTTTGGTGGCCGCGACGTCTCGACGTCGACCCTTTCTCTACTAAGGTTTTCTTGAATGCAACGGCAAGGAAGCCGTCCGATGCGCCGATCAGACGTCTTATCGCTCGAAGCGGCGCGTCATAGTCGTACTCGTTGACGCCGAGGGTCCGCGGGGCGAGGTGGCGGCGAGCGAGGAATCCGTACTGCGCCTTCGCCATGTCGTATTGCCGCTCATTGGTTGGTGTCGAGTAGCTGAGGAAGATGGGTGGATGAAACGGCGGGGTTGGAAGACGCTGCTGATACCACTCCTTGCAGGCTCCAGCGGTCCTCGCGCGACCTCGGTCGGGCCGCTCGGTGTCCGCTCATCTTCTTTCATGAAGTCGCCAAACTCTTCGCAACAAGGACGGGAGCATCGCGCTGACGCCAGCTTCCGCTAAAAGTTGATTCTCCCACTTTAGTCGATCCAATCATTGTGACTCCGAGTCCGGGCGCACATGAAGGCTCTCTTTGGCTTCGTTCATCGGACTTTGGACAGCCCAGCAAGAACCAGCTCGACCATGCGATTGACGTCCCGTGTCGCGAAAAGCTGGCGATGCTGCTCATCGGTGAGTAAGGGATTGAGCCCTTTCAAACCGCCTTTCCGTAGCCTGTTGACGATTGCAGGGTAGTCGACCCATTCTTCCTTCAAATCTTCATAGACCTGCTTCATACCCGGAGCGTGCGGCGCCCGCCGTTGATACGCCCATGATGCTTCCTCCCGACCGCGACCGTCGATGATGTCCATGACCAAGGCACTGACACCGCCGAACGCGCCGATCAAGAACACCGGTTGATGTGCCTGCTCCGCGAGCAAGACCTCTTCCAGCACCCCCGGGATCCTGGATGCGTACCAAGTTTCGGTAGATGGCTCACCAGGTTGAGCGTGCAACATCGGGCCCGTTGGGCCGCCGAGAACAATACGGGCAACGATGGTCTTATCGCCGGTCGTGATCGTCCGCATTTTGGTCATGCCTTTCGCCCACGCGTAGCGGTGTAACGGCGAGATGTCGGCGTTGAAGGGGGCAGGCTCCGGGACGAAATCAGGGTGCAAGGACTCGTCGACTCCATATGGCCGGGACACCGGAATGATCTCAGCGACTTCCTTGTACGTCGACCGAACGGCGTCTGTAACAGTCAAGGGCCAGGACAAGTAATTCTGAAGACGTTGGACTGGTTTCACACCGTCGAGTTCGTTGTACGTCCGGACGAGCTCGGCGAGCGCGACGGTGTAGCTAGCGTCACCGAGGTGCCCGCCGTATACCAGCGTCGCTCCGCTGATCAGGAGGTACCGCGATAAGTCCAAGATCGCTTCGAGCAAGTGGGTCTCAGAGAACCCCCAGCTGTTGACGTCGTTGCTGGGCGACATCGATAATGCAATTCGTTTGCCCTCCAGCCGGGCCAGGGCCGCTAATCGTCCCATCGGAGTGGTGGCGACGACTCCAATGGACGCGAGAGTCCGGATTTCCTCGACTCCGATGGGAGGGTCCGGATAAATCACCTGCTGAGGTTTGTTCCCGAGGAGAGCGGCGGTTAACAGCTCAGGCGGACGGGTGAAACGGACATCGTGTGGCTGATCCTGGCCCTCTAGGACTAGTTCGGCGTGACGAACCCTTAACGTCTCCTTGAGAAGTTGATCAATCGGCTTTTGTGGGTCGTTATCGTTCCACCGGATAACCGGGACATTTCCAAGGTACGGAAAGCTGCGTGACTCGTGAGACGTTAACGCATCAACGACCAGTATGGGGCGCTGTTCCCGCTTGGCCAGCATCACCTCCCGCCGGCACCACTCTCGACCGCCGTAGTTGTCGGTAAGCACACATAGGAGCGATGAATCTTTCACTCCATCTTCGATACCCTTCTCGAACAGCGATCCCCCGCCGATATCGCCGCTGTCGAACCAGGTTTTGTTTTGCTGCTCGGCGGTCAAAACAGCCGACAGGCGCCTGACGACCCGGGGGTCGTGATCGAGGTCGAGTTTGGTATGGCTTAGGAAGATTCTGGTCGGGGCATTGGACGGTTGCTCGCTCTTTCCGCCCGGCATGTCGCCGAGAAACCGACATAGCTCGATTACTAGACGACGTGCAACGAGCGCGCGGGTTTCTGTTAGCGCAAGACCATATGCACGTACAAAGCTGACCCCGTTGAGCCGGTTGTCGAGCGGCCACGCGGAGCGCGCAAGCTGGATCGGGACACATCGGTGACGGCCACTAGCCTGGCAAGCGCTCCACGTGTCGGCAATGAAACGGCACCAGCTGTCTGCCAGGTGCAACTTGTGATCGGCAAAGACCACCACGAAGCTGCGTTGAGCCTGATCAAGGTCGAGCCGTTCGGGTGGCTCGGCGTCGTTCAGTTCGCGGCACCAACTCGTCGGTATACGCAGACCCGGCTCAACCGGGTCAGAGTTCAACTCGGCATGTACCGCCTCGGCAAGGGCCCGCGCTGGGTTTGACCCCGGATGAAACACCAAGTGGACGAGCAAGGGAGGGATCCGGTGTTCGGAGTAGATGGTCATCAAGGTTCTCGTGTCATTGGCGTTTGAACCTCCGGCTCAATGAACTGCCAGTTGGAGTAGTGAGGAGCATCTTGCACGACCTGATGTTCGGATCCACCCTGCCGCTCAGGATTGGGATGTTATCGCGCTCTTCAGAATTAGGGGGGAGCGCTGTAATCCTGGATGGCACCGACCGGGTGAGGCGGGTGCAGGCCCATCGTATGCGGCGGCGCCGGTTGCCGCTGCTGCGAAACCCGAACGCGATCCGTCGGTGCCGTACGGCCGGTGTTCAAAAGTCTAGCGGTCAGGCATCTTTACGGGTCGGCGAGCAGCGCCAGGATTCTGCGGTTGAGGTCGGCGGCTTTGCGGTCGGTCTCGTCCAGGGCGCCGTCGATTCCGCGGAGGTGTGCCTGGTCGGCGCGGCGCCGGGCGACGGCCCGTTCCCAGTCGCCAACTGTGTAAGGCGTTGGCGGTGAAAGGACCGGCGTTGCGGGCGGCGGTTGGTCGGGGGTTTGCGGGTCGATGCGGTGGACCGCGCCCGGGCCGGTGGTGTTGCCGCGGGCCAGGTGGGACAGGGAGGGCGGGGACAGCGGCCGGAGGTCGATCGCCAGGTACCCTCGGGGGTCGATCGGCGGCAGCAGCGGCACTCCGCCGATCCCGGCGGGTAGGGGGCGGCGGCTTCGGCACAGAGGCGGCGACGCCCCGTCCACCGCGGGGGTGCGGTCGATCGCCTCGGCGACGGTGCGGGTGGCGGGTGAGGTGACGGCGAGGTGCAGGGCGCGGAGCCAGCGAATCAGGGCGCACGGCCCGCACAGCACCGGATCCTCGTCCGGGTGCAGGGCTACCGACACCCCCGCGCAGCCACGCGGCGACGGACCATTGGTTATGACAGACGGCGAGCAAGTCAGTGCCCGTGCGGTGTCCACAGGTTGCGGCTAGGGCCGCTGCCTCTTAGTCGCGGGGCTACCAACGGTTCACGTCCGGATTCTGTTTCGATCTGTCACTATGAATGTATGGCGTTCCGGGGGCGGCGAGGGCTGCTGGTAGCAGCGATGCTCGTGTCAGCGATCTCTGGTGCGACAGCTTGCACCGCGACCGGTGGCACGGCAGTGAAGGTGACCACGACGGGACCGGCGACCGGCAGCACCGCCGCCGCTCCATCGACCTCCTCAGGTGCTTCAGGCGCTGGCCCAGCAACGAGCCCGTCGACATTTCCGCTCCCGGTCGCCGGAACAGGTGACGGTCTGCTGTGGTCCCAGAACGCAGCCCAGCCGCTAGGTCAACCGGTAGCCGTCGGCGACGGCGTCGCTGTCTACGTTCTCCGCGGATCAGTTCTATCCATCGAAGTGGTCGACGCCGCCACCGGGAAGATCCGGTGGCAGCGGCCCGCGGCTACCGGGGCGGCAGCAGCCGGCATCGAGATCTCCCCCGTCCTGGTCGGCGGGCACCTTGTGTACCTCCGGCCCGTCCAAGGTTCCATGACGACCACGTCGGTCGTCGTCGCCGACGCCGTCACCGGCAAGGACATCGCGGTGTCGCAGCACGATTACCGGGTCGGGAGCCGACCGGTCAGCTGCCAGCACTCCGTCTGCTTCTCGGTGTACGTCGGAACCGATCAGCAGGCCGTGAACATGGACCCCGCCACTGGACAGGTCATATCAGCCGGAGCAGGAACCGGTGGACGCAGCATCGGACCGGAAGGCCTCCAGTCCGTCCAAGATCCGGACCGTCCAGAAACCCTCACCCGCACCAAAGACAGCAGAACGGTGTGGAGCACACCGTTGACCAACATTTTCGGCGACGGCTACTCCACCAACGGCGGTTGGGAATTCCACGTCCTGCCCAAACAGAACATGTTGATCGGATCGGTCGGTGCCTACGACCCGGATCAGCCGTTTCGGGGCGACATCAACCTGGGAACCGCGTTGAAGATGGCCGGCATCGACCTGGCCACCGGTGCCCGCCGATGGCTGCAAAGCGGCGGTGTCGACTACCAGTGCATCCCGCAGGCCGCGGTCGTCGAAGCCGGCGCCCTGGTGAACGTCCGCTGCCGCTGGGGCGCCGGCACCGTCGCTCACCGCGTCGGCGACAAACTGACGCTGCGCACCGCAAGCCTGAGCGTCGAAGGATTCAACCCGGCGACCGGCGCCACCACCTGGACCGTTCCACTGGCAGACCCGACCGGCCAAAGCCCGGCGACGGCGTTCCACCACATCGAGGTCGTCGTGAGGACACGTTACTCGTGTCGGGCCGGACAGTCGCCCAACTCATCGACCCCGTCACCGGTGCGACGCGGCCCGTACCCGCCGATACGCAAGCTGTGTGAGTGGTGGGCATCGAAACACCGCTGGCTGGCGGTGAACGGACCGTCAACGGGCGGACGTCGAACACCTACGCCACCGGCTCGAAAGCGACCCGATGCACCGCGGACGGAACGCCCACCGCGAAGCCGAGCGCGACCTGGCCAACATGGACCGGCGTCACCGTCCACCAAGTACACGTGGTCACCACGACCGGGGGTTTGCAGGGCTACCGGAACTAAATCCCGGTAGTCGCGGACACTCGGACGGGAGGCGGTGCCGCACGGGCCCGAGCAGCTCGTCTGACCCAGATTCACGAGCTCCACGACCAAAAGATGAGCTTGCGGCCTGTCCCTGCGCCCAGCTTCTATATGAACAATCGCGGCAATTGTTTCGGCGACAGCACGGTTGTGAATTGGCGATTTATCTAACCGGATCTTTGCACGCTAAATGGCCTGATTTCCGAACGATAGTTCGAGCGAGACGGGCGAAGACGGCAGGGCGGCCAAATAAGTCGCCAAGAACGGCCAAATAGCTCGCCAAGAACGTGCCACTTACCGGGTTCTGGCTCAAGTTTCGTGAAGATGGCGGCTGGTTGATCGCGTCGAGGATCGCCGACCGGTTCGGTGCGGCAGGCCGGGTGCATGATGACGGTGCTCGGGAACAGCACACCCGACGCCGCCGCCGTTCGTGCGGAGAACGTGCAGCCGCTGGGCCGCAGAGCACAACTCGGCCAGCTTCACGAAACTTGAGCCAGTACCATTTATCTGGCATGTTCTTTGCACGCTAAATGGCACTATTTCGGGACACCAGTTCGAGTGTAAGGCTTGCGGACGGTGATCCCGGCCAGATACGTCGCCAAAAACGGGCAGATAACTTGCAAAGAAAGTGCCACTTACCGCGCAAATTTACAGGACACGGCCTGGAGCAATGCCGCCGCCGAATCCAACTCCAGACCCGCGGCCACCACGGCCGCACCGGAGATCCTCTGTATTCGGCTCGGCCGACCCTGAGCACCGGCGCGGACCTGCTCACCGACAAAACAGCAGCATGTACGAGCCGGACGGCCACCGGGATGTCGCCCCGCTTCTGGCAGGGCGGTCATTACCGATTACCGGGCAACGTGATTGCTTGTGCTGATACATCCGGGCGTCGGCGATGTTGATCAGCTCGGTCAGAGGGCGGGTGGGGGTGAAGGAGGTTTCCCCGATGCTGACCGACACGGCCGACAGGTGTGGTCCCTCGACTTCGACTGCGGTGAGGGCACGTTCGATCCGCGGTCGCAACGGCTCAGACCGGTCGCGGTCGATGACCAGAAACTCGTCGCCGCCCCATCGGCCGACCGTCCACTGCTGGTCGGCGGCGGTCAGTCGCCGCGCCACCGCGCGGAGCAGCTCATCGCCGGCGAGGTGTCCGAAGGTGTCGTTGACCAACTTCAGCCCGTCGACGTCCACCATCGCCAGACGGCCGTCTTGGGTCGCCGCTTGCAGCTGATTCATGTACTGCGCGATGCCGGCCCGGTTCAGCAGCCCCGTCAGCTCATCACGGAACGCGGCGTCGGTGAGCTGCTGAACCCGGGAATGCCAGTTGCGCACATCCTGGATGCAGACCATGATGAGCCGTCGGTCGGCGACGGTGATCGCCGACTTGAAGGTGTGCACCCAAACGGTCTCACCGTTGCGGTGCAGCAGCCGCCGATCGGTTTCAGCGTGCTGCAGGGCGCCGACGTTCAACCGGTCTGCCAGCTCATTACGTTCGGCGCGGTCGGCGGGGTAGATCACCTCCCGGGCGTTCAAGGTCAACACCTGCCGCAGGCTGTAACCCAACAACGCCGCGACCGCAGCATTGGCGTGAGCCACATTGCCCGCTTCGTCGTGCACCACCACCGGCAGCGGCGACAACCCGATCAACGCGGTGACAGCGCCGGCCGCGGCGAACTGGCCCAATCCGCCTGTCAACTCCGCCGCGACGGTTTCCACTGACAAGATCCGCGAGGCGCTCACCCCCAAACGTTCATCCATTTGCACTATCTACCCTGGGTCGGCCGGCCCGGGGAGAGTGCCGAAAGCAGGTCAGGGGAAGTTCAGTTGGGCGCGATCATCAGAGGGTGATGCTCAGGGAGGACACGGCGGTCAGTGATGGCGAGAAGAAATAGCCGCCGCCGGTGGTGGTGACCCACTGCGCAATCTGCAGGTGCACGTCCTGCGGCGCCGGGAGGTGGAACGATCTGGGGTTGGGGTCCTGACTGATGATCGGGTCTTCCCCGTCGCCGGGTTGCGGAAAATCGGGCTTGTTGGCCCATGTGCCTTGCACCGTCTCGAAGGTGCGCGAGAGTGAGGCCTGGTAGCAGATGAACAGCAGTCCGCGGTCCTGGCTGGATGGAACAGTTGGTGTGTAGGCGGGTTCCGCTTCTGCGAAATCAGGGCCGTATGGGATGCCGCGGCGGAGCATCCGGTGCCGGCTGGCTTTGTCACCGCCGGGGAGCTGCTCCGAGCGGGGGTTCATCTTTCGGATGTGTGCGGCCCGCGGCACTTTCGTGCCGTCGATGTCGGCGTCGAAGCTGAAATCGTTGATGGTGCCCTCGTCGAGCACCGCTGGGGTGGTCACCGACGGATCGGTCAGGCCCGGAGTGGGAGCAGCTGCATCGATGGGCAGCGCTTGTATCGGGGCGTCGCTGGGCCACCGGCCCATCAGCTTGGCCGCCAGTTGATCAGGCGTCAGCCCCCATTGTGGTGTCTGCTGGGTGAAGGCGCGGAAAGCGGCGACATCCTGGCGGAGTCGGCGATAGGCCACGAACGACCCGTTGCGAGCCCACGACGGAAGACCCACCGGACTGACGGGGGTCGGCGGGTAGCCCGGTGGTGTTGACGGCACTGTGGCTGCCGGAGGTTGCCCGAAGGTGTTCTGGTCCTCATCTGGGTAGCCGATCAGGAACTAACCTGCGGCGATGGGGCCTGATCCGGATTTGCTGGAGCGGGTGAAACCGGCGATGCCGGGCTGGGAGATGCCGTCTTTGAACCCGAAGTGTTCCTGGCCGCGGGCCGCGTCCGGGCGGACATCCCCGTCCTGCACCTCCAGCGCTGCTATCCCGTGCCGTTGCAGTAGGGCCATCGCCCGGTCCGTGGCGGCGTCGCGTCCCGCGGTAGTGTCGGCGGCGATCACGATGACGGCGTGGGGCAGCGCCCCGTTGGCGGTGGCACCGATCCACAGGCTCGGGTCGGAGGCACCAACGTCGCCGATGATTGTTTTGCGGGCGGCCATGCCCTGGTTGAAGTCTTCCGGAAACGCGGTTACCTCGATGGGCGCCAAGAGCGCAAGACCGGTTTGACTGAGCCACAGATTCATCCACTGGGCCTGAATGATGTCTAGGTCGGTCGGGTTGCTGCGGTCGTGGTGGATCTCGGTGTAGAGCTCGTTGAAGCGCAACACCTCCGGCCCTCCGGTCCTACAGTTCTTCAGGCCATCGATCCGTGAGAGCATCCTCCGGCGAGCCTGGGACCGACAGGGCTACCTTTCGGCCATAGGGGGATGGAGTAACCAAGGTTACGACGTATCTGGCGTGTTACTCGGTTGCTCGTCGTGCCCTAGCCGTGAATTCTGACAGTAGGATGGACTGGTCCAATCTGAAATGCTGAAATTGCAACTCCAGCTTCGCAGGGTCGCGGTAAGCGTCTTGCAGTGAGACTGCCGCCGCAAAGAGCCTCATGGAGTCCTTCAGATGCTTGAGCTTGGACTTGTTCACGACAAGGGTGCCATGGGGAGGGGTGCCGGTGTTGTCAACAAGTTCAACCGGATGGACCATCAGAGGAACTACGTTGGCCGAGAGGCCATATTCACCCTGGCACCAGTTCACGGATCCTGCCAACTGGTTGATGTCCTTCTTCCAAATGGTGGATGATCCTGAACCGGTCTTAAGCTCGGTGACAACGAGCGTCCCATCAGGAAAGGCCCAGAGGGCATCACTGCCGATCTTGAAGTCCAGCTCCGGTTGCTGAGCGGTGAAGCCGAGGTGCCGTCCCAACTCAGCCCATGCTGCTTCGGCCTCATCAGTACGGTGCGGGTCCCAGGCGATATCTGCCATGACAGCCTGTATGCCGAGCACAAGATCATTTCCACCGGGGTAGAGAGACGAGAGGTAGCTACTTGATTGCAATGCCTGGGAACCCGTCGTAGCGACCTGTTCGTACCGTTGAATCGCCCCGGCAAGTCCGGAGACTTAGTTTTTATAGTTGCTACGCTACCTCATCAGCCGACGCCTGACAATAGAAGTTCCTCTCCAATTCAACCGGTGGGATATCCCCACAGAACTCGAAGA
>JAABUJ010004292.1_pt1 | contig 15107 bp, 15 predicted proteins | sample 5559131 | NCBI WGS metagenome assembly JAABUJ01 (sample SAMN10711875, study PRJNA513366) | rock metagenome | isolation source: Antarctica rocks | place: Antarctica: Victoria Land, Mt New Zealand nord | collected 2016-01-07 | reverse complement strand
TCATAGCCGTCTTAAAATGCTTTCGCCGCGAGAGTTTATAGAGGCCAATTCTTCACTCGCTGTGTGTCCGGCTTGACGGGGGCAACTCCATTCGACGAGTTTCCGCTCTTGCGCGCGCCGGTCATCGAGCAAAAGCTTGCGACGATTCGTAAGTACCGGATTATCGCCATGTTGCTCGCGCAAACGCTTTCGCAGATTCGAAAGATTTACGGGCAGTACGAATCGGTTACCGGTACCTGTGACGTCACCGTGTTCTTCGCAACGCGCGATCGTCTCACGCAAGACTACGGCGTCGGTTTACTCGGGCAAACAACGAAGTTCGCGGAGAGCGTTAATCGTGATGGAACATCGAAGACCACGCGTTCCGTGCATGAGATCGGTCGACCGCTGCTCGATGCGGCTGATTTTGCCGAGCTGGCTCCTGAAATCGTGATTGCGAAGAAAGGTGAGCCGCCGATTCGTACGCGGCCGGTCCTCGCGCGCGTCGATCGCCGCTTCAATCAGTTCGAGCGGTCGGCGTGATCGGCCGGCCAATCACCTCGCCCGTGGAGACGTACGCGGTCAGTGTGCGCGGTTGGCATGCGAGGTTCGCGAACAGGGGAACGTTCACTTTGTCGCGATTCGAGCGGACCAATCGAACGTGCGATGGAAACCCTACCGCCGCTTACCGTCGAACGGCTCTCGATTGCTGACGTAGACGTCATCAGCGTCTCAGCCACACAAGAACAGATCTGAGACGAGCGAGTCTCCGAAGATGCAGATACTCATGAATCAGCGCTTCGTGAAGCCTCTCACCACAAGATCAGAGGTGTCTGCCTCAACCATATGTCGGTCGTCAGCTGATCCACCACGAAGCGAGCGACATCGGCGCGTGCGATTTTCCCGCCATGAACGCCCGTCAGATCGGTGACGGCCCTAACGTTCCCATGCGGCGGTTCGTCATTTAACACCGCGGGCCGGACGATGACCCAATCGAGCGAGCTGACGCGAATCGCGGCTTCCTGGCGATCCTTGTCCCGATAAACGTTACGGAGCAGCAGCGGCAAGATCAGCCGGTCGTACAGTAATCCGCCATGACCCTGACTGTCGCCGGCCCCTAAGCCGGTGATGCACACAAGCCGTCGCACGCCACTCCTAGTCATTGCCGCAATCAAAGCCCGCGTGGCGTTCGACAGCAGAGTGACCTCGCGAAAAGGGCTCATGCCAGTACCTAACGAGCTGATAACGGCCTCGCAGCCGTCCAATGCCCTTACGACGCTAGCCTCGTCAAGAGCATCGCCCACCAACACGTCGGCTCCCGGTACCTCATTGGCGGATTGTTCCGAGCGCACCAGCGCTACGACGGAATGACCTTCCGCCAACGCATCTCGGACGATCAGCCGTCCGGTTCCGCCCGTCGCGCCCAGCACAAGAATTTTCACGATTGCTCTCGATCTTTCCCGACATCCGCGCTGCCACCCACCGGACCGGCTGCTTCAGCGATGCTCCCACGCTCTGGATGTATTTGTCGGCCCTGGCGGCAAGCCTCAGCCGGTGTCGCTGCCATAGGGCCGCGTTATGACTTCCATGTTGTGGCCATCGGGGTCGAGGAAGTAGATGCCCCGTCCGCCATCGTTGCGATTGATTTCCCCGGGGCGGCGCCTCATCGGATCAGCCCAAAAATCGAGACGCTGCTCGCGAATGTGTCCAAGGACCGCATCGAAGTCGGCCTCCCCGATGAGGAAGGCATAGTGCTGCGGCTGAATCGGCCCTTCGACAGACGCGAAATCGAGAGACACTCCGTTGTCGAAGTCGACCACCTCGAAGGAACCGAACCGAACCGGTGCCGGTCGCCCCAGCATCTCGGCCAGAAAACGGGCAGATCTCGACCGATCTAACGACGAGACGATAGTATGGTTGAGCTGAGCGGGCATGTCTTTTTCGGAAACCATCTTTCTCCGATACGCTTACGATCGGACGAGTCGTAACGTTGTATCTTGCCGATCGCCAGTACGACTTCGTCGGCGTACACACCACACTCGATCGGGCGGCATTTGAACGATTCTAGCCCGAGCTAGAGAAAGTCTCTGCATGGTTAGCTCGCGGCAACACCAAATACGTTGTCACGAGCGAGCTGATCAGGACATGCGCGCGAGAAAGTGGTTTTTGCATCACACGAGGAGAGCGCCGCCATCGACATGCAGCGCAGTCCCGTTAACAAAAGAGTTGGTCATCACGCGCCGCCAATACGTTATTGATCGGGTATTGCGCCGCTATTCGGTGGCTGTTGCGTTCCTGCGCGCAAAGTCGCGAGAGACGGCGGGATAGCAATGCGTGTCCACGATCGAGTCCCTCGATCGCCGAGCAGCCGCTACCGGAGCGCGCTTGTAGAACGCGTACGGTTCGTCGCCTCGAAAGTAAGCGCAGCGCGCCGCCATCGAGGTCTCCGCGATCGCGATCACGTCGCCACGCGTAAAGCTACGATGAAGTAAATGCCTTCGCGGCGCAAATACGCGCCTACCGTTCCCGACGCACAAACATCCGCCTCGCGCAAAAGCGTAGCTTCTCTTCAGCCGAAAACCGGCAACGTTTGGGCTTCTCCACAATCTCGGAATTTGCCGATCGCGTCGCTGCACCATTACTCGAGGCGTTGGTCATATCTCTCCTTACGGCCCCACCGTAAGTCTAGCGTTACTCGGGTGCCGGTACCAGATCATCCTGACACATGGGGTTTACGCCATTGCGGCTTCAAGGACGCCGCCAGAATGGCTCGGAGATGAAACGCATGATCTCTTTCCAAGTCGATGCCCTTATTGCTGCGGTTAAAGGTCGCTAGAGCTTAACGGCGGTAGTAGTTTTGCAAGATCGTCGGAAGGTATAACGCCCGCAAGTGTTCTTCGACAGATGGCGCTCATTGCGCAGTCTCCTTGAGTGCATCGATGTCATCCGCGCCTGACGTGACGACGGGCCGACGGCGCCACGCGTTGCAAAATCACGCGCAGCGGCTCAACCGCCTGGTACGGGCGAGCCTCTTGCTGAAGCAGCAGCGCGATCGCTGCCCGATCATCGGTTCCGTGTTGTGCGGCGGCAATGACGGCGTGTACCAAATCTTGTATTGGATGATGCTCCAATAATCCACAACCCGCGTGAAATGTTGCCGAGCTCGCCTGGGCTCCGCAGCATCTGGTGCAGATCCTTCGAGACGCTCAGACGTTCGTTCGGCGCATCGCGTGCGAGCCGTTCGAGCTCGTTGAGGATGGCAAACGCCGCCCTACGTTCGTCGCGCGTGTAGCCGCTCTCGGTTCCGTGCGCGATGGGCTCGAGTTTCCAGCGCAGCGCCGTCACGCTCAATTCGCTCGTTCCACGACCGCGGCCGGCACTGCGTTCGAGGGCGCCCCGTTCGAGCACGCGATAATCGCTTGCAAGTTCTTTGGATTTCGTGCGCAGGCCGCGACTCACGAGGTCATCGTACGAGCCGACCGTTTCGCGCGAGTAAAACATTCCGTACTCGTGGGTGTGCCGCGTCATGCCGACCGTGGGCGACCGCTGGTTGACGTGCGCGGTCACGAGCTGAAGCTCGGCGTAGCGCGTCGCGCCCTGCTCGCGATACTCCGTCGAACAATAGCCGTGCTGCACGCCTGCGTGCTCGCGGGTGTCAACCGGCACGATCGCGCCGTCCCGGCGCTCGATGTGCAGCGTCGCGTCGTCGATCGCGCGCACGATCCCGACTGAGCCGTTGAAGAGCCCGGCTTCCCGAATCGTTTCGCGAACGATCACACGGTCGCCGAGGGCGTAATTCGTCTTGCCGTCGATCGTTTCGAGTACCGTGTCCTCGCCGCGCAACCGGCCCATCGCGCGCCACTCGTCGCGGGCGAGGGCGTTGACCGCGATCCGCTCCTTGTTCGTGAACGCCTCGATTCCGCACTCGACGCCCGAGCTCTCGATCGCGCGCCAACGGTCGACGAGCGCCGTCCGCGCCTCGTCTTGCGATCCCGTCTCGTGTACGAAGCCCCGCTCGCGATACGCGCCCAGCGCCTCGCCGATATCGCCCCGGCGTACGGCCTCGGTCGCTTCCCGTTGCCACCCCTCGCGCTGCCGACGCGTTTTCTCGAGGTCGACCGTGTTCTCGCCGACGGCCCGCTGCATCAGTTCGAGCGCGTTACCGTGGGCGACCGCTTGAAATTGCTTATCGTCGCCGAGCGCAAGCACCGTCGCGCCGCGCTCGTGCGCCTCGGCCAAAAGCTCCGCGCCTTGCTTCGTGCCCAGGGTCGAAACCTCGTCGACGACGAGGAGGTCGCGGCGGCCGAGTTGCTCGCGCTCCTGCGACCACTCGTAGAGTTCTTTTGCGACGGAACGCGCGGGCACGTCCGTTTCGCGACGCAGCACGTCGACGGCGGAGTTGGCGATCGAGACGGACCGCACGTTGTAGCCCGCCTCCCGGTACGCGGCGGCCACCTCCGTGATCAGCGCCGTTTTACCGGCGCCGGGCACGCCTGTAATGACCTTAAGCCGCGAATCGTCGGCGATTGCGTAGTCGTACGCGCGCCGCTGCTGCTCGTCGAGTCGTTCCGACGCCGACCGCGTGATCGTGAGGCCGTCACGGCCACGACGCTCGCTCGCAAGCCCGCGCGTCGCGTCTGTGAGGGTCGCCTCGGCCTTGAGCACCTCCGGGGTCGTGAGGCGCGTCTTCCCGCGCTCGTCGACAAGTGGAACGCTCTGCGCGACGATCTTTTCCAGAAGCTCTTGGCGCTGCTCGCGGTTGACGATCCGTTCCGTTACGAGCCGCTCCGCGGCGCGCAGCGTGAAGGTCGCATTGTTCGCCGTAAGCCGCTCGGTCAGCGGCGACGGATCGGCGACCAGCTGCGCCCCGAGCGCGAGGTTTTCAGCCCGGCGGACGGCTTCGCGCACCGTCTCACGATCGCGAATGGTCTGCGTGTTTTCGTAAGGACCGAACTGCGCTTTCATCGACGCAAATGAAAGGTGCGGGTCCACTTCCGAGGGCTTGGCGGTCTGCGGACTATCGAGGTCGCTGAGACGCGCGCCCGTGCGGTATGGCTCGTAAATAACGCCGTGACGTTCGAAGGCGGCGTGCGCCTCCCGCCATCCAGCTTCGCCCTCACGGCCGCGTAAGGCCGCGACGTCGGATGCCGCTGCCGTGCAACGCTCCGCGAAGGGGCGGTCCTGGCGCTGCGTCAGCGGCTCACGATCGCGCGCGAAGTCGCCGATTCGCTCGACGAGTTTTCGGTGGGTGAGGTCGGGACCAAGGTCGCGCGCTCGCGCATAATTCCCGGGCTGCGAGCCGCAAATGCGGCCGCCCACGACGCGCTCGCTTTCGGCCGTCACGGCCGGCGCCGTCACGGCTGGTGCCGTCACGGCCGCGACGGACCTCCTCGTAGCGCACGCCGTGGTCGCGGCAAACGCGATGCACGTCCGCCCACGAAGCCCCGTCGCGCGCAACCGCTTCGCGCAGCGCCGGGCCCACGTCTTCGCGCACCTGGCGTTCAAAAGAGCGCCGATTTTGGTAATATTCGACGTCGCGCGCTCCGTGCGAAAGCTTGCTGCGTTTGGCGACGTCGACGACGCGCCAACCCTTTTCAAGCTCCGCTTCCCGGCTCGCCGCGCGCATCTTATCGCGGTCTTGCCACACATCGCGCGCGACGTGCGTGATCGGGTCGACGCGGTTGAACACCGCGTGCACGTGATACATCCCGCCGACGCCGTCGTTCTGCAAGGCTGCGACGTACTGCAATCCCTCGAAGCCGAGGTGCCGCATCTGCGTATTGAGCGCCGCGCGGGCCTGTTCGTACGTCGGCCGTTCGCCTTCGGCCCACGACACGATGAGGTGATAGAGCGGATCTTTCGCGCGGCTCTGCGAGGCCGTCGCTTCCATCTCGAGCGCCGACGTTTCCAGGCTCGCGAGGTTCGCACTCCAGACGGCAAGCGGCGGCGCGTGGTCGCGTTCGTGCTCGGGTCCTTCGCGCACGATGTAGTCGATCGCCGCGCCAAAACTCGACGCGCCGACCATGCGCCCGCGACCGCGGTTTGCGATCACGCAATGCGAAGTTCGTGTGCGATCGCGCGCATGACCCGCGCGATTTCGGCCCGTGGTTCGGCGACCGTGGCGCTCATCTTCGCGATCTCCGGCAGCACGTGGCGCATGACGTCTTGCAGCGCCCAAAGCGTCTCGTGGATCTCGTCACGGTGCAGACTTGCGCGTTCGTAGTTTTCCGTGAAGAGATGCGACAGCCGCCCCGAAAGCCGCCCGAGGTCCGCTTCCAAATCGCGGAGCGCTTTCGGTGCGCCCGCGAGCACCGCGACAGCCGACGTTATCTCTGCGACCTGCGCGAGGTCGACGATCGGCTGCGGACGCCCCTCGGCGAGCGCGAGTACAAACGCCGAAAGTGAAAGCCCCGAAGACGCGGCTGCCTCGCGCACGCGCTGCGCTTCGTCCGGCGCGAGCCGCACGAGCAGCTGCTCCGAACGCTTCCGCCGTGCATCATATGCAGCTTGTTGCTCCGGAGATTTCGCCGGCATCTTCTATGCCTTCGGCCTCTCGTCGCGTTGCGTCTCCGCGGGTAGCGCCTCGGGTGGCCAGGTGCGAAGCGCAGCACCTGTTTCTTCGAGCGTTAGCTCGCCGTCAATATAGCGTTGAAAAATAGCTTTCGCCTCCGGTCCCGGATCGAGACCCTCAATCGCGAGCGATCCAAGCGAATTGCGCACGGCAGACGCGCGACGTTCACGCTCGTCGAGTCGCAGTCGCTCTTTGCGCGCGGCCTATTCCGCGGGCGTCCAGTCTCTCGAACCGCATCGCGAACTCATCACCCAAGCCCACGCCAAAGGGCACAACTACCGGTCGATCACCGAAGCGTTGCGCGGGGCCGGCCTCAAAGCTTCACCCGAGACAATTCAGCGCTACGTCCAGCGCATCACGAAGGACGACACCCCGACAAACGTTCACCCGAAGGCGAATCGGCGCGCTCACGTTGGGTCTTCACGGAAGGACACTGCAAAGGCCTAAAGCATGGACGCCACCGCTCCGATCGACCTTCACTGCGCGACGCCGGCGCCACGCCGGCGCCTCGCCGGCGTTTCGGGCTAGTCGCCGAAGATCTCGGCGACGATCGCGTGCTAGACCGGAAGAGCGATCACGAGTTCCGTCACGTCGCAGTCGTCGCTCGGCAACGACGTCGTTTTGCGCTTCAACGCGCCGCGCGCACGCGGACGATCGTGTCGTTCCAGGCTTGACCGCCGCCGACGGGATCGGCCCAACTAGGAATCAGCCCGTTCGGATTCACGCCGTGACCACGCGCGGTGCGGCCGTACGCACGATGACCGAAGCTCGCCGAGATCGCCACGACCCGCGGGTGAATGCCGGCCGTGCATTGCGCCCGCACCTCGAGCGACGCCGCATCCGCCTCCGAAGGACGCACGAGCGTGCACGGCTGGCCGTGCGCGATATGGAGCTCGCGCGCGACCGCGTCGTTGATCCACATGGGATTGTCGCCCACGATGTCCATCAGCCACGGCTGATTCGCCGTGCGCGACTGCGTGTGCACGTTCCACTTGAACGTCACGAGCACGAACTCGTCATCCGCCATCGTCGCATGATCGGCGATGGGACGGTACGCCGGCCGCGTCGGATGCCGCCCGTCCGGCCAAAGTTCCGCGATTCGCGCGAGTTCGAACTGAAAGCGCCGGTCCCGCGTCGCAAAGCCACGCACGAAACCAGCGCCGTAGCGGCGTGCGACCGGCAGTGCGGAGCCGTCTCGAAAGACCAGATCGCCTTCGAGCCGCGTCGCGCCGTCGCGCAAATCGACGTCCACGGGCCACAGATACGGCCGGTGTGCGCGCGGTGCCGACTCGTCGATCCACACGCCCGTCTCTTGCAGAGCGGCGAGGCCGCCCGGCACGGCGCGGGCCCACTCTTCGACGAATTCGCGGGCAGACTCGTGGACGAAGTAGCGCGCCATCTCGGGGTCGAGCGCGCGCGCGACCGCCCCGAGGATCTCGCGTATGTCGCGGCATTCGCCGGCCGGCGGAACCACCGGTTGGCGCAAGCCGACGTATGGCTGCAGCTCGTAGGAATTCCGCGCGTCGAGATCCCAACGCTCGAGGAAGGTTGCGTCGGGCAAGACGAGGTCCGCAAGTTCGGCGTGTTCGCTTGGAAACGCGTCGATCGCAGCGTGAAACGGTATGCGCTCCTCATCGAGCAAAACGTCGCGCACGGCGGTCGGGCCGAGCGGCCACGTCATCGACGGGTTGACGTAGTACGACAGCAACACGTCGATCGGCGTGTGCCCGATTTCGCCGAACGTGTGGCTCGATACGGCGCGCGGCGCCAGTTCGTTGACGAGCGGATATGCATCGGGATGCGAAAGCTGGGTGCGTATCGCCGCTTTCGGCGGCAGCGGACCGGGCTGCGGTGCGCTGCGATTCACGTCGCCGGGAATGTAGCACCAGCCGCCTTCGGCACCGATCGAACCGACGATCGCGTTGAGGCACGTCACGGCCCACTCGTTGAAAAACCCGTTGGGATGCGCGTGCGTTCCGCGGTTGCTCACGGTCGTCGCGCGCGGGGCCGCCGCGGCGAATTCGCGCGCGAGCGTGACGATGGTTGCCGCGTCCACCCCCGCGGCGGCTTCCGCAAAGGCAGGCGTATACGGGCGATAATGCTCGCGCCATGCGGCGTACGGTGCGTTCGTCCAGTCGTCGAGGAACCTACGGTCGGCGAGACCTTCTTCAAGAATGACGTGGCCGATCGCGAGCGCCACGGCGCCGTCGGTTCCGGGAAAAACCGGAACCCACCGATCGGAACCCGCAGCCGTGTTGGAGAGGCGCACGTCGAACGTGACGAGCGTAGCACCGGCGCGGCGTGCCGAGGCAACGCGCGAGAGCATCCCAATGTGGCCTTGATGCGCCTCGAAAAAATTGCTTCCGAAGTTGAGGATATAGCGCGAGTTCTCGAAATCCGACGTTTCCCAATCGGTGTCCCCGATCGATGCGCGAATCGCCATGCGCTTGTTGAGGGAGCACAGGCCGCGGTGCCCGAGCTTGTGCGGCGTTCCGAACGCATCGGTAAAGCGCTCGAGTAAACCGTTGGTGCGGTCGCGGCCGTAGAGCAGCATCAGGCGTTCCGGCGTCTTCGCTTCGCGTAGCGGCCGCAGCCGTGCGACGAGCGTTGCGATCGCCTCGTCCCAACCGATGCGCTCCCAGAGGCCCGCGCCGCGCGCTCCGGTCCGGCGCAGCGGATGGAGCAACCGATCGGGGTCTTCCACCATGTTGATCGCCGCCTGGCCCTTCGCGCACAGTTTGCCGCGCGAGTTGGGATCGCGGGGGTTGCCGTCGAGCTTGAGGATGCGGCCGTCTTGCACCGTCGCGATCATGCCGCAGACGGTCGAACAGCCCAGGCACATGGTCGGAATCTCTCGGACGTTATTCATGATTGATCGGCGCGAGCGCGTCGGCAACGCCGGGTTCGAGCGCGCGGTAACGGACGCGCGGTGCCGTCGGCTCCGGCTCCCACGCCGTATAACCGCCGCGCGCGAGCTCCGCGACGACGCGTGGGTCGTCCGCGGCTGCGACGAGGATCGCTTCCGTCGGACACGTGGCCTCGCACGCCGTTCGCTCGCCTCGCCCGCGCAGATCCGCACACCAGTCGCACTTCGCTGCAGCACCGGCGCCGAGATCGAGCGCGATCGCACCGTACGGGCACGCGCTCACGCACGGACCCGAGCACACGCAGGCGGCTTGGTCGATGCTTACCGTGCCGTCCGGCGCGCGCCCGATCGCATCCACCGGACACGCCGCAATGCACGGTGCGTCGGCGCAGTGCTGACAAAGCGTCGGAATGAACGTGCGCGCGACCGCGGGGAAAGCGCCCTGCTCGACGTACTGCACCCGCAGCCGCTGCGTGCCGGGGACCGGCCGATGTTCGGCCTTGCACGCGACCGCACACGCATGACATCCGCTACAGCTGGTGAGATCGACGAGCATGAGCAGCGGTTCGTTCATTTCCGGTCGTACCCGTAGCGGTAAAAGATCGCTTGTCCGGCCGGCGAGAGTGCGTAAGCGACGAACGCCCGCGCGAGCGCACCGTTCTGCGCGTGGGTCGCAACCGAAATGTAGTTGCGTGCGGGAACGTTGAGGTTCGCCGGAATCTGGACGATCCGCACCGCCTTCGCAGCGCGCGGATCGACGTCGGTTTGATAGACAATGCCGACATCGGCTTCGTTCAGGACGACTTTCTGCAGCACTTGCTTCACGTTCACTTCGAAGGACACGACGTTCGCAAGCGCTTTCTTATCGAAATCCGCGCCATAGGGGCGGTCCGCCTTCTTGAGAATCGTCCGGGTATACATGCCGATGGGAACGTCGGGCACACCGATGATGAGCTTGACGCCGGGTTTCGCCAGATCGCGCAACGCGTCAATCTTCGCCGGATTGCTTTTCGGCACCACGACGACTTCGTGAAGTCTCGAGACAAGATAGTTCCGTTCGATAAGCCCTTCGCTATGGATCTTCACGGCGTGCGGGAGATCCGCCGAAAGAAAGACGTCGCAGGGCGCGCCGTTTTCGAGCTGTTGTTCGAGAATCTGCGTGCCCGTATAATTCGGCTTGAGCGTGACGCCCGGATGCGACTTCTCGAAACCGGCGATCAATTCGTTGAACGGCTCGGTCGCGTTCGCCGCGACGAGCGCGTACATCGTGGGCCCGTCCGCACGTGCGGGTGCGAGCATGGCGAGCGTAAAAACCGCGACCGATGCGGCGCCTAGAAGTTTATGGTACACGAGCGATCTTTCCTATCGGAGAGCAAGAATGGTACGCCGCCTGGGCGCAAATCTGCGGCCGCGACGCTCAGAAACACGGTATCGCCGGCGCTAAAGGACGTGATGCCTTCCTCCACCACGAGGTCGGCGTAGAGCGAGTAGTCGCCCTCGACGTGAACCCGCAGCGACGCACCGAGCCGCGAGACGTCGACGACGCGGCCCATCCATTCGTACGCCGCGCCGCTTCGTTCGCGCGACAGGTTCGCGCGCCACGGATCGAAGGCCGCCGCCACGCGTTCGCCGCCGATCTCGACCCGCACGAAGTTCGTGCCGCAGAAGCGCGCGACAAATTCGTCCGCCGGATGGCGCACGAGTTCCGCGGGCGCCCCGATCTGCACAATCTTCCCGGCATTCATCACCGCGATCGTATCGCCGAGAACGCGCGCGTCTTCATAATCGTGGCTGACGACGACGGTCGGAATTTCGAGCCGCGCGAGTATCGAGCGCAATTCGAGCCGAATGCGGGCGCGGCGTTCCGCGTCGAGCGCGGCGAGCGGCTCGTCGAGCAGCAGCACGTGCGGGGCCGTCACGAGCGCGCGCGCGATCGCGACGCGCTGGCGTTCGCCACCCGAGAGCCGGTCCGGACGCGCATCGAGCAGTTCCCCGATGCGCAGCATCTCGACGAGGCGCTCGAGTTGGCCGGCGCGCTCGGCCTTGGGCACGTGCTTCGTACCGTAGGCAATGTTCGCGCGGGCCGTCATGTGGGGAAAAAGCGCATACTGCTGCAGCACGTATCCGATGCGCCGCCGTTCCGGCGACCGATTGACGCGTTGCGCGCCGTCAAAGAGCACCACGCCGTCGAGTGCGATACGGCCCGCATCCGGCGTGCGGATTCCGGCGATCATCGAAAGCGTCGTGCTCTTTCCGCAGCCCGACGGTCCGATGAGCACGAGCGTGCCGCGCGGCACGTCGAATGACACGTCGAGTTGGAATTCCGGCAGCGCCGCGGCAATCGAAACTTCGAGCACCGCTTACGCCGCCGCCCGCCGGCCGATGAAGCGCACAGTTAGAAGAATCACGAATGCGACTGCTAAGAGCAGGGCCGACATCGCGACGGCAAGGTCGAAGCTGGAATCGAGCGCGGTGTAAATCGCGAGCGGCAGCGTCTGTGTGATCCCCGGGTAGTTGCCCGCAAAGACGATCGTCGCACCGAACTCGCCGAGCGAACGCGCCCAGCAGAGCGCCGCACCGCTGAGGAGTCCCGAAAACGCGAGCGGCAGCGTGATGCGCGCAAATGCTTCGCGCGGCGTCGAGCCGAGCGTGCGCGCGACGCTCGTCAGATCGCGGTCGACATTATCGAATGCCTGCTTCGCGCTGACGATAAAAAATGGCGCACCGGTAAAGATCTGCGCGAGCACGACGGCAAGCCACGTAAAGGGAATCGTCATCCCGACCTTTTCGAGCGCCAGGCCAAAGAGTCCGGAGCGGCCGAAAATCAGCAGCAGGCCGACGCCGGCGACCGCCGGGGGCACGACGACCGGCATCTGCATTAGCGTCTCGACGAGCCGCGCGTACCGGGTACGCGAACAGGAGAGCCAGTACGCGAGCGGCATGCCGAGCGCGATGCTCGCGGCGAGCGAGATGCCCGTGGTGCGAAGGCTCAAGGAAAGCGCGGTAAAGGCTTCTTGGCTGCGTAAGCGCTCGAGCAGCACGATCGGAGACAACTTGACGAACACGGCTGCGAGCGGAAAGAAAAAATACAGAAAAGCCAGCGTTGCAATGAGGGAGAGGAGCGGCGAAATCCGCGTCTTCTGCGCCGGACTAGCGCGTCGCGATACGGTTAACGTTCTCACAGGTTCCTCGCTAGACGGACCGTTTGCAACTCGGATCGATAACGTACCGCATCCCTTGGCGGACACTTGTACGCGGCGCTCGCGGCTTCATCCCGACATCGGATCGGCGGTCGCTCCGATTCGCGCATCTTCGCAACGATCTCGCGAATGCGATGCTCAATATACGCTATCGGACTCTCGCCGGCGTTGGTTTCCCCCGAACCCCCTTCCCGTCGCTCGTCGCATCGCGATGGGGTTCCGCGCTACGCGCGGGGCCGAGTACGCGGAGAAGGCTCCGATATCACAACGATCATCGTGCCGATCTGGTCGACGAATTTCGCGACCCTCGGCTCACCGCCGGTCGCATTGGCGCGCTGCTGCCGCGCCGCGATCGCAGCGAGTCGCGCTTGGGTGCGCTGCAAGTCCGCGAGAACGCTGTTGTCGATGCGGTCGGCGCGGCCGTACTCCGCCTCGAAGGCGCGGATACGCTCGTCACGTTGCGTGCGCGCTTCGTGGTACAGTTCGAGCGCGCGCGTCTTGATGCGCGCATTTGCGTCTGCGCGTGATTTGCAGCGCCGACGGCGCGGTCGCGATCGTCGCAAGCGCTGTGCCACCGTTGGTCTTGGCTTTACGAGACATGGTGAAAATCTCCATCAGGCAGTGATGGTGAAGCCCATCATCAGGCGCAGTTGCACTGCGCGACGCCGACATCGCCGGCGTTTCGGGCTACGTCGCCGAAGCGAAGATCTCGGCGACGATCGCGTGCATCGCTGGATCGCACGCCAGTAAACGCTCGCGCGTCGCGCGCGGCCACGGCGAGTGCGGGTCGTTGAGCACGTCGGCGTACGCGCGCACGCACTCGGCGAAGTATTCGTCAAGGCCCGACGCGGCGTACGGCGTCACGAAGCCGCGCGCCGCAACAAACGCGGCGCGAATGTGCCGATCATAGCCGCTGCGGTACACGCCGTCGCCGAGCGCGCAATCGATCGCGTGCGCGACCTCGTGGCCAATCGTCATTGGAGTGAGCGCACGCAGGTACACCGTGCGCTCCTCTACGACGAAGAGACCCGCGGGCGAGACCGGCCACGCGTCGACGTCAACGCCGAGACGCCGCAACGCTAGCGATACGTCGCGGTAGCGCTCGCCGTCTTGCAGCGGCCGCACACGGCAGCCGGCCGCAACGAGCCGCTCGAGCAGCGGCGTTGGGTATGCGTGGAGATGTGGCGCGATCGTCGCGCGGTGGAAATCGCTCGCATCGACGAGCAGCGCGGAAACGACGTCGCTCGGGCGCGACGAAACAGAGCTTCGCATCGAAGCCTCCAAAAGAGAAGCGCGGCGCCCTTACGAGCGCCGCGCGAGTGCGTTAGGTAAGAGCTGCGCCGTTACGCGGCGCTGCGACGGCGGCGCGACCCGCGCCGTGCGCGATCTTCGAACTCCGAGGCATCGAAGATGTCCGACGCAACGTCGGTCGGCACGTCCTCGAGCGGATGCGTTCCGAGCAGCCGCCGTACCGTGTAGCCGGCGCTCAGCAGTCGCGATGCCTCATCGCGCGAAAATTGCGTGAAGTCCGGGAGCGTCACGCTCGGATCGAAGTCCCACGCTTGCGCTGCAGTGCCGTCGATGGCCATCGAGAGCAGCGCCTCGAGCTGTGCCCCACTCGGTCGCGTCGCGCGGTAGAGTTCGCACATAGCGTTCCCGTGATCGTCGGATTTAGTGAACATCCACGCGGTAGTCACGGGATTCCACGCGCCGTCATTCGCTTTCATCGCTTTACGGCAGAACTTCGTACGGTCGTCGCTGATGGTGTAGAGCGTCGTCATTGGTCTGAACCCTTCTCCGCCCGAGGCGGTCGCTGTTGATGGGTCCGTTAAAGCCGCGGACGCGACGGAACGGCGCAGCGAACAAGGGCGGCGTAGCCGAACGTGGACCGGAGCGCAGCGAGGACCGGTAGTGTCCCTTGCGTTTCGGCGTGGCCGCGGCTAGATTCCGTGTCGACTTGTCAACAGCGACTGCCTCGGGCGTAGAACGGTTTAGCCGACTTGAGGACACCGTACGCGATCACGATCAAGCGTCGCATCACCGCGGCGATGATTTGTTTGGGCCGCTTACCATTGGCTCGTAGTCGCCCCGCAAATGCAGAAAGCACCGGATTGCAACGCATCGCCGTTATGGCTGGCATGTAGAGCACGCGCCTTACGTGCCCGTTGCCGATCTTCGAGAGCCACGACGCGCCGATGGAGGTGCCGGATCGATATTCTCTCGGGCACAAGCCTATAAAGGCTGCCAGTGCTTTCCCATTGCGGAACTCGGTGATCTGTGGCAACTCTCCGAGGATCGTCGTTGCCACACGCTCACCGATACCTGGAATCGATTTAAGAAGCTCACGTTTTCCGCGCAGCGAGGAGTCGCCGTCAATGAGCGCCGCGATCTCCGCATCAATCTCTGCGATCTGGCGGCTTAAAAACGCGATCGTCGCTTCGATCGATGAACGAACGTCTTCGATACCCGGGCCTTGAAGTCGGTTATTCTC
>JAABUJ010004290.1_pt1 | contig 15117 bp, 4 predicted proteins | sample 5559131 | NCBI WGS metagenome assembly JAABUJ01 (sample SAMN10711875, study PRJNA513366) | rock metagenome | isolation source: Antarctica rocks | place: Antarctica: Victoria Land, Mt New Zealand nord | collected 2016-01-07 | reverse complement strand
GAGATGCATAAGATCGTAATCAAGATTAAGAAACGTTTATACTTATTAGCGTTAGATTAATCTTAATCTTTCGCGCAAGAGTATCGCAATAAATAGATTGCGCAACTTTATTTAATACGATTATTTAATTGATTTGCGAGAACTAGTAAAGTCTAGAATCGCTAGCTCGCTCGCTATATTAGATCGAATAATATGAATCGCAATCTAGTGATTATTGTATTTGATCAATTTTCGTTTCTTTCCATTAATAATGTGCATTCTTAATCTCTTTTATTCTATCTAGCATGTTTTAATTGACTCAATTGACTTAATTGATCGACAACGATTAGGGCATACGTATAGCTATCGCTTTTGCTCTTGTCATTGTCGTTATTTTGAGTTAACATCTTGTCGACGATCTTCGACATTTATACATTAAATCAATAAATTATAAAAGATCTAAATTCGATTTAGATCGAATTTTTTCTAAACGTCTTCGTCGTATAATGCGATTTAATAAGAAGGAAATTCGATTGCTTGTTAATTACTTTGTTATCGATGTTATCGAGTAAAGCAATTGTGTCAAATCATTTTTCGAACTCGCTCTTTGCTATCTTTTATACAAATTATTTTATTCTTGTTAGCTATTTGAATTAGCAAAACGATTTAATCGTTTCTTCTTTTATTTCTCTCGCGTTCTCAACAATCTTCTTAAACATCTCGAAATTTGATACGACAATATACTTCGATAACATTCAACGCTTATCTATACACGCATTAGAAGATACGCCAAAGCGATAAAAAGAGTAGAAAAGATTAGAGACAAGAGCACTATATGAAAGTTTATTAATAAAACTTTCTAGAAGTTTTGCAAGCCAAATGTAAAATAGAAATTCTATTACTTTAGCTACAAAAAATTACACGAAATAATTTGACTAGTCATTATTTACTTGAACGATTTAATAGAATCTATTTACGATTTTTGTGAAGACAAAATGAACGACGTTACGATGCTATAGAAGTTCAAGTTGCAAAATCGATTAAAAATTCTTCTTAAAGATGGAAGAAAACTTCAATTGTACGACGATAAAGTCTATATTTATCAATCGTACATCATGTCTCTCTATTTAGGTTATACAAACGAAAGATAAATCTTTTTCAACAAACGAATGTTCGAGACTCGCATTATTGTCGAAAACTTCTTTGATTTAATTTAAACTTTGTAAATATTTAATGCTTTTAAGACGCAAATGAAAGTCGAATTATAGTCGATCGAAAATCTCTATTTAGCGACAATTCTTCTAACTAACTACCATACGTGTTTACGAAACAATCAAATAGAATCTCGCTTTGCAATGCGATCTTTTAGTCTTTCGAAATATTTGCAAGTCGATAGAGTTTCTAGCGATTTCGAAAGCTCTACATTATAAGAGTACTAGATTTTCCCTCTTGTGTTTATATATATATTTAGCTTCGATAAAGTTTTCTAGTGCTAATCTTTAATGCTTGTTGTTCTAAATCTTGTTATCATTGTTTAATTGTTAAAACATAGAGAAGAATCTTAAATTAAACTCTCGAAAACGATTTTCGTTCTCTTTCTTCTCTTTTGTCATTTCTTATTATTATCGCATTAAATTGTCGCGATGACAGAATTATCTATATATCTTTAATAATTAGAAATCTTCTATTAATTTGACAAAGAGTTGTGATTGTAAATAATATCGTCGATGTGAACACTTTTCGATCTAAATTCTATTTGTTTGTCTCGAGAATTTTTTAGAGATATTATCAACGCAAATGCGATTAAATGTTGAATCATTGTTTTCTTTGTTTAAAGATAAAATTTCGAATCGTCGACAAGATAAGTGTAGTTCACATTCGTTTGTATTGCAACTCGCGCATCACATCTCTTTAATATATATTTAATATTCTTGAAAGAGACAATATTGTATACAAAAGTCTAGTAACTAGACATCTTGTTGTCTCTTTTCTTCTTAAATGAAGTTTGCGAAGCTTTGAAAAAAAAAATGCGATAATAGTGTCTCTCGCCCCAAATTATAGATATTTTCGCAAAAACGTCTTCTTTTCGCATCTAATGCCACGATTTATTCCCTTAGATTTGGATTATTTGTCGTTCTTCTCTTTCTATTTCTTTTATCGTTTGTCACGACCTTCTTGTCGCTCGCATTATCTATCTTGATTTTCTTGTCGTTCGCATTATCTATCGCGAATTCCTTCTTTCTCGCATTACTTGTCACGAATTTTTCTCTACTACTTCTATATAATTGTTTTAGTCTCTTTATATTCTCGCTAAGTTTAGTCAAATCTTCAAACAAATTATTTTATCAAGAATAAACATATTTTTTATAATACTTATGCAACGATTTCTTAAAATAACGTCTAAGTTTCGAGACTTTCGCAATATGCTCTATTAGATGTCTTTTAAACGTACTCTCTATCTTCTTTAACAAAGATTCTTGTTTCGATAAATCTTTTGTCGATGACGTTCGATCTTTGAAGTAGTCGATCAATGTGTCTTGCAAAACGTCTAAGTCTTTGTTGTCTATTACGCTAATACGTATTTGTTTAAATTTCTTCGAAATTTTTCTATTACTTCGAGATTGTTTTGCAATTTTGCTTTCTTGACGTTCTATAAACTCTAACGATGTAAATTCATTTAATAAAAATTCAAAGAATATAGACGAATAATTGTCGTCGTCTTTAGATAAGGCTCACACTCTCGCACGTCAATTATTATTTATGTCTTCTTCGTAGTCTAAATCTCTCGTCATCATTGCATCGTTATTAGATAGAGAGCTTGTTTCTATTACGAGTTTCGATTTCTCTACATTCTTCTTTGCGTTAGAGAATATACTAGAATTACTATCTTCGAAATTGCTTTAATTCTTGAAGCTCTTCTCACTATTAACGAAAACGACGAAGAAGAAAAAGAAGAAAAAAAAGAAGACTTCGTAGTTCAATTTATTCTTTAGTCGTTAACTAAGTTTGTCTTTTCTCTTTTCGTGTTTTGCATTCTTTTTTATCTTTCTCTTTCGCGAAAAGCTCTTTTAGTTTTTCGACTTTTAATATATTGCGAATGTAAACATTTATTTATCGATAGCTTGAATTCAATTGTTGTCTCGTATTGCATAACTAGATTTGTGTAAAACTTTAATGTTTGCTTTTCTTTTACTTATCAAGTGCTTCATTCGTCTATTAACGTCGACATATTTACGATCTATTGTTGTCTCAAATCTCTTCCTAATCTTATTCTAGAAACGCTACATAGTCTCGATGTCGTACTTCGCAAATCTAGTCACGCACATGTTGACAAAAATAACATCGTTCTTCTTTATAAGTTGTTGATCATAATTGAGCTTTTAATTTAGTTGTCGATCTTTCTTTCACTTGTGAGAGACAAAAGAAGTAGAGATTTTCGACGACGAAAAAGCACTAGAAGTGCTAAAAGCACGACGTCGATTAACGATGTTTTGAATATAAAAGTCGAGATCAATATTATTATTTACATCTAATTTGACATTCTTTTTTTTCAATTTCTATGTAATTGTTCTTTGATATCTTTTATTAATCTATCTTTTTCTTTTCTTTGACGATCGTTGAAACGACTCTAATTCGAATTAGATCGTCTTCTTTCGTTTACGAGGCAATCGTCGTATATTCTTCGAAGATTGCGAGACTTGCAAAGATAACAATGATTGCGAGAGTCGCAAAGACGACAATGAGTGCAAAGACTTCAATTGTCGCGAAGAAGTGCTCAAATCAAGAACTTGAAAATAACTTTTAAGTACACCTCTAGGCATAACGACGACGACGACGACGACAATAAGAGAGAAGATGATTACAATCTTTACAAGCTACGCCTAGACGAGTAATTGAAGCAATTGAATAAGATGATGAATCAATTGAATAAGTATTCAATAATTAAATACTAATTTAATTGGAACTATTAAGTCGCCAAATTTGCTTGCTCTTTTGGGATCACGCTAACTAAATCGAGCAATATTCAATTGAATAATCGTATTAAATAGAGTTGCGCAATCTATCTAATTCATTGTTGTCTTCTTATTCTTCTTAAGGAAGTCAAAGAGCTTAAGATCTATCTCCACGCGCGCAACAGCTAATTGCAAGGGCTAGATTAAAATTTCCATAACGTCAATAGTGTTTAGAATTGCTTGTTAAACATTGATCTTTAACTAAAGAGTCTTGATCGCAAAGATAAACATTACTAGACTACTAATACGATGGATTGTATCGCCAGGCGTCTTCATTGCGATGCTAAAATTACGACTAGCATCTCGAAGTCTACGTCGCATCAAGTCGTTCGACGTAATTCCACCTAGAACTTCATGGGTTCATGTCTCGAGCCATTCGAGAAGATCGTTTGAATCTTGATTCATTGTCTAATTGTTCGAAGCTTTGCTACCAAATAATGCTGTGCGTTCAAAGAGTCATCTATAGAACGCTAACTAGTCGCTAGGCCAAAGCGTAGCGTAGGGCATGAAGTGCATACTCTTAAGTTATCAAGCTTTTCTATAGTACCCTAAGAGAATAGACAACGAGGAAAATGACGTTTGTCTAAATCGCTTCACTTAGCCTTGAGAATCTATCCAACGAAGCCAGATCATGCGCTTCTAAGAGACAATGACAAATAAGGCGTCAAGCGATTCTAGATAGCTTTGTGCACGCAACATGCTTGATCGCTTATATCTTAAGTCGCATTAATTGACGCTTCGTTAGTTGCCAAGACTTCTAGAGGTTTGCAACTACTTGACGTTACTATTTATCTAACGTCAAATCTATTTTATCTTTGTTATCTTATTATATACAATATAATTACGCTCTTTAAGACCAAGACGCTTATTTCGAATAGTAATTATCTTATTAAGCTTACAAAATAGCTCTTTCTAGAGTCTTAAATACTCTTTTGTAGTTTTGACTTTCTTGCGAAGTAATTTTGCATTAGTTACATTAACAACTTGTTGCGTCTTTACTATCTTATCTTTATCTTACTTGCGTTTCGTTGCGCAAATCTAATTTATAGTAACAATATTATACTTATTAACAATTGTATTAAATAACTAAATTAACACTTTCGCTTTGCTTTTATATATATAATAGTTTAATTTAATTTCTATTTTACGATAACCTTACAAGAATATTCGCATTTAGTTGAACTCTCTAATTCTAGAATCTAGATTCTATTAGTACTATTAGTATTAGAATCTTGCGTTAACAAAAGTCGATATTTCTAAATATTAATAGTAACAAATTATTCTTGTTAGAGTTTGCTCTTTCTAAGATCTTGTGTCTTAACGTAAGATATCAAATTGTTCTCTTAGTATTTCGCGACTACTCTTACTAGATTGTATAGATATATTAAGAGAAATTACTATATTCTAGATGTTACAAGTCGCGTACTAATAGATACTATTCGTCGCGCATCGCTCTTTACAAGTAGGAAGAAAAGATTTGCCAACAAGATCAAGATAATCAAGGTGACTTAACTCTTGAGCATCTTGGATTTCGAATTAAGGTGATCAAGATAATCAAGGTCTTGAACATCTTAAACATCTTAAACCCTAAATGATGAAAGAGTATATAGCTTTCGAACGCGACTTTCTTATGAATCGTATTTAACTTATCTTAAGTCTTGACTTACTATTACGACTACTAAGTTGCAATCCCTTGTTATCAAGTGATTGCTTGCATTGCCTAAAGACGTTTACAAATCTCTCCAATAGCATAACTTTCTCTAATATCTTTCACGAAAGTACTAGCGTAACACTTTGAACACTCTAAGAATGTTTGTATTAGATCAACGCGCCTCTACCTCGAGCAATAGCTCAATAGTATCACGTCGACTCTCTATTAATAAAGATGACAAGATAAGAATTAACAAACCTAACGTCTATTATGAAGATTGTATCGACCTAAAGAACTAACTTATGTAGATGAATATTTATTTCATCTTCTATTCTATTCTAGTGAACAAGAAGACGATTTTCGCATTCATATTTCTCGAAGAAAGAGCTTAACACTAGCTCAAGTCAAACTTACGCAAGTATTTGAAGAATTATGACAAAAACCCTCGTGCAATGTTCACGAATTTCGACAATTTCAAGAGAGAGCTTCGAAGAATCTTCGAAACATTCAACGAGAAACAAATCGCAAAAAGAGTGATTTAGCACTTAATTTAACAAATTTTTGCAATAGACTACGCAACTAGATTTTAAGAGTATATTAATTTTATCGAATGAAACGATGTCGCACTTATGACAATGTTTTGACGAGATCTTAAACACAATCTTAAGAACGAAATTATGTGTGATAACAAAAGCATTAGCGACATGTTTAATCTTATCGAAGTAGTCATCGATCTTGACGACAAGCTATATGAAAGAGCTATGAAAAAGCGATACAATTAACTTTATGAAAGAATAGAAATCTTTTGTAAATCGACGATCAAATATTATTAGAAAGAATCTCGTTCTAAGTAGAAGTATAGTAACCTAGACTATCGTGGGCCTGCATCTATGAAATTGAATTTTATCTAACGACGCAAAGAGAAGAATTCTAGGGGAAAGCAAGGTAACAAATTCCAAAAAACGTGCTATTTATGTGGCAAATTGGGTCACTTCGCAAGAGATTGTCGATTACGAAACTTGATAAATCGTCGACAAATCAATGTTATGTTAAGAGAGATACTTAATAGCTAGAACGACATTAGGAAGCAAATCGACACAAAGGCGAACACTCTCAAGACTAAATCGAACGACAACTACTATCTAGTAAAGAACCCAAATCAGTTATAGAAAGTTCTAGATGAAACATCATTCGACAAGGCACCCACATTTACGCAAGAAGTCAATCAAGCATTTTAGAAGACTATTAAATCTTATAGTTCAACTATCGACTTAGACGAAGAGTATGACTAGAAGAACTTTCACGAATGCATAAAAGACATCACGAATCATCTTAAGACTTTAGTTAGCTCATCGAAGATTGTAAACAAATGCAAGAAGAAGCTAAAAAGCAATGTCACTACAAAAAAGAACATACTTGACATTATTATAAAACAATTAAATCTTATCACGACATACATTATACGACTCGTCACGAACGAAGAATCTAGAATACTAGCACTTAGACGTAAGAATGCTACTATCGAAGAAGCATACAACTCACACATAGATTTTAGTTGAATAGCTTGCTACGACGACTTATGCTAAACTCACCTAGAAGAAAAGAATGAAGTTAATTGATTTTTTAGAAAGTTAAAGTTAGCAATTTAGCAACAAAAGAAAGCTTAGCGCAAACAAACGTTTGAAGCAAAAATTACAACACAAGAGCAAGAAAAAGTTCAAATTTCTTGATAAAGAGCATATCAAAGGAATGCAATATGTTAGCCCAATAGTAGCAACTAAACTCAATAGCGCACGCACGATGTTTTACTACACTAGTTAAGATCAATGGTTGTCGACTCACTACAATGGTCGATTCTAGTACGATAGATAATTTTATAATCAAAACTCTTGTAAAGAGAGAAGAATACTCTACTCGAAAGAAGCTTGACGCTTACAATCTAATAATTGTAGATGAAAACCCATTACTCGCAAGGAATGAAAAAGTGAATAGAGAAACAAAATCACTATCGATAGCTATTTAGCAACATCACGAGAAACTAATCTTTAATATAGTGGAAATGATCACTTACGATATCGTTCTAAAAATGCTTTGATTAAAGCAACACGATTTAGAAGTTAACTAGAATATACGAGTACTTAGATTCGCGCGATGTGATCACGCAATTCACATCTAATCTATGCATCGACAACGTTCAATAATAGATAAAAGATTAAGTCGAAACTCGATCGCAAGTAGCAAGTTTACATTCTTGTAAAAGAACGATCTAATAAAGTTCGACTCGACAAGCATTGACAAAGATTAATTAGATCACAAAGTTAAAGTAAATAAAGAAAATTGCGAACCTTCTAAGAGTCTTGAACTATCTAGTATAGCGAGGAAATCGCTAAAACACGTATCACGAATATATAACAATTGGGAGCATCTATTCTAGGAAGAGAAAACGACAAAGACTCTATCTAAGCATTAATTGTAAAATTACGAAATTAGACTTAAACTAGACAAGTAGCTCACGTTTGAATCTATACATGTTCTATTCAAGAAAGAGCTCGAAACACTTCGCGAATATCTAGCAAAAAACGAAAAGAAAGAATTTATTAGAAAATCTTAATCACAAGCAAGATACTCGATCCTCTTTGTATCTAAGAAGAACGAAACTTTTCGTCTATGTGTCGATTATTGAAAGCTAAACAACATTACGATTAAGAATCGATATTCACTACTCAATACTAGCGAGCTTCAAGATCGATTATTAGAATAAAGATAAAGAAAGAATAAAAAATAGCTTTTCGTATACGATATGAATTATACGAATACACAATAATGTCGTTCGAGCTTACGAACGTCTTGGCGATGTATTAGAAAATGATCAATGATGCACTACGACAATATTTGAATCGATTTGTCATAGCATACTTGGACGACATCATAATTTACTTAAATACTTTGAAGAAATATATAGATCATGTTTTCAAAGTATTAAAATGTTTAAACAAGAGAAACTTACACCTTAAGTTAAAGAAATGCAAATTTTATCAAGAAGAAATTGACTTTCTTAAATTTGTCGTTGAACGACATGAAGTACGCATGAATCTCGAAAAGCTACAAGCAATTAAAGAATGAAAATCATCTACTAATGTCAAGAAAGTACAATCCTTCCTAGGTTTCATAAACTACAATAAGAAGTTTATCAAGAACTACTTTGCTAACGCAATATTATTAACGAATCTTACGAAGAAGAATACGCCATAGACATAAGAACTAGCAAAAGAGAAATCATTTTAAAATCTTAAGCTAAAATGCTTAAAGAAATGAGTATTAAAGATGTACGATTTACGATTGTCAAACAAGATTGAAATCGATGCATCAAATCTAGTTATAGATGCATGCTTTAATCAAGAGCATGAAGACATATGACATTCAATGACATATCTCTCGAGAAAATTCTCGCTAATTAAACAAAATTACGATATTCACGATAAAGAGCTATTTGCTATTGTGATTTCCTTGAAATCATAAAGAGTATACATAGAGAGATCACTAGAACTTACAATTCTTATAGATCATAAAAATCTTTTGCATTTCACAACTATTAAATAGCTTAACAAAAGACAAATGCGATAATTAGAACGACTCGAACAATATAAGTTTAAAATATAGTATATTCTAGACAAAGACAATGGCAAAGCAGACGCACTCAATAGAAGAAGTGATCATATAGAAACGAAGAAATCGTTTAATTACAACATACTTAAGATCAACAAAAACGAATCATTATTAGCAAATAAGTATGAGCTAAATGCTACATTACGTATACTTAGAGACGATACAAAAGAATTTCTAGTAAAGAAAGAAAAACTTCAAATATCTATCGACAAAATCGACGAATGTGTAAAGAAACATCATGATAAATCATTGCAAGAACACTTAAGAGTAATCGAAATCCTTTAGCTTTTACGCCAACATTGTTAGTTTCTCTAGATGAGACAAGTTGTCGAGACATACATTAAACGATGCCTTAGCTATTAGCAAAACAAACATGATACACATGCGAACTATGGCGAAATCCAATATTAGAAATTATCTAAATCGTTATGGGATGAAGTCACGATAAACTTTATTATTAAGTTGCTCAAGTCGACGAATCTAGTAATTGAAGACAAATATGATTCGATACTAGTGATAATTGACAAACTTATCAAATACTACCATATTATCGCATGCAAAGAGAAGTTCATAGCAAAACAATTAAGATACATTGTATTGAATCGACTTATACGATATCACAATATATTCAAAGAACTAATTAGTGACAAAGACAAGCTCTTCACGTCTAATTATTGAAAGACATTAATATCAATATTAGGAACAAGACTTAGAATGTTCATTGTCTATCATTCGATTACGAATGATTAAATAGAACGAACAAACTAGAGTCTAGAGCAATATCTACGACACTATGTCAACAATACTTATAGCAATTGGATATCACTTTTATTTATGACTTCATTAGCATTGAATGCAAAGATTTCGAATATCATTAAGATAATTTTATTCTTCGTCAACTATGGCAAGAAACTTAATTTCTTCGAGGAAGAGCGAAAGCATCTATTAGCTCAATTAGTCATCGAAAGAATAGCGACACTAAAAAAGATATATGACAACATCTTGAAAATGCAAAAGAAGTTGATCAAGTACTAGAACAAGAAACGAAAAACGACATCTTAACTAAAGAAGAGAAATAAAATATATCTTTTTACGAAAAATCTTAAGACAAGAAGATCAAGCAAGAAATTAAATCATGTCAAAGTCGAATCGTTTCTCGTCAAAAAGACTAAGAGATTAGTCGATTACGAACTCGACTTATCTAAGGACGTCAAAGTATTTCTAGTATTTTATATCTCATTGTTGGAACTAGCGAATTCAATCACGCTTCTACAAGACACATTTTATTTTCACCCACAAGAAAAGAAAAAATATGAGGTTGAGAAAATTCTACAATAGAAAGATCAAAAATATCTTATCAAGTAGAAAGGATATTTTATCTTCAAGAATACATAAGAGTTACTTAAGAATTTGAAGAAGTGTTCTAACAAGTTGCGACGATTTCGTCAACGACAAAATCACTCATAAGAGTTGACAAAGCATTGAGAAATAAAAGAGCGAGCAATGAAGAATCGATAATAGTATCGAATAGAGCCTCGAACGTCTCTTCAATACATTCGATCTCGCTCTTATTCTTCTTGATCTTCAAGATATTCTTCGATTTCGCATTACTCATATCTTTCAAACGACGAAACTAGTGTTTTCTTTGTTTCGTCTTTCGCGCAATTCTTAGGCGCAACTCTATTATTTTATCATTCAACTTTTCAATCTTTTGAATGACTTTATTCATTTCTTGATAGTCAAGAGTTAGATCGCATTTCCAATTCTTTCGATAACACTTCTCACATTTGAGATATTCTTTATTTACTTAACAAGGTACGTCGAATGCGACACAAGCTCGACAAGAACGCATTATAAGAAGAGCGTACTTATAGCGACATTTAGCAACGAAATTGCGACGTTGTTTAGTGGTCAACTTGATTAACATAGTAAGGAAGAATAAATAATTTCGAGACGAAAACTCTTGAAGAGAGAAGATAGTGTTACGAGTCGCGTGCTAATAGATACTATTCGTCGCGCATCGCTCTTCACAAGGTAATTAGGAAGAAAAAATCTATCAATAGAATCAAGATGATCAAGGTGGCTTGACTCTTAAGCATCTTGAATTTCAAATCAAGGTGATCAAGATAATCAAGGCCTTGAACACCTTGAACACCTTGAATCTCAAATGATGAAAAAGTATATAGCTTTCGAACGCGACTCCCTTATGAATCGTGTTCAACTTATCTTAAGTTTTGACTTATTGTTACGATTACTAAGTTGCAATCTTTTGTTACTAAGTGATTGCTTGCATTGTCTAAAGACGTCTACAAATCTTTTCAATAACATAACTCTCTCTAATACTTCTTACGAAAGTATTAGCGTAACACTAGAAGACGTATACGTATTTCTATACATATCTCTTAATAATTAAGATTTGTTTTCAAGATAAACTTTCTATAAATTGCGTAAATCTAATTTTAATTTTTAAGAACATAGAGTTTTTGCAACATAATATAACTATCGAGTGCTAACTATTTTGCTCTTGTAAGAGCGCAATTTTTATTACAATATAATTTAATGCGTTGTTGTTATAATTTCTTTATTATTGCGTTATTTTAAAGCTATAAATAAGCTCTTTCAAATAGTGCAAAAATTACTAAATTATATATTTGAGAACAAAAGTTATAGCAATTGCAAGTTAATACTCTTATAGATATTTTTATATTTGTTAAAATTGTTTGTTAAGCTTATCTTTAGCAAGTTAGTCTAATTAAGATTGTTTTACACTTTGTTAAATTTTGAAATTTCAAATTATTTAGTTTAGTTTAATTTAGAGGTTATCGAGTCTAGAAGACAAAATTAGTCGAAATTAATTAAATTTTCTAGATTATCTATATTATTTCGCAATTATTCGATTTTACTAGAGCAAATTTACTAGAAGAAATGCGAATAAATAAACAATAATAATATTTTCTTTTGTATAGTATTTTAGTATTAAATATAGATTACTAGATATATTTATCTTATTAAAATATATATTGATGTATTTGCTATAGTTGATAATCTCTTAAAAAATTTGCAAAATACAATCTAATAGAGATTTAGACGTAGATAGTAACGTCTTTGCTTTATATCTTGCATTCTCTATATAGATTTAATCAAGAATTTGTTACAAATTTTATAGTAGATTTGCAATACTCTTGTTTAATTACGTTGGCAAAACTAGAACTCTCGCAAAATTATTCGAAATCTATTTCGAATTAAGAGACCAGGAATTTACAATATCTATCTAGAGTTGTTTAGAGATTAATAGATAGTTGCGCAAAGATCTTCGAGTATGTTTTAAAGTCGAAACTAAGTTTAACGTTAACAATATTATTAATAAGTTATTTGTACTTAGTTACGTAATATGCTTAATATTACTTGCGTATAGTTAAGAGTCTTTCTAATACAAATGCAATTAACAATGCGTATATATATTGTATATAGTAGAGATATTGTAATTTAAGCATTACTCTTGCGTAGAAATTTTACAAATTGTTCGATTTTGTTACTTAAATTACTATAATATAAACAAGTAACAAGTAAAGATATAATTGGAATATTGCGAGAGTTTGTGCGTATCTCGAATATCAAAATTTAGATACAACTTCGTTCGAGTTAATCGAATTTCGAATTAAATTCGCGTCTACGTAGAGTTAAACTAGAACTTGGTCTTGCGTAGTCTCAAATAACGCTTAATTAATCTCTAATTTGTTCTAGAGATCTCTAATTAACCTCGAAGCTCTATAACAATATATAGTTCATCTAGAATCTAGAAGCAACTTTCTATTTTGTCGATATAGACTTAATGTTGATCTTAGACTCTTAACTTTATTTAATAGATTTATCTAGAGATCTATTGTAGACATTTTAGATAGTTAAAATCTATTTACTTTATCTACTATATCTATATTAGATTCTTCCATTTTCTAACAAATAGTAGTATTAATATATCTATAACTATCTATCTTCTATCGATAGATCTACTACAATAATATAGCATTAACAACAAAATTAATTCTATTAATAACTTCGAGAACGTCGCAAAGCTCTTATTGCTATAAATAAGAAATTATTTAAGAAGTTTAAAAGATTCTTTTTAATAGACTCTAAATTCATTACGCTTGCAATTAACAACGATTTTAAAAAATTATTGTCTATAAGTTCTGCAAGACAAAACAATAATAGAAAATTCTTAATAGAATCTTTCTTCTTCTCTATCTCTATCTTATTAATATCTTCTATTAAGAAAGATATGCATTAATTACTTAATATTGTAAATAATATAAAGCTAGTAGCTATGTTAATAGAATAACGATTAAAAGTTTTATAAATTTATTACAAAAGATTTGCAAAATAAAGAGATACTTTTATTAATTATATTATTTAGCGCTTTAATTAGATTAATATAATAATACAAAAAATTGTCTTTAAATTAAACAATATTAGTCTTAGTTAATCTATAAGCAATTAATTATTTAAGATTAAAAAAATACTACAAATATTAAACAACAAAATAGATACAAAAAAAGTATATTAATATTTCGAATAACCGATCTCTCAATTTTAAGATGCTAAGATAGTTTAGATAATTCGAGATTAATCTCGAGAGCGTTCGAGAGACAACAAGAAGCTTGTATTTAGAAGATTAGAAAAAACTTAACAAAAAATATAATTTTAATATTCGAGATACGCACAAACTCTTGTAATACTTTAATTATATCTTTACTTATTACTTGTTTATACTATAGTAATTTAAATAACAAAATTAAATAATTTGTAAGATTTCTAGGCAAGAGCAACGTATATCTTGGGAGAACTCTTTCTACGTAATTAACTGTGCGTAATAAATTGCGCGTAATTGATTACGCGTAACTAATTGCGCGTAATTAATTGTATATAATAGATAGTGTTTGCAGATTGCGTTCGACGAGTCTTAGCAACACAAGTAATGTTTGAATAACGCTTGACATATTTCTCAAATTTTTGATAATATCTGGAAGAGTAGAATTTGCTCGAGATCAACTGGACCTGCTAATGTAACTTCAGGGCTAAGATATTGGCACAACGACTTCGGGAGTCTCGGGCCGCTAATAGAACATCTAGAGAGTTATCCCGAATTGCTAATATATTTGTTCAATTATAAGCTTCAAATTTACTAGAAAAAATATCTAAATTTGTATTTTTTAAGACAATACAAAAAACGTCGAAGATATTGTCGAAAAAAGTATCTCTTAATATCGTTTTTATACTACAAAATTTGGAGGATTCTTCCAAGAGATAGACTTTTCTCTATTGTTAATACTAGTTTTTGTTATCTTAGAATATGCGCAATAATTGTGTCTTACGCAATTAATTATAAAGCTATACAAAAAATAATTAGAATCATAACTATAATAGAAGCAATTGCTTTAATTGCAAAAATAATAGAGATAAAAACAAAAGCAAAAGTTATAGCAAAAATTTATCTACTATATATAATCTTCGACAAATAGAAAAGAAGCTATTAATATCTAATTCGAAGCTTATATATTTATATAACGTTTCTATTGCTATTGTAACAATTAGATTAAAGCAATTTAAATTGTCTAATATAGAATACTTCTATCTAGAATTGTTAAAAGAGTCTTATTCGACAAATAACTATATAGTATCAAAAAAAGATATATTCTATAAAGATATATATATATTTGTTTGATAAATCAAATATATAATAATCTCGAAAGATATAATCGAACAATTATATCTTTATCTATGCAAATCTATAATAATCTAATTTACTAG
>JAABUJ010004289.1_pt1 | contig 15122 bp, 12 predicted proteins | sample 5559131 | NCBI WGS metagenome assembly JAABUJ01 (sample SAMN10711875, study PRJNA513366) | rock metagenome | isolation source: Antarctica rocks | place: Antarctica: Victoria Land, Mt New Zealand nord | collected 2016-01-07 | reverse complement strand
AGTGACAGATGAAGAGATGGCCGAGATCGACATCCACCGTGCAGACTTCCACGGCGAGTGGAACTACACGATCAAGCCGAACAACCGACACTCAATTCGAGCGGTTGATAGCTGACAAGCTCTTAGCGTTGGCGCCTGCACCGGCACGGCGTCGGCTATCCGGCCGGTAGCCCCTACGGCTCCACCGCCGCGCCGGCGCTTTTCAACGCGGCCCTCAACCGCTCTGGCGGCAGCGGTTGGCTGAGTAGCGAGCCCTGACCCTCGTCGCACCCGATAGCGGCGAGGAAGGCGCGCTGCTCCTCCCTCTCGACGCCGTCGGCTACGACCGTCAGCCCGAACGCGTGGCCGGCCTGGACGACGGCGCCCGCGATGGCGGCGCCTTCGCCTTGTCGCGGCACCTCCTGCACCAGCGACCGGTCCAGTTTCACCGCCGTCAAAGGCAGCCGCCTGAGCAAGGACAGGCTGGCGCAACCCGAGCCGAAATCGTCCAGCGCGAGGCCTACTCCGAGGTCGCGGAGGGCGGAAAGCATCAGCAGCATGTCCACGCCGCTTTCGATCAGTCTCGATTTGGCCAGCCCCAGCTCCAGCCGGTCCGCTGGAAGGCCCGAGCGGTCCAACGCGCACGCGACCTGTTCCAGCAGCGTGTTGCCCTCGATCTGCCGGGCGGAGACGCTCACCGACACGATCGCATCGTCGACCGGCCAGGCCGCGGCGGCGCAGCACGCCTCGTTCAGCATCCAGCCGCCGAGCAGCACGCTCGATCCGGTCTGCTCGGCCAATGAAACCACGGCGGACGGCATCTGCCTGTGGTCCGGCCAGCGCACCAGCGCCTCCATGCCGGTGATTGCGCCGGACGACAGGGAGTAGCGGGGCTGGTAGTGCAGGATGAACTCGTTCTGCTCCACTGCCCGGCAGATATCGCGCTCCGCCTTGCGCCGGGCCGCGGCCTGCCGGCGCGGGTCGGGCGACATCCGGAAACGCGGAACGGCGTTCGGCTCAGAAGAGGTCAGCCCGGGGAATGACGACACGATGGCCTCGTTGCGGTTGCACGAGGGCAGGATGCGGCCAGAAGATCAGCGGCTCGTTAACGATGGTCCCGGATTTCGATATTCCGCAACATTTTCGCAGCCGTCGCTCGGAAGCAATTCCGCGTTAACGTTTGTCGCGCAGCATGATCCTGGTCCAGGAGGCTGCGCCATGTCCGCTACCCACTCTCTGCCCATTCCGGAACGGTGCGTGCTGGAGCATCGCATGTTCTCCAGCCTCGGCGACGTGCGGTTCCGCAAGTCCGGCACCGACGGCGCGGCAATGATGGCCATCTCGCTCGGCGATCGCGAGGCCGACATTCCACTGCGCTCGCTTGGCCGCGAGTTCGGCATCGACAGCGCTTCCCCGGACGGCCGTATGCTTGAACTGATCGGCGAAGCGCTCGATTTCGTTTCCATCTTGCAGCCTGGCGACCGGCTGCCGCCGGAAATCCTGACCGGCGAGGCGAGCTGGCGGCCAAGCCCGAACCACCTGCGGATCGCGTCGACGCGGCTGCGCCTGCAGCTTGTCGCCTGGCTCATGCCCGACGCCGTGCAGGGTGGTGCGCTGAACGAACTCGTGCTGCTCCGCCTGGCGGACGACCCGGACCTGCGCCGGAACGTGCAGGCCGTCATAAGCCGTGCGGCGGTGGAATTGGGGCTGCCCAGCGCCGCCGACGTAACCCGTCTGCTGGAGGATTTGGCGGAGGAGCTCGCCTACATCGAAGCGCTGCGGGACCGGCTGCTGCGCCGGGTCGAAGCGGTGTTCCGCAAGGTGGTTCGGCTGAACCAGCAGCGCACCACTCAACTCGGGGGCGCGGAGACGCTGCTGCAGGTCAAGCGCCTGTGCGGCTCGGCGCTGAAGCAGGTGCGCCTCCGCTTCGCCGAGCTGGACGGGCAGACCGGCGAGGTGCTGTCGGCGCTGCGCAACCATGAGCACCAGCGCATATTCATCCGCTCCAACCGGGACTGGCTGTATCGCAGCCAGCGCGCCTGGGACCCGATCCTGAAGCAGTGGGACACGGTGGGCGAACAGTTGGACGAGGCAACCTGGGCGTTGCTTGCCCGCACCTACCAGTTCCTGGCGCCGCGCTTCATGGCGACGACGGAGTGGCAAACGCAACGGCAGCATGCGCGCCGGCAGACCGCTGAGCCGACGCGCGTGACGTGGTAGCGTCGAACCGGCGGGCGTTCTACATCGGGGGCTCACGCGCAGGGGGCAATCGATGCTGCAGGTCTGGAGCTGGCCGACGCCGAACGGGCACAAGGTCCACATCATGCTAGAGGAGCTGGAACTGCCGTATGAGGTGGTTGCGGTGAACATCGGCGCGGGCGACCAGTTCAAGCCCGAGTTCCTGGCGATCACGCCCAATCACCGCATTCCGGCGCTGGTCGACCCAGACGGCCCCTCCGGGCCGATCGAACTATTTGAATCGGGCGCGATCCTGATCTACCTGGCCGAGAAAACCGGTCGGCTGATGCCCAGCGAGCCGCGGGCGCGTTACGCCTGCCTGCAGTGGCTGATGTTTCAAATGGGCGGCGTCGGGCCGATGTTCGGCCAATACAACCATTTCGCCGCCTACGCGCCGGAGCGGCTTCCCTACGCGATCGAACGCTACGCCAACGAGGTCAAGCGGCTGCACCGCGTGCTGGAGACCCGGCTTGCGGCCAGCAAGTACTTGGCGTCGGAGGAATACTCGATCGCCGACATCGCAACCTTCCCGTGGGTGCGGAGCCCAGAGCGGCGCGGCATCGATCTCGCGGACTACCCGGCCGTCAAGCGCTGGCACGACGCCATCGCCGCCCGGCCCGGCGTCGAGCGCGGGGTGCAGGTGCTGGCCGAACGCCAGCGCCAGGGGCAAATCACCGATGCGGAGCGGGAGAACATGTTCGGTGCCACGCAGTTCGCGGCTCGCTAGGCCGGCGTGTAGCGCCACACGCTGGCGGGCGGAAAGTTGCGTGAGGTCCAGGCTTCCCGCCGAGCGATCAGCCCATGCTTGCGATGGGGCAGCGGCGACGTGACGCAGTAGCTATAATGCAGGAAGCCGCGACCCGGCGCGACCCGGTCGATCGCATCGATGAAACGCCGCTGTTCGGCCAGCGGAAGCAGCACCAAGGGAATGCCGCAAACGACGCTGCCGATCCGGCCCTGCCATTGACGGGGCAGCAGGTCCGGCAAGCAGCGTGCGTCGCCCTGCACGACGTGGGCGCCCGGCAGCAGCGCACGCAGGTGGTCGGTCATGCTTGGAACGATCTCGACCACGAGCAGGCGGTCAGCCGGGACGCCGCTGGCCAGGAGGGCGCGGGAGATCACGCCGGTTCCGGCGCCGAGTTCCAGGACCGCCTCGTCGGCGCTGCGGTGAACCTGCCCCACGATGCGGCGGCAGAGCGCTCCCGACGAAGGTACGACCGATCCCATCTGCAACGGGTTTGCCAACCAACGGCGAAAGAACAAACGTGCCCCTGTGCCATCACGATCGGCGTTCCTGCCCGATACTTCACGTGCGGATGGCGTACTCTGCAACATTTGCTTCATCGAACCGTCATCACAGCTTCATGTTTACTATACAGCGTCTTCAGCTGTAGCTGATGGACGGCGATCCGCAAAGTCCTGGCAGTGTCATTGCGGAGTATCGATCAGATGACCCGGGCTGACCGACGACTTTCACGGGTCCGCCTGGCCTCCGCAGCCGGATGCTGACGATCGATGAGTGGGCACAGGCGCATGAACGGTGCAGCGGCCGTTACGCCCGCGTTTGGCAACCTCTCGCCGGCTCACGCCATCCGAACGACAGCACGCCCATGCCATGGAAGCGGCCGGTGCCATCGCGTTGAGATGAAGCGCCCCAAGCCGCCAGCTCAGTCTTTCACGAGGTCAGGCGGCGCTACGGGCAGCCAGGCGGCTACTTGATCTTGGCTTCCTTGAACGCGACGTGCTTGCGGGCGACCGGATCGTACTTCTTGAGTTCGAGCTTGCCGGTGGCGGTGCGCGCGTTCTTCTTCGTCACGTAGAAATATCCGGTGTCGGCGGTCGAGACGAGCCGGATCTGGACGGTGTTGGACTTGGCCATCGTGGTGCTCTCAAGGTAGGGCTGTCGAAAGGCGGGAACATGCTCATCCCTCCTCGCCGGGTCAAGGCTTAGATGCGCTCTGCCGTCCCGTGTCGATCAGTCCAGCGCGATAGGCGGGCGGATGGTCGAGCAAGAAGTTCGCTACATCCAAATCGACGTCGTGCCCTTCCGCGGCGGGGCACGCGCTTCGCAACGCCACGATCTGGGCCGGGGGCAGCGGCGCGCGGGCGGCGCGATGCCGCTGCAGGGCCGGGCCCATGTCCTGCCGGCCCGCCAGCAAATCGCTCGCCTGCTGCTCCACCGCGGCCTGTCCCAGGCTGGTGCACACCTGCGGCAAGACGCCGAGCCCCTGGATCGGCCACCCGAGCGGCGCCAGCACGCGGCTCCAGGTGACGAACAACTCGCCGCCGTCCGGCATGGGGGCGATCGTCTGCACGAGGCCTTTGCCCAAGGTCGAACTGCCGACCACGACCGCCCGGCGCGAGTCGGCCAGGGCGGCGGCCATGATCTCGGCGGCGCTGGCCGACCGGCCGTCGACCAGCACGACCATCGGGCGCCCGCCGGCCTGGTCCGGGCCATTGCCGCCGGGCCACGTCCGCGACGCTTGCGGGTTGCGCCCGGCCGTGACGGCGACGATGCCGCCCTCCGTCACCTGATCGACCACCGACACCGCCTGCCGCAGCAGCCCGCCCCGGTTGCCGCGCAGGTCGACCACCACGCCTGCGATCCGGCCGCGCCCGCCAAGGCCCACGGTGAGCGCGCTGGCGAATTGCTCGTCCGTGCTGCGGCTGAAGGCTGTGATGTGGATGATCAGGACAGCGCCGATCCGCTCCGCCGTCACCGTCTCCGGGGCGACCAGGGCGCGGGTGATCGTCTCGCTCTGCGCGCGTCCGCCGCGTCCGCGCCAAGCCAGCTTGACCACCGTGTCCTCCGGCCCGGCGATCCACCCGGCGACGGCGGCGGCCGCCTGTCCGCGTGTCGCCCGTCCGTCCACCGACAGGATGGGGTCGCCAGGCCGCACCCCCGCGTCGTCGGCCGGACTATCGGGAACGACCGAGGCAACCACGATCTGGCCACCGCGCGATGCGACCTGCAGTCCCAGCCCGGCCTGGCCGGACCGGTGCTCCCGCTCGGTGTCGGCCGCGCCTGGCGGTTCGTAGCGCGAGTAGGGGTCGAGGTGGTTGAACAGTTCGTCGAAGAAGCTCCGGATCACGCCTCGCGTGCCAGCCTGGCGGACGGTGTCGGACTGCGCGGCGGCGGCCTGCGCGATCGTCGCGGCCAGCTCTCCCCAGGCTGCGGGGCTTTGGTTGTCCGGAATCGGCCCGTTGAACACCAGGTGGTCGGACGCCGACAGCCGGATGTTGTCCTCCCGCAGTTCCGGAACCAGCGCCGGGTCGAGGGCGGTGAGGCCCCGCAGGCCCCAGACCGTCAGCTGCGGCACCGTGACCGGATCGAGCGTGCGGGGGGCGATGAAGCCCAGGGCGGACGTGAACACGGCGGCCGCCAATGGCTGCGAGAAGCTGGGATCGGCGACGGCTCGGCCGGGTTGGGCGGTCGCCGTGCCGGTGCAAGCCACGACGAGCAGGACGGCCAAGAACTTCACCGTCGCGGCGGTCGTCCGCTCAGGTTCGCCACCATGGCGAAAATCAGCCCTCCCGTCACCGGGCTGGCCTCCTGAAGGCGCACGTCCACGTTCTGCGCGAGATGGTAGGTCATGCGGGTTCGCCGCCCGCTGAGTGACTTGGTCGCTTCGTCGTGGGTCCAGAAATCGTCGGGCAAGGCGGAGAGCGGCACCAGCCCGCTTGCGCCGGTCGTTGCCAATGTGACGAATAAGCCGAACCGGGTCACGCCTGAAATGCGCGCGGCGAACTCCGCGCCCACTTTGTCCGCCATGTAGGCGGCGAGGTAACGGTCGATGGCGTCCCGCTCGGCCAGCGCCGCCCGGCGTTCGGTGGCGGTGATGTGCTCGGCGGTCTCCTCGAAGCGCGCCGTCTCCGCGTCCGCCAGCCCGTCCGGTCCGGCCCGCAGCCCGGCGACCAGGGCGCGGTGCACCAGCAGGTCGGCGTAGCGGCGGATCGGGCTGGTGAAATGGGCGTAGCGGGGCAGCGACAGGCCGAAATGGCCGATGTTGTCCGGGCTGTACGCGGCCTGGCTCTGGCTGCGCAGGACTACCTCGTTCACCAGGGGGGCCTGCTCGGTCCCGGCGACCTTCTTCAACACGGCATCGAGGTCGCGCGGGTGGACCGGGCCGTGCGGCGGCAGGCCGAGGCTCATGCCCTGCAGGAACGTGCGCAGCGCCTCCAGCTTCTCGTCCGACGGCGGCGCGTGGATGCGGTACATGCAGGACAGGCGCCGCGCCTCCAGCTCCTCGGCCGCCGCGACGTTGGCCAGCACCATGAACTCCTCGATCAGCCGGTGGCTGTCCAGGCGCGGGCGGGGCGTGATCGCGACCACGCGGCCGGCGTCGTCCAGCACCACCCGGCGCTCCGGCAGGTCGAGGTCCAGGGTGCCGCGGGCCTGCCGGGCGCCGAGCAGGGCGTGGAAGGCCGCGTACAGCGCCGGGATCGGCAGGCCGAGATCCTCCCCTGCGTCGCGTGCGTCCTGGACCTGCTCGTACGTCAGCCGGGCGGCGCTGCGCATCAGGCCGCGGCCGAACCGGTGGCCCGTCTTGCGCCCGGCGGCGTCGACCCGCATCTCGACGAACAGGCAGCCGCGCTCCTCCTCCGGCTTCAGGCTGCACCAGCCGTTGCTGAGCGCTTCCGGCAGCATCGGCACCACCCGGTCGGGGAAGTACACGCTGTTGCCGCGGGTCCAGGCGTCGCGGTCCAGCGCCGAGCCGTGGCGGACGTAGTGCGCGACGTCGGCGATCGCGACCAGCAGGCGGAAGCCGTCCCCGTCCGCTTCGGCGAACACCGCGTCGTCGAAGTCCCGCGCGTCCTCGCCGTCGATGGTCACGAGCGGCACGGCCCGCAAATCCTCGCGCGCGCCGAGCGGGACGGCCGTGGCGCGTTCGGCTTCGGCCACCGCCTCGGGGGCGAATTCCTGCGGGATGTCGTGGGTGTGGATGCAGATGACGCTCACCGAGCGGGCGTCGCCCATCCGGCCCAGGCGCTCGACCACCCGCGCCGGCTTCAAGCCGTAGCCGGAGGCGGGCAAGGGGGACGCCAGGATGATCTCGCCGTCCTCCGCCCCGTTCACCTCGCCGGCGGGGATGCGCCAGTCGGCCTTCTGGCGGCGGTCGGTCGGCTCCAGCCGGTCCGGCGCGCGGAACACCCCAAGGATGCGGCCGGGCTCGGCGCTGAGGCGCTTGAGGGTGCGGCCCTCGTATTTGCCGTTGCCGATGGGGCGCAGCCGGGCGAGCACGCGCTCGCCGGGCGCCAGCGCCGGGCGGTCCCGCGGCTCGGGCGTCATGAGCACCAGCGGCGGCGGGCCGTCGCCCTGCCAATCGACCGGCTTGGCGATGGCGTCGCCGTCCGGGTCGGTGCCGGTCACCTGCACCACGGTCGCGTCCGGCAGGCGGCCCGGCGAGGCGAAGCGGCGGTGGCCGGCGGGCGCGATGACGCCTTCGCCGGCGAGGTCCTTCAACAACCCGCGCAACTCGACGCGCTGGGTCGGGCCGAGGCCGAACTCGCGCGCGATCTCCCGCTTGCCGACCCGGCCGGCGCTGTTCTGCACGAAAGCGCGGATGGTGTCGCGCGTGGGCATGCCCGGCGTGGTGGCCGGGGTCGCGTTGCGCCGTTTCGCCATCGTCAGGACGCCTTGCGGGCAGGCGCTTTCGCAGCCGTCTTTTTCTTCGCGGGTTTCTTGGCGGCCGGTTTCTTCGCGGCGACCGGCTGCAGCGGCACCACCTTCGGCGACGCGGCCTTCTTCGCCGGCTTGCGCGCGCCGGGCTTGGCCTTCAGCGGCTTGCCCTTCTCGGCCAGCAGCGCCACCGCCTCGTCCAAGGTCACCTCCTCCATCGTCGTGCCGCGCGGCACGTTCGCGACCAGGTTGCCGTGCTGCAGGTACGGGCCGAACCGCCCTTTCTTCACCAGCACCGGCGCGCCGTCCTTCGGATGCGCCGCGATCGTGCGGACGCTGTCGAGCTTCTTGGCGATCGCGTCGACCGCCCGGTTCAGCCCGATCGACAGCACGTCGTCGTCCTTGTCGAGCGAGGCGAAGATCGCCCCCATCTTCACGAACGGCCCGAACCGGCCGATCCCCGCTTCGATCGGCTCGCCACGGTCGGGGTGGATGCCGACCAGCCGCGGCAGCGACAGCAGGCCGAGCGCCTGTTCCAGGGTGATGGTGTCGCCGTCGACTCCCCTGGGCAGCGAGGTCCGCCGCGGCCTGGACTTCTTGTCCGCCGGGTCCGGCGCACCCTGCTGGACGTACACGCCGTACGGCCCACGGCGCACGGTGATGTCCTCGCCAGTGTCGGGGTGGTGGCCCAGCTCGCGCATCCCCTCCTTCAGGGTGGCCCCTTCCTCGCCGCCGTCGATCGCCAGCCGCCGCGTGTACTGGCACTCCGGATAGTTCGCGCAGCCGATGAAGCTGCCGTGCCGTCCCAATTTTAGCCCCAGCCGCCCGGTGTTGCAGGCCGGGCACAGCCGCGGGTCCCGCCCGTCCTCGTGTGCTGGGAAGAAGTGCTCGCCGAGATCGTGGTCCAGCGCGTCGATGACGTCGCTGATCTTGAGCTCGCGGGTCTGCTCGATCGCGTGGGAGAAGTCCTCCCAGAAGGCGCGCATGACGTCGCGCCACTCGGCCCGGCCGTCCGAGATGTCGTCCAGCTGGCCTTCGAGCGACGCGGTGAAGCCGGTGTCGACGTAGCGTTCGAAGAAGCTGGTCAGGAACGCCGTCACCAGCCGGCCGCGGTCCTCCGGCACGAAGCGGCGCGCCTCCATGCGGACGTAGTTGCGGTCGCGCAGCACCGACAGGATCGACGCATAGGTGGAGGGGCGGCCGATCCCCAACTCCTCCATCTTCTTGACCAGGCTGGCTTCCGAGTAGCGCGGCGGCGGCTGGGTGAAGTGCTGTTCCGCCACCACCTCGCCGAGGCCGAACGGGTCGCGCTCCGTCATCGGCGGCAGCATCCGGCTCTCGTCCTTCTCGGCCGCGTCGTCGGTCGCCTCGCGGTACAATTTGAGGAAACCGTCGAACGCCACGATGGAGCCGTTCGCCCGCAGCTTCAGCCCGCCGGCCGCGATGTCGACCGACACCTGGTCCAGCTCCGCCGACTGCATCTGCGAGGCGACGGCGCGGCGCCAGATCAGGTCGTACAGGCGGCGCTGGTCGTCGTTCAGGTAGTGGGCCACCTCGGCTGGGGTGCGCGCGACGTCGGTGGGACGGATCGCCTCGTGCGCCTCCTGCGCGTTCTTGGCCTTGGTACTGTACTCGCGTGGCGACAGCGGCACGTAATTGGCCCCGTACGCCTCGCCCACGTGGCCGCGGATCGCCTCAATCGCCTCGCGCGCCATCTGCACGCCGTCGGTCCGCATGTAGGTGATCAGGCCGACCGTCTCGCCGCCGAGTTCGACGCCCTCGTACAATTGCTGAGCCACCCGCATCGCCGCCTGCGCGCCGAAACCCAGCTTGCGGCTGGCGTCCTGCTGCAAGGTGCTGGTGGTGAACGGCGGCAGCGGGTTGCGCTTGACCCGGCGGCGCTCGACGCTCGCCACGGTGAAGTGCCCGGCCTGCACCGCCGCGCGCGCCGCGTGGGCCTTGGCCGCGTCGTTGAGATCGAACTGGTCCAGCTTGCGGCCGTCCAGGTGCGTCAGCCGCGCGGTGAACGGCGCGCCGAGCGGGGTGGTGAAATGCGCCTCGACCGTCCAGTACTCGCGGTTGCGGAACGCCTCGATCTCGGCCTCCCGCTCGCACACCAGCCGCAGCGCCACCGACTGCACGCGCCCGGCGCTCTTGCTGCCCGGCAGCTTGCGCCACAGCACCGGCGACAGGGTGAAGCCGACCAGGTAGTCCAGCGCGCGCCGGGCGAGGTAGGCCTCGATCAGCGGCTGGTCGAGCTGCCGCGGGTGCGCCATGGCGTACTGCACGGCGGATTTGGTGATCTCGTTGAAGGTGATGCGCTGCACGTCGACGCCGCGGAGCAGCTTCTTCTCGTCCAGCATCGCCCGCACGTGCCACGAGATCGCCTCGCCCTCGCGGTCCGGGTCGGTGGCGAGGAACAGGCGCTTGGCCCCTTTCAGCGCCTTGGCGATCGCGCTGATCTGCCGGATGCCGCGCTCGTCGGCGGCCCAGTCCATGGCGAAGTTCTCGTCCGGGCGCACGCTGCCGTCCTTGGGCGGCAGGTCGCGCACGTGCCCGAAGCTGGCCAGCACGGTGAAACCCCCGCCCAGGTATTTGTTGATTGTCTTGGCCTTAGCGGGCGATTCGACGACGACGACGTCGGTCATGTGATCCTTGGCGGCGTGTTTAGAGGTTGGACGCGAGCAGGGCGACCCGGTGTCCCGGCATCGTCTCTACGCGACCAGCGAGTTCCAATTCCAGTAGAACCGCCATGACGACGGAGGCGGACAACTGGCAACGACGTATCAGATCGTCAACCATCGTCGGTTCCGGGCCGAGCAGGGCGATGATGTCGCGCCGGGCGCGCTCCATGTCCTCCAAGCCGTTTTCGGGCATGTTCCATGACCGGTCAGGAGCTTCGAAGCCGTCCCTTTTGAACAGCGGCAGGCGCGACAAGCCGGCGCGGCCAGGGTGGTCGGTCAGGTTGTCGACGACATCGGCCGCGGACTCGGTCAAGGTCGCGCCCTGGCGGATCAGGTCGTTGGAGCCGCGGCAGCGCGGGTCGAGCGGCGAGCCAGGCACGGCGAACAGGTCCCGCCCGGCCTCCTGCGCCAGCCGCGCCGTGATCAGGCTGCCGGAGCGCGGGGCCGCCTCCACCACGACTACGCCTAGCGACAGCCCGGCGATGACCCGGTTGCGGCGCGGGAAATGGCGGCTTTGCGGCGCGGTGCCGAGCGGGGCCTCCGCGATCACGGCACCTCCCGCGGCGATGCGGGCCTGCAGCTCGGCGTTCTCCGGCGGATAGGGCACGTCCAAGCCGCCCGCGATGGCCGCGACCGTCTTGCCGGTATGCAGAGCGCCGATATGGGCCGCGGTGTCGACCCCGCGCGCGAGCCCGGACACCACGGTCAACCCCGCGATCGCCAGGTCGGCGGCGAGCATCTCGGCCATGCGCCGGCCGTTGGCGGACGCATTCCGTCCGCCGACGACGGCCACCGCGCGGGCGGAGAACACCGCCGGGTCGCCGAGGATGGACACGACCGGCGGCGGGTCGTCCAGCAGCGCCAGCAGCTCCGGGTAGCCCGGGCCGTCCAGCACGAGCATGCGGCCGCCAAGCCGGGCCAGCGCCGCCATCTCGCGCTCGATCGTTTGCGCCGCGGGAACGCTGGGCGGGGATGCCGCGCCGCCATGCCGGGCGGTCAGGCCGGGGAGGGCGTCGATCGCCGCGGCGGCCGTGGCGTAGCGGGCCAGCAGGCCGCGATAGGTGATCGGTCCGACCCCGTTGGTGCGGGCGAGGCGGATGCGGTCGAGCGTCTCCGCCGGCGTCATCGCTTGCCGACCCGCGGTTCGGTCCCGGCGCGCAGCCGGGCGATGTTGGCGCGGTGCCGGGCGATGACCCAGGCGGCGATCAGCGGGACCTCGACCGGATAGGGATGCAGCAGCAGCGCCAGCAACGGCGCCGCGACGAACGCGGCGATCGCGCCGACCGAGGAGATCCGGCTGAGCGCCACCGCCGCCAGCCACGCGGCGCACGCGGCGGCTCCGAGCGGCCAGGCGATGCCCAGCAGCGCGCCCAGCCCGGTCGCGACCCCCTTGCCGCCGCGGAACCTCAGCCACGGCGACAGGCAGTGGCCGAGCACGGCGAACAGGCCCGCGACCGGACCGGCCAGTAGGACCGCCGCCGTCCCCTTCGCGCCGTCGAGCAGCAGGGTCGCCGCCGCGAGGTCGCGCCGTCCGGTCCGCAGCACGTTGGTCGCCCCGATGTTGCCCGAGCCGATGGCGCGGATGTCGCCCAGCCCGGCGGCGCGGGTCAGCAGCAGGCCGAAGGGCACGGAGCCGAGCAGGAACCCGAGCAGGGCCGCGGCGAGGGCGTTCACCCGAACACGCGGCGTCCGGCCTTCCAGGTGCCGATGACGCGCCCCTCCAGCGCCCGGCCGTCGAACGGCGTGTTCTGCGCCTTGCCCGGCAGCAGCCTGGCGTCCACCTTCCACGCCCGCTCCGGGTCGAACAGGCACAGATCGGCCACGGCGCCTTTCGCCAGCGTGCCCGCTGCGGCGCCAAGCAGGCGGGCCGGACGCGCGGTCAGCAGGTCGATGACGTGGACCAGCGGCAGGCCGCTGCCGTGCACCTGCGCCAAGGTCACCGCCAGCAGGGTCGCGAGCCCGGCGCCGCCCGCCGAGGCCTGCGCGAACGGGAAGCGCTTGTCGTCGGCGTCGCGCGGCTGGTGGTCGGAGGCAACGGCGTCGATCGTGCCGTCGATCAGCGCGGCGGCGACGGCGATCCGGTCGGAGTCCGGGCGCAGCGGCGGCGACAGCTTGGCGTAGGTGCGGAAATCGCCGATCGCGGTCTCGTTCAGGTCGAAATAGGGCGGGGCGGTGTCGCAGGTGACGTGCAGGCCCGCTTCCTTCGCCGCCCGGATCAGCGCCAGCGCCCGGGCGGTGGACACGTGCGCGAAATGCACGGAGCCGCCGGTCAGCCGCGCCAGGCTGATGTCGCGGGCGACGATGATCTCCTCGGCCGCCGCCGGGATGCCGGGGAGGCCGAGCCGGGTCGCGAGTTCGCCCTCGGTCGCGGCGCCGCCGTCGGCCAGCACCGGGTCCTCGGGGTGCTGCACGATGCGGGCGCCGAAGCCACGGGCGTAGGACAGCGCCAGCCGCATCATGCGGGCGTTGCCGATGGCGCGGCGGCCGTCGGTGAACGCGACCGCGCCGGCTTCGAGCAGCAGGCCCATCTCGGCCAGTTCCTCGCCCCGGCAGCCGCGGGTGACGGCGCCGTACGGCAGGATGGTGAGGCTGCCGGTCTCCTCGCCGCGGGCGCGCAGCAGCCGCACCAGCGCCGGGTCGTCGATGGCGGGGAGGCTGTCGGGCAAGGCGGCGAGGGTGGTGATGCCCCCTGCGGCCGCGGCCTGGGCGGCGGAGGCGATGGTTTCGCGGTACTCGTAGCCGGGTTCGCCGAGGGCGGCGCGCATGTCGACCAGCCCCGGGCACAGCACCGCGCCGTCCCCGTCCAGCACGTCCACCCCATCGGGACGGCCCAGCCCGGCGCCGAGATCGGCGATCAGGCCGTCGCGCACCAGCAGGCCGCCGGGCAGGTCCAGCCCGCTCGCTGGGTCGAGCAGGCGGACCTCCTGAATGAGCAGGTCAGCCATTGCGGCGGCTGCGGCGCGAGAGGCTATCGAGCACGGCCATGCGGACGGCGACGCCCATCTCGACCTGCTCGCGGATCAGGCTGCGCACCGGGTCGTCGGCGACGGCGCTGTCGATCTCGACGCCGCGGTTCATCGGGCCGGGATGCATCACCAGCGCGTCCGGCTTGGCGCGGGACAGGCGGGCGGCGTCAAGCCCGAAGAAGCGGAAATACTCGCGCGCGCTGGGCACCAGGCCGCGCGTCATGCGCTCCTTCTGTAGCCGCAGCATCATTACGATATCAACGCCTTCGAGGCCCGCGTTCATGTCGTGGAACACCTCGACGCCGAGCCGCCCGGCCTCGGCGGGAATCAGCGTCGGCGGCCCGATCACGCGCACCGTGCTGCCCATGGTGGTGAGCAGATAGATGTTCGAGCGCGCCACGCGGGAGTGCAGCACGTCGCCGCAGATCGCGACCGTCAGCCCCTCCAGCCGGCCGCGGCGGCGGCGGATCGTCAGCGCGTCCAGCAGTGCCTGGGTCGGATGCTCGTGCAGCCCGTCGCCGGCGTTGATGACGGAGGCGTCGACCTTCTGCGCCAGCAGGCTCGGCGCGCCGGACTGGTCGTGGCGCACCACTAGCAGGTCGCAGTGCATCGCGTTCAAGGTGGCGGCGGTGTCCAGCAGCGTCTCGCCCTTGTTCACCGACGAGCTGGCGACCGACATGTTGATCACGTCGGCGCCCAGCCGCTTGCCCGCCAGCTCGAAGCTGGTGCGGGTGCGGGTGCTGTCCTCGAAGAACAGGTTGATCAGGGTGCGGCCCCGCAGCAGGTCGCGCTGCGTCTTGCCCGACCGGGTCAGCAGCACGTAGCTGTCCGCGAGGTCGAGCAGCTGCGCGATCTGCGGCGGGTGCAGGCCCTCGATGCCGAGCAGGTGGCGGGTGGGCAGGTTCATGCCTCAGCCAGCCGCCGCGTGCAGGCGCGCGAGCGATTCCTCGCGGCCGAGGGCGGCGAGGGTGGCGTCGATGCCGGGGCTGGTCGTGCTCCCGGTGAGGGCGGCGCGGAGCGGCTGGGCGACCTGGCCGAGCTTGCGGCCGGACCGCTCGGCGTAGGCGCGCAGGGCCGCGTTCAGCGACGGCGGCTCGAAGTCGGTGGCGTCGAGGTCGGCGGCCACGTCGCGCAGGATCGCGCGGTTGTCGGGGGTGAGCAGGGCGGCGGCCTTGGGCTCCATCGGCAGCGGCAGCTTGGTCGCCAGGAAGGCCGCGCTGTCGGCGAGTTCCACCAAGGTCTTCGCCCGCTCCTTCAGGCCCGGCATCAACGTGCGGACACGCGCCGCCGCCGCTGCCGCGTCCAGCCCGCGCGCGGCCAAGCGCTCCAGCACGTCGGCGGCCAGGCGGTCGTCGTCGGCCTGCCGCAGCCAAACGCCGTTCAGGAAGGTGAGCTTGGCGTAGTCCATCCGGCTCGGGGCCCGGCCGACGCCGTCGAGGTCGAACAGCCCGATCGCCTCGTCGCGGCCCAGGATTTCGTCGTCGCCGTGGCCCCAGCCGAGCCGCAGCAGGTAGTTGCACAGCGCCTCCGGAAGGAAGCCCTGGTCGCGGAACTCCGTCACGCTGCTGGCGCCGTGGCGTTTCGACAGTTTCGCGCCGTCCGCGCCGTGGATCAGCGGGATGTGCGCGAACGCCA